>Ga0160444_100052_pt1 | contig 167928 bp, 126 predicted proteins | sample HID1972K_E1MG_FD_108232 | JGI IMG/M metagenome (GOLD analysis project Ga0160444, IMG submission 108232) | Enriched pill bug-associated microbial communities from UW Madison campus, WI, USA - HID1972K_E1 MG | ecosystem: Host-associated > Arthropoda: Insects > Digestive system > Unclassified ... | reverse complement strand
TCATCTGTATAAGTAAGATTTATCCCACTTTTAAATAGCTTGATCGCTAACCAGGGAGCGTATTTATACGAATCGTGATGTGTACTTTTATTACCCAGAAAAAGAACCTCAATTCTTTTGGGCGTTACGTTCGTTTTACGACCCGATACATTTTCCTGATTCTTTGTAATCTTGGGAGCGCAACCACTCATGATCAGTAAAAAGACACTTAAAGAATATAAAACAAAAGTATTCCGCATTCGGATTAACTTAGTTCTAATTTTAATTGACCAATCTTTTTTTTCGTTAGCTATTAATGTAAGCATGCTTGTGTAAGGTATTTATATGTTAATTTTCAGATGTTTGAATGTCATTTACAGGGAGATTTTCTCTATTGGCGAAAAGATCATGTCTTCTACGCCTGCAATCTTTACCCCAATACGAGCAAAAACATAATTTTGGCTAGGCGTCATTCCAGGAACCGCTACTTGTAAACTGATGTTGTTCATGTCCACAATTTCATTCCCTGCTAAACTTGTAACTGCAATATTGTTCGCAGAGGAAACAAATATGGTTTTATTAATGTAAAGACTAACTTGTTCTATGTCTTTCGCATCCTCACTTGTAATAATTTTATCAAGTTTAAACGTTCCGGAAACAGATGTTCCACTTCCAGACAATTTTGCTTCGCGCACCATATAATAAGGAGTAACTTCTAAATCTACTACCTGGTTTCCACTCATTTTTATTGTTAAAGAATCTGGATCGCCTGTTGAAGTTTGCTTCCATTGAAAAGGACCTTGTCCTTTAGAAATTGTGAATTTATATTCACCATTAAACAATAACATTGAATATTTACCTTCCTGATCAAAAGTTCCTGCAATGGCGCCGGTCTTGCCAAATCCAAATTGAAATAATTCAAAGGAAACCTTGTCGTATTCAACGTTTATCGGTTCACCCTGGTAAACTAATCTACCACTTAATTGAGAAGAAGGTGCATCATAATTATCCTTTTTACAGGAGAACAAAGCTATAGCACACACAAATATAATAATATGCTGAATTGAAATTTTCATAATCTTTTTAGTTAATACAAATTATTGATTTGGTTGTCTAACAATTTTTGGATTATTCGCTCTCACATCATCATTAATGGTAGAATAGTAATTTCCCAATTGAAATGTGTTAGATCCCGTAACGAGTGCAGGTAGAATAATTTTATAAACCCATTTCCCATTATTAGCATTGCCAGGGTTATAATATTTATAAGGCCACAAGCCATATGGTTGGGTGTTTCTCTTGGTTGCTTTACCGATATCGGAAACAAGGTTTGAAACACTCATGGCATTACCATCCCAAACTTGCTGAGCAATTCTCCAACGTTTCATATCATATAAAATATGACCTTCGAAAGCAAGTTCCACACGGCGTTCATGTACAATGCGATCAAAAGTAATATCACCAGCAGTCAATGGAATGATCAAGCCAACTCTTGCACGAACTTCATTCATATACGTAGCAGCTGTTGCTTTATCGCCTAATTCAAAAGCAGCTTCTGCTGCATTTAATAATACTTCTGCATAGCGGTAGCGGATAAAAGGAACCTCACTGTTCGTACCTCTGGAACCTGCGCCGGGCGAAGGATCAAGATATTTACGGATGTAAAATCCGGTTTGAGCGGTAAATTCCTTTGCATTGATAGGCCCGTCAAAACCAACTACCTGAACAGGTGAACTTGTTCCCGGAAGCGTTTTTTGCGCTCCTCTATCATCACCTGTTATGATACTTCCATTTTCCAATAGATAGCCTGCCCAGATGTCAACCTTTCTTCCTTTAAATTCAGTTCCTGGCAATATAACTGTACCAGCTAACCTTGCATCCCGACCAGCAAAAATATCGGTTGGATCAGTATAATAAATTGGATTACCTGAATTATCGGTAATTTGAATAGGTGCATAGGTATTATCCAGCTTTTCAAAAGATTCCACCAAATTAAGAGATGGATTCAAACGTCCTCCCTCTTCTTCCTCTGCACCGTAGCGAGGTTGATTTGCAACAGTGAATGCCTGTACCTTACCACTTCTTAATTTAAAATCTTCTACAAAGATTGATTCCGGATTGTTATTTTTATCAAGAAAAACATTTGCAAAGTTTTCAGCTAAATCTGACTTACTATTGTACAAAGCATATGCACCAGCAGAACCATTAATAATTTCATTTGCAGCTTTTAACGCTGTGGCATAATAGGTAGCTGACATACTGGCTGGTATGCCGACTTCACCACCGGGCAACGCTACCTGCGGAGTATTAACACCGTATTTTGCTATTGAACCGGCATAAAGTGCTGCTCTTGCTTCCATCGCCAAAGCTGCACCTTTTGAAGCTCGCGATTTTGTATTGACATCAGCTGGTAACAAATCTTTAATTGCTTCGGCTTCACTGATTACAAAATCATATATCTCAGACTCCTTTGCTCTTGGCATTTGAAGATAGGTAGGATCGCCCTTAAAATCGTAAAGCATTGGTTCCAAAATTAAAGGCACACCGCCCATTCGTTTTACAACTTCAAAGTAAAAATTCGCTCTAAGAAAACGACCTTCTGCAAGAAACCTTGACTTATCTGCATCCGTTAGAGTAGGTGCAGCTTCTGCTCGTTGAAGAAATAAATTCAATTCCCGAATATAGGCATAGGAATCAAACCAGTTAATTCCCCATTCTCCAAAGCCCCAGCTGTTCCGTTGTACAATATTCGCACGTCCGTTTTCAGAAGGGAAACTTTCGCTAAAATCTGCCATTGTTGCCCAATCTTTTACGGTTGAAAAATCTAGTTGGCGGTTATACAAATCAGCTAATATGGATAATACATGAGTTGGATCAGAAAATGCTTGCTCATTGTCCAATATTGAATTAGGTTTTACATTTAGAAAGTCACTGTCTTTTTTACACCCCCATGCACCTAGCAATAAGATGAGTATAGTTATTTGAATAATCTTTTTCATAATAATTGTTATAAAGATTTAAAAGGTAAGGTTAACCCCAAAATTTATTACTTTATTTTGTGGATATTGAAGCCCGTTTTCTTCTGTTATCTCTGGGTCAACACCAAAGCTGTTTAAGTTATCAATGGAAAAAAGATTGTATCCATTTACATAAATTCTAGCCCGCTGGATTTTAACCCGGTTTATTAAACTTGCAGGTAATGAATAACCCAGTTCAATGGTTCTTGCCCTTAAATATTTTACGTTATGTGCCCAAAACGAAGAGCTGTTATCGTAATTTCGATGTCCGCCTTCGTTAAATCGATTAGCCGGGTACTTTCCTGGAATCCATTCACTATTTACATCGTATATATCTGCCCGATGCCACCTATCCGCGAAAATAGTATTTAAATTTCCGTCATTTTGAAAAGCCCATTTTGTTTCATAATTCTGATACCATGTATAACCTGCACCACCCGAAAAATCGGCATGAAAATCAAACGCTTTATAAACGATTCCAATATTCAACCCAAAATTTATATTGGGCTGTGTACCAACTCCATAACCGATTGGCCTTTCATCATAACCATCGATTTTGCCGTCATTGTTAATATCCTTGTAAATCAAATCGCCGGGAAGCATGGTGCTATTCCCTCTTCCATCAATATTGACCGGATAATTGTTTATTTCTTCCATTGAAGCAAACTGTCCGACCACTTCATAGCCCCAGTTTGTTTTCGAGAAACGGTTTTCTTGAGAATTGCGATATTGATCCCATGAATTAAAGAACACTGGGTTATAAGATTCTAAATTTTTTGAACGCGAGTATGAAACATTCCCACCAAGTGTATAATTCCATTCGCCCGCTTTTCCATTATAAGCCAACGACATCTCTTCGCCATATTGAGAATCGCTATTTACATTTTCAAGTGGTAATGAATATCCTAACTCGCTCGGGATTAAGATATCATATCTTGCTCCGAGCAAACCGGTCCTTTTTCTATTAAAGTAATCAAAAGTCCCTGTTAGTTTCCCATTGAATAGGCTAAAGTCCATACCTACATCAAAAGTTTTACTTTTAAGCCAGGAAATATTCGTAATTGGAATTCCCCGGTCCCGGGAGCCTAAAACCGTCTGTCCATCTAAAATGGCAATACCTTCATTATAATTATAACCTCCTAAAAATGAAAATGGCGCAATAATCGGATCATCACTATTCGGGAGTCTGTCATCTCCGGAAATTCCATAAGATGCTCTGAATTTTAAATCGCTTAAAATCCGATCACTTCCTAGCAAATTTTTAAAGAAGTCTTCCTGACTAATTCTCCATCCGGCAGACACTCCGGGAAAATAACCGACGCGATGTTCAGGTGGAAATAAATAAGACGCATCCCTTCTGGCAGTCAAATCAAGTAAATACTTATTAGCATAGCTATAATTTACCCGCGCGATATATCCAATTCTTGCTTCTTTATTATCACTATCTTCATAAGTATCTGCTGTATTAAAATAAATAAGTGGCATATCATTGGTACTTGGCACTGCGTGTATCCAATTTCGAAGCCTATTGTTATCGATCCTTTCGGCGACAATTGTCGCACCAATCGTATGATCACCAAAGGTTCTATCATAATTTAACTGCAGTTGCGCACTTTGATTTATCACTTTACTTTGTTCGCGCTCTCTCCATGGATTAGTACTTCCTCCAGTAACCTGATAACTATCATCAGTTGGATTGTAAGTATATGTATCATAAGTATATTCATGATTATTTAATAGACGGTCAGCAAAATAATACGAATATATTCCACTAAGCTTTAACCCTTCAACTCCCGGAATATCATATTCCGCTGTAAAATTAGTTTGCAATACGCGCCAATCATCCCGATACCGACCAGCATTTTTATAATTAAGATAGGCCCAATTCGTTTCATTGTGTTTTATATCATTTAAGTAATCTGGATTGTCATTGGCATAAGGCCTTTCTAAAGGCGTATTTCTTAAAATAGCAAATCGTGCTAACCAATAATCATCTGTACCTGGTACGCCTGGATTTTCTCGGCTCTCAATACGTCCGTTTATATTTACTCCTACCTTTAAGCCAGAAGCCACTTTCGCTGATACATTAGATTGGATATTCGTCCGCTGGAATTGAAACTCGCGACCTAATACTGAATTTTGAAATAAGTGGGTTCCTGAAATATAGTAATTAACATTATCTGATCCACCTGTTGCATTTAGATTGATAGAACTGATAGGTGCATTTTCTTTGATGACGAAGTCTTTCCAGTCAAAACTTTGGTAGCCCAATTCCGTACCGGTTTTGTATTTTTCAAGTTCCTCAGGAGTTATCGTTGTACTTCCATAACGATTGATTTCAGCATCTGCACGATAACGCATATAATCATAGGAGTTATCAAGTACACTAACAAATCTGGACCAATTTTGAAAGCCTGTATAGGCATCTACATTGATTGTACTTTCTGTATTAAGAGTTCCCCTCTTTGTGGTCACTACTACTACACCATTTGCAGCACGAACACCATAAATAGAAGCAGATGCATCTTTTAACACCGTAATACTCTCAATATCATTTGGAGCAAGATTATTGAACTGACCAGCATCCTGCTGAATACCATCAATAACATAGAGTGGATTCCCCAGATTACGTATCTGAATATTAGCACTCGCCCCTGGTCTGCCATCCGGCATACGGAAAGTAACGCCTGGCAATTTCCCTGCTAGTGCAGTTCCTACAGTAGAACCTCCATGAACTCTGCCAATGTCTTTTGCCGTTACTGTGGAAATAGCACCTGTTAAAGTTTCTTTCTTCCGCGTGCCATAGCCTACAACCACTACCTCTTCCAAATTGGCATTTGTAGCCTTAAGTATAATCTTAATGGTTGATTGTCCATTAATAGGTACCTCTTGTGTTTCAAATCCTATGTAGCTAATAACTAATATGCTGTTACCATTCGGTGCATGTAGGCTAAATCCCCCATCATTATTTGTTGAAGTTTCAACTTTGGCTCCTTTTACCTTAACTCCAACACCTATTAAAGTTTCCCCAATAGAATCAACAACAGTTCCACTTACCTGAAATTGCTCTTGAGCAAATAGAGAGCTTGAAAATAATAAGAAAGAAAAAAATACAATAAGGATAATTGATCTATTTAAAAAACCTGTTTTTGAAAGTCGTTGCAAGTAATCGCAATCTCCATGCTTAGAAGGTAGAAAATTTTTCATAAATGTTATAATTAATTAATTAATGGTTTGTCCGGTTTTGGTTTAAATTTAATTCATTGTTTAGGTTTTAGGTTTGGGTAACTTAACAAGTTAATTAATCATAGCGCTAATAAACCGTTTTACTTAACCAAAGTAAACGAATCAAATTGAAGAAACACTGCCATTTCTTATCAAAACTTAATCAATTTGTATCAACAGCTGATAATTAAAGTTATCCTGAGTGCTACGCTGAGTTCTAGGAACCATTGCAACTTATAAGCTCTAATTATTCCCTGTTAATATCCCCTTTATAAGCTTAATCTCTTCCATCTTATAAGGTGTGCCATCTGTTTCAAAAACATCATGAAACCATAAAACAGGCTCGTCAACATAGGTCGTATCCCAACTATCCCAGGGAAAAATCGTTTGTGTCTTTCCATTAACAAAACCCCAGTTATACATTCCTACATTATATTTCTTGGCGATAGGCAAAAAAGTTTCAAAGGTACTTCCATTAGCTCTGGCCATATATTCCGTACATATTAGCGGCTTGCCATATCGTTGAAGTAATTTTATTCGCTTTTCAAATTCCTGAGGATCATCATAACTATGAAAACTAATGATATCTGATTGTTCAATTTGAACAATTTCAATAGGTTTTAAAGTAGCCTGTGAACTCCAGTCACCAGCCCAAATACCAGAAGTCAGAGGCTGTGTAGGGCTAGAAGAACGTGCCCATTGAAATGTTTTTTCTAATAAAGGCAACACATATTCGACTTTATCAGGAAGCTCCATATCTCGGTAAGATGAATTATTCATATTATCAGGCTCATTCCAAACATCCCAGCCTATAATACGATTGTCGTTGGCAAAAGCTTTCACAATTCCCTTTATATACCTTTCCAGACGTGGATATTGTGTAGAATCTTGTAGTGCGACCTGTCCAGGACTTTGAACCCAACCGGAATTATGGACAAAAGGTTTTGGTTTACGTTGCTCTCCCAATTCAGGAAAGGGATCCCAACATGAATCAAAAAATACGAAGAGTGGTTTCACTTTGTATTTATTACTTATTTCCAGAAATTTATCTATTCGCCTCAAAAATCCGATGGAATCTTGTTCATAGACCAAATCATGAAGGTATACTCGCGCAGTATTCATTCCCAATGAAGCTGCAAGAGCTAATTCTCTATCAATTGTTAGTGTATCAAATGATTTTTCTTGCCACATCTCAAGTTGATTAATTGCAGTACTTGGAATAAAATTAGGACCAACTAACCATTCTTGACGTTTGTACCAAGCATTGGCCTCATCTCCGGTCCATACTTTATTTGTCTTTTGCTCGGTAGCGCATGATTGCAATAATAAAATACCTGTAAGAAAAATAAAACTTATAACAGAATATCGCATAATTGTTTAGTAATTGATTTAATTTAGGTTAATTGCTCTGTATTTAGGATCCAAAGAAATCAATTATCTGTTAATAAGAATCGTCATTCTGTTTCAATACTTCATTAATTTATCTCAAATTACACTTTTATTCTTTTTATCAGATACCTGAAGGCTGCTTCTTGCTCTACCTTAAAAGGATAAAGAAGAACTATCCTGTTAAAAGCACCCATTGCATGTAAAAGTATTTTTATCTATGTTTGAGTTTAAACTGGCCAATTTTGATTAAAAGGATACTTATCATAATATTAACATTCTTCTCTATAATAATTAAGGCATACGGACAATCCTATTACTTTAATCATTATGAAGTTGAACATGGACTTTCACATAATACTGTATTAAGTAGCCTTCAAGATCGGAATGGTTTCATTTGGTTCGGCACATCAGATGGCCTTAATCGCTTTGATGGATATACTTTCAAAGTTTTCAAACATGCCCGAACAGACCCTAACAGCATAGGAAATAATAAGATACATTCTTTACATGAAGATAAGAGGGGCATAATATGGATAGGGACGAATGAAGGAATGTTTACATATAATCCGTTAACAGAAAACTTTATCCGATTTAAAGAAGCTGGCCGAATGGAAATAATCGATATCAATATTGATCAGCATGGAGTTCTATGGTTCATTAGTGACTTTACTTTAAATTCTTTCAACTTTGAAAGCAAGCAATTACGAACTTATAATAAAGAATCTTTTTTTCATGCAACAAGTATTTGTATAACAGAACGCAATGAGCTATGGATCGGAACGGTTAATGGAAAAATCCAGAAATATAATCGGAGCACAAATACGTTCAAAGCGTTTGACGTTTTTTCCAAATCGAAAGTCACTGACTTAAAATATATAACAAAAATAATTGATTCTAATAAGGGGTTTTTGTTAATAGGAACAGCTAAACAAGGCTTAAAGTCTTTTAACCTTTCTACATCCAATTATAAAGACCTATTATCCTTTGATGAGAACCACCTTGAACTGTACGTTAGAAATATCATCCAATATTCAAAAGACGAATTTTGGATAGCAAGTGAAAATGGCATATATATCTATAATCTGAAAGATAAAAAATTTAAGAATCTCAAAAAACAATACAATAACCCCTGGTATATTTCAGATAATGCAATCTATTCGCTATTAAAAGATGATGAAGGTGGCTTATGGGCAGGAACCTATTTTGGAGGAATTAATTACTTTCCAAAAGGATATACGCCATTCAAAAAATATTTTCCAATGAATGGGGCAAACTCATTAAGCGGGAATGCTGTCCGAGAAATACATCCGGATAACTATGGAAACCTGTGGATCGGCACTGAAGATGGAGGATTAAACAAATTAAACTTAGAGTCGGGTGCCTTTTCACATTATAAATCTTCGGGAATTGCAAGTGAAACTTCAAACAATAACATTCATGGTTTATTAGTAACCGGCGATACTTTATGGATAGGTAGCTTTGAACAAGGATTAGATTTAATGAACATAAAAACCGGAAAGAATATTCAACATTTTTCTTCTCCCAAGTCTTTTCAGAGTAATTTTATTTATGATATAATACAGACTTCTAATGACCAAATAATATTAGCTACCGGAAAAGGTCTCTATAAATACAATTCTCGAAACAGCACGTTCTCAGTGATTAAAAATGTGCCGGATTATCTTTTTTACACTTCGATATTTGAAGATAGCAAAGGTAACATATGGGTTGGAACCTTGCGCGACGGATTATATACTTTCAATTTAAACTCAGATACTGCAAATCTTTATAAACATGAAACTGAAAATATAAATAGCCTGAGCAATAATCGAATTAATAGCATTTTCGAAGACTCTTATAAAAATATTTGGATTGCGACCGAAGGAGGGCTTTGTAAATTAGACAAGAATGGCCAAACCTTTAAAACATATAGCACTGAAAACAACTTTCCAAGTAACTTGATCTACAGCATTTTAGAAGACAACAATCTTAATTTATGGATCACTACTTCTAAGGGATTAGTATTCTTAAATCCAGTAACGGAAGAGCAACAGGTATTTACAGTTGCAAATGGCCTATTAAGTGATCAATTTAATTATAATTCGTCGTATAAAGCGCCAGATGGACGTATATACTTTGGCAGTGTCAAGGGCATGATTAGCTTTAACCCTAATGAATTTTTAAGAGACACGTATATACCATCTGTCTTTATTACCGGGTTTCAGGTTTACAACCAGGAATTAGAGATTAATCGCAATGGTTCGCCTTTAACAAAATCCATAACCTTTACAGACACTGTTATTTTAAAAAGCAACCAATCATCTTTTAGTATTGATTTTGCTGCCCTAAGTTTTACCTCTCCAAAAATGACAAATTATGTTTATAAAATGGAAGGTTTAGACAAAGATTGGACTTATTTAAATACAAACAGGAAGGCTTTTTTTACCAAACTACCTCCTGGTAATTATACTTTTAGAGTAAACGCTTACAACAGTAGCAAAAGCCGACAAGGAAAGGAAGCAAAATTAGTAATACAAATACTGCCTCCTTTCTGGAAGAGTTCCCTGGCATATTTTATATATTTTATCACAGGCTCTTTGTTGATCTTTTATGTGATGCAACATATCAAACAAAAAAACCAACGAAAATTAATTTTAATGGGACATCAAAAAGAAAAAGATTTATATAATGCCAAAATAGACTTTTTCACGAACATAGCGCATGAAATCCGAACGCCTTTAACACTCATTAAGGGTCCGATGGAAAAAATAATAAAAAAATCAGAGGAGATCCCTGCTATTAAAAATAACCTGATAATTATGGAGCGGAATACGGATCGGCTCCTTGAACTTACAAATCAATTATTGGATTTTAGAAAAACCGAAAAAGATGGTTTTATGCTTTCATTTTTGAATGTAAATATAAGCGAGGTATTAACAAGCACCTTTTCTCTTTTTAAATCGGCCGCAGAACAAAAAAATATCGAATTCAAATTATATATTCCTTCTACACCTGTATATGGATTTATTGATAACGAAAGCTTTCAAAAGATCATTAGCAACCTATTGAACAACGCCATAAAATATGCTGAGAGCAAAATATTGGTTATATTGAAATATAAAGAGAATGATAAATACTTTGAAATCGAATTTAAAAATGATGGAACTATTATTCCAAATCATATGAAGGACAAAATATTCGATGCTTTTTTCAGGCTTAATGAACTAAGCTCATCACTTGGATCAGGATTGGGTTTAGCTCTCGTGCGTTCACTTACTCATTTGAATAACGGAACCATTACTCTCAAAGAGTCAGAAGAAAAACTCAACGTATTTATTTTACATTTACCAATTCATCAAAACAACGAATATACATCCGATACTTCCCCAGATAAGAACACAATAAATTATGAATGAATTTGAAAATGAGGTATCAAGGGCCACAATCCTTTTAGTAGATGATAATGAAGAAATTATCGATTTTATATCCGATGATCTTTCTGATAAATATTTTATTCTAAAAGCATTCAACGGGGAGGAAGCTATAAAAATTCTTGATGAGCATGCTGTCCAGCTTATCGTTAGTGATATCATGATGCCTGTAATGGACGGTTATGAATTATGCAAAAAAGTAAAATCAAATTTCGATTACTCTCATATTCCAATCATTTTGCTAACAGCAAAAGATACGTTGCAATCAAAAATCCAAGGCCTGGAGCAAGGCGCAGATGCGTATATAGAAAAACCTTTTTCACCACACTTTTTACAGGTTCAAATCGCCAATTTGCTTACTAACAGAACGATGCTGAGAGATTATTTTGCTCAATCTCCTTTTGGTCACATTAAATCCATGGCACATTCTAAGGCAGATGAGTGCTTTTTAGAAAAACTAAATGAACTGATTTTGGAAAATATGACTGAGGCTAATTTGCATGTAGATATGTTAGCCGATTTAATGAACATGAGCAGGCCTACTTTATATAGAAAGATTAAAGCCATATCAAATCTCACCCCAAATGATTTGATTAATATTGCACGTTTAAAAAAAGCAGCTGAATTACTAATAGAAAGCAACCTTAAAATGTACGAAGTATCCAATATTGTGGGTTATAGCTCTCAAACTCATTTTGGTCGAAATTTTCAAAAACAATTTGGAATGACTCCATCTGAATATGTTGCTAAATATAAACAGGACCGTCCCAAGAACCCATAATATAGCCTATTATTCGACTTTGCAATTCATAAAAAACTGCTATATTAAATAAAAAAAATAATATGGGCTATGCATTAATAACCGGAGGAGGTAAAGGAATAGGAAAAGCAATTGCTCTGGAATTAGCATCTAAAGGTTTTGACATTTTAATTATTTCACGAACAGAAGAGGATCTGCAACAAGTATGTGCTGAAATTAAAAAAAACAGCCGTGTTACTGCCCAATATTTTGTTATTGATCTTTCAAGAGAACACGCTATTGAAAAAGTTTTTTCATGGGTTCAATCATTGCATATAGAAATTGAAGTTTTAATTAATAACGCTGGTTATGGATTAAGTGGATATTTTGAAAAGCAAGATTTATCTGCTTTGAAGAATATGATGCAATTAAATATGTTCACGCTAGTTAATTTTACCCATACCTTTTTACCTCAATTAAAAAGGCAGAAAAGATCTTTTATTCTCAATATTGCCAGTACAGCTGCCTATCAGGCAACTCCAGGCTTAAGTACCTATGCGGCAACCAAATCATTTGTTCTTTCTTTTAGTAGGGGTCTGAATTCGGAATTAAAAAACACTTCTGTGTCAGTTACCTGCATTTCTCCCGGCCCCACCAATACTGGTTTTTTTGAGCGCGCCCACATGAGTAAGAAAGGACAAGAAATGGTTAAGAAGGTTTATATGGAAACCCAGGTTGTTGCTAAAATTGCGGTTAGAGCCTTGTTAAAAGGCAAACCAGAGATCATACCTGGCTTGCAAAACAAATTAGCTGCATTTTTATCCTGGTTATTTCCAAAATCAATTGTGGAAAAGATCGCCGGAAAGCTGTTGGGAAAAGCGATTGGCGATTAATTATTTCTGAATAATTCCTTTCTCGTTCATATCCGTTATAATTGTCTGACTAAGTTCTGTACCTAACGTCCGTGCAGAACTTGGATTGAAAGATTTCGTTTGAGCAGAATATTCCAGCTTTTTATTATTCAAATCATACAGATTGGCTTCTAAAATGTAATTCGTTGATTCGGTGTAATAACCAGGTTCATAAATACGTGCATAAACTGTTTGATAGAATCCCCAGAAATAATTGTAATAGGTATATGGTCTATATGTCACATTGCCTGGTGTATAATCTTTATCCTTTGATCGGTCAAGTAAGGCGACTACCAGTACAGCATCGTATCCGTTATCTTTTATTTTTTCCAAGGCTTCTTCTTCCTTTAAATTTTCAAAAGCTTTTGGACCATATTCAGCATAGGCTGACCCTGCATTTAAACCATTACGGGCAAAGCCTTGAACTAATGCATTCTCAACCTGCTCTCTCACTTCAAGATTTTTAGCATGCATCAGGCCGAGTACCAGTATTTTGTTATACTGCCTGGCTGTCGCGTCAGGTGCTTTCCACGAAGAAACAAGGCGCGTACTATTACATCCGCTGAATATCAAGATAGGTATTATAAAAAATACCGCTGTTGTAATTATTATAAGCTTTTTCATGACCCTAAAATTTTGGTTATACTGTTTTTAATGGCTTAACTATATCATAGTTATATAACTACTAATTTCAAGATTTGTTCTTAATAGATTGATTATTAAAACTGTAAGCAATCTTACCTCTGCTTAGCGTATTCTTATCTCCTAAAACAAATGATTCTTATTTATCGTATTATTTTAATTCCTCTTGGCGCTTTAATCTCAGTCTTCATCTTTCCATTTTTCTGCCTTTTATGTTTTACATACAAAATGCCATACGGAGTGGGGAACGTTCCTTCAGCAAAAGCAAGATCACCCAAATTGGGTTTTACCCTGATCTCCTTAGCACCTGCCCCCACCACTTTTATACCTAAAACATGCTCAGTTAACCAAGCTGTCGGACCCGAAGCCCAACCATGACATAGACTGTGACGAAATCCTAAATAGCAATAAGCCCCATAATCACCATGAATATCCTCCTTTCCTTCAGGGACTAATACATCAATGCGAGCAGCATTTGGCAACCATTCCAGATTAAAATCTTCCCAAAAAGTAGTTGCACCTAAATCAATCATAGCACCCCAATATTCACGAATGACATCGATTGCACCCTGGTAGTCTCCTGCCTTCGCTTTAGCTTCTAACATATAATACCCATAGAATGTTGAAAAGTTAGCAGCTCCGCCAACCGATAATACTTCATTATTTGCCTGCTCAGCCGGAATTATACCAGCGATGGCCATTAATGCAGCTGCCTGCTTTGAACCATTGGAATCAGGAATGTATTGTTTTAAGCGATTAACTGTTTCAGTACAAAGTCTTTCTGTTTCTATGTCACCTAGAATTTCACTAAGCTTAGCTGCCGTAGATAATGACCACACAGTCATCGCTTGTAATCCAGCATGAATACCTTCAGGATTTTCACTCGATGGCCAATCAAGAAAGCGCGTCCCATCCATATTTTCCCGATTATCATCTCCAATTTTGGATATTATCTGACGAACCAATCCATTTAAATATTCCTTTTGTTCTTTCAGATAATCGAGATTTCCATGATGCATATACCAATCGTAATGTAAAATGATCCACCACATTGAATAAGTACTTATTCCATTCATCCAACCGGTTAATGGGGTTACATCTCTTGATAAATCAAGGCTTTTTGGCACTACCTCATTATAGCCAAAAACGGTATTAACAGTAGCTACTTCAGGATGTAAGTCACCAACCCAAACCAAGCGGTCACGCTTTATACCATCCCACAAATATTCCTGCATGTTGAGGTGTACAGTATAGGCACCTGTTTCCCATATTTTATTTAAACGTTCATCACTACTTTTAAAAGATCCAAGATAAGGGATATCACGATAGGTAAAAATTGCCCTTACTTCTTTTAGTTGCAACTCTGCGTTGTCATCTAAGAAATCGATCCGAACAAATCTAAACCCAGTTTCACCTATCTGAATTTTCCCCAACCAGGGAACCAATGTTTTGAAATCTCTAATTGCATGATCGTTGGTTGCACCTTTCTCACCTATATCAGACATTGCTTCACTAGCAGATTCTCCAAAACGAATTCGTACATTCAGGGGCTTGTTGGCGGGACCCCACATTCCAGTTACTATCTCAAGTCCTCCCTGCAATTCTTTTCCAAAATCCAATAAAATACTAGCATTTTCTCCTGTACCTTCGTTTTTGAAAACACTTATTTCTCGATTGGCTAAATCAGCCTGACCTATGCCGGGTTTAAGAAGTTGACTACTATTCTTAATATTACCTGTTTGCCAAAGAATTTTTACAGGTGAAACAAATTGCCGTGTTAATGGGCTAATATTAGTTTTTGAGTCTATTATTTTTCGAGGTTGTTGCGCTTGAACAGTAACTACTAGAAAACAAACAATACACAGGTTAAATAATAATTTCTTTTGCATTTTAATTCATTTAATTAACGGCTACTAAAAAATTATAATATTAGCATCCGTTACTCTCTATCAGTAATACTTTATTTTTGTTACTGTTACTGGGCCTTTTAAACCTGACGGTTCTAAAGTATCGTTTGGATTATATAAAGGATAGCTTGTCCATGTTTTTCTTTCCTCAATTGGCAATCTGCTGTCTCCTATCAGTCTGTTTACCCAACCATTTACCACAGAAACCTCAATATCGTTAGATCCTGATCGTACAGCATCGGTAATATCTACCCTCCAGGGGGCAGTCCATACTCCACCAACATCCACATCATTTACTTTTACTTTTGCCATTACTTTTACATCGCCGACATTTAAATACATCCGTTCATCAGCTTTCGGTTTACTTGTTTTAAACTTATTCCTGTAGACTGCTGTCCCTGAATAATATTTGATATTCTCTTCAGGACGTTCAGTCCAATCAACTAGTTTAGCAAAAACAACGGGCTTTTCCGGACCACGCATTTTGGTATCAAAAGTTACTTCCCAAGGCTCTCCAATATTCGCTACAACCTGGTCTTCAGGGAAATTGGTCCGGTCGGATAGTATATTTGACACCGGTTTCCTGAAAACAATAAATGCACTTTGTAACGGAGTCAGCGTAAGAGGAACTGTTGTGGAAATTGCATTCTGAGAAAACTCCGGAAGATTTCTCATCATACCTGTTACCGGATCCCATAATTCTGGTTGTTTACCAGATAACCTGAAAGTTGGCGAAAAACTAATGGATTCCTCACTTTGATTACTTACAAAATAAATATCGTCTTCTCCTGTATTTCGGTGTATATATAATACAGGTTCTTTTCCATTGATGTCAAAATCAGGAATTATATTCAGCATGTCCAAAGCAGTTTGCATATCCATACCGGACATCACCATGCCTTTACCAAACTTTCTTGATTTTACACTTTCGCCATCAACATTTCCCCAAAGTTCCGCAGCTAACTTTTTCACTTCGTTATCTGAAGACGGATAACCTTGTAAACTTGGAGAACGTTTGGGCGCCGGACCCAAAATATTGGCTCCCTCTGCAACCATCTTTTTAATCTTCTTTAATAACTCTGGCCGCATGGTTTCTAATTTTGGTAAAACCAACAAGCTGTAAGACATACCATCGGGCAAAACTAATTTTCCTTCTTTTACTATTACCCTGCTCATTATTACTTCAGCATTCATATAATCAAAAGAATAGCCTAAAGGAAGAGCGGGGTCCGTTACACCTGTCATCTTAGGCGCATCTTCACCAATAAAATAAGCAACATCCGCAACATATTTGCCTTGCTGTAACATCAAATTGCTGCGTTTTAAATAGTCAATAAAGAGGTCCAGATAATAAAACCAAGTATTATGACGATTAAACTCATTACCAAAGTTTGCATTAATCCCCGGTACTTTATCATCACTGGGTTGTTGGATAAAAACATGCAAAAGCGTGTTGTTAATGCCTTCGTTAAAAAAACGATCGCCACGTTGTTTCATCATATACGGATACCTTACATAAGGCTTGCCACCCGCTGTAAAAGACTCGGCAGAAACTTTGGTCTTTCCGTAAATATGTGCTGCGGAAGATGCCGCCCTATTCTCAATGTCTCCAAGTTCGCCTTCGCTCCAAAATTCACCAGCAATTTCATCCGATTGACCACCATATTGCAGAAATTCTCCTGGGAATCCCCAATGTCCATAATTTTCCAACCAGGTTGTTAAACCATGTTTGTTACTTACTTCTTTTAATCCTCCAACATAATCATAGGCCACACGGTCGGCGATAAAACGTCTCAGATCCCATAGAAAACGGTCCGATTGTTCTTGGCTACCCACCACCTTTCCTTTTATTACCGGCAAATAAGGAAGTGGGTCGTAACCATAATTAGCTTCAAACTTAGAAAGCATGCCATCTGTCCAGTTCTGGCCACCCGTTTCATAACTGTCTTCTACTGCTACGTTCCATGTTTTACGGTCTTCAGCTGGGATCCTGCGCATGATTTCTCCCAAAAAAGCATCAAAATGACTGGCTACGTGTTCTTTACTCATTTTATCTACTTCTAACCCTATCCCTTCTGGAGAAGCGGGCCCATTTTTAACACCAGTTGGCAACATTCCTGTTCGCATAATTACCCAATCCCCTTTAGGGACCTCCCATTCAAAAATCCCGTCAGCAGACATGTTCTTAGAAACGTCAATAACAGTATTTGGATCTATCATCAAATCTTTTTCCTCTACAATAGGCTGTACCGGCCATTGATACTCATTCCAATAAGGGAGAGGCGTCTGAAACATTTTTGCCAGCGTTTTCTCTGTGAACCTTTCAACAGTAGGAGATGCAGATATTTCAACCTCGGCAATGCTAAAATCCGGGGTTGCTTTACTAAATATTATTCTGAAATTTTCAGAAGTAGTGGCAGGAAAAGAAACAGCTATGGCGCCATAAGGATCAAAGCCAACATTTAAGTTATCATTGCTTCTATTAACCTCAAAAGTTTTTAGGGTTTTGTAACTGCCATTCTTTTTTACCTGGATTTTTGCCTGAGCCATTAACGGTCGATGCGCAGGATAGATCACAACACTCCTTGCGGTAAACTCTTGTGATAGTTCAAAATCTATTGCTAAAGTGTCGCTGGCTGGGAATACTACTTCAGTTTCCTGCTTTCCATCAATAATATTATTAAGGTTATCTATCATAGTACTTGCACTTAATTTTGGTTTAAAATCAGAGATCTTACTACCATAGTCTTTAGGGGCCTTAAAAGCAATTACCCTTACATCATGAAAGTCTCCTTCAGGTCTTCCTAACTTGATATTAATGTTTTTCGGACCCTTTACTCCAGCTTCTGAGGAGGCAAGGTAACGCATGGATTGTTCCGGCTTGATCCAGGGGCCACCAGACTGGCTCCAACCCGGGCTGTTAAAAATACCAATTTCAATATCTAATTCGGTAGCTGTCTTTAACGCGGTATGCAAAATATCCCACCACTCATCTGAAAACAGTTTTACTTTTCCGTAAGGAGTCGATTCATACCCTATATTGCCTATAAAGGCACGGTTTATCCCTACTTTTTTCATAGACTGCAAGTCCTTTACCACGCCTTCTTTGGAAATATTGTCAGAGATCCAATACCAATAAACGGTAGTCTGAATACTATCAGGAGGATTTATGAATCCGCTTTCTAAAGAAGACCTTTCAATAATATTCGCATGATCAAGTATTTTTTTTTGACCTCTACAGGCAGCAAAAATCGCTAAAACTGCTAATAATAAATAAATGACATTTTTTTTGCTCATTAAGTCGTAGAATTTTTAAAGAAATAATATTGTACTATTAAAACACGTAGCTATTCAATTTAAATCAGTCGACTTTAAAAGTTTTATTCTGTTTAAATCAAAACTCAAATTTCTGTTATCAAATTAAATTCACTAAATGCCTTCAATCTAATTTAATACGAGAATTTCGATACTCCACTTTCATAGGTGGACCAACATGGATCTGAAATCCTAGTAAACCATTAAATCTCTGATTAACGGTATCTTCATCTGTTACATCACTCATTAAAACACCATTGATAAAATGTTGCAAACGATTGCCTTTAACAATTAAATGGCATTCATTCCAATCTTCGCTTTTGATGAACGTTTTAAGGGAATCAGAACTTCCTAATGAATCTGCAACTACCATGGCTGTCCATGCATTATTCTTCACTTCACCTTGATCTGAAGTTGGAATAGATACTTTTTGTCCTCTATAGGCAAGTGTTGTTCTTCTACGCTCTTCATAGTTTTGTCCGGTATAATTATTCATACCATCGATATCTGCCTGATAGCCTCTTAGTGCAAATGGCACATTCTCAACTTCCTCACTTCGGTAGTTTACTCCACTATTTCCATGTGAAGTAATTCTAAATTCGGTTATTAACTCAAAATCGGCCGGTTTACCGTCCTTCCATATAAGAAAAGTATTACTTTCTAAGGGAGGAGTAGATTGAGTAGTTTCTCCAACAAGAATGCCATTATCCATTCTCCAGTATATTGTATCCCCTTCCCAACCATTCAGTGTTTTCCCGTCAAATAGCTGAACGAACCCATCATCTTTATCGTCATTATTTATTTTCTCACCCTGACTTGTTGAATTACAACCGTTAACAACTAAAAATAATGGAAATGCCAAGACAGTATATAAATGAATTGGTAATTTGAAAAAATTGTGCATATTCTAATATTTTATTGTTAGTTTTTTTCTTCTATCCAGCCATGTTTTTGACGGACCTTTATCATTGTTGATAAAATATCATTCCACGTCTGTTGTTCTGTCATAACTTTATTGGGAAACATACAACCATCCCAACAAATATGTTTGAAAGCCTTGGTTAATTCTCCATTTTCATCGCGTAACCAAGAACCTGCATCATTAACAATATCCAATTTTCCATTAGGATCTAAAGCCAAACAATGACGGCCTGTTTTATCATGAGAACCAGAACCGAAAACAGTACCGTCGTTCTGAGCAATATGAAAATCAATTGTCCAGGGACGAAGCGCATTTGTTAGGGTTTTTAGCCCTTCTTTCAATGTGTTACGATCAGTCCATTCAAAATCTTCAGGTAGTATTCTATCTTCCGGACTATTATACCCTAAAAGATATAATAAAGTATGCGACATATCGGCCTGAAAACCAAAATTAGGTCGGTCAACTGCTTCAAGTGTTTCAATCATCGCTTTCCAGCTATGCATTCCGCCCCAACAAATCTCTCCTTCAGCAGCCAAACTTTCGCCATATTCGGCTGCCGCATCACATGCCTCCTGAAAAGTTTTCACGATCAACTTGGAATTATTAATCGGATCAAGCGACCAAGCATCGAGGTTGCTGGCTGAATCTATCCTGACTACGCCATTTGGACGAATGCCAAGTTCACGCAATTTCTGACCAAATCGAGCTGATTTACGAACCGTTTCAACAAAGGCAGCTCTCTCTTCTTTACTACCCATAGCTGGGTCTCCCCAAATTGGGGCTACAAGAGACCCAATTTCAAGATTAAAGGAAGATACTTTATCAACTAATTTTTTAATGCCGTCATCACTCATATTAAGATCAATATGCGGATCAAAAAGACCAATATCAACACCATCAAATTTAATTCCATCTACTTCAGCTGCCGCAGTCTTTTCAAGCATTGTATCGAAAGAAATAATCGGTTCAGAATCTGGACCTTTTCCTACAATACCTGGCCAAGTAGCATTGTGCAACTTTGGATAATTATTCTCATTCATAATGATAAATTAAGATTTTTCAAAATTCAATTTTATGTTCTAATCATTTTATTTCTTATAAACTGCATGGTTCTTATCTCCTCCTGCCATTAAATAGGCTATTAAATCATTAAGTTCATTCTCATTCAAAACATTTATTGTCCCTGGAGGCATTATAGAAACTTTAGCTGTTTTTACTTCTTTAACATCTTTCTTAAGAATTTCTTTGAGAGTTTGCGGTGCATAAGGGTTTTGTGAGATAAAATATGATTTATCGTCTTCATTAGATAATCTACCTAATAAGGAAGTACCATCTTTCAAATAATAAATTTTTGAAGCGTATTGATCTGAGATTACTTCACTTGGCTCTATAATTGATTCAAGCATATCTCTTTTAGAAAAACGAGTACCTACTTGTGTCAAATCAGGTCCGATTGATCCTCCTTCTCCTTGTATAGAATGGCAAGTGCCGCACTGAATTGCAGAAAACAGCATTGATCCTTGCTTAAAATCTCTATCTCCAGAATCTTTCTCAACGACGGGAAGAGCTTCCTCCATGGTCCAGTTTCTACCTGGTCCTTTGGGGCCCTCACTGGTCTCTGCCAATGACCTGCCCGTTTCATTTAGAAGTGAATCGCCTGATAACATATTATAATGAGCAAACTCAGATTCTGGAACATTTTCTAAAGCCATTTTTCTGGCCTTATCCAAGAAACCGATAAAGCTATTTCCTCCTTTATACCCGAAAGCTTCATAATACCATTTGAAATATTTTTCCCGCATTTCCGGAGTCCATCCTGATTTCGCCTTGCTTAGAACAGTAGCAAAGTATATTTGTTGTGCTGGCGGCGTTTTTGCCAACATCTTTGCTATATCCAAACCGTATTCAGGATTTCTGAGAATTAAATCGGATGAACTGGTAACCGTTTGCTGATACGTTGAATCATCTTTCGCATCATTAAGCAATGCGAGAGTTTTTTCAACAGCGTTTGGAGCATCTAGATATATCAGGAGTTTGCTTAAGTCTCGGTTAAGTGAATTGGTTGAAGCAGGGAAAGATTTATCCAAGTAGCTAATTAATAATCTCCTTTGTTCACCTGATGGCATTCCCATTCTGGAAATAACTAATTCGTAAGCTCTTAACAAATTTATTTTTTTCTCTTCAGAAATTCGATCGATGTTTATTGTCATCAGTTTTTTAAGCATATTTGACTGTAGTGCTGAATGGCCAACCCTAGCTAAAGCAATCATGGATTGTGTTATTGCATGGATATTATTTTCCTTCCATGCTAATTTTATCCAAGAATTAACTGGCTGATGTTCAAGAGCTATACGTGCTGTGTACCGAATACGCCTATCATCATGTTTTAAATATGGCCAGATTTTTTGTATCGCTTCAATGTCCGACTTCCGGTGATATTGCTCAAGTTCTTTTCTTATTTTCCGCTCAGGGGTCTCCGCAGTAGCGATTACAGTTTTTGGGCTAGTACCTGTAGTATCACGTCCCTTATAATAAACCCGATAAAGATCCGAATCTAACTTTCGCCCACCTGTAAGAAAATACAATGTTCCATCTGGCCCTATTTCACCATCTGTTAAGGGCAATGGTGCTCCTGAAAGGAACTCTTCAGCTTTTGCTTTATAAGAGGCTCCATCGGGATCTATCTGAATAAAATAAATAATCCCAAAACTCCAGTCAAAGCCTAGTAAACCTTTTCTATACTTTTCCGGAAAATCTGCCTTTCCAGCATATATCAGATTCGTAGGTGATCCTTGGCCAATATTAATTATGGCAGGAAGATTATCAGGATACTCTGGAGACCATTTACTGTTGCCAGTACGCCATCCAAATTCACTGCCACTTGTTACATGAAGAATACGTGTTGGGCGATACCATGGCATTCCGAAATCCCATTCCATATCCGAATCATATGCAAACATTTCACCTTGGTCATTGAAAGTAAAATCGAACGTATTTCTAAACCCAGCAGCAAACAACTCCCAAGTTTTTCCTACCGAATCAGTTCTAGCTATCCAGCCACCCGGCGCCATGCGATCATTGGCATGTCCTTGCGGATCTTTTATCAAGGGAAACAAATTATCTTCTTTCCAGTTAGAGGGAAGAAGATAATGATCCATTTTGGGAATGTCCGTATGATTTCCGGCAACAACATAAATTGATTTTCCATCGGGGCCCAAAACCACACTATGCGGTCCATGCTCTCCTTCTCCTTCTAAAGAAATTAACTTCGTAATCTTATCAAACTCATCATCATTATCAGTGTCCTGCAGTCGATATAAACCACTACTTTTTTCAAATTCATCATTAGGGTTATGGTTTATCATTACATATAAACTATTAAATGCCCATAATAATCCCTGGGCATAACCCATTTCTACTTTCGCTTTAGAAGTATCACTTTCTAGATTGGCATCGTTGGGAAACTTTAGTCTCTCAACCTTTAATTGAAGTGAATCCCCTCCAATGGGCGGAAGATTTAAACGGTATAATGCACCATCCTGATCGGAAGCAATCATTCTTCCCTTGTCATCAAATGTCATTGAAACCCATGACCCTTTTTCATTTTCTGATGGGCTATAAATATGTTCAACAACAAAATCAGACGGCAAGGTGAATTTTTCAACCTTTGGATCTAATACTGCTTCCTTTTCTTCTGGTTCTCGATTACACGATCCTAATATTAAAGTAAAAAAGATCGTAATTAAAATAGTGATTTGCTTAAGGTAAATTTGCATAAATTAGAGTTATTCAGTTGTGATATGGTTTTGAAAGGTTAAGTATACAATGCCAATCGTAAGATTGCATAACAGCATGAGCAGCTTATTGCTAAAAAGTGGGTAAAATCGCTTCATATATAATATTGATTGCCTAATAGGTCTATAAATTCACTCCGGTATCTTTCCATACTTTGAAAGAAGCAGAGTGTATAACAGCTTCACAAACCTTCTGAGTTTCAAGAGCATCCTTAAACGTTGGAGCACAATTTTCACCAGATTCTAGACTTTTTAAAAAATCGGCTGCTTGATGAACAAAGGAATGCTCATACCCAATAGACAAGCCTGGCACCCACCATTTGTCCATATATGGTTGGTCTCCATCTGTTACTTGGATTGAACGCCAGCCTCGAACTATTGAGTCATCCGAGTTATCGAAATATTCTAATTTGTTTAAATTATGAAGATCCCATCGAATGGAACCTTTCTCGCCATTAATCTCCAAAGTAAAAAGAGCTTTATGTCCTCTTGCATAACGAGAGGATTCGAACAGCCCCAGAGAACCATTTTCAAAATGGCAATGAAAGATACAAGCATCATCTATCTTTACATCTTGCATTTTTCCAGTATCCTCATGAACACGCTGTTTAACAAATGTTTCTGTCATAGCGGATACATCAGTGATGCCTCCATTCAACCACATAGCTGCATCAATACAATGCGCTAACAAATCACCCGTAACGCCTGACCCTGCAGCATCGGCATCCATACGCCAAAACGCCCTTCCGCCTTGTGGCAAATCTTCATTGATTGTCCAATCTTGTAAGAAATTAGAGCGGTAATGAAATATCTTTCCTAATTTTCCAGAATCTATAATATTTTTGGCTAAAGTTACAGCAGGAAGACGACGATAATTATACCATACCGTATTTTTAACATTTGCTTCGCTTATCGCATCAACCATGAATTGTGCTTCGTTCAAAGTTCTTGCAAGAGGTTTTTCACAAAGAATCATTTTACCAGCTTTAGCACCGGCAATTGCTATTTCTGCATGCATATTATTTGGAGTACAAATATCAATAGCATCTATGTCATCTCTTCCAATAAGAGTCTTCCAATCTGTTTCAAAAGATTCGTATCCCCATTGTTCTGCAAAAGCTTCTACCTTATCTTTACTTCTAGAACAAACCGCCTTTAATATTGGTTGATATTGAAGATCAGGGAAAAAATTCTTCACTCTGTTATATGCATTCGAGTGAGTCCTACCCATAAAACCACATCCAACTAATCCTATTCTTAATTCTTTTTTTTGCATAATAACGTTTATTAATAAAAAACATGAAAAACTATTTTCTTTTGTAAATATGATATTTACACTTAAAAAAACAGTTACAATACCAAATCAGGATTATCCGGTCCAAAATGCTTAAGCATTACTATTGGATCGGTTGTAGAATGGTTAACAATTGTAACTCCTTCCATTGCTGCTTTTTCTGAAACAAAGAATTCGTCGTTAGTTAATTGGCCATAACGTATCAATGCAGGTGTTTCAATTTCCCAAACACCCATCTTTCCTTGCCCCTGCATCATAATAAGGCCATATGCGCCACTATCCTTAATTGTGACCGTTCTACCAGGCAAAACGGTAAGTTCCTTGGCACTAAAAGCACTTGATTTATAGCAAATCCAATTTTCGATATAACCTTCTCCCTGCATTTCATCGATTGATTTAACAGCTTTCGGCTTCATGAAACGGTTTTCCATCATGTTAGGATCTAAGTTTAATTCCCAATCGATGACATCCAATAACTGTTCATAATCACCTTTACTCTCTTTAGGAGTACCTTTCCATAATAACTCTTCGGGAATTATAGCTTCATTTACTAATGATTGATACATAGCAAAAACATCAGAGGCTTTTTGAGGTTCGTATGTGCACATACTACCCGGTGCATGAAGCAAACCGGGAGGAACGTCCCAACCAGTTCCAGCGTCTAGGCGATATGCCTGAGAGTAACTTGTAATTTTATTATCCCCTTTAGTAAAATTCATCAAACACTCCTTTATCTGTTCTCTAGTCGTGCCCGGTGAAACACCCATAAAAGTATAAGGAAAATCTCCTCCATGATTATTAAGTTGTGGTGGAAAATAATAGGCTTCTGGTTTTCCTTTTTGACCAATTAGGGCTGCCTTCTCATCATTATGATGAATATGATGTGGAAGAGGACCCATGTTATCAAAAAATTTTGAATACATTGGCCATGCCTGATATTCATTCCAAATCCGTTCTCCTATTAACTTTCCTTTTAACGACTCAACAGCATCTTTCAATAGTATCCTTTCTTCTTTTTCACCATCCTTGATCACTATAAAACTCAGCCCTTCGTGTTCCCCAGTTAAAAGTCCATTTTCAGCAGGGGTTGTTGAAGAAAACCATCTTTCATCTATGCCACCACGTTCGCCACCTAATATATAATAATCATCTGGATGGAGCTTAATCCTTCTTCCTGGTACACAAAATGATCTAGGAACCCAAGTAGGTACTAGTCTTAATATGCCTTTTCCTTGCGCGAGAGCTTTTTGTGCAACACTCATATTCATTTCTATTAATTTTAAAGTTAACTACTTACATTTTTATATAAGAAATCGTTAATGTCAGCATCCTTATTTAATATCTTAATAGACAGATCATACTCTTTGGTCTCTCCCGGATTAATAAATGTAAGCTGGCCGTCCTCCCTTGCTTTCCTTTGGCCTATGGGAGGATTTGTTCCTGGTTCTAAACCTGTCACAAATTCCCCTTTTCCCCAATGTTGCCAGTTTGTTAACCAAGGTAATTGGTCTTTTTCAAACTCAAGAATCATAGCAATTCCTAGATTCTCATTATACAAGCCACATGCACAACGCCTATCATCATCTGTTTCTATATCAATGAAAACTGCTTCTTCACCCCCACCTAAATGAGATTCTAAAGGAGCCGGACAAGTTCGAAAATCATTCCCTTCTTTAAAAATTTGGTTATCCTTCCCAGATTCTCTTGATTGCCACTTACCTCGCCACACTATTTTACAACCTTCATCTACCAATGGCCATCCAAAATTGAAATGATACAGCAACATGTGCGGTGTAGGTGTATTACCTCTATTAGTCACTTTATCATGGATTTTAATCATCGGCTCGCCTAAAGTTGCAGATATTGTTCTTTTCAATTCTAAATTTGGACCTAATGGATGGCCTACCCTCATAATACCTGTAATGCTCATATCAAATTTACCTAACACAGGATCAGGTTGCATAATAGATTCCACTTGAGCAGGAACATTACTTATTTGGTCATGAAGCCCTCTAACTCCATGAATATCGTTTTCAGGTCCTCCAGTATGCGTAATACCACATGTCACCAATAAGCCTCCACCAAATGTTCTTAACCAATCTGTATTTTTGTCTGAAAACGGTTGCGGACTTGTAACCCCAATGTTACTGTGCCAGGCTAAACTATATTGATTGTAAAAAGCATCAGAAATATCCATTGCCCGATCTATTACGACTTTAAAACGTAATCCTCCACCGGTATTTATCCAAGCAATACGAGATCCCTTTCCTAAGCCATTATCAAGTATAGAAGTTTCTATCCCACCCAGTTGAGTATAATTTGAAATTTTGTCTAACCAAGATTTATCTAATGACATTATTCAGTTTACAATTTTATCTGTCTTCTTATAATAAAGAACAGGATGGCTATTATTTATAAGTTCTTAAGTATTATAGAAGGCAATTATCTATATTTCATTAGTAAAGCTCTTAAATTAATTATGGTATGGCAACCTGTGGCATCCTGTATTGTTAGAGCTTAAATATTACTGAAGCGTTCTCATTCTAATCACCATTTGTCATGATCATGTTGATAATATTATGATTAGGAGTTACCCTTAAAACATTTATATCGTCAGTTTTGGTAAACGTCCCATGAGAAGCAAACAGTGCATATTTCATGCCTTCAAACTCAGCGTTCACACGATTAGTTTCAATGTTTGTAAAAGGCAGTTTTATACCTCCTGCTGTACTAAGATCAAGATGCCAGTCCAGGTTATCCCTTCCAACATAGCTGATTTTGAATTGCCCTTCATCAATATCCATTTCGATACTGCCATTAACCGATTTCAAAGGCCAGGAAATCTTGAGTTTGCCTTTTACCGAGTCTGAAATGGTTGGATCACCTCCTTGCAACAATACCTCTTCCCCGTTTATCATACCCTTGAATCTCAAGCCTGCCAGATCATCCTTTGTGCTCCACAAGTAACCATCTACAATCGGAAGTGTATAGAATGTACATTCGTTGGAAGTTGCTTTCTGCGTGGTATAAATTGAAGGAAAATCCTCATCAAATAAGTGAATATCACGGATACGCAGATTACCCATCTCCCACAATAAATTCAGCCGGTAATACCTACTGTTAAACCACACAGTTTTTAAATCACTGTCAACCAAATCGTTGTTAATTGTAAAAGAGGTGGCTGGAGTTACTTTATAATTCTTTTTAAACCATCGCCCTGATTCCTCTAATGTCTCAACGCGTACTTTATTCTCGTCCCGGAGCTTAGCGATTAAGGGCAACTGTATTTCGAAGCCTTTTTTCATGGCATCCCAGGTAAAGGAATTTTCCTGACCAGCCTGAACATAATTGAACTCCATGGACTCTCCTTGTACAAATTCGTTCAGAAACCACTTTACCCATTTCTCACTTCCACCTGCCTCCGGATACACAGGTTCAAGAGTAATTACCCCTTGCCAGGTTGTACTGATGCCTGTATCATATTGTCGGAGCGGATCACTTCCAAGCATTCTAAAAATAGGAACCGGTGTTTGATTTTTCTCGTTCTGTGCGGGCATATACGAATTTAATTTGCTTGGATAATATGCTTGGTTCCAATATCCGCCCCATAATGTATATCCATCCGTACCATATTGATCTTTACAGTTAGCAGATGCCACTATCTTATATTTCTCATACATATAATTCAAACTGTGCGCATCGATAAACCAGGACGCAACCGATTTTGGATAGTATCCAAATACCTTTTTAAAGTCACTCATGTACACATCGATAATCCTTTCCCGCTCTTCCGGTGTATAACCTGTAGAAAAGCCCACATCCGCATGCCAATCCCAGGGAAAACGGCCTCTCCATTTTAGTCCTGCTTTTTCAATAAGCGGTTGCGGAAGCTCCCACCATGCACCAATCTCAAAGCTGTCTTTTGGCAACTTTTTTAACAGACTTTGATAACGAGGATCCATCAATGCATCATATTGCAATAAAAAGGTACCACCAAGCTTATATGCACTCATCATCTCAATTTGAGAAACCACCGTTTGATAAAGTACATCCTCGGTAATCTTAGGATCTTTTGGTTCGATCAACCTGATAAAGTTAATGATATTTACTATTTTCGGCTTATCAGCTTTTGAATCAACAGGTTTGGCACTGGAAAAGAAAAATGAGAAGACTAATAGCAGGCTCAAAAATTGTCCAGCACGGTTAGATAGTTTCTCCCTTAAGTTAATTTTCATTTGAATTCATATTTAATACGCTAAACTAAGTAGCTATCTATAAACAACTGTCCTTGCCCATCCTGCTTGTATTATCTATTGTCTTTAACTTCTTGTAACTTTTTCCTCTATTCACAAAATGCGGTTGCTTCTGCGCTGAAAGTGACAGTTCTTATTTACGATCCTATATAATCACTTTTCGCTTGGATGATTATCTTCTACAATAAAAATAGACTTGATTGGTTCTAAATGTAAAATCCTGAATTAAACCTGCCCTTGAGTCCTTTCAGGGTTGGCTACAATAAAAAGAATTATTATTGAGGCTAAGCTATATTTTACACTGCTTTTAAAAACTGTTAATTTATTCATATTTTTCAGGTTGCTTATCTCCTCGTCATAACCAATTACTTCCGCTTAAACCGTTTTTCCGTTGAAACTTATCTAATTGAACATACTATTTAGCCTGCCTGTAATATGTGAACATATACAGGCAGGCTAAAACAACGAATTGATATAATTTAACCTAATTCACGTGATTACCATAGACTGAAAACTCAGCTAAGTGCGAGTGAGGTTCGCCACCGCCATTGAGTTGGTAAATTCTTATGTATCTCATTTTTGGCGAATCAGAAATTAAGAACTGTTGTGGACCCTGAATATCTGGTAAGGAGAACGAACCATAGGCAACCCATTCTTCAGACTCAGCATTGCGCCCTTCTATGATAAAATCGCGGAAATCAGCCCCCAGATAATCATGCCGGGATGTTAGTTCCACCATATCTACCGCTACTACTCTTCCCATGTCGAATGCAAGCCAATGCGGGAAGGGAGTAGTGTTGGTTGTGTGGACAGTATGCCAATAGGTATTTGGATCGTCATCAATTACAAAGAATGGAGGCCCTCCATCAGGCAGCTGCCCTGTCTCTTCGTAGGTATCAGCGGTAGCTACCCAATTACTTTTGTCAATCTTGAACGCTGTATTATACGTTTGAACAGCGGTACGAAAAGTGTCTATACAAAGTGTATCGGGCATGTATAGGGTTTGATAGCTGAACACGGTACCTTCTTTATAGTTCGTTAAAACAGATTCTGTTTCACTAACAGCTACCCTGACGCGCTGCTTTCTATTATCATTATCCGTATATTCTACATCGGTCGCAAAAGCTCCCAATGTCTTATCAATATTTCGCCAGGTCACATTAACATCGCTATTTGCATCAGCAATGGCAGATAATATTAATCTGTTGCTTATCGATTTCTTATAGGAAGCACCATACGATCTTCCAGTTGCGTATACTCCTATTGACTTGTTTCCCAAAGCATCATAGGTATAGATCTGGAAATTATATAGATTCTCCGGTAAAGGAATGATTTGTTCTAAAGTATCGACACCTCCTGTTCGTTCAATAGGAACATCAATAGAATCATTACCGCTATTCCAGAAGATTCTGTAATTTGTAATCTTAGGATCTGATATGAGAAGCCCTTTAATGAATACGCGTTCATCGCCGGAAAACACAACTATAGAATCAACCTTTCCTGTATAGGAAATTTCTCCTTCTTTTATGAAATCTTTATAGCCATCCATTTTAGAGCAAGAAGCGACAAAGAGTAATGGGATTAACAGGAAGTAAGCCCAATTTATGTTTATATAATTTTTCATTTGAAATTCGTTATTTATAAATTATAGACCATTTATTTTAATAGCGATATTGCTTATCTTGTATCGCCATACACACTAACCTCGAGAATTTCAAACCACGTTGTTCCCTCCCAATTTTCCAAACATTTAAATCTCAAGTATTTAACTTTGGGTGCATCGCTATCGAAATTATAATCGAAACCAGCTTGGGCAACCGCCCGATCTTCAGCCGAATTTTGCCCGTAAGGAAGTCCTGACGGTTTAATGTTTTCGAATGAACCAATTTTTGTCCAACTGTCCCAGCTGCCATCAGGATTCGGGTTGTCTGACCCCCATATTTCGAAGAATCGCATTTGCCCTCTGTAAAAGAATTGATCGTCACCATTGCCCATATATTCGGCATAATTCCACATCTTGATACGGCTTAAATTTGCCGTTTGCCCCAGATCGATGGTTATCCATTGGGCTTCGTTATCGAAAGGTTCGGTCATCATACGGTTGCTGTTACTAGTATTGATGTCTCCATTCCACATTTGCGGGATTCCAGCCGTAACTTTTTGTATCTCAGCATCTCCGGGAAGCCTGACTTCTTTAAACAGCGATTTAGACAGCAACTCTTCATAGAACGGTGTTATCGTGTTAAAAACAGTATCTGTGTAATTAAGAAACCTATCTCTCACGGTTACCCCAAATTTTTGCGGAGTAATATTCAAACCGCGGGTGGTATGGCTTATTTCTTTCTGTGAAGAATATATGAATGGAAGAAATGGCACCCAATTATCCGATGAATCTTGTTTTATTATTTCTAAAGCAACATCGGCATTATCAATATTCTCTGCTGTTATTCTCACCCCAGCAAAATCTGGTAATATCTTTAAGCTTCTATATACTTCCCAAATCGGATTCTCAAGCGGTTTTACTGTAATGATAACAGGTTCAGATTCGAGCTCACTTCTATTTACTGTATAAAGCTTTACTTCGTGCTCTTCTTCGTCGGCAAATCCGTCTAAGATCATGGTATTTGCATAGTAAGAAGCCTTTACTTCGCGCATTGTTCCAGATCGTATCGGATAAACGGCCTTCACATAAAGCAAATCCTGATCTTTGGGTAAGGTATATGATATCATAGCTTTTCCGGCCTGATTTTCAATCGATATGTTAGTAATCTGCCCGGGAGGAATGGTACTATTTTCCAATGGCTCTATTTTATCTTCAGTGCACGCTGTAATGCAGGACATTATCGATAAAATTAGTATATATATTATATTTTTATTTGCTTTCATAATTGTATAAGTTAGATTACCATCCTGGATTCTGAGCTAGATTAGTATTAACAGTCAATTCATCAATACGTATTGGCCAAAGGTAATCTCGCGGTGCAATAAACTTCTGTTGGAAAATAGTTTTGATTTGATAATATGCTGCTGCGTCTTTTTGATTAATATCCCATCCTGTAATGGGCGCATTAAGTTCTTCAGCTGCTTTCTTCCATCTTCTCAAATCCCAGAATCTGCTTCCTTCAAAAGCCATTTCAATTAAGCGCTCAGTATGTATGATTTCTCTCATGCCTTCTTTGGTTGTTGGTTTAGCCGGATTTGTGGAGTACTTACTCCATGAATCGGCTACAGATTCAAGACCAGCCCGCTTTCTAATCATGTCCAAATATTGATGTACGTCAGCAACCGGACCCGATATTTCGTTTAATGCTTCAACATACATAAGATACACATCCGCTAAACGAATCTCCGGCCAAGGGTATTCCCTTATTGATGAGTTAGCAGCGAAGGTGGACTCCCAATTGACCACTTTTTTAGTAAAATATCCTGTTTCGGAACTAAGCCCCATCACAGAACCCGAACTTATTTGCCCTAGTTTAGCTTTAACAGTATAGGCATCATAATCTATACGCGCCGGAAGGTCAGCTGTTAACCATTTACCACCGTCGAAGCCTACCGAGGCGTAGAAACGATTTTCCCTGTCAAAATTTATGCGAGCAGTCTCATATCTTACTTCAAAATTTACGTGTTCTTCCGGCGTTGCAATCCTAAGCCTTTTGATATCACTGAAATCCAAAAACTTATCTTCTTTAATAGAAACACCGTTGGACGTATAAAATTGTTCGACAATTTTTAGCGGCGGCCCTAAAGATGCAAAGGCAGAGCTTGGCCCCATATTGGTATTTAGTAAAGGCATACCCGCGCGTTGTAAAGTGTTTGCTCTGCTATTAGAAAGTCCCCAGATCACCTCTTCATTCCACCTTTCAGTCACAGCGCCCCTAATACTCATCTGGGTCATAGTGGTATCTGTCATCTGAAATTCCGGTCTTGTATAGTAATACAACTTGTTGCCCGCCGCTTCGGCGTCGGCGATGGCAGCTTTGGCTGCATCTGCTGCCTTTTGCCATTTGGAGTCATCATAGGTGCTGTTAAATAATTTTTCTCCATCTTTATTTGCAAAATCGGCATAATCTGAATTTCCATTAAATAGCGGGCTCGCCGCCAAGAGTAGTAGCTTCGCTTTCACTGCACGGTTGATGGGTTTTGTAATACGTCCGAGTTCGTCAGTTCTATTATAAATCACCGAGGGCAGATCTGAGTACGATTCTTCCAATAAACCAACAATATATTCCACACATTCGTCCACGGGCTGGCGTTTTATCCGGACTTCCTCAGGTGCGGCTGATATGGCTATGTTTTCTTTAATAAGCGGTATAGGGCCGTACATCCTTAGTAAGAAAAAATGATAATATGCCTTCAAAAATTTGACTTCAGCAATCCATCTCGTCCGTTTATCTAAGGATAAATCTCGTACTTTATCCAGATTCTCAACATTCTCCAGAAAGATATTGCAGTGGCGAAGTGCTTCAAAAAGATCTTTTCCTTCTTCCATACCATCCCAATAATTGGCAGCAGGTGAGCTTGTGTTTTGCTGGCCCCGGGCAATGGTTGCCCATGTAGCGGCTTGAAAATAATTGCGAAAATCCGGTATCCAGATCTCATCGCCGGCCAGCAGGCCTACATTGCCGTGCGTTTCGCCGCTACTAGGCAAATAGCTATAACAGGTGAACAAATATTTTTCAGCTTCTACAGTATTGGCAAAAGCATGGTCAATAGTGGCTACATTATCAGGAACGACGTCCAGCGTATTGCGGCATGAAGAGCAAAAAAAAGCTGCTATCGACGATAATAGTATGGCAACCAGCATGTCTTTCATCTGTACTCGTTTTATTCTTTTCATAGTATTTTTCGTTTTAGATTCCTACATTGATCCCTATGTTGTATACGCGCTGAATAGGATAACCCAGTCCGTTGCCTCCCATTTCAGGATCCCATGTTTTAAATTTGCTGGCAACAAATAGGTTATTTGCATTCACATACAACCTGCAGTTAGACAACCCTATTTTACGCAGTACTTTTTCAGATGGACTATATCCTATCTCTACTGTTTTGAGGCGTAGAAATCCTCCATTCCGCATCCACCAGGTAGATCTCTGGTTGTTATTGTTATTTTGAACATTACTTAGTCGTGGCCAAAACGAATATAAATCTCTATTATCTTCAGACCAGTGGTTTTCTGCTACCACATTTAATAAGCCATTTTGTTCTCCTCTTCCATCGTTGTCGATTACAAAGGGAGAGATCGCACCTGGGTCAATGAAAAATGACGAACGGGCAGATCCTTGGAAAAACGCACTGATATCAAAGGCTTTATATCCAAAGCTGCCACCGAAACCAAAAATTATCTCAGGCGTTGTTGGAAGTCCGATAGGCACCCTATCCGCGTCGTTTATCACACCATCTCCGTTAACATCCCGGAATTTTATATCACCCGCACCATATTCTGCTTCGTTACCAGATCCAAAATATTGAGTGGGTGAATTAGCAACTTCATCATCATCCACAAAAAGGCGTTCTGCAATATAACCCCACTCTTGTTGTATCGGATAACCAACACGCGACCTATACCATTCATTACTTGAATATACGGGTTCGTCAAAAACAGTCGCCTTATTAGTTGCATAAGTAAAGTTGGCACGAAGTTGTGTCCAGGTTCTGTTCATAAATGACTTATTGTAATTTAAAGCCACATCTACTCCCTTTGATTCTGCTTTGCCGACATTTGCAGACATTTCAGCTTGTAAGCCCATAGTTCCGGGCACGTAAGTTCTTGTCATTAAAATATTACTCCTTTTTTGCTGATAAGCGTCTACCGTTAATTCGACGCCAAATGCGGTCAAGTCTAACCCAAGGTTTAGTTGCCTGGATTCCTCCCACCCTATCATATCATTTGCATAACGTGATATCGATACTCCCGGTCTCGAATATTCCCAATTGGTTCCAAAACTACTTCCAAAGTCGCCGTTATTAAGATTTACGTCCGACATATAGAAAAAACGTGCATTTTCATCGCCAATAGCATCATTTCCGACCAGCCCATATGAAGCCCGTAGCTTGAGTTGGGATATCTTTTGTCTTAACGGTTTAAAAAATGCTTCATTAGATATTATCCAACCGCCTCCTATCGAAGGAAAGAATCCCCAACGATGATTTTCTGCGAAACGTTCGGAACCATTATAACCGAAGTTAAGCTCAAGCAAATACCGGGAATCGTATGTGTAGGAAAAACGGCCCGACACACCTAAATTACTCCTTGGCAAAGAGGCTTCTAACGATTCGTTACTGTTATCGTCAAGACGATAATAACTGATAACAGAATTTTGCACAATGCCGATCATCATACCGCTTACCTCATGTACAGCACCAAATTTTTGGGCATAATTGACTCCGAATTCACCATAATAGGCACTGGTGAGATCTTTATCTCCAGAGCGATAATCCAGATATTCCCGTCCAGTTGTTCCTACCGATCCCTGACTGCCATCATTTAATACATTTAAGTATGTTTCCCCGTCTACTTCATTGGCTCTATAATAAAAGGGATTATATTGTCTTTGCGATGCAAAACGTGCATATCGCTGTACATAGGCCATCCCCCTTGCCGACAAACCCGGTAAAATAAAATCAAAGTCTTGCTTCAATTGCAATTGAGCATTGATAGTGGACGTATTGTATCTTTGATAGCCTGAAACCATATTGGCGTAGGGATTGGTATACAACGTTCCGGTCGTTCCTGTAACAATATCACTTCCAAACATAGGATGGCTAGTAAACGGAGATAAAGAGAGAGGAAACATGACAGGAAAGGCGACCGGATTAGCCTTTACTACAGAGTTGAATATACCCTGTCCTCCCCCAATGGGGCCACTGTAATCATCAAATTGCCCATATACACGAATAATTGCTTCAGTACTATTTGTTAAATTCAGCGTATTGTTGGCACGAATAGAATAACTTTTTAACTTAACATTATTGTCAAAATTATTCATATTATCATCTTTCAATACCCCGTTATCTACATTGTAAGTACCTGCAATATAATACTTAGCAACCCGTCCACCACCAGAAACATTCATATTAAACCGCTGATTCATCGTATAATCCTTTATCATTAAATCCATCCAATCGTTGTTTGGATAATATAAAGAATTGGCTCCAGCTTTGGTATAATCTATCTTTGCTAGTGAATAAGGAAGTGGAGACAGCGGGTTTCTGGTTAATGCTCCTTCATTGGCTAATTCCATATATGTTATATTATCAGCCATTTTAAAGTTCTGTGTATTGCTTGAAATAGAATTCTCCAGACGGAAATTAAATTTAGTTTTCTCATCTGCTCCTAGTTTGGTATTGACCAATATCACACCATTTGCACCGCGTGCACCGTATACTGCTGCAGCTGTTGCATCTTTTAGCACAGAGAAGTCAGATATATCGTCGGGTTGTACTCGGGCCAGATCTGTACTAGAAGACTCGATACCATCAATTAGGATAAGCGGGTCTACTTTTCCTGCACCAAATGATCCTAAGCCCCGCACAAAAAACTGGGCGTTATCTTGCCCAGGCTCTCCACTCCGCTGGTAGGAAATAATGCCGGCGATACGTCCGGCTAGCATGTTAGTTAGGTTACTTGTAGGTCCTTTTAGTTCTTTAACGTTAATCGTTGAGATAGCACTCACCAGGCTCTCCTTTTTTTGCTTACCGAACCCTACCACAACAATTTCACCCAAATCGGTTGTTTCGGTTTGTAATACGATGTTGATTATCTCTTTGGTTTCAACAACGATTTCTTGTTTTTGATAACCCACGTAAGAAATTGCCAAAACCGATTTCTGGCTAGGAACTGTTATCGTATACTCTCCATCTTCGTTGGTTTGAGTAGCATTAGTTGTTCCTTTTTCTGCAACCACAACGCCGCTTATCGGTTTTTCTGTATCATAATCGGTTACGACCCCTTTTATTATTATAGCTTCCTGTTGGCTCTTTGTCACAATTTGATTGAGCACAACCATTTCCACTTCATATTTTGCGGAACCCTCCATGATTGAAGTCGCGTCTTTTTCATGTATCCGAGCTGTACTTGTCAAACAAAAGCCTATTAAAAATATAAATAGGAAAAAAATTGAGTTTAAATTCATAGTGCATGTTACATTAGAGGTTAGTTAAAATCATAAATTTATTTATTGGTTATATATTAGAATACAAATTTTAGGAGCTATTCATAAAAACTCTATGTATTAGTCATAAAATATCTTTTTGGCTCTGTTTGTGAGATTTTCAATCAGCATCACAAATTAATCCGGCATCCGGATTCCCACTGTAAATACTCTATACGGTTTATAATGATTGGACAGAGACCTACTGCAATCCAGATCCTCTCCATATCCTGATTGTGTTAAATAGCTATTTAGAGTAATTGCGGTTCGTTATCACTTGATCCAAGGGTTATATCAGTGTAATATCACATATATAAATGCCTTGGCTTAACATAAGTCCATTCTTTCTGCGTAAAAAATAAATAAAATTGCTTCATATTAAATTATTTGGTTTATTGATCTCTTTTGAATCATCTACTTTATAGAGCTGTAAAATAAATTAATAAAAAAGGCATCGGCAACCCGCACCATCCCGTTGAGCAACCAGTACTATCCTGTTTTTTTAAATCAAGAAGACAATAAATTAAGATAGGTAAGTAAAAATCGCTTTATCGTCAAATGATACTAGCAATTAGACAATCAGTTTTGATTTATCTCATTTGTTAGTCACAGATTCTACTTTTATTATTCCATTTAGAAGGTGCTTTCTTTTCGAAGAATGATTATTGAAAAGTTTCCAGTCTACCTGTTCCGTATGCTTTTTTAAATTAACGGAATTGCTACCATATTTTGCTTGAAATCAGAAATTGAACGATCGCCTTCTTCAACGGATAGAATCTTGATTGATTTGAGATTACGAAAATTTATTTCTTTCGATTCCCTAATATAAAACTACATTAGTAATCGTAGCAGTTTTTAAGGATGATTACATAAAACACTAAAAAGAGTCTGAAGTTAAACTTTCCACAAGAGAATGATATAGGAGGATAAAAGACCGGAAGCTATACGTCTATAAAATAAAAAACACCGGCGAGCAACTACAGTCACCTTTTTAATTTAACATGGTATATCTATAAATGAAACAATTAAGGATTCAATAAGAAACTATATGTACCAGATTCCAATTCGAAGAAACCATTATAATATTCTTTACTGTCTAAGATCATTTTTTTCCATTTGTTAACCGGCCACTTAAACGTTGCTGTACTATTTGGTGGAATCACAATGGATAATTTTACTTTGTCCCCATCTTTTTTCCATTCCGAACGGATCTCTCCTTGTGGGCTCTCAAAGCTTGTCTCAAAATGTTCTAATCCTTCAACAACATGTGGCTCTATTACAAAATGTTTAAAACCCGGACTATCTTCCTCAGGCTTAATTCCGCCCAAAGCCTTATAGAACCATGCCCCTATCTCACCAAACATCATGTGATTCATAGAAATATCACGTTCTGCATTAATATCCCAGTTTTCATAAAGTGTCGTTGCACCGTTAACAATCCACCAGCCCCATGACGGATAGGTGTCTTGTGATGCCAATTTATATGCAGCCTCTGGATATCCATTTTCACTTAAAGCATTTAAGATCGCTTTAGCGCCAAGAACTCCTACATCGATGTGTAATCCATCCGCTTCAACTCTTTTAGCCAAATTAGCAGCAACTTTCGATTTAAGATTTTCAGGAACTATTCCCCACTGCAAAGGGACACTTAATTCAGTTTGAGTACCAGTTGCATAAATTCCAGACTCTTTATTTAGATACTTCTGGTTAATTGCATTTTTAATGGTCTTAGCTAATCCAGAATAATATTGAAAATCTTCCGTTTTACCAAATAAGTTAGCTGCTTTAGAAAGAATCAAAGCATCTACATAGTAATACACAGAAGAAGTAAGCTCCAGAGAAGATTTAGATTTTACAGGCACCCAATCGCCTCGTCCAAACGTGGTCAACCCCAATGGACTGATGCTTTCAACATAGTTAACATACTTTTTAATGTTATCATAACTTTTTTTCAGCAATCTGCTATCGCCATAAAACAAGTAAATATCCCATGGTATAATGGCAATAGTGCTTGTCCAATCCGTCCCATTCGCAGTTCCATAGCCCCATCCACTGGTAGGAATGATATCAGGAAGAACCCCATTCGATTTTTGTTCATCACGATGGTCTGCGATCCATTTTTCATAAACAGTAATACCATCAAAATTAAAGAGAGCAGTTTCTATTGCAAAGTGCCCATCTCCGGTCCAACCATTTTTTTCTCTTTGAGGACAATCAGTCGGATAACCGAAAAGATTCGATAGATAAGAATTATTTGTAGCCTCCCAAATTTTATTTATTAACTGACTAGATGAACTGAGCGTTCCTTTTACAGGCACATCGCTATGCATAAAGAAAGCGGTAAGATTTTCTTTGCTTAATTCAATAGGATTACTTGAAGTCACTTCCACATATTGGAAGCCTTTATAATTAAACTTTGGCATAAACTGCTCTACCCCTTTTCCGCCTAGAATAAAAATATCAGTTTGAAACGGATCAGAATCATCTAGAGGCCTGTAATACACATCAATATTGGATAGATCAACCCTTCCATCATCATATAACCGTTCTCCATGCTTCAACTTAATAACAGTGCCTTTTTCCCCTTTAACATTAATTTGACTTACACCAGCTATATTTCTTCCAAGATCAAAGACCCAGGTGGTATCATTTATTTGGTTTACCTTTTTGAAAGGAATTTCTTTTACGTTTCTGATTGGATGTAAAGCCTGCGCAACAATATTATTAGACGGGGCTTCTCTTTGAATTACTCCTTTCCACTTACTCTCATCAAAATCAATCGTATTCCATCCCGGTTGACCCAATCGTGCGTCATAATGCTCAGCTGTATAAATACTATTTAAAACAATCGGACTATGGCTTGTTTTCCATTCTTTACCAGATGTAACTACCTCTGTACTTCCATCTTCATAAGTAATACGCAGGTTTAAACAAAATGCAGGACGATTACGCCAAGGGGCTTTGTCAAAATCCCAAACAGCTAAAGATTGGTGATTATACCACCCATTACCCAATAAAACGCCAATAGCATTTTCACCCGTATTCAGTTTCTCTGTAACGTCATAGGTTACATAAACATTCCTTCTGTCAAAACGCGTATAAACCGGATCAAGCCGATGATTTCCTATTTTATCTCCATTAATATACAATTCATACAAACCTCCAACTGCTATATAAGCTCTTGCGGTTTTAATCTTTTTAGAGTTATTAATCACTTTTCTGAAATAAGCAGCAGGTTTAAGGTTGATATCCTTTGTGTCAGAAATCCATTCTCCTTTCCAGTTCTTTACATTCATCATCCCCATCTCAAAAGATGCCACAGCTTTAGCAGAATATTCTTTCCCGGCTTTATCCCAAGCAATCACCTTCCAATAGTATTTAGTAAAAGCATTCAAGGCATCACCTTTATAGATCTCAAGATTAGCGTTTTTTAAGATTTTGCCACTATCCCATATTTCTCCTTTTCCTTTTAATACAGCAATAGAGTCTGTACCAACTAAAATACGATAGGCACTCTGACTAGCACCATTGCTTTTATCTGCTATTTTCCATGTAAACCTCGGAAAAACCTCATCTAATCCAATAGGATTTACTAGATATTCACATTGCATTTCATAAACACTTCGATTTGATTGTGCAAACAAAGGTGTAAACATTAATCCAAGTGCAACAAGTAGCATTGCACGCGTCAAAAAAAAATTATTGATTCTCAAAATATACTTTCTTTAAGGAATTAAATAAATAAACTTACTCATATTGCATTTCCAAAACTTCGATGCTTTACCTAACTATTTTTACAAACGCTATAATCACATTACTCCATTACGCTTAGAAGTAGCATAAAACTTCAATTCTATCAAGTCATTTGGCAAAGGATTCCGATTCCAGGAATCATGTATAGCCAGAGCCGTTCCCATTGCAGTTGCCTGTGCCATCGAAGCTGCAAACACTTCCATTTCTGGAAAAAGATGAGATAAAAGGTTCATATAAATAGCATTTTTACTGAAACCGCCATCTACAAAAATTCTTCTAACTCCAGAATCATTTATAACTAATTGGGTAGACCTTTTTTGCTGTTTAATAATATCAAGCATTAAATAATGATAGGCTTCAACGTCAGATGAAAAAGAAGCTAGATCACAATCCCTGAACGGCGACAAATTTCCTTTATCGTCCAAATGATTAAGAAAGCCTTTATCAAAGGATAGATTTTTATATTTGCTGGTCGATTGATTAAAATATTCAGCAATTCGTTTCACCTCTTTTTCATGTTCATATCCGGCAAACAATCGTGATGCTTTTACGGGGGTTCCCTGATATTGCATATAACAAAGACAATCAGATTTTAATTCCTCTTTTGTTAATGGACTTGAATTAAAAGGATTAAAACTTATACACCAGGTGCCTGTCGAAATAAGAACAAAGGGCTCGTTAAAACTCACCAAATAAGGGATCAAAGCGGCAGAACTATCATGCAAACCAGTCCCGACACCATAACTATTTCCCGGAAAAGCTGCTTGAACAACCGTATCCGAAGATACGATCGGCGCCAATTTATCCAAAACTTCTTCTTCCTTAAGCCAGCTATGATAATTATTTTTTTCGAAATCCCATAAATTGGTATGACAACCAATACTGGTAATATCTGTATATAACTTTCCGGAAATAAGAAAGCTCATGTACTGTGGAAGATGCAAAACAGTTTTTATACGATTAAATAATTCCGGTTGTTCCTTCTTTATACGATAAAGTTGCATGCCTGAATTCAAGCTTCCTAAGACTGGCGATGCCGTTTTGTAGGAGAACTGTTCTTCTCCTCCATAAGTGGCATAAAATTCATGTTGGAGTTCTGCCGGATAAGGCTTCAAATAATTATAGAGCGGGGTTAATGGCTTGCCATTCTCATCCAAATAAATAAGACTAGCCCCATACGTGGCGAAATTAATTGCTTTTATTTCAAATTCTGGTTTACGGAACACTTCATGCAATGAATCAAAAACAGAAAGCCGTAAACTATCTAAATTCTCGCAGGAAAAACCATCTTCATCCACAGTTTCTAAGAAACGCGCTGACCGTTCAAAAACTATTTTATACTGCTCATCGAAAAGAAACAGTTTTTTGTTCGTTTTTCCTACATCAAATATAGCTATAACTGGTTTTATCATTTATAATCCGGTAGCGATGGTTTCCATTCCTCTTTTTTTAATCAAATTCTCACGTACTCCCAGTTCACGAAATAACTGTACAGGATTCAAAGCAGCTCCTGATCTTAATCTTGCTTCAGCCACTAATGGTCGTACATCTGTGCGAAAGACATCCTGCAAAATTTCCTGTGCTCCTCCAACATCATTAATCAACTGTGCTTCTTTTAAGGCTTTTCTATCAACCAGCAATGCCTGCGCATAAGCGATCATAATCGCTTCCACCGATTGTAAAAGGTCCACCAGCGGATCTTTAACATTATGAGAAGCATCAATCATCCACCCCAAGCCTGATGCATGGTCAATACCGCGATCATCCATTCCTTCAATCAACTCATTGAATATTAGAAATAACTGATAAGGTTTTACGCTTCCGGTAGTTAAATCATCATCACCATACTTAGAATCATTGAAGTGAAAACCACCCAACTTGCCTTCCATCAATAAAAGCGAAACGATTTGTTCAATATTAGCATTTGGCAAATGATGCCCCAAATCAACTAACGTATATGCCTTCGGACCTAATTTATTGGCAAATAACAACGATTGTCCCCAATCACCAACGGTCATGGAATAAAAATTTGGCTCATAGGCTTTGTATTCTATAAACATCTTCCAATCACTTGGCAGAGCTGCATAGATCTCTTTTAAACTTTCCAAGGTATTTTGAAAAGCATTGCGAAAGTTTAACTGCCCGGGAAAGCTTGAACCATCCGGATCCCAGATGGTCAATGATTTGGAGCCAAGCTCAATTCCGTGTTTGATTACCTCTATATTGTGATTGATTGCTTGCTTTCTTATTGCCTTATCAACATGTTGCAAAGAACCAAATTTATAACTTCCGTCTTGTCCTTTCTGATCTTGAAACGTATTTGAATTCATCGCATCAAAGCGTAAATCATGTTCTTCCGCTAAATTTTTAATAGTCTGGTAATCTTTTGGAACATCCCATGGGATATGCAATGAAATAGCACCGCTCGAACGGTTTAACTTGTGGAGAAGTCCCACATCTTCTATTTTTTCCTCAAGGTTACGCGGCTCTCCGCCTCCAGGAAAACGTCCGAAACGAGTTCCTCCACTTCCCAATGCCCAGCTCGGAATAGCAATCTGGAATTCCATTAGCTTGGAAATAATATTTTCAGTAGTAGGAATTAACTTACTTAAAAAATCAACTTTAGAATGATGTAAATCCTTTAATCGGTTATTATGTTCATTTATAATATTTTCGTCCAGTTTCATACGATTTGATTTAATAATTTTATCTCACAAAAGCCATCGCAACCCCACCATCCACATTTAGTACATTGCCCGTTGATTTACTCATTAACCCTCCAACAAAAACAAAACAAGCATTAGCAATATCTTCTGGCAAAATGGCTTCGTTTAATAACGTACGCTTGGCATAAAAAGCCGGCAACTCCTCAGTGCTAATACCATAAGCCTTTGCTCTTCCTTCAGCCCAAGCGCCTTCCCAAATTTTACTGTCAACAATTACTGCATCTGGATTCACAACATTTACACGGATTTTATCCTTTCCCAGTTCTGCTGCGTTTAGTCTACTTAAATGCAGTTGAGCAGCTTTTGCTGACCCGTACCCTGCATTATTTGGGCCTGAAACCAACGCATTTTTACTGCCAATATTCAGGATATCGCCTCCCATTTTTTGTTTTCTAAACACTTTGATAGCTTCCTGGGTAATCTTAAACTGTCCTTTCACTAGCACATCATAAAGAAGGTCCCAGTCTTGATCCGTATGATCTTCAATAGTTTTTGATATTGAAAGCCCAGCACAATTTACAACAATATCTACTCCTCCAAAACTAATGGCTGCTTTTTCAAAGGCATTTTCGATTTCTTTTTCTTTGGTTACATTAAGCGAAACAGTTATAAAACTGTCTTTACCATATTCTTTTAAAAATTTTTGTTCTGTATCAAATAAACGTTCTTCATCGATATCATTGACAATAACAACAGCGCCTTCTTCAATAAATTTCCTGGCTATAGCTTTACCAATTCCTCCGGCACTCCCTGTTATTAAGGCTATTTTGCCTGAAAGTGATTTGGGTTTGGGCATACGCTGAAGCTTTGCTTCTTCTAATAGCCAATATTCTATATTAAAAGCTTCCTGTCGGCTTAATGCTGTGTATTCTGAAATGGCTTCAGCTCCCCGCATAACATTGATAGCATTAATATAGAATTCTGCAGCCACCCGAGCCGTTTGTTTATCTTTCGAAAAGGAAAATAAACCCACTCCAGGATACAAAATAATCACCGGGTTTGAATCCCGCATTGCAGGTGAATCGGGATGTTTACACGCTTCATAATAGTCAGCATACATCTTCCTGTAATCCTCAAACAAGGGTTGAAGGTTTGAAATAACTTCATTAACCCTGCTCAAATCCGCATTGGGTTCCAGATTTAACACCAACGGGCTGATTTTTGTACGAAGAAAGTGGTCGGGACAACTTGTCCCCATAGATGCTAATCGCTCAAGATCGTTCGAATTAATAAATTGCAAAACATGCTCATCATCTGTAAAATGGCCCACCATCGGCCTTTCAGAAGAACAAAATCCCCGCAGGATCGGAGCTAATCTTGCTGCCTGGAGCTTTCTGTCAATATCATTCAAGCTCTTTATCTTCTCACCACCAAACACCGGGCCGTTAGTTTTTACCTTATCTTCAATATATTGAGCACACTTTTCAACAACCGTTAATGTATTCAAATAACAATCATATGCTGTATCTCCCCAGGTAAATAGTCCGTGAGAGCCTAACATAATTCCTTTAATACCTGGGTTATCGGCTAAACATGCTTTAAGTTTAAGACCCAGATCAAAGCCGGGTCTTTGCCATTCAACCCAACCAATCTCTCCATTAAACAATTCTCCCGTTATTTTTTTACCATCCTTTGCTGCAGCAATTGCAATAGCAGCATCCGGATGCAAATGATCAATATGCTTGAATGGTAAAAACCCATGCAATGGTGTATCAATTGAAGGTGCTTTAGAATCCAGATCATAAATACAATGATTGAATAATTCCACCATTTTGTCTTCCTGAGCAATCCCTTGATAAACGTTTTCAAGTTCCAGCAATCTGTTTAAATATAAACCTGCCAAGCCACTTCTTTTCAAGGTTCCAATATCTCCACCGGATCCCTTGATCCACATTACCTCTACTTCCTGTTGGCTTAAAGGATCCTTCTCTAAAGTTTTGCAAGATGTATTACCGCCGCCATAATTGGTTAATCGTAAATCAGAACCTAGCAAATTAGATCGATAAAGTAATAGAGCAACTTCATCTCCGGCTAATGTTGAAGCAATTTCCTCATCCCAAAGGTAATTTACATGCTTAAATGTGGTTTTTGATTTTAAATCTATCATACTAGTTTTACGCTATCTATTTCAATTATAATTATAAACTTTTGGAAAACCCTACAACTAATACGGCTATAATGATAAACATTATACCCATTATTATCGTGGAATAAGCCTTTCTACTAACCCCTTTCCACTCTTTTAATAAAACGCCCCATAAGTTGGCAATCAGAATAATAAAAGCCATATGCAATATCCAGGAACTGGCTCCATTACCCATTTTGCTTTCCCCCATTCCATAGAAGAAGAACTGCAAATACCAGGTGGTGCCTGCAAGTGCACAGAGTAAATAGTTTGTTTTTAGCGGTGTGGCTTTGTTGGTATAGTCTTTAAAGGTTTTATTTTTCAAGTTTAATAGAAAACACCAAAGAAAGTTTGTCGTTAGACCTCCCCATAAAAGAACGATATAGGTAACATTATTTTGAAACAAAAATTCGCCTTTATCGATGTTACCAGCCTTCCAAATATCGTTTGCAACAGTTGCCATCGATTTACCGGCTTCAATTCCAAAATTGAAACAAGCGCTTAATATACCAGCAACAATGGCTACCGTTAAGCCCAATCCAAATTTATATTCGGTACCGCCTTCGCCTTTCTTGTCTTTGACTAATTCCTTGTCTTTCAAAACAGCAGCCTTTCCACAAAGTACAACTCCTAGTACACAGATGGCTAATCCTGCTAACATAATCAGTCCCCAGCGCGTATTCAGATAGTGTCCAAATGATTCTTTACCGATAGTCGGATTTAGCTGGTAATAGATTGATGGAATTAATGAACCAAATACCATGGTTAAACCCAGCATAATGCTACTACCTAAACCAACACCCAAATATCTTACGCCCAATCCATAAGTAAGCCCTCCGATTCCCCACAATACTCCAAATAAATAGGTATAACCAAGAGTAGTTGCATTCGTCTGTCTAATAATATCGGCAAAATCAGGAATAGTCAGCCAGGCAGCTATTGGAGGCACAATTAACCAGGAAAATAATCCTCCAACAATCCAAAGGCTTTCCCAGGCCCATCCTTTCACCTTTTTGTAAGGAACATAAAAACTCCCGGAAGCTACGCCTCCAAGAAAATGAAAAAAAACACCCGCAAGTAACTGCATATATTCGTTTAGTTTAATTGGTGAAAAACTTGAATACAATTATAGAAAAGCTTGGTTATTCAACTGTCATGAGCTGTTATGAAATCTTTAAAAGTGAAGTAACATCAATCGCATTCTACCAACTCGTTTGAACAGACAACTACCTGTATGTTAGATTGAAGAACGCAGCGTTAAATAAAAGGGCACTTCTTCATGCCTGGTTGAATTGTCAAGAATTAACTGAGCAGCAGCAGTTCCCATCCTACGGAAATCTGTTGATATTGTCGTAATTCCATTCATAATAAACTTTTTCAAAGGAGTTTCATTATAGGATATTACACCTACATCTTTTCCCACTTTCAAGTTTAAAGAAACAATTCGATCTAACAATTTAACCAGATCATCTTCCATAAGGTTGATATAAACTTCCCCAGGTTTAATGGGTTCACTTATAATATCGCTCACCAATAAATGTGAAAATGCATATTGTTGACAAAAGCGATAAAAACCTTTAATAATGTCTTTAGGGAAATAGCTCTTGTCCGGAAATATCAATTTAATCGTATGATATTTACTCAATTGCTCTCTGGCCTGTTCCAGTGCATTGTAAATATCATCAGAAAAATTTTCATAAACTGCTGCAAAATCACCGTCAACACCGGTAATTTTCTTATCTAATAAAACGAGCTTTTCTTTAGGCAATGAATTAATGATTTCCGCTGCATTTTCCCGTCCTTCAACAAAATGAGGAATGATCACATAATGGGTATATTCATGTTTAGGATTTAACAGTAACTTTTTGAACAATGCAAAATCATTATTATAGATATAAAAATCGACAGAAACATCTTCTCCTATCGCGGAAATGAAAGCGTCATAAATTATCTTCTTATGAGCACTTAGTTTATTAAAAAATAAAACTACGTGAAGTTTCTGTTTAAAATCTACATTTAAAACATAATATCCTTTTCCTGGAACAGAACCTAGCGCTCCCAGTTTTTTTAAATGTTTATATCCTTTTTCAGCTGTATCCCTCGATATTTCAAGCATATAGCTCAATTCATTAATTGAAGGAAGCATTTCATTCTTTTTTAAAAGTCCGGCTTCAATGGACTTTAAAACTGAATTAGTTAGTTGGATATATTTAGGTGTTACTGATTGTTCGTCAATATGAATATGATCAAAAAATGGAATTGGTTTCATGAAGGCTTTCTTAATTAGTTCTTGAATCTACAAAAAATAGATTTGATTGTAAAAAATGGTTAATCATCTTTTTACAAAAAGCAAGAATGTCAAAAGAAATAAAATTGCAACCTGTTCTATCCTGCTCCGGGTATTATCTTTTATAGCATAGCTTTTTACTTATGTGTAAACTGTCAGTAGCGGACCAGGTGTAAACTAATATCAGTACAAGAAACATTCTAAAGAAATGAAATAATAAATCGTTAAATTTGTTATTTATATCACTTTCAATTTAATCTAACACTATGCCATCATTTGATATTGTAAGCAAGGTTGATGCTCAAACCTTAGACAACGCCATTAACAATGCGAAAAAAGAAATCCTGAACCGTTATGATTTCCATAGCTCTAATAGTACAATTGAGCTTGATAAAAAAACAAATACATTGACCATTGTCACTGAAGATGATATGAGATTAAAAGCAATCATTGACACAATCACGTCCCGTATGTTTAAACAAAATTTAGATGCTTCAAGTTTAGATTTTGGAAAAGAACACAATGCGGCAGGCAATATGATCCGGAAAGAAATAAAAATCAAAGAGGGACTTGATAAAGACGCTGCAAAAAAAGTCGTAGCAAAAATTAAAGATAGTAAAATCAAGGTACAAGCCTCTATTATGGATGAGCAGGTGCGTGTACAAAGCAAAAACATTGACGACTTACAAAAAGTGATGTCTCTTTGCAGAGGCGAAGATTTCGGTCAACCTCTTCAGTTTATCAATATGCGGAACTAAGAAAATCTGCTAAATGGATAATTATCTAACTACTTACATCGATTATATTTGAAGATTTAAATTTCATAACACAACAGTTAGAAGCGAGTATCATAGCTTTGCATTATAGATTTCCTTTTTTCAATTCCTTTACCGCATAGTCTACAGCCCTTGCTGTAAAAGCCATATAACTTAAGGATGGATTTTGAGAGGATGTAGATGTCATGCAGGCACCATCTGTAACAAATACATTTTTGCAGGAGTGTACCTGGTTAAATGCATTTAATACAGAAGTTTTTGGGTCTTTTCCCATTCGAGCTCCTCCCATTTCATGAATATCCAAACCGGGTGCCTGATCGCTTTCATTTCTTTTTATATTCACAAATCCTGCTTTCTCAAACATTTCACTCAACTGATCTAAATAATCAGCTTTCATTTTGCGGTCGTTATCATCATAGTCAACTGAAATACGAATTTGTGGCATTCCAAATTGATCTTTCATTTTTTCATCAAGCTTAGCCCAGTTGCTCGCTTTGGGAATAGTTTCTCCCATCATGTGTGAACCAACACTCCATATTCCCAGTTTTGGATTGTCCAATGACTCCTTTAAGCCAACACCGATTTCATCCTGATTAGAATGTGTATACCGTTGGGCACTAAAACCAGCAGCATAACCACGTAAGAAATTCGTTTCCTGTTTTTCAACGTTTCTAAACCGTGGAATATAACCTCCTGAGGCAGGATTCCTTCCATCAGTTGAATAATCTAAACTTCCTTCAAATTGAGCCGATATCCGGGCACTGTAATTATGGAAAGCAAGAAATTTTCCGACAAGGTCATTTTCATTACCAATGCCATTTTCGTGTCTCTGAGATTTAGAATTCAATAAGAGCGCAATAGAATTTATGGTAGACGCATTAACAAAAATTATTTTTGCATAATACTCCCTGGTCTCCATCGTTTTTGCATTAATAATTCTAACGCCTTTCGCTTTTCCTGTTTGCTTATCGATCAAAATGGATTTCGCAATAGAATCAGTGATCATAGTCAGGTTTCCAGTCTTAGCTGCCCAAGGCAATGTAGATGAATTACTGCTAAAATAACCACCGAAAGGACAACCTCGCTGACATAACGTACGATTCAAACATTTACCGCGCCCTTGCTCAAGATGGATCGGTTGAGGTTCTGATAAATGCGCGCAGCGTGCAGAAATTACCGTACGATTTTTATAATTTTCTCCTAGTTTCGATTTGAAGTATTCTTCAACGGTATTCAGGGGGTAAGCAGGCAGAAATTCTCCATCAGGCAGCTGTGGGATATTATCCCTATTTCCTGAAATTCCCACGAATTTTTCAACATAGCTATACCACGGTGCAATATCTTTATAACGAATCGGCCAATCAACTGCAAACCCATCACGTGCAGGACCCTCAAAATCAAAATCACTCCAGCGCTGTGTTTGCCGTGCCCACATCAAGGATTTTCCGCCAACTTGGTAACCCCTAATCCAATCAAAAGGCTTTTCCTGCACATAGGGATGCTCTTTATCTTTGACAAAAAAATGCATGGCGTCTTCGCGGAAAGCATAGCAGCGGCTAATTATTGGATTTTCTTTTTTTATAGCATAAGGGATATCTAAGCGATGTTCAAATTCATATGGTGTCATGTTGGTAGTTGGGTAGTCTACAATATGTTTTACATCCCTCCCTCTTTCAACCACCAAAGTTTTCATTCCCTTTTCGGCCAATTCCTTGGCAGCCCAGCCGCCGCTAATCCCCGACCCAATTACGATAGCGTCGAAATGATTATCTTTATTATCTGAATTATTATTTATAAACATATGATCTAAGCTATTTTGTAAAAGGCATTATACCTTGCAGGAACCAGTTCGTAAGGCACGATATCAGTCATATAATACTTAGAATTGGTATAACCCTTGATGGTTAAACCTTTGACTAAGGAAAAAAATGGATTGAGATTGCTTTCTTTATTATTAATTTCCTCTAAAAACAACGTCTGATCTTCCATCGATGCTTCCGAAAAATCTTTTTTATTTTGCTTCTGAAACAAGGAACTGAATTCTTTCAATCCATCTTTATAAATCTGTTGTTGCGCGTCATCCCCACAGTCTTCAACCATTTTCACAACAAAATGATGCAGTCCTAAAGCCTTACCTCCAGGCGTTTGTGTTTGGGGAATTATAATTTCAACTATATCTGAAAGAACACCCGATGTATTATCCAATGTATTCTTACATCCCGGCAGATAGGGCAAAAATGCTAACCCTCCAGCCAGTATAATGCCTCTTTCTAAAAATGCTTTTCTATTCACTAAACTTTTAATTAATATACAAACTGAAATCCTACGGATTTCCAATCAAATCTTATCAAAAAAATTCATCATACAAATAACAATTTGTTATTTATCATTCATAAACTAGTATTTTCCAATGATAGAGATTGAAACTATTACTTATAAGATGCTTAAACTAAAGATCGAACTAAACTACTATTAAATAATTCCTTTTTCAAATTACTGTATAAACTTTAATAAAAAAAATAGGATATTTACGCTAATTCTTACAGTTAATACAAATAAGATGAAAGTAGAAATATGGTCTGATGTAGCCTGTCCATTTTGTTACATCGGTAAGAAAAGATTTGAAAAAGCTCTAGAAGATTTTAGCAATAATAAGGATATACAAGTTGAATGGAAAAGCTTCCAATTGGATCCTTCTCTTCCTCAAAAAGGGAAAGAGAAAGTCCAGGATTATATGGCTCAGCAAAAGGGAATGTCTACTGCAGAAGTAAGCGCCATGTTCCAGCATGTAATTCAGATGGCCCAAAGCGAAGGAATTGAAATGAAAATGGATCAGGTCATTATGGCAAACACACTAACCATGCATAGACTGATCCAACTTGCTAAAACCAAAGGTTTGGGAGAGCAAGCAGAAGAACAGTTCTTTCAGGCTTATTTCTCAGGTAAGAATTTCACAGATGAAAATATCCTTTTAGAAATATCCAACGACATCGGTTTAAACGAAGCTGAGGCAAAAGAGGTAATTCAAAGCGATAAATTCACAGACGAGGTTAATAAAGACATTTATGAAGCCAGAACAATCGGTGTTAAAGGCGTTCCTCACTTCGTTTTCAACGATAAATATGTTGTGTCAGGAGCTCAGCATAGTGACACATTTAAGGGAGCATTGGAAAAGTCCTATGAGGAATGGGAACAGGTTAGATAACCAATGGGTCTCCATACATTTCTTGACATATGGTACAAAAGAAAGTTCTCCTGTTCGTTTTTCCCAAATAATCTTTGAAAACCGGGTGTCCTAACGGACAAGTTTTCTTGGTATTAATTAACCAATGCTTTTTTAGAGTATATTCCTTTTTCCAGGCCAGAAAATCAAAGCTGTATTCCCTTGCTTCTTTAATAAGGCTATTCAATTTGACAACAGGAAGGTCGCCTACTTTATTTAACGGATGAACACCGATGCGGTAGAGAACTTCGTTTTTAATTATATTACCAACACCTGCAAATATGTTCTGATCCAATAAAATATCACAAACCAGGGCGTTTGGCTTTTCCTTTAATTTTATTCCTGCAGCATAAGGATTCCACTGATCTGAAAGAACATCTGCCTCCCAATCATATACTTCGTCTAAATCGCCTTCAATAAACTTTAATGAGCAGGAATAAAAATTGATTTCATCGTTTTCAAACACCATGCTCAGGCGAACAGGCCTATCCTTACGCTCGTTAATCAGATAGGTACCAAACATCATGAAATGCACTTTGAGTGTAAATCCGGAAAAACAAATTAGAAAGTGCTTACCCCAACTTCTGAAAGCAAGAATGGTTTGGTTTAACATCCGCTCCTTGTCTATACTGGTATTTCCCTCAACTGCTACTACCCTTGAACTTTCTAGGTGAAGTTCTTCAATAAGCTCTCTTAATATCACAATGGAGGGTCCCTCTGGCATAACTTGTAGTTTTAAGAAAAACAGCAAGAACCTTAAATAGTTTTAAAATGAATCAGCCTTGGGGATTGACTGAACTATTTGCCAGGAAATATCCAGAAGCAAAACAAGCCTGTAATAAATAACCACCGGTTGGAGCATCCCAATCCAGCATTTCACCACAACATTGTATATTAGAATATTTTTTAAGAAACAATTGGCAATCTAATTCATCCCAGGACACTCCCCCATATGTTGAAATAACTTCATCAATCGGTCTGAAGCCCTTAATTAAAATCGGGAAGTTTTTTATGTGCTGCGCTAAAATTTTAGGATTGATATAGCTTTCTCTGTCAAGAGTTTTTAGAAGTGTGAGCCTAATCGGATCAAACTTTAACGTTTTCTTCAACGTTTGAGTAATGTTTTCAGAACCAAGCAACTGAACGATGTGCTCAAGTGAAAACTGCGGTTTCAAGTCTGCATATAATTGTTGAGAAAAGGCTCTATGTCTGATAAATCGATTCATAAAATAAACAGCAGAGCCCTCTATGCCATATTCAGTAAATACTAATTCACCAAATTTCTCTCCGAAATCATTGAACAAACGAATGTTTTTCAAAGGTTTACCGGCAAGTTTATCTAAAGGTTGATCCATTTCTAAACCAGAATTAGAAGGTTCTAAAGAATTAAGCTTAATATTTTTAAATTTAAAAAGAGACTCCCACTTTCCGTCTGAGCCTGTCTTCGCCCAGGATTTTCCGCCAAAAGCAAATACAGCATGACTATACGGAATTTCAATGGTCTTCTCATCAGAAGTAAATATTAGGTTCTCCTGATCAAAGTCTATTAACCGATAATTGAATTTAAACTGTACATTCAATTCTTTTAATCTTATTAACCATTTTTGCAACACTTCAATGGGCTTGATACCTTTTTCAGGAAACACTTTTCCGGAAGAGCCAGTAAAAGTTGGAATACCAATCGATTCCAACCACTGAATGACATCCTTATTATTAAATGTACGGACGATCGCTTGAATCTCCGGAGTATTATAACGTGTAAGAAACAATTCAATATCTTCTGAATGGGTTAAATTAAAACCTCCATTACCGGCAACAAGAAATTTCCGCCCGGGAGCTGATTTATGATCATATACATTTACAGGATATCCCTTTAGAGCAAATTGTTGTGCGGCCATTAAACCGGATGGGCCTGCTCCTACAATATGAATCGTTTCCATAACCACGAAATTACGCCATTTATCGCTATTGCAAGCCTATTTAAGATAAAATAATTGCGTAGTTTTGTAGAACTGCATGCTGATATTTCGTTCACTCAAATATTACAACTATCGCCTGTTTTTTACAGGCCAGTCAATTTCCCTTATCGGCACTTGGATGCAACGTGTTGCAATAAGCTGGCTGGTATATCGTCTTACCGGGTCGCCTTTTATTCTTGGATTAATAACGTTTGCAAGTCTCTTCCCCTCATTGATATTAGCTCCATTTGCAGGCAGCTTAGTCGACCGGCATAATAAATTCCGTATTTTCTGGATTACACAAATCCTTTTAATGTTACAGGCAGGGACGCTGGCCCTAATGGTATGGCTAAACTATTATAATATTGTTTGGATTGGCATTTTGAGTTTGGTTCAAGGATTGGTCACATCTTTGGATGTAACGGCACGGCAGTCCCTGGTAGTTAATTTAGTAGACCGGAAAGAAGATATCCCAAATGCGATCGCATTAAACTCATCGGTTTTTAACGGAGCTCGTTTAATCGGGCCGGCAATTGCAGGTATAATCTTAAGTTCTTTTGGTGAAAAGGTGTGCTTTTTAATTAATTTCCTGAGTTATATTGCCGTTTTGACATGCCTCTCACTTATGAAAGTTAAGATAACTGAGATCGCTAAGCCAACTGAGAACATCTGGTTTGACCTAAAAGAAGGTTTTCAATACTTAAAATCGTCGCCTAATATATCCTCCCTGATCTTATTAATGGCATCTTCAAGTTTATTGGTAATTCCCTTTACTACCTTTCTTCCGGTTTTTGCAAAAGATATTTTTCATGGAGATGCAACAACATTCAGCTGGTTTGAAAGCTGTGGAGGTTTAGGGGCACTAATAGGTGCAATTTATATGGCAACACTTAAATATCGGAACTTTACTAAAATCATCATTCAATCAGGTTTTTTGCTGGCATTTTCCGTATTTGCGCTTGCTGTATCTCCTTTCCTACTTATGGGCCTGTTTTTTACCGCTACTGCAGCCTTGGGCTTAATGGCACAGAATTCTTCGATCAACACATACCTTCAAACACATACGGATGAAAAAATGAGAGGAAGAACGTTGAGTTATTACATCATGGCATTTCAAGGTATTTTGCCAATTGGGACGCTACTAATGGGCTATCTGGCTCATCTTTTTGGCACCGCTTATATTGTAGCTTTCGAAGGCATTGCGGGCATTTTGATTATGATAAGCTTTATTTATTATCGGAAAAATCGAATTAAAGAAGCAAAAGCGCGATTGTAGCTTAAAGCCACTTATTTTCCTTATACCAGTTGAATGTTTCCAAAAGACCTTGTTCCAAATTATAACGGGGAGTGAAATTTAAATCCTTTTGAACCCGGCTCGTATTGCATGCCCAGTTAATTGCTGTAAGCTCGTTCATCTTCTCTTTATTTAAAACCGGAGTATCTTTACGCTTCGCATATAGTTGTTCCATACACAGCGCTAAAAAGCTCACCAAAGAAAGAGGTAGGTGAATCCTTAGAACCTTTTTCTTTAAAATTCGTGTAGCTGCTTCTGCCAATGCATATCGACTATAAATATTTCCGTCCGAGACATTGTAAACTTGCTTTGAAGTTTGCGGTTCCAAAGCGCTGATCAACACAGTTGCCAGATCCTTAACATAGACGAAGCTCAATTGCTGAGTAAACCGGCCGATTTGGGGATCCAGCCCCCTACTAATCGTTTTAAAGATTACAAAGAGATCGCGTTCCCGGGGGCCATAAACAGCGGTAGGACGAATAATAACCAGGGGTAGATTTGGAATAGACAATAGATATTGCTCAGCTAATAGTTTACTTTTCCCATAACTCGTTACCGGGTTCGGAGAAGAACCATCCTGAATCAATAAATTCAAGTCACTTAATGGTCCAATGGCAGCAAGACTACTGACAAAAACAAACTTTTCTATTGGCACATGTGCATTTGCCGCAGCAATCGCTAAATTTCTACTAAATTCAGCATTGATCTGATTATAAACTTCTAAGGTTTTTGCTTTGGTTATACCTGCAGCGTGAATTACGTACTGGTATTGTTCTTTGTCAATTTCCGTTTGCAGGTCCTCAACAGAACTATAATTCAGGTGTACATACCGAATATCGAGGTGCTTAAGATGATCAACTTTGCTATCAGGCCGAACTGCTGCACAAACTTCCAAACCTTGTTGTAAGGCCTCAACAATTAAATGATAGCCAACAAACCCACTAGCACCTGTTATAAGTACTTTTTTCTTCATATTGACCTTTCCAATATCCGATATTTTCGGTATGGAACACCATTAATGCGTTCTATCGCTTTATTGATTAAATCATTATGATCTAATGTCCAGGAAGCCTCAGCATATTCATAATTTTTCTCTTGAAATGCTTTAATAATTAAGCCATATAAACAGGCTTCAATTCCCATTTTACGGTAACCATCAACAACACCTAAAATCATGATACGAATCCCTTTGATCTTTTTTTTCATCCTCAACAACTTGAAAATTCCAAGTGGGAAAAGACGTCCCTTTTTAATCGTTTTGAGAATGGGATTGATATCAGGTATAGCCAATGCAAAGCCAATCAACTCCCCGTTTTGTTCCGCAACCAGGCAAAAATCCGGATCCAGTATCAACTTCAAATCTTTTGCCATATGATCAAATTCATGATCGGTCATCGGTACAAATCCGGTATTACTATCCCAGGCTTTATTGTAAACTTCTTTTAAGCCATGTGCCTCAGCCTTAAAGTTCTTCATATCAATCTTCCGAACGGTAACGGAATTTCTTTTTAAACGTTCCTGAAGAACATTCAGTAATTTAACCGAGCGGTCATCATAAGCGCCTACCTTATAGTAATAGGCTCTTAGGTCAACTCGTTTGGTGAAACCTCTATTTTCAAGCAATTGCAAATAATAAGGTGGATTATAAGGCATCATAACCATTGGGGAGCCCTCAAACCCTTCAACTAAAAGAGCACAGGTTTCATTGGTTGAGAAATTTACAGGACCAATTATTGTATTTAAATTTTGATCCGTCAACCATTTCTCAGCGGCACCTAACAATAGGTTAGCGGTTTCCTGATCATTTATACATTCAAAAAAACCAAAAAAACCATCGGTTGAATTATGAAGAGCATTGTGATTATTATTTCGTATCGCAGCAATTCTTCCAATTATCTCTTTTCCTTCATAAGCAAGAAACAATTGTACTTTAGAATGTTCATGAAACGGATGTTTACCAGGTGTAAGCATATCACGTTGAGCAATAAATAATTCCGGAACATAATTGGGATCATCTTTGTAAAGCGTATGCGGAAAATCAATAAACGCTTTCAGCCCTTTACTTCCATTGACTGCGATGATCTCTTTCATAAAGTAATGTTAACGACCTCTTCCTGCACTGTTTTATAAGCAGCTGAAATTTTCTCTACAGCTTCTTCAATTTGTTCAAATGTATGCGTTGCCATCAGCGAGAACCGAATTAACGAATCAGTGGATGCCACTGCAGGAGATACAACAGGATTTACAAATATTCCGTTATTATGCAAGATATTCGTAATCTTAAAAGTCTTGTCATTATCGCGTATATAAATGGGAAGAATCGGACTTTCAGAATGACCGATATCAAATCCCGCATCTATCAATAAATTGGTTGCATGACGAGTATTTTCCCAAAGCTTTTCAATTCTTTCGGGTTCCGATTCGATAATATCCAATGCTGCGATAACACTTGCTACAGAAGCAGGAGGCATACTTGCACTAAACATCAATGATCGCGCTCTGTGTTTGATGAACTCAATGGTTTCAAGCGTTCCTGCCACAAATCCCCCTAAAGAAGCAAGCGATTTACTGAAGGTTCCCATAATAAGATCTACATCATCATTTAAATTGAAATGTGATGCAGTTCCGGAACCTTGATCGCCTATAACACCCAAACTATGGGCATCATCAACCATGATATTAACTCCAAACTCGTCCGCAAGCTCCACAATTTCGGGAAGTTTAACTAAATCGCCTTCCATACTGAAGATTCCATCCACAATAAGCAATTTAGCTGACTCTTCAGGCAGTCTACTTAATTTTTTACGTAGATCGTCCATATCATTGTGCGCATATTTTATTGTTCGCGCGAAAGAAAGACGGCTACCATCAATAATAGACGCATGATTTGATTCATCTAAGATAAGATAATCATTACGATCTAATAAGCATGAAATAACCCCTAAATTGACTTGAAATCCTGTACTGAACAAAACGGCTGCTTCCTTGTTTACATATTTCGCTAATCGTTCTTCCAGTTCCAGATGAATATCCAACGTACCGTTTAAAAAACGTGAACCCGCACAGCCGGTTCCATAAATATCGATGGCCGCTTTCGAAGCTTCTTTTATTTTAGGATGGTTTGTTAAACCTAAGTAGGAATTAGAACCAAACATCAATACCTTCTTACCATCAATAATAACCTCAGTGTCTTGAGCGGACTCTATTGAGCGAAAATAAGGATACAAACCCTTCTCCTTGATTGCGATTGCATCTTTAAACGAAGCAACTCTATCAGATAATTTCTTACGCATACTTAAATTTAATTTATTTACAACGCCCTCTCAGTCGAGTTCCCTGACAATAATATTACCCTAATTTTAAGCAAATGTAAATTTTTGTTTGCAATTATTTACATTTTTCCTGTTTTGATTACTTTAAATTGCAATTAACAGTGATTTAAACAGCATAATATTTTTAATTATTGTATTTTAATTAACACACTTTCACCAATTTTTACCGCAAAATACCCTATTCCCGAATTTTGGCACGAGAAAAAAGGTATGAATGAGAATAACAACACTTATATAAAAGCACTAAATAATTCTTCGCCCTCGAATTAAATCATCCGTAGAGTACGGACCAGAACCCACAGCCTCCTTGAATAACATTCATATAAAGTTACTTATATTAATCAGGAAATAAAAGAGCCGCAGGTTAATTTAATTAGCCAAACAAATCACTGCTTAAATAACGATCGCCACGATCACAAGCTATAAAAACGATATGGCCTGACTCCAACTCTGCCGCTAACTTAAGCGCACTGGCAAAAGCACCACCACTGCTCATTCCAACAAATATCCCTTCTGCCTTTGCAAGTTTACGTGCCATTTCAGTTGCTTCTGCCTGAGAAACATCCATAATTCGGTCGACTCTATTCGGGTCATAAATTTTTGGCAAATATTCCGTTGGCCATCTGCGTATTCCGGGAATAGATGATTCTTCAGTAGGTTGGCAACCAATAATCTGGATGGCCGCATTCTTTTCTTTAAAAAACATAGAACACCCCATAATACTCCCGGTTGTACCCATCGAACTCACAAAATGTGTAATCTGCCCTGATGTATCTTTCCATATTTCAGGACCAGTCGTTTTGTAGTGAGCCAGATAATTATCAGGATTGGAGAATTGATTCATCAAATAATAACCTTCTTGCGTACCCTTTTCTTCAGCATAATCGCGACAAACTTCAATCGATTCGAGCAACGTTACTTTAGCACCGAAAGCCTCCATTGTAAGTGTTCTCTCTCTTGTCGAATTCTCGGGCATAACTAATTCAATCTGCAAACCATATATCCCTGCGATCATGGCTAAGGCAATCCCGGTGTTACCACTCGTAGCTTCAATTAACGTAGTTCCCTTTTTTATCTCCCCGCGGCTAATTGCACTCTGAACCATATTTAATGCAGCCCGATCCTTTACACTTCCTCCCGGATTATTCCCTTCTAATTTCACATAGATTTTAACATTAGAATTTAGATTTAAGTGTTGAATCTCTACCAAAGGAGTATTGCCAATACAGTCTATAATACTTTTCATTTCATCGTTAAGAATAAATCAAACTTTGTCTTTTGTATCAATCACTTTAACTGTAGATTGATGATAGACAGTAGAATTTGGTGGAACACTCTTCGTAAGCCAAACATTTCCACCGATAATACAATCATGTCCGATAACTGTATCACCACCTAAAATAGTAGCACCGGCATATAGAACAACATGATCTTCAATTGTGGGGTGCCTTTTCGTATTTTCAAATATTTTTTCTACGCTCAACCCCCCCAAGGTTACTCCCTGATATATTTTAACATGATTACCAATGACGCTTGTTTCACCTATTACGATACCTGTTCCATGATCAATATACAGATATTCGCCGATACTAGCGCCCGGATGAATATCGATTCCTGTTTTCGAGTGTGCAAGTTCTGTTAATAACCGGGGAATTAAGGGCACGTCCAACTTAAACAATGCATTTGCAATCCGATAAAAGGAAATCGCTAAAAATCCGGGATAGGTTCTGATAATTTCAAATTCATTTTTAGCAGCAGGATCGCCATTCAATATTGCAGAAATATCCGTTGTCATTTTACGATACAAGTTTGGAAACTCTGCAAAAAATATTCTCGCAATATCCTCATTATTGCAGTCACGGCAAGCCTTCGTACCGTTTAATAGTTGGATGAGCTCATTTTCAGATATCTTAAAAGCTTCTTTAATTTCTTCCAATGAACATTTGCTGCAAGATGAACGTTCAGGGAAGACCAAATTCAAAAGATTATAAGCCCAATCAGCAATTACCTGATTTGAGGGAACAGCTTCAATATTTTCTTGCTTTTTAAGAATATGAATATAAAATTCGTCGTTCATTTTTATCGTTATTCAATGTCAACCTGATTATCAAAAAGTAAAAGTTTGTCAATACGCAAACCATCCATATCAACAACCTCAATTTGTAAATCTTCAACATTTATTCTTTGTCCGGTTTGCGGAATAGTTCTCAATTTATCTAAGATAAAACCGGAAATTGTTGTATACCTGGCATGATCTTTTTCTATTATATCACGATTAAAATATTGATTAATTTCAATTATAGTAGTTTTACCATTAATGAGGTAGCTGCCATCCTCCCTTTTTAAGATATTTATTTCCTCGTCTTCTTCCGGCAAATCTCCAACAATGGCTTCAAAAAGATCATACAACGTAATAACCCCTTCGATACCACCATATTCATCAACCGCCACAGCAATGTATTGCTTCTGGGTTTTAAAAATATTAAGAATTTTGAACGCGGGTGTATTCTGAGAAATAATAATGGGTTTACGGACAATTTCCAGGATATTAAAGCCTTCCCTCCGAAAGTTCCCAAGGAAATCCTTAATATGAATGATTCCTCTAATATTATCAATTGATCCTTCAGCTGCAATAAACTTTGAATGTGAACTTTCCTTTATGCAATCAAAAATCTCATCTATGCTATCTTCTATATTAATCCATTCCAAATCAGAACGATGTGTTAACATTGATTTTGCAGTCTGATCTGTAAACATAAAGAGGTTTTGGTGAACCTGCGTTTCCTCACTTTCCAATACGCCTTGCTTTCCGGCTGTTTTAAGAAGAAAGCGCAATTCATCTTCACTGATATTATCACTCTCTCGCTCTTTTATCCCAAAAAGCTTTATAATAAGAGCAGTTGAAAACGATAGCAGTTTTACAAAAGGATACGCAATTAGCGTAAAATATTTGATAATAGGAATAGCAAATAAAGCGATAGGTTCAGCGTTATTCATAGCCAATGTTTTGGGAACCAATTCACCAATAACAATAGAAACATAGGTAATTCCACCGATAACAATAATCATCGAAACTACATGCAAATATTCTCCCAAAAAGGTAAATCGTGATAAGTAGGCTTCCATATCACCCGTAAGCGCCGCTCCTCCATAAGCACCTGAAACAATCCCAATTAATGTAATACCTACTTGTACGGATGAAAGGAAATTTTCAGGGTTTTTAAGAAGCTCGAGAACAGTGGCTGCCCTCGTATTTCCTTGCGAAGCTAAATGTTCTAAACGACTTCTTTTGACAGATACTAAGGCGATTTCAGATAGAGCGAAAAAACCATTGAGAAATATTAAGATTAAAATAATTATAATTTCCATCTAACTTATTAAAATTTATATTTCTTCATCGGGTTCTTGTAATACGCTTCATTGTGAAAGAGTAAAGTTACTCATTTAGTGAATTATCTAAATATAAATATTCTTATAAAATAACGTTTTTATAAAATAGTCTCTTTCACCTCGCCACAGGTTAACATACTTTCTCCATAATACGGGTTCTGAATACTTTTTTTATTGCTTAACCAATAGCCTCCTTGGTTGTTTTGAGCCATCGGACAGTAACCAACATAAATTTCGCCTGCTTCCATTCCGGATTTTTTGACCATGGAAATGAGTTCATTACTTAAAACAGTGTAAGCATCCCTTCCATCATCAATTGTACTAGCAGTAGTAATTTTTGAGGCAGTAGATTTTATTATTCCTCCATTTTTCAGAGATTCAGCACCAGCTTCAATGGTATGAGCTGCTATTTTAGCTTTTGTTAAGTCACTATCAACTAAGGCTTCCGTAAGTATTAAGTACTGTTGATATACCGCATTCAGTTCAGGGTCATTGATTCGTATTTCCTGAGATACATTGCTCTCAGTCGCCTCTTGTTTTGGATGATTATGTTCTTCATTTATATCTTGCTGATCATTTGAATTAGAACAAGCGGACACCAAAAAAAGAATCACAGCAGTCATCGAGTTTAAAAAGAATGGATTTTTCATAATATAATTGTGTTACTGTTTATTTTTTATTTATATTTTAATTTATTGATAAGCAATTTGCGGTTGTTTTCCGCTTTTTAATACAAACTCACTATACAAAAGATAGGCCCCTGTAATAACGACTTTATCTCCTTCCCTTAGTCCGGCCGAGATTTCAGTATGGTTAAGGTTTTCCATACCAAGTTTCACATCTCGGGGCTCAAATGTATCTTCTCCTGTTTTTACCCATACATGATTTCCATTTTCGATACGAATAATTGCATCTGTCGGAAGACTTAGAACTTCTCCATGACTCGCTAAAGGCAAAAAAATAGTCGCCTGCAAACCTGGTTGCCATTGATTAGTTGGATTGCTGATCGTACCGCGGATTTGAAGTAATTGACTATTGGACTTAAATGAAGGGTTAATGAAACGTATTTCCATCGTTTGTGGCTCTCCTTCCCATCCTGCTACGCTTACCTTAACTTGCTGCCCCACTTTTATATCCTTTCCTTCCATAGCATACAAATCAGCCTCTACCCACAAAGAAGAATAATCTTCAAGGTGAAAAATCGGGCTACCCTCCTCAACATACTGTCCTTCGCTAACAAACAATTCGGTTATGACTCCACTGGTTGGTGAATAATAAGTCACATACGGGTCCGTCTTTTTATCTTTAGCCAATGATCTGATTTGTTCTTGACTTTGTCCAAGCAACAATAATTTTTGTTTGGCAGCCTCTGCCAGTTGTTGGTATTTTTCATCGCCTGGAAACTGCTGCACCTGCATTATAGTCAATAAATATTCCTGCTGAAGTACAGACAACTGCTCAGAATAAATGCGGTATATAGCTTGCCCTTTATTAATCGCTACTCCTGTTTCACGAATAGATAACTGCTCTATCCTTCCTGCAATCCGGCTTGAGATAAAGTAATTACTTTCCGGATTAGTAACCAAACGACCATTTAAGCGCTTCTGATTAACCAAACCTTCAACGCCAATTGCCATTGTGGTAATATTAGCCAACGCTTGTCGCGTTTTATCAATGTTCAGCGCCTGAGCGTTATCTGTTTTTTCGAACGGAACCAAATCCATTGAACAAATAGGGCAACTACCAGGCGCATTTTGAATAATCTGAGGATGCATTGGGCAAGTGTGAGTCTGTTCATTCTTTTGCTCATCATCCGAATGAACATGCTTTTGATTATTGCATGCAAAATTAAAGAATGCGAACATTAGCAAACCCAAGCCTGCATATTTATTAAAATATTTAATTTTCATTGGAGTAATTTATTAACACGAATAAAACTTTCATTATCAACCAAATAAAATGAATTAGCTGCAATCTCCCAATCACTGATATTCTCCAGCACTTGAACCATCCCGTTAAATTTCGCTCCGGTTTTGACTTCATAAGGTCGAAACGCCTTGTTTTCTTTTTTAAATACGATTGAATGATCACCTGCCTGCCATACAGCTTCTGCAGCTAGCCACCAACCTCCTTTAATAGAAATTGGAATATGTGCTTTAACGAGCTGGCCAGGATAAAAATTTCTATTTTTCAAATAAACCCGTGCAACGCTGAAGTTTTCCCCATCTTTTAAAGTTGGTTCAATAATTCCAACTCGTTCCTTCAATACACCTTCAGAACCTTCAACTGCCTGCACTAGAATCTCACTCCCACCCTTAAGAGAATTAGCTATTTGGGGTTCTAATGAAAATTCTGCAATTAGATTCCCCAATTGATAAATCTTAAACAGCGATTCTCCACTTTGAACATATTGCCCTTCTCGAACTAAAAGCGATGATTGATCGGAAGCACCCCTATTTTCTAAAATATAGCCGCTCACTGGACTATAAACGGGTACTCTATAGAGTGGTTTACCGCTCACCAAAACTTGTTCAACTTGCTTTAATTGCATTCCCAAAAGCAATAAGCGTTGTTTGGCTCGCTGCAACAGATCCGCTTCTGCTCCATTTTTTGATATCAAAATCAGCTCTCTTTGAGCAGAAACCAAATCAGGTGAATAAAGCTCCATGATCAAAGCGCCTTTCTTCACCGGTTGATAATTATACTTAATCATTAATCGTTCAATCCGGCCGCCGACACGACTTGCAATATGAACTTCATTTCTTGTATCATACGTTATTTTACCAGGTACTTCCAGACTGAATAGCTGAGAACCTGGCTGGGCGGTCATGACAACCATATTGCTAACAATCTCTTGATTTACTGGATTCAGTAAGGCTATAAGGCCACTATCGATTGTAAGCTGATAAGGATCTGTATCAATCCTATTAGCCGTGTCCCTCTTACAGGAAACCAGTATGACCATGCAGAGTGCAACAAAAAAATACGCATTATCGATAAAGCTCTTTTTCATATTCTACAATCATTTGATATAATTCTAATTTTTCATCCAAAACATTCAGTTCCATCATATTCAATGACTCCCATGAATCAATCAATACAGGAAGCTGAAGCTTATTTTCCTGATAGCTTATATAATAAGCATCATATGCTTTTTGCAATGCAGGAATCACCTTTTCTTCAAAAGCAGCAATTTGTTGTTCTTTTGATTGTATTTGATGTTGTATACCATACAACCTGCCTTGAGACTCCTGCAACATGCCGGCTTTTGTTTTTTCTATCGATTGTATCTCATATCGCATCGCTTTAACATCAGACTTGTACATTTTGGCAGACCACGGTGCTATGGGAATGGAAATCATGCCCATGACACTATAGCTATTTGGCATTCCGCCGTTCGCTAATGGCGACATATGGTCGAAACGAATTTTAAGATCCGGGCGTTTTTGAAGTTTCATAGATTCTATCTCTAATTGCATAGAATAAATGTTTTTGTCCATTCGTTGTATATCAGCACGGCTATTTGATAGATCACTGGTATCAATTGTCGCTTCCAACTGAAAAACAGGCGTATAAGCATGGTTAATATCAAATTGGAAGTCTTCCGATTGATTCATCAGGGCATTTAAAAAGGATCTTGCTTTGGTAATCTCTCCTTCCTGCATGCGTATTTGGTTTTTGTTTTCTTCTATTTTAGCGTCAAGTTTATAGATTCCGCCTAAAGTTGATTGATTAAAAGTATAGCGCAACTCTTCCACCTTTTTCATGGTTTCCAAAATCTGCTTATTCTTTTCAAGGATTTCTATTCGCTTCTTTGTGATCAACCAACTATTATAAAGTTGCCTGGACTGTGCTTTTAGATTGTTAAAAACCTCAGCCCTGTTTGTCCATTCAATATCTGTTAGCGAGTTGATTGAGCGCCTTTTAGCAAGACGTTTAGCCCTACCAGGAATCTCTTGTTCAAATTGAAACATGAAAGACCCCTTCTCCGATGGACTCATGGTTGTTGCTCCGGGATATGGTGTCATATAAGTGCCAACCCCTACCATCGGAGCCATCCAGGCAGTAGCAGCTTCCGCTTTGTATTTATATCCTTCTGCCTTTAATCCATAAGATTTTAAAAATTCATTTTCCTGATCAATTAGTTGAATAATATGATCAATGCTTAAAACCTGTGCCCTTATTTCTTCATTGCTTAAGAAGACTAAGGCACAAATAATCCATATAATTCTTTTAATGTTTCGCATTTTGCACCTCCAATTTTCCAAACTTTCGTAATTCATATTCTTTTGACATTAGAAAAATAAGTGGGGTTACTAAAAGTATATGGATCGCAGATGTAAATACTCCGCCAATCATTGGTAATACAATCGGCTGCATCATATCCATACCCACACCTGTCGACCATAATACTGGGACCAAACCAAAGAGGGAAACACAAACCGTCATTAATTTAGGGCGTAACCTTTTTGCAGCACCGTTAATTACATATTCTCGTAAGTCATCCTTTGTTATGGTATCACTTGAATTGCCCTTTTTCCGTATAAGTTGTTCCATTGCATCATTCAGATAAATTACCATAACGATGCCTGTCTCCACAGCAATGCCGAATAATGCAATAAAACCTACTGCAACACCAATTGATAAATTAACACCCCAGAAATAAATCATGTAAGCTCCTCCTATTAAGGCGAAAGGAACAGTGATCAAACTCAGAAAAGCTTCTCTGATGGAATTAAATGCAAAATACAAGGAAATGAAAATGATAAAAATAACAACCGGAGCAATCCACATTAAGGTTTGTTCCCCACGGATTAAATTCTCATATTGTCCGCTCCACTCAATAAAATAACCATCAGGTAATATTCCATTTGCGGCATTTAATTTTTGTATCGCCTCTTCAACAGTACTTCCTAAATCACGATCCCGAACATTGAAAAGAACTGCGCCATGAAGCATTGCGTTTTCTGAACTGATCATTGGGGGGCCATCTTCAAATTTAATATCAGCTATAGAAGACAAAGGAACCTCTCCGAAACCTTGTGATAATATCGGTATTCGCTTGATACTTTCCAGACTGTTGCGATAGTCCTGAGCCAGGCGTACAGCAATCGGGAAACGCTTCCTGCCTTCAACTGTGTTTCCAATGGATGCGCCGCCCAATGTAGTTTCAACAGTCTGATTTACATCGTCAATGCTTAAACCATATCGCGCCAGTTCCGATCGGTTGATTTCAATGGAAAGGTATTTACCACCCGTAATTGGATCCATAAACAGATCGCTGATTCCCGGAATTCCACTCAACTCCTCTTTCACGCGTTCCGAAATAGAAGCAATGGTCTTCAGGTCTTGCCCATATATTTTTACACCAACATCCGTTCTAATGCCGGTAGCCAACATATTAATGCGATTGATAATGGGTTGAGTCCAACCGTTTACAACGCCCGGTATCTGAAGCTTTGCGTCCAATTCATGTATAATATCCTTTTTTGTTATCCCCTCACGCCATTGATTCTTCGGCTTCAACATAATGATTGTTTCAATCATGCTCAATGGCGAATTATCCGTTGCAGAGCTGGCTCTTCCGGCTTTTCCTAAAACCTTGTCTACCTCGGGCACACTCTTGATTATTTTATCCTGAACCTGTAAAATCCGTTTAATCTCTCCATTCGAAATATCGGGTAATGTTACCGGCATAAACAAAATACTCTGCTCATCCAACGGTGGCATAAATTCAGTTCCAATGGTTTTAAGCAAAGGAATTGTTAGTAATAAGGCCAAAATATTAATCGTTAAGGTTGTTTTTCTCCATCTCAACACAAAGCGGATGATAGGTTCATACACTCTTTCCAAAAAGCGATTTACCGGATTTCGATTACTTGTTTTAAGTTTCCCCTTCATAAAAAAGGAAATTAACACAGGACCCAACGTAAGGACAAGCAAAGCGTCCACTATTAAAATAAACGTTTTAGTGTAGGCCAGCGGATGAAACATCCTGCCTTCCTGACCCGTCAGCATAAACACAGGCAAAAAAGAGGTTATGATAATTACTGTTGCAAAGAAAACTCCCCGTGAAACCTGTTTGCTGCTTTTTTCAATAATGTTAAGTCGCTCCTCATCACTGATCCATTGCGGAGTCTTTTTAAATATTTTCTTAAACCAATTCATTCTAATTTGATTTGTTCTTTTGTTCTAACTCCCATTTTTCATAACGCAGCGATAAATGCTGATAAGCATTTTCGCTCATAATAATTCCATTATCTACAATCACCCCAATGGCTAAAGCAATTCCAGTAAGCGACATAATATTGGATGAAATTCCAAAGGCATTCAATAAAATAAAACTGGCAGCGACCGTAATGGGAATCTGTATAAGAATACTTAATGCACTTCTCCAATGGAAAAGAAAAACGATCACAATAAGAGAGACAACAATCATTTCTTCGATAAGAGTAGTTTTAATAGAATCAATGGATTCTTTAATCAATTCACCACGGTCATAGACAATATCAAACTTGACTCCTTCAGGTAAACCTTTTGATACTTCCAGCATTTTCTTTTTTACATTGTCAATCACTGCATCTGCGTTTTCGCCATACCGCATCACGATAATCCCTCCCACTCGTTCGCCTTCACCATCCTGATCAAAGATACCGAAACGTGTTTCGCTGCTCATTTGCACACTTGAAACATCGGATATTCGAATAGGAATGCCGTTTTTACTTTTTATTGAAATGTCTTCAATCTCTTTTAATGACTTAAGATATCCGGATGTCTTAATGATATATCCAATATCACTCATTTCGAATTTTCTTCCTCCGGCTTCATTGTTATTGCTGCGGATTGCCGCAATGACCTCTGAAACAGATAATTTGTAATAAAGCAACTTGTTTGGATCGAGGTTTATCTGATATTGTTTTTGAAATCCTCCAAATGAAGCAATCTCACTTACACCTGGAACATTTTGCAAAGCGAATTTTACATACCAATCCTGAATTGCTCTTTGTTCACCCAGATCAATAGTGGAAGCATCCAGTGTATACCATAGAATATGTCCAACACCGGTCCCATCAGGCCCAAGTTGCGGAGTAGCCCCTTCAGGTAATGAGGCCGAAACTGTGCTCAAACGTTCTAATACTCTGGCTCTTGCCCAATATACATCTACATTATCTTCAAAAATAACATAGATAAAGCTCATCCCGAACATAGAATTTGCACGTACGTATTTAATTTTAGGCAATCCCTGCAAATTGGTAACCAAAGGGTATGTAACCTGGTCTTCAACAAGTTGTGGAGAACGCCCCATCCAGTCCGTAAAAATGATTACTTGATTCTCAGACAAATCAGGAATGGCATCTATTGGATTGGTTTTTATTGAAAATACCCCGCCAATAAAAATTACACTTGCAAGCAACAAAACAATGAATCGGTTACGCAATGACCATTCAATAAGTTTATGTACCATAAATTCTTTTAGAAATCTTATCGACTCCTGTTAAAATGTTTTAATAAAAAAATAGAAGTATTTGAGGCATTAAATGCCGGTCAGCAGAATTGAGAATTCAGTGACGAAGAGTGAGGTATACTATATTATAAAAACGCAGTTGCGAAGGTAAACAGGAACTGTCTGCCTGTTTGGTGGAGAATTGCTGATGGGATGCTCAGCAGCATCTGTAGGCAAATTTAGAAAAGGAGGAATTTCATATAAAGCAAGCGGCAACGAAACTGCCCAGTTTTGCATTAATTTCAAGGATGATTCAGCAGAGATTTGATCCGTGTTCCCTTTGGCACTTTTCACCTCATCCTTACAGCAATCATCTTTCTTGTTATCTACATCTTCATGCATTTCACAGCCTTTTAAATCAAGGTTGTTGTATATAAGATTGGTTTCCACGAGTTTATCCATGCAATAATGAAAATGCATAGCAAAACCTGTAGAGTTGCCCAGATATAAAAGTGCTAAAAATGTGAGGAAGATCCTTTTCATTGCATTGCAAAGATAGGAAATGATTCCAAAAAGTATGTAAAAACTAAATTACAGTTAAAAATGGAATACTACCTTAAATTATTCTAAATGTGGTGCAACTGCTTTTGTCCAAACATCATAACCAGCCGCAGTCATATGCAAACTGTCTGACAAGAAATATTCGGGGTTCGGTCTTCCGTTTTCCATTAACATGGGCTTAACGATGTCTACGTAGCTGGAATTTTTAAAGTTTTTCAGGTATTCTTTTACCATATTATTGGTTTCAGTATACTGTTCCATAAACTCCCACCGACTTGGGCTGGGTTTGATAGCTATAAACGTAATTTTGGTCTTCGGTAGCTGATATCTGATATCCTCAAAAAAGTCTTTCAAATCAGTAAAAACTTTTTCCGGCGATTTCCCGGCAGCAATATCATTATCTCCTACATAAATAACAACCTGCTTAGGCCTATATGGAAACAAAGTCCGAAATGCATAATAATGTACTTCATCTGTTTGAGAACCTCCAAAACCTCTGTTTAATGTTACTTTATCGGGAAAGTCTTCCTGTAAACTCTCCCACTTCACAATGGAAGAACTGCCTACAAACACAATCGATCCTGGTGACGGTTTGTTTTCTTTGTCCTGTTTTTCAAATGCGTCAATCGACTTTTCCCATTGCTCTATATTGGGAGGAATATTTTGAACAATGCTAAACTTAGCTTTCTTTGCACTTCTAACCTGCTGGTTACAAGCAGTAAATGCAACTAAAACCACCGCCAAAAAACAATAAACAATGCGGCTTTTCAAGTATATTTTTTCCATCAGAATTATTTAGTAAATTTCTAATTTAATTTATTTTTATTTAAATCCTATATAACTTTCAAATCTTTTATAAAACAGGAGCCAACAACCGACAAATTGAATCCAGGCCTCTTTTAAAAACTGAACGACTTTTCCAATATTTCATGTCAATCCGCAAACTATCTTTTTTATCTATCTCAAATTGTTGTTGCATCTCCAGACACAAATCCTGATCCTGGATCAATGCAGCGATTTCAAAGTTGATAAAAAAGCTCCGGATATCCATATTTACAGTACCAACAAATGCTAATTTTCCATCAACACAGATTGTTTTGGCATGCATAAAACCTTTTTCATACAAATAAACATGCACTCCTCTTTTTAACAAAGGCTTTAAAAATGAAAAAGAAGCATGATGAACAATATAGGAATCTGATTGCATCGGCATAATCAACTCCACTACGATTCCACTTGCGGCAGCAACCTGAAGTGCTGTACTAATCTGTTCACTTGGAACAAAATAAGGAGTACAGATTTGAATCGACTTACTTGCGCGGGCAATAGCAATTAAAATGGCTTCCATATTATAGGGAGAGGGGGAACCGGGATCGCTTAAAGCAAAACTAACAGCAGCATTTCCACTCTTGACTTTATCAGCCGGAATATAATCATCAGTTAATTTGTATGGATTACCTCCTGAAAAATGCCATGTCAGCCAGAATTGAAATTGAAGAAGAAAGACTGAACCTCCTTGTATTTTTACAGAAGTGTCTCTCCAATACACTGAATTATTTCCATCGTTAATATATCGACTTGAAATATTAATACCACCCACAAAAGCAACTGAGCCATCGATAATAGCGATCTTTCGATGGTTCCTGAAATTACTATCAGATAAAGAAGCGAATCGTACCGGCAAAAAGCGAACGAAATGAATTCCTCCCTTTAACATCATCTCTACCTCTTTTTTCATTTTTGGAGAACCAAAATCATCAACTAAAAAACGGACCGCCACTCCTTCTGCAGCTTTTTTAACTAAAAGATCAAGCAGGTACCTCCCGGTTTCATCCGGTTCATAGATATAATATTCCAAATGAATATGATGTTTGGCATTACTTATGGATTCAAATAATTCAGGGAATTTTTGTTCTCCATTTATTAATAATTTCACCTCATTCGTAAGTATCGGAGCAGAAATATTTTCATTAAATAAAAAACGGTAGGCACTTGTCAAGTCACCTAAAGTATGATCCAATTGATCCAGATTTTCTTCAAGAAATGGTCTCTCCCTTTGCCAGCGATCATAAAATACCTGATGTTCGCCCTGGTTCTTTTTTCTGAAAACTTTCTTTTTCTGGAATCTTCTTCCAAAGAAAAAATAAATAAACAGGCCTAAACCCGGTAAAAAAACAATAACCAGCATCCAGGCAAGCGTTTTTGTAGGATTTCGATTTTCACCCAGTATGGTGATTATTACCCCTATGTAGATTAGAGCCAGCGGTATCCAATACCATTCTTTTGAAAACTCTAAAACTGGTCCAAGAAATTCTTCCATAGGTATAAATAAATGACTCTATCGCTTTATATCACGAATGTAAAGATAAAATTTAAAAGAATGCAACTGACTTTTTGCAGCCATTTAGGTTATATTTGCTTCATTAATTACATATTTAAATTAAACATAATGGATTCTATCAGAGATTTACGCCTGGCTGTTCTTATTGACGCAGATAATGTCCCTTACAAAAAAGTAAAACTTATGTTTGAGGAAATTGCCAAATACGGCACGCCAACTTTTAAAAGAATCTATGCCGACTGGACTAAACCTACAGTTTCCGGTTGGAAAACGGTTTTATTGGAGAATGCCATTACTCCTATTCAACAATACAGCTACTCAGTAGGCAAAAATGCGAGTGATAGCGCCATGATTATCGACGCTATGGATATTCTCTATTCAGGAAAAGTTGATGGTTTTTGCATTGTTTCAAGCGACAGTGATTTTACCAGATTGGCAACCAGATTAAGAGAAGCCGGAATGCGGGTGATTGGTATCGGAGAGAAAAAAACCTTAACACCGTTTATAACTGCTTGCGATAAATTTATTTACATCGAAATTCTTGGTGCCGACGAGAATTCTGATGATCATGAAGAAGCTCCTGAAAGTCCTGATAAAAACAAGATAAAACAACAAAACAACAAACCTAAAACGACACTTCGTAAAATAGACAAGTCGGTTATCCGTCTTCTCAGTTCAAGCATTTCAGACCTGGGAGATGAAGATGGCTGGACTTTTTTAGGAGACCTAGGCAATTTTATATTGAAAAAGCACCCGGATTTTGATCCGCGAAATTATGGCTTTCCAAAAATGCTCGCTTTAATCAAAAGTATTAATAAGTTTGAAGTAGATGAACGTGAAACCGGAAAGAAAAACATTAAACATGTTTTCGTGCGAGTAAATCAATAATAATAAAGGCTTCGTGCACAACAATAAAAAAGGGAGCTCCGTTGAATCAACTGAGCTCCCTGCTATTTAAAAGACCTTTCAGAATCTCTACAATTCCTTTATCATAATATTCCGAAACCAAACTTCATCGCCGTGGTCTTGCAAGGCTATTTTTCCTTTCTTAAAAGTACCAAAGCCTGGCCATTCTGCAAATTTACTGCCTGCAATCAGCGTTTTCCAGTTTTCATCAAACATGGTAGTTGAAACAACATTTTCACCATTTAAGATAAAGTCCAGTTTACCGTTATTACTAATAATTTCAACCTGATTCCATTCACCTACAGGCTTCACCGTTTCTTTTTTCGAAGGAATCAAATCATATAAATCACCGGTTCTGTGTTTATGGATCTTACCATCAGGGTGATTATCGTTATCCAGAACCTGCATTTCAGGGCCGGTATTATACGTATTGTCATATTTCGCGTCCTCATGAACATTGAAAATAACTCCACTGTTTCCGCCTTCTGCTATTTTCCATTCCAGTTTCAGGTGATAATTCTCATATTCCTTATCGGTAACTAAATCACCCCGCCCTTCCTTTACATTCGTATTAAGATGCAAGGCTCCATCGCTAACTTCCCATGCCTGGCCTGCACTGTTTTCACCATACGTATGCCAACCAGTTGTTGTTTTACCATCAAAGATAGGAGTAAAGCCTTTGTTATCTGCCATTTTATTAGTTGAATTGCATGAAACCAATGCTACTAAGGTTACTATTGATAGGATTTTAAACCTCATTATCTATATTAAGTTAAATTAATTTTTATGTACAATTCTAAACGCCTAAATTCCAACCTTGACGATATTCACGCTTAACAAACTGATTAACAGCATCAAAGTTTGTAATCCGCATTTGACTATCATCCCATAATAGTTTTTTATACCTTCCCGGATAGTTGAATCCTTTTCCATCTGCCCTTGGCTCTTGAATATCGAATCCTCTGATAGCAAGATTGGCCATAAGTAAGCTTTCTGTTAAAGGACATGCAACCTCGAAAGGAGAACTAACTTCCATATTTCCAAGTCCGGCAATTGACGCTTCTACCCACTGTGCATAGTGTCCTTCAGCACCTTCAGGTACCCGGGCATATTTTTCTTTTACCTTTGTTTGAGTGGTTTTTGAAGTAGGTAATAACTGAGGATTCTGACCGTAGGTTCCACACATCATTTTTCCTTTGGTTCCAATAAACAATACTCCGTTTCCTCCGTCACCAAATACTTCATCAGGACCTAATTCTTCAGGTCTGGTTGGTTGTATACCTCCATCCATCCAATGCAAAGTCACTTCACCCTTCGTTTTCTTACTTTTAGGATACGTTAAGGTAACATGACTCGAAGGAGGGCAACTTTCTGGAAAATAACCACGTTTAAATTCATCTACATAAACACTACCAACACTGCATTGTACGTCTTTAGGAGAACCCAGTTCCAACGCTCTAAACGGTACTTCGACTAAGTGACAACCCATATCTCCGAGAGCACCTGTTCCATAATCCCACCATCCTCTCCAATTAAACGGTACTAATTTCTCAATGTAATCAGTATACGGAGCTGTGCCCAACCATAAATCCCAATCCAATCCTTGGGGAACTTCTGCTTTCACAGATGGCCATTGTATACCCTGCGGCCACACCGGTCTGTCAGTCCAGCAATATACTGTATGAACGTCACCAATTTTTCCGGCGTCAAACCATTCCGCCATTAAACGGGTTCCATCATTAGAGGCACCCTGATTTCCCATTTGAGTAACAACCTTATAACGCTTAGCTGCATCAAGAAGCATTCGTGACTCATAAATATCGTGGGTTAACGGCTTTTGTACATATACGTGTTTACCTAGCTGCATTGCCCCTAATGTAGCAATAGCATGTGTATGGTCTGGGGTGGAAACTGATACTGCATCAAAGTTTTTAGACTCCTTGTCATACATTTCACGCCAGTCTTTATAATACTTAGCTTTTGGAAACCTTTGTCTGGTACTCTGAGCACGAGCGTCATCAACATCACATAGGAAGGCGATCTCTGCTTTACCACTTTTATGAAAGTTAGCAATATCAGATGCTCCCTTACCACCAACTCCAACACCAGCAATTAAAAGTTTATCACTTGGTGCAAGAAAACCTTTCCCTCCCAAAACATGGCGGGGAACGATCATAAAACCTGCAGCGGCTATTGCGCTATTTCGGATAAATCCACGACGGGATGTATCTAGAATTGATTTTTTCTCTGTTTCTTGAGTCATTTTGTTTTTTGGTCTTTGTTAATTTGTAATTTATATCTGGTAATTTATTGTGACAAGTATTCTGATAGAATCCTGTTTAAGCAACCAATTTAGAAAAATAATTATTGAATATAGAAAAAATTCGAGAAACATCCTATATATGTTGCTATTATTTGAACGAAAGGTGGAAACAATAACGCAATTAATAAAAAAAAACACTCAACAATTTGTTAGAAAAAATGTTTAAGAATAGAATTATAAATTATTAAACAATCTACAATGGTATTGTTCTCTACCTTTTTCGGCGCCCCCAAAATCCCCATTGAAAACCTTACTCATATTACTAATGATGCTCCGGAGATCATCGTTTATGCAATCCCTGCAATGGCTTTTTTTACCCTATTGGAAATTGGATTTAATTGGTATCATAAACATGAAAATTATAAAGTAAAAGAAAGTATTGGCTCCACGCTCGTGGGCTTGGGAAATGTTCTGATAAATTTTTTGTTAAAAGTAGTTCTGTTATACTCTGTGGTCTGGATTTACAATCTTGTTCCCTGGCGAATGGAGTTAAACTGGTGGACATTCCTGCCATGTTATATCATATTTGATTTTTGCAGTTACTGGGCTCATAGAATGTCACATCAAAAACGCTTCTTTTGGACTACTCATTGCGTTCATCACTCAGCTGAAAACTATAACCTCACTGTATCTTTTCGACTAAGCTGGATACAAAACTTTAAAATTATATTCTTTCTGCCTGCAGCGCTTGTTGGTTTTCACCCGATCATATTTTTCGTTGTAAGTCAAGTAGCCGTACTTTTCCAGTTTTGGGTACACACAGAATATATTAAAAAGCTGCATCCGGTCATTGAATATATCTTTGCAACACCATCCAATCATCGAGTACACCATGGAAGCCAGGAAAAATACCTGGATAAAAATTATGCAGCTACATTTATTATTTGGGATCGGATGTTTGGCACATTCCAACCAGAAGAGGAAAGACCCATTTACGGATTAACTACAAAAATCGGCAATCGAATGGATCCTATTTTTCTTAATTTCCACGAATTTAATGACATGGTTAAAGATGTAAAAACAGCAAAAGGGCTACGAAAAAAATTGTTTTATATTTTTGGTAGCCCTACTGCCGTCTATGAAGCTAAAATAAAAGATATGGATCAGGAAAGAAGAGAAGAAACAAGTAATAAAATAATAAAAGATATGTCTTCTTAACCTTCCTTAGCTTTTTCCAATCTTACTAAGTAACCAAATTATTAAGCCAACGACAACTACTACCAGAATAATTCCAAAATACATTCCGCCTTTAAAAATGTCGCCGATCAATTCACATGAACTTAATGAACTTAGTACAATAAGTGCCATGGAAGATAATATAAGTGTTTTTCTAGTATTCATAGTTTCTCTTTTTAGTATTAGGTGATTTAAAATATAAACCGAAAAAGTAAAAGAATGTTTTATAAAGCCGGAAGATTTGGCTTATAACCGCTCGGGTTTAGTTTTTACCATCAGCAGACTCACGAATTTTCTGAAAAAGAAATCCGCAAAGTGTCTCGTCCTAGAATAGCTTTACAGTCGTCCCTAACTTACTTGACATCGTCCTGAATGTTGTCTATCTTTTTACTAAAAATATAATAATCAAACAAGTTTATTATCCCTTATTTGATAAACAAATTCTGTTATCTATCAAATATCAGATAACAGGAGGGACAACACATTTTGTTATGTCTATTTGATAGACAACCTTTGTTGCCTATCAAATTTTACAAAAAACGATAGACAAAGTTGTTCAGATGTTTTCGAAACAATCCTTTATCAACGAGCATTAAAAAACGCTCAAAAAGCGATGATAGATGGTTATGAATTATCAACAAGCTTTATAAAGACAATGCACCAACAAGTGCTATATTTTGGCAGAGGCGCTAACAAGTCTCTAGGCAATTTTAAGCATGAACAAAACTATCTAGCCGACAAGCTAAAAAAGAACATACTATTTATACCAACCAGCCCGGAAAAATTAAAAAATGGATTAGATAGTCTATTCCAGTACCTGAAAGATAGCGATCATCCTACTTTGATTAAGACGGCATTAATGCACCTAGAATTTGAGGCACTACATCCGTTTCAGGACGGAAATGGAAGGATTGGACGAATGTTAATTACATTATATCTTTGGAAAACAGGCGTAATCTCAGAACCACATTTCTATATCAGTGGATATTTTGAGGAACATAAAGATCTTTATATTAACACAATGAGGAATGTTTCAGAAAATGGAGACTGGGAAACCTGGTGTAAATTCTTCCTTAATGCTATAGAAAAACAAGCAATTAGTAATTTAGAAATATTAGAAAACATTCAAAAATTATATGAAGAAATGAAAGGCATTTTTTCTGAATTTTATCTTCGAAATGGAGCGTAAGTGCCTTAGATTTTATGTTTACAAATCCTGTGTTTAGAAATAGTAAGTTCACATCTAGCAGTGGCATACCTGCTCCTACTGCAGCTAAGTTTACGAGAAGATTACTCGACAGTGGCCTAATAATTACAAAAGTTGAAGCTTCGGGGCGGCGTCCAGCTTTATACTCATTTGAACCACTGATACAATTGGTAAGAGTTTAAAATCTAAAAATATTTCTCGAAAACAATCGTTCAATGAACCGGTCAAAACCTTTTAAATGCTGCATTAGATACAAAAGGTTTTTAAATAATAATACTTGCGTGCAATTTGTATATAAAACAAAAAAGCCGCTTACAATCTTTACGATGCAAACGGCTGATCTTCAAGTGGAGATTAGCGGAGTCGAACCGCTGACCTCTTGCCTGCCAGGCAAGCGCTCTAGCCAGCTGAGCTAAACCCCCATTGCGATCGCAAATCTAATTAAAGATTTATGATCTACAAAACTATTTTACTTTGATTATTTCCTTTTCGTTCAATGCCAGAATCTCTGCACTTCGCGCACGCATATTTGCTGTTAATTCTGCATCTTCTGCTAAAGAATGACCATAAGAAGGAATCAGATCTTTCAATTTTGTTTTCCAGCTCTCTTGTTTCATCTGTTCCGGAAAACATTTTGATAGCACATCAAGCATAATAGAGACAGCAGTTGAAGCCCCCGGAGAAGCTCCCAAAAGAGCTGACAAACTACCATCAGCGCTTGTTACGACTTCTGTTCCGAACTCCAATTTCCCTCCGTGTTCTTCATCCTTTTTAATAACCTGGACACGTTGACCGGCTATCTCCAGTTCCCAATCTTCTTTTTTAGCGTTTGGCACATAGTATTGCAAAGATTTTATACGATCGTCAGGCGATTGTCTTACTTCATTAATTAAATACTTAGTCAACGCTAAGTTATCTAAGCCAGCGGCTAACATCGGACGAATATTTCCAATTTTGATTGATGTAGCTAAATCAAGATAAGAGCCATTCTTTAAAAACTTGGTGGAAAAACCTGCATAAGGCCCAAATAACAAGGCTTTTTTACCATCGATAAATCTGGTATCTAAATGTGGAACCGACATCGGCGGTGATCCTACAGCAGCTTTTCCATACACTTTTGCATGATGCTTTTCAATTACTTCCGGATTAACACATTTCAACCACTGGCCACTAACAGGAAACCCGCCAAATCCTTTGGCTTCAGGGATTCCTGACTTTTCCAGCAGTATTAAAGACCCTCCGCCTGCGCCTATAAATACGAATTTCGCAGAAATCTTTTTCTTCTTTTTAGTGGTCAGATTTTTTACTTCAACTTCCCATCGCCCATCCGCAGTCTTTTCAATCTCTTGAACCTCATGCGCCAGTTTCAATTCAACATCACTCTGTTTCCACAGATACTCCAACATCGCACGGGTTAAAGCACCGAAATTCACATCGGTACCAATTTCGATACGTGTAGCAGCAACTTTTTCAGTCTTCCTTCTTCCTTCCATAACCAACGGCACCCAGTCCTTGATTTTTTCGAAATCTTCAGTATAGGTCATCCCTTGAAACAGGTGATTCTCTTGCATGGCTTCATAACGTTTCTTAAGAAAGGAAACATTGTCTTCAGCCAAAACAAAACTCATATGAGGGATCGAACGAATGAATTTGTCTGGCATAGAAATCAGATCTAATTCTACTAAAGAGGACCAGAATTGTTTAGAAATCTCAAATGATTCGGCTATATGAACGGCCTTATCAATTGAAATGGAACCATCTGGATTTTGAGGGGTATAATTTAATTCACATAGAGCAGAATGCCCTGTTCCGGCATTATTCCAGGCATCAGAACTTTCAGCAGCAACCTGATCTAAACGTTCTAAGATTTTAATACTTGCGCCAGGCATTAATTGTTTTAATAGAACGCCTAGTGTAGCGCTCATAATGCCTGCTCCTATTAATACGATATCCGTTTCAATAGTATTTTTTTGTTTTTTTGCCATTATTTATAGAAAATTGCACAAAAGTACAATGATTATATTAATTATAAAACCACACGAAGTGCCATATGTTTTATAATATTAACTTTAACCCTTACTTGATATCCTTAAAAGGGCGTTGCGGAGCAATTGTTCGCGTTTTTTTTGCTTTCAGATTCAATACTTCCACTAAAACTGAAAATGCCATAGCAAAGTAAATATAACCTTTGGGAATGTGTTGCTCAAATGCTTCGGCAGTTAAGGAAACGCCAATCAGCAGAAGGAAAGATAGCGCTAGCATTTTTACTGATGGGTGTTTATTTACAAAACCACTAATAGAATCGGCAGAAATCATCATTACCAGCACTGCAACAATTACTGCGGCGATCATTACACCAACTTCTTCTGCCATACCAACGGCTGTAATTACTGAATCCAAAGAAAACACAATATCCAATATCAATATCTGGAAAATAACATTTCCAAAAGTCACCTTATTCTTTTTAACCAGATCTTCATGCTCTTCGCCTTCCATCCTACCATGTATCTCAACAGTACTTTTATAAATCAGGAATAAGCCACCAAGCAGTAAAATAATATCACGCCCGGAAAAGTCAAGTTTATCGAACCAGAAACCCTGATCCTGGCCAAAAATCTCAGCTACATTAAACCATGGTTTAGTTAAAGACATGATCCAGCTGATAGATAATAAAAGAAGCACACGGGTAATCATAGCTAAGCCAAGACCTAGTTGCCTTGCCTTCTTCTGCTGGTTTCCAGGAAGTTTGTTACTAAGAATGGATATGAAAACAATATTGTCTATCCCCAATACGATTTCCAACACGGTTAATGTTGCTAAGGAAATCCATATTTCCGGGTTAGTAATCCACTCCATAGCTGTATATTTTCCGTAAAAATATACAAAATAACTGAATGCTTAAATAAATTATTTTTTGCTTATTTCAGAATTTCACGTGCTATTACCAACTTTTGAATCTCTGAAGTGCCTTCTCCAATCGTACACAGTTTGGAATCGCGGTAAAATTTTTCTACCGGAAAATCTTTTGTATATCCATAGCCTCCAAAAATTTGCACAGCTTCGGTTGAACAACGAACAGCGACTTCAGAGGCAAAATATTTGGCCATTGCTGAATGTTTTGATACGGGTTTGCCTTGATTTTTCAAATCAGCAGCTTTCCTTATCATTAGCTCTGATGCTTCAATATCGGTGGCCATATCGGCCAACTTAAATGAAATACCTTGAAAACTAGCAATGGCTTTGCCAAACTGATGCCGTTCTTTTGAATAGGCAACAGCCGCATCAAAAGCGCCTTTTGCAATGCCTAATGCTAAAGCTGCAATGGAAATACGTCCTCCATCCAACACTTTCATAGCCTGCTTAAAGCCTTCTCCTTCATTTCCCAATAAATTCGATTTAGGAACGCGGCAATTATCAAAAACCAGCTCCGTTGTTTCAGAAGCACGCATTCCCAATTTATTTTCCTTTTTACCATGGGTAAAACCCGGAGTTCCTTTTTCAATTACAATGGCCGAAATCCCATTGGACTTTCCTTTTTCACCTGTTCTAACCATCACAACAGCTACATTCCCGCTTTTGCCATGTGTAATCCAGTTCTTGGTACCATTAATAACATAATCATCACCATCTAATACAGCTGTCGTATTCATACCCAATGCGTCAGATCCGGTATTGGCTTCCGTTAATCCCCATGCACCAATCCATTCCGCACTAGCCAGCTTTGGCAACCATTTCTTTTTCTGCTCTTCATTTCCAAATGTCAAAATATGTCCGGTACATAAGGAATTATGAGCTGCCAGGGAAAGTCCAATCGAACCGCAAACACGCGCAACTTCTGTGATAACCGTTACATATTCCTGATAGCCAAAGCCGGAACCGCCATATTCAGGAGGCACTAAAACGCCCATCAATCCTAATTCTCCCATTTGCTTAAAAACTTCTATTGGGAAAATTTGGCCTTCATCCCACTCCATTATGGAGGGCTTTATATTTTTACTGGCAAAATTGCGTACCATTTCTTTCACCATGGCACTGTTTTCGCTATGAGAATCCATAGACTCATGAGATTGTAGCATAATTCGTGGTTTGTACAAATCTACTTAAATATTAGGTTTTTTGAAACTAGTTAGTCAATATAAAAATATACTTTTGTAAAATCTTTTTTAATATTTTATATGAAATTATTTACTCCGATTCTTTTCCTCTTGGTACTTAACAGCAATTTATTTGCACAAGTTGCGGCAGATTCCAATAAGGTTGACTTGCACGTAAATGTGCTACCCGGTGAAACGTATCGTTATACTACATCTACCAGGCAAAATATGGTTCAGGAAATAATGGGCGGAACAATGGAAATAAACCAGGAATTTGCTGCTGAATACAACTACCTGATAGAAAGCGTTGAAGAAAAATCGATAAAAATCAAAGCTACCGTCGAACAAATGCAATTGCATATTGATGCACCGGATGAGCAAATTGAATTTGACCCTGAACAGGAAGGCAGTGATGCTCGCTTTTCTAAACTTAACGATTTGATTGGCAAGTCATTTTATATCTTTATGGATACCGATGGAAAGGTTTATAAAGTAAGTGGATTTGAGGAATTGAGTAAGGACTTAAAATTGGGAAATTTCGTTACACAACTATTAACCGATTCTTCATTAATCAACACTTTAAATATGGATATCTATCCCGGCCAGCCGGTTGAAATGGGTGAAAGCTGGCACAAAACCAATAGCATCGATGTTGCCAATCTCAAACTGCAAAGCAATCTGACTTATACGCTTGAAGGGGTAAGTGAAGATCTGGTATGGTTAGATGTTAATGGTGATGTATCCGGAAGCAGTAATAATGAAAATGTGGAAATGGATTTAAAGGGTACACAAACAGGTACTATTGAAACCACCTTAAACAGCGGCATGATTTCCTCGGGCGACTTAAAAATGAAAATTGAGGCAACAATCAAATCGCTGGATATCGAAATACCCATGAAATTAACTTCTGAAACCAAAATTTCAGGCACCAAACTTTAAAAGCACGCTGATGGCCTTTTAAAAAGAAACTAAAGAAAAGATTTTATCACAATAATGCTTAATCTTTTCTTTACCATTTAAAAAGTCTAAACTAATCACAAAGGCGAAAGCAGCAATTTTCCCTCCCATCTTCTCGATTAATTTGCTGGTAGCGATTATGGTTCCTCCGGTTGCTAATAAATCATCGTGCACAAGCAGGCGTGCACCTGGCTTAAACGCATCTTTATGAATCTCTATGGATGAAGAACCATACTCTAATTCATACATTTGTTTAAATGTCTCTGCAGGTAATTTACCCTCTTTCCGAATTGGAATAAATGGCAAACCCAGTTTGTTGGCCAATAGAAATCCAAATAAAAAACCGCGACTTTCAATACCAACAATTGCATCCAATTCCAGCCCTTTACATTTCTCGGCAAAGACATCTGCAATTTGACTGCACAATTGCGGATCCTGTAAAATAGGCGTAATATCTTTAAATACGATTCCTGGTTTTGGAAAATCGAGAATATCCCGTACTGCTTCTGTAAGTTTCTGCTCAATCATCAATAAATGTTAAATACGGGACAATTTTACGTAAAAATTCTTCATTTAAAGTTGCAATCTTTAACAAATCCGCTGGTTTGCTATAATTACCATGTTGTTTACGATATTGAACAATCACGTTGGCTTGTTTTGAGCTGATATAGGGATGCTTTGTAAGTTGCTGGTAATCGGCCCGGTTTATATTGATTTTTTGAACCATTGTTGTATCCACATTTACATAATCCTGAATCTGATTATAACGGGCTTCATCCATTCCATAAACCTTTAATAATTGTGCCTTATCATGAAATCCTCCTAACAGGTCTCTGAAGCGAATGATCCTTGAAGCAAAGACCGGCCCTATGCCTTGAAGCTGTTGCAGTTCAATAGAATCTGTTCTATTAAGCTCAATGGAAATATCTTTTGATACTGATTTTAATGGCGTCAGGTCATTTTTATACCCTGGAGTCGGACGATTTTCAAATGCTTGTTTCTTTAATGTAGGTTCCGGGATATTGATGTAGGGTGATAAGCGTTGAAAATCTTCATCAGTAACTGCATAAATTTTTGCAAAATCTTCTTTCTTGTAAAACTTACCGCCTTTTGATACATAGTTCTGAATCATTCTTATTTGATAATCTGAAAGACCCAAACGCTTTCCTTCACTTGCATCCAGGACATTCGGATCAAAAGGAAAATATTCGAACTCTGTCTTATTCTGATTGATCCGCAGTCCATCCTGAGCTTGTGCTTTATGGATATCCTTGTCCTCGGTGATCGCTTTTTCTAAAAAAGCCTGAATTTCCTTTTCTCTTAATGTAAAATCAAAACTTTCAGCAGGAACAAACATGCTGAAAACAGTTGGCAGGAACCAAAGGAAGATAACAAGAACCGTTAAAAACGAAAGTCCCTGCAATTCTTTTCTATTCATTGAAAAATGCTTATCAAACCACTTCTCCATTCGTACAATTTAAGTTTAACTATCTTATTGGTCACCACTAATATATAAAGAAGCATAGAATAAAAAAAGCCTGCGCAAGCGCAGACTTTTTAATCCCGAATTTAAAGGATGAATTTAAAGAGGGAACTTTTAATTAGTTTGTTTTCGCCCATGTTCCTTTAGCAACCCAATTATCGCTTGTAGAAACCGCACCTTGGTACTGTGCAGAATCAAACCAGCCATCAAGCGTTTTAGGATCAAAAGTAGACGTTGTTGTGCCTACGTACTTATCGGTAATAAATGAAGGCTTTACAGTTTCATCAGCTATATTATCACCTACCTGATTAAATGATTTTGGGCCAGTGAAGGAAGAGCCGTCTGTTTTCTTAAAGCTCCATGATTTTGGTCCGTAAACCGATGAGTTTGCAAAAATCAATGATCCATCTTCTACGTTTGCTAATGTTTCATCGTGTTCCACTTCTACGCCACTTGAAAAACCATAGCTTACAAAGTTATACAGCTTACCTTTGGTACCTTCGCGAAGTTTAATCGCTCTTGTTTTACCGGATTCAGGATTACTTTCCAGGTCATCTCCTGTTTTGGCAATCAAAGAACCTACTAAAGTTACATTAGACAACATCGGTTCTGAATAAGGTGTAGAGGTTTTATTAGAACCATTATTATCTGCTTCGATACCGCGATCAGCTAAGATATCACCTTGAATAGCAACCCAAAACTGACCCTTACCTTTCCAACCATAAGTCCAGTCAAAAGAATCATCCTGTGCACCATAAACGACTGCATATTTCACATTAACGGTACCACCAAAAAATTCGATACCGTCATCACCTCCATGATAAACTGCAATATGCTCTACCGTTGTTCCGGCTCCAACACCTTCAAACGTAAAACCATTGTGCTCTTTTTCTGAAGTAGCTACCTTTCCGGTATATTCAACACGAACATATTTTAAAGTACCGGAACTATGATTGGCATCAGTTCCACCGTAAGATATACCCTGCCCCATCTCAGAAGCAGCTGTACCACCACTTCCCTGAACATTTATTGGTGCTTTACCTGTAAGAATTAAACCACCCCAATCTTGAGCTGCCGGATTAGCCTTGCCTGACGTAAAAACAATTGGCGCTTCAGCAGTACCAACGGCTTCAATCTTAGAGTTCGGATCAATCAGGAGATAAGCTACTGATCCGTCAGTGGGATCTGATTTTACTGTTACACCTTCTTCAATCGTTAATACAGCACCACCTACGACATGCACTCCACCTTTTAAAAAGTAAGTGTTTCCTTTTACTAAGGTTGTATTCTTGCTGATATCGCCGGTAAGTGTAGCGTTATTTTCTAATTCACCTCCTCCTTCCGGATTTGGAGTAGCTGTGTCTTTATCAGAGCAAGAAACTAAAAATAGGCTTGCACTCAGTGCTATTGCCAGGGCATTTGTAAATTTTAATTTTTTCATTTTCTGTTTTTTGTTAGTTTGAGTTCCTTGTTGCAAAGGAACAGTTCGATTGTTAATTGGATATTAGGAAATCTTAAACCTTTAATTTGGTTTGCGATTGTTTGTTTAGAAATTGTAACTTAATGAGGCACCTACGGTAAGCCCTTTTTTAAACTCAGAGAAATTAAGATTTTGTGTATCAAATTCCTGTTCAAACTTTACTGTTGGATTCAGAATGTTTGAAATAGAAAGATCAAACCCTATATGTTTGTTGAACATCGTATTAATGGTGGCATCTAAGGAATTGAAGGGCATCTCAAAAATATCTCCGGCGCCTTGTGAGCCCGCTACAAACAAACGCTTTCCAAAAGTATTGTAGGCCACAGTAATTAGGCTATTGGTTGATTTATTCCAATCGGCTTTATACGAAAGATCGAAATTAATTAGATAAGGAGAAGCTCCATACAGTGCTCTTTTTCTATTCGTAGGTGCAACCGAGTTACCCTGTTCACTTAATTCGAGAATGCGATTTTCATTAAACTGAATTTCATTATACATATAAGACCCATTGAAGCCAATAGATGCATTTTTCAAAAAATCAGATTCTGTTTGCAACAGGCTCGCGATGTTTCTATTGAATTCTACTTCTACCCCGGCAACCAGTGCCTGATTTGAGTTTACGAAAGAGAATATTGCTTCCGGGGATGCTAATTGCATCATTTCAATCGGATCTTTAATGTATTTACCAAATAAAGAAACAGCCATTAATTCGCCACGGGAAGGATAAATCTCATACTTCAGGTCCAGATTGTAATTTGAACTGTTTTTCAAATGTGGGTTACCTTGTTGTTCTGCGGTAGCAGCGGCATTGTTCAAACGGAAGGGGGCAACTTCCACAAATAAAGGCCTTGACATTGTGCGGCTGGCAGCCAACATAAAATTAGACTTTTCAGTTAACAGATATTTTAGCGTGGCACCCGGCAATATATCAACTTGTGATATGGTGTTGTTTCTAAAAGGAGCATCTTCTGCATCTCTGCCGGTTTTATAATCAAGTGATTGATTGGAAACCTCTGCCCTAACGCCCGCAACTAAATTCCAGCGATCATTCCAATTGAAATTGAGGTTAATGTAGGGTGCTGCAATTCCTAAATTGGCTTTATATTTATTTGCGGCATAGTAGGTTTCCGTATATTCCCAATTGCCCGCAGTTAGATTTGATTCACTTAATTGTGCCTCTACATTATCCAGATCCACTACGCCTTTCAATCCGATTCTGGTATCGATTTGGCGGGCTGCAAAATCACGAAACTTATATTTTCCATTAACACCAACCTGAAAGCTTTTTAGCGGAGAATGTTCCTTTCGAGACTGAAAATCCATTTCAACTTTTCCTGCAATCTCATCATCGTATAATTCAGAAAAGAAGCGGTGATTATCGGCATTATTACGATTAGAAAAAACATATCCGTTTGAACCTTCTTCAAACGTATTTTGAACACGATCCGGAATTGAACCAATTGTCTTTGTATAACCAACTGCCCATGTTAATTTACGATCGTCATCAAAATCATAGTTGCTATTTATCTGCCCCGCATATAAACTATTTTGAATCAGCGTATTCCGGCGGCCTAAAATATCATTGTCGATATCGGAATGCATTCCTGCATTTTCAAAGACATTATCGTTTGACTGATTAACTACCAGGCCTGTAAAAGTATAATTCGAGCGAGTGTTTGGCCCATACGTTACAGACATTAACGCTGTGGAATTGGTCTTATATCCATAATTCTGGGTATCGTAACGATAACGCGGCGAACCTTGTGCATTATATAATGCAGAGACACCGTCTTCATAGGAATAGCCAGCCTTATGGCTTAGAGTTAATAAGAAGCAAATACGTTTATCGTCCTTTAAAAAGAATCGGTTTCCTGCAGAAATAGATATACCGCGGTTTAAAGGAGCTGTGGTAGAATAAGGAGTCCAGCTGGTTGCAAATCCGGGAGTTAAAACAGTTCCGCTTTCTGAAGAGTTAAAGCTATTCTTTTGTGCTACTACCTGCGGCATTTCCCTTTTATTTTTGTCGAAACCAAAGAAACCACGGGAAGACTGAGGAGACATCAAAAAATCATCCATACCAGAGACAATAGAATTATATCCTGACGATAAAGAAACTTTAAAATATGGTTTTGAAGGATACCCTTTGGTTACGATATCAACTGACCCTCCTGAAAAATCACCATAAAATTGTGCTGTATAGGATTTCACCACCGCAATATTTTCTACCACTGAAGAGGGGAATATATCCAATGGTATCAATTTCATATCCGGATTGGTTGAAGGTATCGGCAAACCGTTCAGCGTAGCATTATTGTACCGATCGCCCAAACCGCGTATAAATAAGGCATTGTTATCAGCAACAGAAACACCCGATACCTGTGCTAAACCTTCATTAACATTGCTTATACCCTTTCTGTCCATCTCCTGGGCACCAATATTTTGCACCACAATGCTTGCATTTTTTCTTTCTGATAATAAAGCGGCAGCATTTTGCATATTTGCGCGGGCAGTTATGGTAACGCTTTCCATCTGTGTAGATTCAGATTTCAGCGCTATATTAGTAACAGTTGCTTTTCCACTGCTTACGTTAATTAAAACCGTTTGGGGTTGATAACCTATATAAGTAATGATTAAATTATAGGATCCGGTTTTAACATTAGACATCGAAAACTTCCCGTCAATATCCGTTACTGCTCTGTAAGAAGTTCCCTCCAGACTAACATTTCCTCCAATAATAGTTTCCTTAGTTTCGACATCGGTTAATAAGCCTTCTACCGTTCCGTTCTGCGCATAAACACTATGAGTTGCGAGAATAAAAATTGCAAGTATTGCAATTCTTTTTAAAAAATTAACTTTCATCCTTTGTTTAAATTCTGACACAAAGAACGCCCCGGTATGTGAACTAAAGGTTAGGAAAGAATGAAGTTTTGCTGGTATCTATGTTAAGGCAATGTAAAGTGACCAGATAAAAATCTTGAAAGCTGAATGCTTTTTAGCTAGCCCATTAAATCCATTCCATAATTATTTTCGAGCTTGGGCATAATATTGTAAAATAACCCGAAGCATCTTTTATTCCTGATAATTTTTGTAAATTCGCAACAATTTCGGGTGATTTACTGCCTTTAGAGTAAATTTTAGCTCAATCACCGAAAAATATACATTTAAAACAAATAAGAAACATGGCATTTGATATCGAAATGATAAAAAGTGTTTACCAACGGTTTGAAGGTCGCATTGACGCAGCCCGCAAATCAGTTGGCAAACCTCTTACACTCACAGAAAAGATTCTTTACGCACACCTTTGGAATGGGGAAACAAAAACCGCCTACGAAAGAGGACAAGACTATGTAGATTTTGCACCCGATCGCGTTGCGATGCAAGATGCAACTGCTCAAATGGCCTTATTGCAATTTATGCAAGCCGGTCGCCCTCAGGTTGCAGTTCCCTCAACCGTTCATTGTGATCACTTAATCCAGGCAAAAATAGGTGCAGATGCCGATTTAGCAATTGCTAATGAACAAAACCGTGAAGTGTATGATTTTTTAGCATCGGTTTCAAATAAATATGGAATTGGCTTCTGGAAACCCGGAGCTGGAATTATCCACCAGGTAGTGTTGGAAAATTATGCATTCCCGGGCGGAATGATGATTGGAACTGACTCACATACTCCAAATGCCGGAGGCCTGGGAATGGTTGCTATTGGCGTTGGTGGAGCAGATGCCTGTGATGTAATGGCAGGCTTGCCCTGGGAATTAAAATTCCCGAAACTAATTGGTGTTAAACTTACCGGAAAACTTTCCGGATGGACATCAGCTAAAGATGTGATTCTTAAAGTTGCCGGAATCTTAACTGTAAAAGGTGGAACCGGTGCTATTGTGGAATACTTTGGTGAAGGCGCCCGCACACTTTCAGCAACTGGAAAAGGAACCATCTGTAATATGGGAGCCGAAATTGGTGCCACCACTTCTATCTTTGGATATGATGAAAAATCAGAAGCATACTTAAGAGGAACCGAGCGTGCAGATGTTGCCGACTTAGCTAATCAAATCAAACACCACCTAACCGGTGATGAGGAAGTTTACCAAAATCCGGAACTTTACTTTGATCAGGTAATTGAAATTAATTTAGACGAACTAGAACCACACGTTAACGGACCATTTACTCCAGATTTGGCATGGCCTATTTCCCAATTTGCTGCTGCAGTCAAAGAAAATAACTGGCCAGACAAATTGGAAGTTGGTTTGATCGGTTCATGTACCAACTCTTCTTACGAGGATATTAGCCGTGCTGCATCGTTGGCACAGCAAGCAGTTGAAAAAGACCTGGTAGTTCAGTCAGAATATACTGTTACACCAGGATCCGAACTTGTACGTTACACAATTGAACGTGATGGTTTCTTAAATACCTTTGAGAAAATCGGAGGTTCAGTACTTGCAAATGCTTGTGGACCATGTATCGGCCAATGGGCACGTCATGGTGCTGATAAAAAAGAAAGAAACTCCATCGTTACTTCTTTTAACAGAAATTTTGCAAAACGGAATGATGGAAACCCGAATACGCATGCGTTCGTGGCATCTCCTGAAATAACAACTGCTTTAGCAATTGCCGGAAGATTATCTTTCAATCCTTTAACCGATACATTGACAAACTCAAAAGGCGAACAAGTAAAATTGGACGAACCTTCTGGGTTGGAAATGCCAACTAAGGGCTTTGCAGTTGAAGATGCCGGATATCAGGCACCAGCAGAAAACGGAGAAGGAATCCAAGTAGCTGTTAGTCCAACGTCAGATCGTTTACAACTATTAGATCCATTTAAACCATGGAACGGACAGGACTTAACCGGCTTGAATCTGCTTATCAAAGCAAAAGGTAAATGTACTACTGACCATATTTCAATGGCCGGACCTTGGTTAAAATACCGTGGGCACTTAGATAATATTTCCAATAATATGCTTATTGGTGCTATTAACTTTGCTAACGATAAATCAGACAGTGTTAAAAATCAGCTGACAGGTGAGTACGGTCCGGTTCCTGCGACTCAACGTGCTTATAAAGCTGCTGGAATTGACACCATCGTTGTTGGCGACGAAAATTACGGTGAAGGTTCTTCTCGTGAACATGCAGCTATGGAGCCCCGTCATTTAGGTGTTCGTGTTATATTGGTAAAATCATTTGCCCGTATTCATGAAACAAACCTAAAGAAACAAGGTATGCTTGCTATCACTTTTGAGAATCCGAATGATTATGATTTGATCCAGGAAGATGACCGCATTGATATCATTGGTTTAACCGAATTTGCTGTTGGCAAACCACTAACCGCGGTTCTTCATCATTCAGATGGCACAACGGAATCATTCCAGGTAAATCATACTTATAATGAACCACAAATAGAATGGTTTAAAGCTGGTGGTGCACTAAACATCATTCGCATGAATCAATCAAAATAATATTCCGGTATTTAAGATTAAAAGGGACTGTTTCAAATGGAACGGTCCCTTTTTTTGTAAAGGACAATGCAATTCTGGATAGCGAAAACGATTATATGTATTTTTTTAACTCTCTTCCTCAGACTTACTTTCTTTCTTAGCTTCTTCTTCTAAATCTTTCAGATTAGAGTCAATCGGATTGGCTTTTAACAGTTTGGCAAAAAAGACCAGATTGGCAATCATATACCTAAGTGTGTAATTTGTATATAAATACTTTTCGCCTCCGGCTTCTACATAATCCTTATCTCCACCAGCAGTACCTACCCAATAGGAATTAACATTCGGGGGAATTGTAAACCCAAGTTCCTGCATTGCCCAAAGCACCTGAGCAGCGCATGAATGAGCGCCATCTTCATTACCAGTAATTACACATCCTGCTACTTTGTTATATGTGAAATATTGTCCTGTTTCTTTATCGGAAAACTCTTCTTCATGAAAAATGGCATCCAGTCGTTCAATCATCTTTTGCGCTGTTGAAGCTAAATGTCCCATCCACACCGGTGTTCCAATAATAAAAATATCACATTCTTTGATCCTATTTAAGATAAGTGGCCATTGATCACCTTCCCCCAAATCGGATGAGTTGCCTGTTTTGACTTCATAATCAGTGAAGCGAATCATTTCAGTGATAATGTCATTGTTTTTCAAAAGTGATTCTGCTTTTTTTAACAATGCTTCAGTATTGGAGAAATTTGGCGAAGGTTTTAACGTGCAGTTAATAAGGAGTGCTTTCATTGGACTTTCTTTAAATTTGAATTTAAGCTCATTAAAGAAGTAACAGCGAGTTCGCTTTTTTGTTGAGAGTCCTTAAATTTTAAAAGATAATTGTTCTAAAAGTCAAATTTATCCTTGGTCTTTTAATCAGCCTGGTAGGCGGTAAGCGGTGTAACCAATTGTTTTGTGTTGCGCCTCTCATTATCAACAAGCTACCGTGTTCTAAAATCAAAGAAACTACTTCCTTTGTCTGTTTGTGTTTGAATGCAAATTTTCTTTCAGCTCCAAAGCTTAACGAAGCAATGGCTCCGTTCTTTTTCAGATCTTTCTCCGCATCGCTATGCCAGGCCATACCTTCATCACCATTATGATATAGATTAAGCAAACAAGAATTAAACTGTTCACCGGTTTTTCCTTCTACAAGAGCTTTTAATTCCAATAGCTCTTTTGTCCAGGACAATGCCTGTTTTGTCGTATTGGAATAAGTGTAACTAAAATTAAGATCGCCATACCAGGCGACTTTTCTTTTGGTAATAATGTGTTTACCAAAAATCACTACTTCATCATTTTTCCATGCAATGGTATTAAGCAGGCAGTCAAAATAGTTATCAGCTTCTTGGGTAGACAATAATTTACCATAGTAATTTACCACGCCATCTTTAGGTAATAAGTTTTTATTTCCATCATGATTAATATTGAACAAATCCATTCTCTTTGATAATTAATTTTATATGGTATTGAAAAGAAGAGAGTTAGTTTTGACTCCTTCCCACCCGATCATGGCTGTCTTTCTTGTACTTCCCCACATATACCCTCCAACTGTCCCAGTTGATTGAATAACGCGATGGCAAGGGATTAAAAATGCGATGGGATTACTTCCTATCGCAGTGCCTACCGCTCTGGAAGCATTCGGTTTTTCCATTTGATTGGCAACCTTTCCATAAGTTGAAAGCTGTCCCATTGGGATTTTCAGAAGTGTTTCCCAAACTTTCAACTGAAAATCAGTACCCTTTAGATGCAATTTAATCTGATCTATTTCCGACCAGTCATGAGAAAAAATACAAAGTGCATTCTGTTGAAATGCATCAACAGAATGCACTAAACCAGCATTTGGAAAATGACCTTGCAAAATTGTTATTGCAGTCTGTTCATCATCGATAAATGCCAGATAACAAATTCCCTTTTGTGTAGAAGCTATAATTACATTGCCAAATGGACTTTCAGCAAAACTGTAATTGATCAAAAGATTCGCACCACCGTTTTTATATTCAGCAGGTGTCATTCCCTCAATATTGATAAACAGATCATGTAATCTGCTCGTACCAGAAAGTCCTGTTTCAGAAGCAGCTTCAAACAAAGTCGCCTGCTTTTCTTTTAATAGTCTTTTAGCGTATTGAATGCTGATATATTGCAAGAACTTCTTTGGGCTCGTTCCTGCCCATTCGCTGAAAAGTCGTTGGAAATGAAATGGACTTAAATGTACCTTCTCAGCAACTTCATCCAGGTTCGGTTGTTCCTTAAAATTTTGCTTGATATAATCGATTGCCTTGGCAATTCGAGTATAATTTATATTTTCCTGGACGTTCATTCGATTAAATTTATTCATACAAATATCGAAAGTATTATACTATCATAAAATCCGAAACTTGCTACAATGTACAGAACTTCCCACAACTTAAAAAGTCAACCTATCATACATATTTCGTCCGGCTCTTAGAATTCTCCCCAATCCAAATGCTTATAATAAGATCTCAATCATTATTTCATATAAACTTAATGATCAGTTCATATTGAAATAATAGCTTAGAGGCTTAATAGAACAATATGAATACATTAAATTTAGAGGTTTCTGAAAAAGAGTTTGTTATTAAGCTGGATAGAAGCATTTACACAGTATCTGCTATGCAGAGCCTGATAAAGCGAATACAAAATGAGCACAATACATTTTCTTATACGCAAGAGGATTCTTTTGATGATATCCGCAGTCATATCAATGATCGTTTTGATGAATCATACGATCACTTATCTGAAAAATAATCGATAAACGATTAAAATTCATGATCTTTCAATGAATATTTCGTTTTTTCCTACAGGTTTATTTGCATATTTTAAATTTAATGGTTTATATTTATGCCGAAAATAAAACTTAACAAATAATTTTGAAATGGGAGATTTTGACAAGAGAGATCGTGAAGAAGTTTTTTCAAAAAAAGTAAGAGCAGGGAAACGCACCTACTTTTTTGATGTAAAGGCGACTCGTGCTAATGATTATTATTTAACGATCACGGAGAGTAAAAAACGATTAGAAGACGGTGTGTTTATCAAACATAAGATCTTTTTATACAAAGAAGATTTTGAAAAGTTTGTTGAAGGTTTAAATGAAACTGTAGAATACATCAAAGAAAATCAGGAAGTGGTTGAAAAACGCTATGAGTTTTCTGAAAATGGATATTCAAACACAGAAACCAAAACTGACGATTTTTCTTTTTAAAAAATTAAAATATCTTACAAACTGATAAGCCTAAAACTTATCAGTTTTTTTATGCAGTTATTTTTTATGCTATTAAATTAATTGCCGTATTTATCCACCTCATTCGCCCTATTTTTTGCTCTGCTTTTACTTTTTATTAAGCTGGCTACAATCAAAAACAAGCCGACAATCAATAAAGCATGAATAGCTACACCAACGACTTTAAAAATCAATCCGATTATCCAGGAGATCAGTAAAATTACTCCAAGAACTATTAAAGTGTTTCTCATTATATATATTTTTAAATGATGATATGATCAAGAGCATAATGTTTCATTATCTCTTGTATGGTTTTTAATTTTTTAATAGCAAATACAAGTCCAAATATGTCTAATTCTATGTGGGTTATAAAAAAATCACTACTTTTGACCAAATAATACCCTGATGCAAAATTCAATTCTGTTAAGCGGATCTAAATTTCATATCACTATTCAGCGCCTTTGCCATCAATTGATTGAAAATCATCAAGATTTTTCAAATTCAGTTATCATAGGTATTCAACCGCGGGGCGGCTATTTAGCAAGCCGGATAGTTCAAGAGCTGAAAACAATTCTTGCAGTAGATAACATTCCTTCGGGCGAACTGGATATAACCTTTTATCGCGATGACTTTAGAATGAAGGGCTCCTTACCGCTATCTCCAAGTAATACCAACATGAATTTTTTGGTAGAAAATAAAAAAGTGATTTTGGTAGATGACGTGCTTTGGACCGGAAGAACGATACGGGCTGCTCTCGATGCAATTCAATCTTTTGGAAGGCCGCAAAAAGTTGAACTCTTGGTTCTTGTCGACCGTCGTTTTGCCAGACATTTGCCTATTGAACCTGATTATGTGGGCTTACCGGTCGATTCCATCAATTCACAAAAGGTAATCGTAAGTTGGAGTGAAGCCGATGAAAAGGATCAGGTTTTATTATTGAATGAAGAATATAATTAATCGCTTAAATCATCTTAATTCGAGAACAAAAGCATGAAAGAAGCAGTAGAGCAACTTAGCACCCGACATATATTAGGAATTAAGGATCTGAATACGAACGACATTCAACTCATACTTGAAACTGCACAGACATTCAAAGATGTTTTAAACAGGCCTATTAAAAAAGTACCTTCTTTACGCGATATAACGATTGCAAACATTTTCTTTGAAAATTCTACGCGTACGCGCCTGTCTTTTGAACTTGCCGAAAAGAGGCTTTCCGCTGATATTGTCAATTTTTCAGCATCTTCATCTTCCGTAAGTAAAGGAGAGACATTAATCGACACGGTAAATAATATCCTGGCTATGAAAGTGGATATGGTTGTCCTTCGTCACCCTTATCCGGGAGCTGGTGTCTTCCTGAAGAATCAAATAAATGCACAGATTATCAATGCGGGTGATGGCGCACATGAGCACCCAACTCAGGCGTTGCTGGATGCTTTCTCAATCCGCGAACGCTTAGGAGAAGTAAAAGGAAAGAAAATCGCGATCATTGGGGATATATTACATTCACGCGTAGCCTTATCCAATATTCTTTGCCTGAAAAAGCTCGGTGCAGAAGTGATGGTCTGTGGGCCAACAACGTTAATCCCTAAATACATTCATTCTTTAGGAGTACTCGTTGAACATAACTTAATCAAAGCCTTAAATTGGTGCGATGTGGCAAATATGCTTCGGATTCAGTTAGAAAGACAAGAAATTGCATACTTCCCCTCATTAAGAGAATACTCAATGATGTATGGCTTAAATAAACAAATTCTGGATTCTCTAAATAAAGAAATTATAATTATGCATCCAGGTCCGATTAACAGAGGAGTAGAAATCACCAGTGATGTGGCAGACAGCCATCATTCAATCATATTAGATCAAGTAGAAAATGGCGTAGCCGTAAGAATGGCGGCTTTATATCTCCTCGCTGCTCAACGTGGTTAAGCCTGCCTATTCAAATAACAAGCATCAATTATATTTTTTAACAAATATTACCGTTTAGTTAATTGTACTGTTTATTAATTGTTAGGCATTTAATCAAGATTAATATATAAAAGAGCAATAATCATCTTATCTTAGCACAAAAGAATATTTTAAAATATGTTTAGAAAGTTCACGCAAATCAGTCTTGCACTTAGTTTGATAGCCGGAGGGGCTTATGCCCAACAAAGTGCATGGCAGGAAATAGACAATGCATACAAAAGTGGAATGGAGCTCTATGAAAAGGGCAAATATGTGGCTGCTGCCAAACAATTTGATAAGGTAGAAACGTCCAGGGTTAAGTCCGTTATCCAGGAAGATGAACAAGCGGAAGTAAGTTTGCTAAAAGAAAAAGCGCGCTTTTACCAGGCGGTTTGTGCGCTTGAGATCGGTAATCTGGATGCAGAAAATCTGTTTCTAAAATTCATTAAAGACTATCCAACCAGCTCAAATGCAAAAGCAGCGTACTATCAGGTGGGCCGTTCTTACTTTGGACAAAAAAACTATGATAAAGCGATTGAATGGTTTGAGAAACTGGATGGCAGCGCTTTAAGCGGGCTCGAAAGTTCGGAATACCGCTTCAAACTCGCTTACTCCTATTTTAAAAAAGGCCGAAACAATGAAGCCAAACCGATGTTTGAAAGGCTGAAAAACGAACGGTCGCCATTCAATGAAGGAGCTATCTATTATTATGCTTACCTGGCCTATCTGGATGGTGAATATAAAACTGCACTTTCTGAATTTGAACGCTTAAAAGGATCGAAAGAATTTGAAAATAGCTATCCTTATTATATAGCATCCCTTTATTATCTCGATAAACGCTATGATGATGTTTTAGCGTATGCGATTCCGATACTGGAAACAACCAGACAGGAAAGTGAAACTGACCTGTTCCGTATCGTTGGGGCAACTTATTTCTCAAAAGGTGATTTGGTAAATTCAAAGAAATATTACGATAAGTACCAGGCAGCTGATCAGGGCCAAACGCAAAGCAATCAGGATACCTATAATATTGGCTATATAGCTTTTAAAGAGGGTAATAACGAAAAAGCGATAGCAGAACTGGAGAAAATGGATAAGCCTGAAGCGTACTACCAGGCTGGTATGGTTACCCTGGGTGACGCTTTTCTTAAGGCAGGAAATAAAGAGAGTGCCCGTAATGCATTTTTCAGAGCTTCCAAATTAGATTTTGATCCGCAGTTAAAAGAAGAAGGCGCATTAAACTACGCTAAATTATCTTATGAACTGGAGTTTCATCAGGTAGCATTGGAAGCTACTCAGGATTTTTTAAAGACTTATCCGAGGTCTGCTAAGCTCGATGAAGCCAAAACACTTTTAGCAGAGATCCTGTTAAGTACCAAAAACTACAACGAAGCGGTTAATATTTTAGAAACCATTGATAATAGAAGTCCTGACGCCAATGCAGCCTATCAAAAGGTTACTTATTTCCGCGGACTGGAACATTACAATGAGCGGGCGTTTGAAAATGCAATCTCTTTGTTTATGCGTTCTGAAAGATATCCGATAGATCCTGAACTGCAGGCGCTTTCTACCTATTGGAAGGCAGAAGCAATGTATGAAGTACGTAAGTATGGAGAAGCAGTTGTTAACTTCGATCGTTTTTTACGTTATCCGGCAGCGAAAAACACATCCGTTTATAATTATGCGAATTATGCCCTTGCGTATGCTGCATACAGAAATTCGTCGTTCACAACATCAGCCAATTATTTTGAACGCTTTTTATCATCCGGAGATCTCGATCCCAATACTCGAAATGATGCAATTGCACGTTTAGGAGACTCGTATTTTTCATTAAGAAGCTATGACAGAGCGTTAACTCAATACAATAAGCTGATTAGCAGCAAAGCCAAAGGTGAGGATTATGCGCTTTATCAACGCGGTATTATTCAGGGCTTACAAGGACAGGTAGATACAAAAATTGCTACATTACTCGACTTACAGGAAAAATTCCCGAATTCAAATTATTCAGATGATGCGGCCTTCGAAATTCCATATTCACATTTTCTGAGAGGAGATTATGATACCGCCATAACTGGTTTGCAGGCAATGGTCGAAAAATATCCTCGTAGCAGCTATGTACCGCGTGCATTGGTAACAATCGGCCTGGTTTATTATAATGAAAAAAATAATGATGAAGCGATTAAAACCTTTCAACGTGTCGTAGAGAATTACTCTACAACTGATGAAGCCAAATTGGCATTGAAATCAATTCAGAATATTTACATCGATAATGGAGATGCGCAAGGTTATTTACGATATGCACAGACAACTAATATTGGCAATTTAACCACTGCAGAGCAAGATAACATTACGTTCCAGGCTGCGAATGGTTTGTTTGCCCGGGGAGAGTTTGCAGCAGCAGTTGAAGCTATCAATGCTTATTTTGATAAGTTCCCGAAACCAATCCAGGAAAAATATGCCCGCTTTATCAGAGCAGAAAGCTTATGGAGAACAGGAAAACCAAAAGAAGCACTCCACGATTATAATATCATTTTAAATGACTGGACAAGCCCTTATACAGAGCGTACATTAATAAGTGTGTCTCAATTGCACCTGCAGCTTGAACAATATAATGAAGCGGTTGCAACGCTTAAAAAGTTAGAGCTTACGGCAGAATACAAAGCAAATTATGGTTTCGCAGTAAATAACCTGATGTTAAGTTATTTTATGATGGGTGATATGGATGAGACGTTAAAGTATGCAGGTTTCGTTACAAGCTATGAAAAATCATCGCAGGAAGAAGTTGCAAAAGCCCATCTCTTTTCCGGAAAAGCATATCTGGCCAAAAACGATAAAGCATCCGCTAAAAAAGAATTCAAATTAGCAGCTGATGGAAGTCAAACTGTTGTAGGTGCGGAAGCAAAATACAACTATGGTCAATTGCAATTTGATGAAAAAGGCATTAAAGCTGCACAGGCTACTGCCTTTGATCTGATTAAGAACATGCCTTCGTATGATTACTGGGTTGCAAAAAGCTTTCTTTTATTAGCAGATACATATGTTGTTTTAAAAGATGAATTTCAGGCAAAAAGCACCTTAGAAAGTATCATTGAAAATTATGATAATAAAAACGATGATATTTTACCAGAAGCTAAAAAACGTTTAGACAAAATTAACAATAAGAAATAAGCCATGATATTGAAGAGTTCAATGCTTAAATATACATTCATTATAGGTTTTGGTGCGTTTTCATTTGCTGCAAATGCGCAGATTGACACAACAAAAACAGACAAAACAACAATTGAAGAAGTTGAGGTAATCCGTGATTATCGTCCGGTTCTGGCAGATGCTGTAAAAATAAGACGCAGTCCGGATTTAACGGATGTCCGTACTTTTCAGCCTAAACTACGTTATAATGTTTTAGATAAAAGACTAAACCTTCCTTCAGGAATGGAACAGTTGACTATTCAGGAACTAAATTCGACACGACGTGAAATAATGACAAATAACTACGCCAAACTGGGAATTGGAAATTTCAATTCAATTTTGGGGGAGCTTTATATCAATACAGGGACTGATGAAAATTACCAGGCAGGCTTTTATGCAAAGCACCTGAGCCAAAAAGGCGATTTAGATAACCAGAAATTTTCAGAACAAAAGGTCGGTGTTTTCGGTCGCAGTATTTTAGATCGGTTTACGCTTACCGGAGAATTGGGTTTTAACCGCTATGGAACTGCTTTTTACGGTACAATTCCTGATATTCAACAGCTTACTCCATATTCCGAGAATCAGCATTTTAATGATATCTTCTTTACAGGAGAGCTTTTAAAAAATTATGACCCACAAGATGAAGATGTTAGTTACTCGTTAAAAGCAGATGCCTACCTCTTTGGTGATGCTTTTGATGCAAAAGAAAATTCGTTTGCAATTAGTGGTTATCTGAATAAGGCAATACAAGCATTCAATATAGGAGCAAACGTTTCGGCAGACCTAACAGGCGTCAAGGGAAAAAGTTATGACATTTCCAACAACCTGATCCGTTTAAATCCATATATCCGCTTTCAGGGAACTAATTATAAAGTAACATTGGGTGCTAATTTTGTAGCCGAAAGCGGCGATTCAAGCCGTACAAACCTCTTTCCATCCGCAGATCTGGAACTCGATATCGTTCCTCAATTTGCAAGCATATTTGGAGGAGTAAAAGGAGATGTAACGAAAACTTCTTTGCGTTCCCTGGCGCAAACCAATCCATACTTAAATGAAGATATTGCTATTAGCAACATGGTAGACCGTTTAAATATTTACGGTGGTGTAAAAGGAAACATTGGTGCTACCTTTGGATACAAAGCCAAATTCTTTTATAGAAAGGTTGAAGATTTACCGCTCTTTGTTAATAACCCGGCCCAACCATCGAGATTTGATTTGATCTATGATAGAGGGATTGAAAGTACAACCAGTATTTCAGGTTTAGAAGGAGAAATAAATGTACGCGTATCTGAAACAGTTAGCTTAGGTGGGAAATTAAACCTGAATGAATATAAGCTTTCAACGGAAAAAGAGCCCTGGTTTATGCCTACCGTTCTCCTTTCCTCAAATGCCCGTATCAATATAAGCGAAAAAGTATTTTTAAATGCTGAAGTATTATTTTCAGGTGAGACTTCGGCAAGGACTTATGACTACTCTTCTTTAGATCCAGGTAATGGTTTCAGTCTTATGGAACCTACTGTTACCAAAGTTCCTGCCTTTGCCGATTTTAGTGCCGGTGCGGAATACAGAGTCAATAAACAGTTCGGTATTTTTGTTCAGGCTAACAACCTGTTAAATACAAACTATGAAAAATACTTATATTATCCACGTTTAGGATTCAATATTTTCGGTGGTCTTAATTATTCATTTTAAATAAATAACTTTGCCTCAGGCAAACAATGAACAATTTAGGTTTATATATCAAAGAAGCGTTGGTGGGAAGGGATGAAATTTATCTTCCAAAAATTGGCACGTTCGTAAAAGAACGTATTCCAGCTTACTTTGATGAACTTAAAGCGAGTTTTATTCCGCCTTCAGTAAAAGTTCGCCTAAGAAAGGAACATACAACAGATCCATCTTTTATTCAGTTTCTAATAGAAAAAGAAAACATCGGTATAAATGAAGCTCAGTCGAAACTAGAACAAATTCTTAAAACAGTTGAAACTAATTTTGAGGAAAAGGGTGAAATTTATCTGGAGGGTTTTGGCATACTGAAAAAGAAAAACGATGGTTATGATTTCTTTTATGTACAGCCAGATAATGTATTTGAAGAATATGAACCAATAGCTGAAGCTGAAATACTGGAGCCGGTTCAAATAAAAGAGCCTGAAGAAATAACTGTTGCTCCGATAGCTCCTCCCGTTATAGAAAATGTCTTAGCGGAAACTGAAATAGAAACGACTTCTTCCAAACGCTGGTTATGGCCGGTTATTGGCACCGCCGTTTGTGTTGTGATCGCCGGGTTCTTATTTTTAAAGCCAGCTTCTGATAATGGAGTTTCTAAACGTAATGAAACAGCAACAAATAATCCGGTAGACAACAAGACCAGCGTAGCAGCGTTGCCCGCACCTGCAGATTCTATACAAAAACCTGCCAACATAAGTGCACAGGCGCCTGCAGAAACAGGAACACCTGCTTTAACCTTATCAGAGGAAGAAAGCGGATCAACAATGATCAAAGAATCAAAAGGGAGATTTGAAATCATTATTGCTGCATTCAATACAATGAAAGAAGCAGAAGAATATGTGTCAAAAACGAATGCAAAAGGCTATCAGGTATATATTTTAAAAAATAACAGACCTAGTAACCTGAATAAAATCAGTTACTCCTCCTTTCAAAATGAGGGAGATGCCACCGTTGCCCTGGCTAAAGTCAGAAAAGAACTGACTCCTGATGCCTGGATATTTGAGAACAAAAAAATAAAAATCAATCACTAAAATAAAAGTATAATAAAAAACCTATGCTATTACAAATCGACAGCACATTACCGTTAGATACCATGATGACGGCTGCACAGCAAACAATGCCACCAGTAGAAGATTTACGTTTTATTGATATTCTGATAAAGGGGGGATGGGTTATGATTCCATTAGCATTTCTCCTTTTAATGGGCTTGATCATCTTTATAGAAAGGTACCTGACTATCCGTAAAGCGAATAACCATGAAAAGAACTTAACTGCACAGGTAAAACAAAGCATTTTATCCGGTAAATTAGAATCAGCAATTGCAATCTGCCGCAGTAATAACAGTCCGTTAAGTCGCATGTTACAGAAAGGTTTACTACGAATTGGCAGACCCATCAAAGAGATTGAGGGAGCTATTGAAAACGTAGGAAAGCTTGAAGTTGCAAAACTTGAAAAAAACATTAATATTCTAGGTATTATTGCAGGTATTGCTCCCATGCTTGGTTTCGTGGGAACCATTATTGGTGTAATTTCTATTTTTCATGAGGTTGAGTTAGAAGGCGTTATTAATATCGGTACGGTTTCCGGCGGTTTATATGTAAAAATGGTATCTTCTGCAACCGGGTTAATTATTGGTATTGTTGCCTATATAGGATATCATATTCTAAATGAAATGGTTGACCGCATCATCCTTCGTATGGAAACAGATGCTATTGAGTTTATTGATTTGCTTGAAGAGCCAATTTCTTAGTAAGAAAGTTTTAATAGAATATTAAATTGTATATATTTAAGTAAATGAACTTAAAAAGAAGACGTGAACGTCCAAAGGCGGAAGTAAACACAACAGCACTTAATGATATCATGTTTTTTTTGATGCTGTTTTTTCTTCTGGCCTCTGCAGTAGCTAATCCACAAGTTGTTAAATTGTTATTACCACGATCTAGTTCGGGAGAACAGTCGCTGGCAAAGAAGACAATAACAGTTTCGATAACTCAGGATTTGGAATACTTTATTGAAAAAGAAAAAGTTCCTGTAGATCAGCTATTACCTGCTTTACAGGCTTATCAGCAACCAGGACAGGAAATAACTGTTATGCTCTATGTTGACCGGAGCGTTTCCATCAAGGATGTAATTGAAGTTATGGATGTTGCGAATCAATTACGGTTAAAGTTGGTTTTGGCTACCGAGCCTAAACCATAATAAGAATTTATATGAGTTTGTATCAGCAAGAAGAGAATAATTACCCAAAAGCAGTGATGATATCAACAGTTATTATGTTGATATTATTTGGGTTGAGCTATTTTATAATTCTTGGAAACCCGATGCCACAATTTGGAACCGGCGGGATTATTGTAAATTATGGAACGTCTCCTGAAGGCATGGGAGATGATTATATGAGCATTGAAGAGCCATCAATGGATCCTGAAGCAAACGCTACCGTGCCGGATAAAGTTGTTCCGGAAGCAACTCCGGAACCAGTGGCTTCTCAGCAATCGAGTGATAAAGCAATTGTAACCCAGGATATGGAAGATGCTCCGGCTGTAGTTACCAAAGCAAACAAGCCAAGTACGACACCAACGGTAACACCTGAGAAAAAAGAGAGTAAGCCTACCGTAAATCCAAACGCGTTATATACAGGTAAAAAGAATAATGCATCCGGAACGGGTGATGGAACAGGCACGACACCTGGTAACCAGGGCTCAAAAGAAGGCGATCCTTTAGCAGCAGATTATGGTGAGGGAGGATCCGGATTTGGAGATGCTAGTTTAAGCTTAGAAAACAGGCGGTTTGTGGTGTCCCCACAAATTGAAGACAATGGTCAGCAATCAGGGAAAATTGCCGTAGAAGTTCGGGTAGACAGAGATGGTAAGATCATTTCAGCACGAGCAGGAGTTCGGGGAACAACCATTTCAAATAATACGTTATATGAAAAGTGTGAACGTGCAGCCCTTGGCGCTCAATTGAATCGACTTGAAAAAGCTCCACCTGTGCAGACAGGAATAATTGTCTTTAATTTCAAACTCAAATAATTATTATAAGGCAATTATGTCTTATTCAGAAACTCTTTCTTATCTGTATAGCAGACTTCCTATGTTTACCAAGGTAGGAGATGCTGCTATAAAAAAGGATTTAACAAATACCCTGAAGCTTTGTGATTTTTTAGGGAATCCACAAAACAAATTCAAGTCAATACATATTGCGGGCACTAATGGCAAAGGGTCAACCTCCAACATGCTGGCCGCTATATTGCAAAGTGCTGGTTATAAAACCGGCCTGTATACTTCCCCTCACCTGCTTGATTTTAGAGAACGGATTCGTGTAGATGGGGAAATGATCACAAAAGAGAAAGTAGTGGAATTTGTAAACGCTAATAAAGAGTTTATAGAAGAAATTCAGCCCTCATTTTTCGAAGTAACTGTTGCCTTGGCCTTCCAATATTTTGAGGAGCAGAAAGTAGATATCGCAATTATCGAAACTGGTTTAGGTGGCCGTTTAGATTCTACAAACGTTATACATCCTATTTTATCGATCATCACCAACATCAGTTTTGACCATGTTCATATGCTGGGCAACACTTTCGAAGCAATTGCAGCAGAGAAGGCTGGCATAATTAAACAGAATGCGCCGGTGATCATCAGCGAAAAATCAGATGCTACAAGTGTTGTTTTCATTGAAAAAGCTTCTGCTACACAGAGCAGGATTGCCTTTGCGAGTGAAGAATGGGATATCGAGGTCATAAACAAAGACAATGACAATCTATTGTTAGAGGTAGTTCGCAATACACGGTCTGATGAGTCCTTAGCCGAAAAGCTCAATGAAAATAAACCGCTGCAGTTAAAACTCGATTTACCGGGATCGTATCAAATAAAGAATCTGAAAGGTGTTCTTTCAACGGTTGAAGAATTACGCAATCAACATTATACAATTCAAGAGAGCGATCTCATCTATGCTTTAAGCCACGTGAAAGAATTAACAGGTTTAAGAGCAAGGTGGCAAACATTAGCTCATAATCCGTTGATTATATGCGATACGGGACATAATGAGGCCGGTTGGAAAGAAGTTTTATTAAATATTAACCAGACTTCCTTCAACGATTTACATATGGTTATTGGAATTATGCGGGATAAGAATAGTGAAAAGTTGCTCAATCTGCTTCCAAAGAATGCAACTTATTATTTTTGTAATGCCGATTTTGAAAGAGCGTTACCTGCAGAAGAACTGGCAGAGCAGGCAATCAATAAAAAGCTATCTGGCAAGGCATATCCCACTGTAATCTCAGCAGTTAAAGCTGCCAGAGAGAACGCCAATAAAGATGATTTGATCTTTATTGGCGGCAGCACCTTTATCGTTGCAGAAGCGCTGGAAGTGCTCGTTTAAATCGAAGAGCCCTTCGTTAATACTTCCTTATTTATCATTCACATCAACAGTATCTTTCTTAAGCTGTATGTTCTCTTTGTCCTGAGGAGACAGATTGTTAAACTCTTTGAAGGAATCCATGATGTACAAACGAATTTGTTCCTCATCCGATTTCTGAATAAATTCATAACTCGGCTTATATTCTACGATAAACAAATCCAAATCTCTCCCTTTTAAAGGAGTTACTGAAGTAATTAACAAAGGATTAAACTTAGCCATAATGGCACGGTCCTTCTTTTCTTCAACTAATAAATCATATCTGGCTCTTGCTTCTTTTGCCTCTTTACCAAATATGCGTGAAGGAGAAATTGCAATACCGCCCCGATTTACTCCACCGTGCCGGTTTCTTGTTCCTTCACCAATTCCGGTTTCTGTGACCTTACCTTGTTGTCTGGCCATCTCAATTTGTTCGTCAAGTTGTGTATCAGATAACTCAGTAATCTTAACATCTTTTAAAATGTTGAATCCCTCAATCGGACTAAGATAAATCCGTCGAAATTCATAATCTGTAATCACTAAGGTATCAACACGATAACCTGGGTAATGAAAAGATAACAACTCATTTAATTTGATATTAATTGAGAATTCTCCAGAGGAATTTGTTTCAACCATTTCATTACTTGTCAGATTTTGAACTTCAACCTGAACGATGGGTTTGGATGTATTTAGTTCCATCACAATTCCCTTTAAAGTCTGAGCTTTTAATAAGAAGCTGGAAGAAAGGCAGAAAAACACAAGAAGTAATACTCTTTTCATCTGAATAGTTGTTTAAAGTGGCAATGAAGCTAGTTGTTTTTATAACGGCAGTAAAGCTATCATTTAATCTATTAATTAATAGCAATAATTATACCTTGAATTAATAAAACAAAAAGCCAAGCTTTTAAACCTGGCTTTTTACCATATTAAACTATCAAATTATTTTGTCCAGCGATTATTACCCGGATTGAAATCAGGAAATACTTTGTCCGGGTCGATCTGAACCTTGACTACTTCCTCATTCGTATGGAATTGATAATCCCAGGTTTTATTACGCTCCCATATCTCTACCGGAATCGTAACCCGTGAAGTCTCCCCTCCTTTTGTTGTTATATCCATTACCACCGGCATCGGCATTTGTTCCAGATTTTCGATGGTGATAACTGCTCCTTCTGAATTCTTATGGACAGCCGTAACTGCCTGATCCAGGCGCCAGTTGTTCTGGAACCAACCTCTCCAGAACCATGCTAAACTCTCGCCTGCTGCATTTTCCATGGTACGAAAGAAATCATCAGGTGTGGGGTGTTTATAAGCCCAGTCATTGATATAGGTTTTGAAAGCATAGTTAAAACGCTCCGGCCCTAAAATCACATCATGTAATAGCTTTAAACCAAAAGCTGGTTTATAATACACCAAAATCCCAATATTCCGTTCATTCATAGCACTAGGAGAAGACATAACCGGTTCCAATAAAGGATTCGTTAGAACAAGAGCACTCTTATTTGCATCCGCTTTCCCTTTATAATATTCACCATTATTAAAGTCTTCTGTCGAAATCCCATTAATAAAGGTATTGAAACCTTCGTCCATCCAGGCATGTAAACGCTCGTTACTCCCTACAATCATTGGAAACCAGATATGTCCGAATTCATGATCAGTTACTCCCCACAGGCTTGCTCCCTTTGCTTTATATCCGCAGAAAACAATAGCCGGATACTCCATCCCGCCAACATTAGCAGCCACGTTAACAGCTACGGGGTACGGATAGTTAAACCATCTTTCTGAATATTTCTCAATTGAGGCTTTTACATATTCGGTTGAACGTTCCCATGCATTATTACCATTACTCTCCTGAGGATAAGCCGATAACGCTAGGGCTGTTTTTCCATCCTGCAAATTCATCCGCGCTCCATCAATAATAAAAGCTGATGAAGACGCCCATGCTACATCCCTTGTATTTTTAAGATGATACTTCCAGGTCAGATTCTTCTTTCCGCTTGGATGCGGTGACCCTTGAGCAACTTCCTTTTCAGAACGGATTACTACTGTTTTGTCACTCTTTTTTGCTTCATTCCAGCGTTCAAGCTGGGTAGAGGTTAAAACTTCTTCCGGATTTAATAATTCACCACCCAGAACAACAAAGTGATTACTTGGTGAAGTGATCTCGACATCGATATCTCCATATTCCAAATAAAACTCGCCGGGCCCGGTATATGGATTTGTGTTCCAGCCCAGAACATCATCATAAACTGCTATCCGTGGATACCATTGGGCAATTGCAAAAATCTCGCCATACTTGGTATCTAAAATTCCGGTGCGGTCAGACCCATACTTAGGAACGATGTAACTATATTCAATCGTTAATTGTGTTTTACCGCCCTCTGCCTTCAGTACCTCAGTTAAATAAACCTGCATGCGCGTATCATTGATCAGGTATTCAACGTCCTTCCCTCCGATTTTCACTGATTTAATCTTATATCCACCGTCAAATTTTTCACCTTTTGCACCATAGCGACTATTGGTTATTGGAATAATTGCATTTCCTCTGGCATCATCTTTAAACATGTTTTGATCCAGCTGCAGCCATAAATAATCCAGTTGATCCGGACTATTATTGGTATAATCCATTTTAACTGTTGCAGTGATTTCCCGATCCTTATCGTTCAAAGTAGCTGCGATATGATAATTAGCTGCATTCTGCCAGTATTTAGGTCCGGGCTTTCCGCTGGCGGAGCGAAATTCATTACCATTTTTTTGATAGAACATAGGATCAAAAGCTGTTACGTAATCGTAATTGCTTTTTGTCTGCCCAAAAGCTGTTACAGAAAAACACAATAGGACAATAAAGGCTTTGATTGATATAATATGATTTCTTTTCATAGGATAGTAAATTGTTTTTTTAATGGTGATGAAGCTAGCATGCGTAAATCCTCCGTTACAGTAAAAATAAGGAAAATGCGGATGATCGCTTTTTATAATGTTTATAATAGTTGATTTGAATATTCTTCCGCATCAAAACCAAGCAGATGTACTTTATCGCCATCTATTATCGGCCTTTTGATCAGACTGGTATTTTCCTGCATCAATTTACTGGCTGAATCTTTATCAGTAATCGATTTTTGCAATTCGGAATCCAGCTTCCTCCAGGTTGTTCCCTTTTTGTTAATGAGGGGCTCCCAACCAAACTGCTTTTGCCATTCCATGATCTTATCAGAAGAGATCTCTTCTTTTTTATAATCATGAAATGAATATTCAATGTTATTCTCATCAAGCCAATTCAAGGCTTTTTTGACTGTACTACAGTTCTTTATTCCGTATACATTTACCATTATCTATTGTTTATTTATTAAATCTTGTCATAGTAAGTTCCTGACCTACGGTCACAAAACTATAAATCATTTCCACAGAATGCTCAACAAGAGCCGGAAGTTCCATTAATTCATCCTTGTCGAAACCACTCAGGACATAGTCAACCTGCCTGCCTTTTGAAAAATTATCACCAACTCCAAAACGAAGTCTGGGATAGTTCTGACCTCCACACAAGGCCTCTATACTTTTCAATCCATTATGTCCGGCACTGCTGCCCTTTGGTTTCAATCTGATTCTGCCAAAGGGAATCGCAATATCATCTACAATAACCAATACATTTTCTATTGGTATTCTTAATTCATTCATCCAATAGTTCACTGCTTTTCCACTAAGATTCATATACGTAGTGGGTTTAATTGCGTGAATTGTTCTTCCTTTAAATTGAAATTCAGAATAATAAGCATAACGCAAAGTGGAAAACGAAGCAGTAGCCTTTTTAACCAGCTCATCAACAATCATAAAGCCAATATTATGGCGCGTATCTGCATATTCTGAGCCAATATTGCCAAGACCAACAATAAGATATTTCATTAATTAAATTTTGTTCCTTTTCAAAAATAAGAATTATTAGATAAGCAGAAAGAAAAATCAGATTTACAAAAAAAGCAGCGGAAACTTCCGCTGCTTTTTTTTGTATTAAAATTGTTCTGATCTTATTTACCAGCTTTTGCAGCTTCTTGTTCTGCCTGACGTAGTGCACGAGACATAACTACTGATACAATTGTGTCATCAGCATTATTCAGTACTCTTGCATTCTCTAATTTAATTTCGCCAACACGAACAGATTTACCTACTTCTAAAGCATTTAAGCTAACTTCAATTTCTTGTGGAATCGCATTTGGCAATGCTTTCACACGCAGTTTACGAAGTTTTTGAATAAGTTTACCCCCACCACGCACACCTGGTGATGTTCCAGTCAATGAAACCGGAATATTCATTGTAACTTCTTTCTTGTCATTTAATTCTAAAAAGTCAATATGACGAATTAAATCATTCAAAGGGTGAAACTGAGTTTCTTGTACAATAGCCTGAAATTTTTGACCGTCTAAGTCTAAATCTACGAAATGAACATCGGGTGTATAAACCAACGATTTCAAATCAGCTGCCGACACTGCAAAGTGGTATTGTTTTTCTCCACCATAAAGAACTGCAGGCACTTTGCCTTCATAACGCAATTCTTTAGCGTCTCTTTTCCCTACGTTCTCTCTGAGAGAACCGCTAATAGCAATTGATTTCATTTTATTTTATTATTAGTTATTAATTATTTTATTTGAAAGAGGTTACTTATCGATCCGTGTTCATTCACATTTGTAATTGCATTGGCAAACAAACTAGCAGTTGATAAGACTTTAATTTTTTCACTCTGGTGTTTTAAAGGAATTGTATCCGTTACGATCAATTCAGTTAAAGCAGACTTTTCAATTGTTTCATAGGCATTTCCTGACAAAACAGGATGAGTACATACCGCACGAACACTGTTTGCTCCATTCTCCATAATCAGAGACGCCGCTTTTGATAAGGTTCCGGCAGTATCGCAAATATCATCAATCAAAACAATGTCTTGTCCGGTAACATCTCCAATAATTGACATTGATTCAATTTCATTGGCGCGTTTCCGTTGCTTATCACAAATAACAACCTCAGCATTAAAGTACTTTGCAAACGTTCTTGCTCTGTACGATCCGCCCATATCCGGTGAAGCAATTGTTAAATTTGGTAAATTCAATGCTTTAATATGCGGCACAAAAATTACGGATGCATCCAAATGATCTACCGGGATATCAAAGAAACCCTGAATCTGGGCAGCATGCAAATCCATCGTCATGATACGGTGTGCTCCTGCTGCAGTGATTAAATTTGCAACCAATTTAGCACCAATAGCAACCCTGGGCTTATCTTTACGATCCTGACGTGCATAGCCATAATAAGGAACAACCGCAGTAATATAATGTGCAGAAGCACGTTTCGCAGCATCAATCATCATCAATAGCTCCAGGATATTATCGCCGGGAGTATTGGTAGATTGGATAACAAACACGTCACTACCTCTTACTGATTCATTATAAAAAGGTTGGATTTCACCGTCACTGAAACGCGAAAGTGTTTTTTGTCCTAATTCTTTACCATAGGACTCTGCAATTTTTTCGGCCAGCTCTTCTGTAGAAGACCCCGCGAAAAGTTGTACTTTGTTAAATTGTAAGGGCATGATGATATGCTGTTGCAGCTGTTATTGTATATATAATACGAACTCGGATTGTTCTATCGCAATCCGAGTTCTTCTTTTGTTGCCCGACCAGGATTCGAACCTAGACAATCTGAACCAAAATCAGATGTACTACCTTTATACTATCGGGCAATCTGCCTTTTTGTGGGCATCTCCGTTAACGGACTGCAAATATAGAGCGATATTTAATATGATGCAAAAATATTTTACTTTTTTATTTCTTTAAATGTTAAAAGCGTCCGGAAATGCCTGAAATGTATAGATAAGTCAATTCAAATACTTATTTTCGACGTCAAATTGAATCAGTATTATGAATTATAGCAAAATTAATAATCTTTTAGGGTGGTTAACTTTTATTATAGCAACCCTTACCTACATATTAACCCTTGAACCAACAGCGAGTTTTTGGGATTGTGGAGAGTTCATTGCCGCTGCTTATAAAATGCAGGTTGTCCATCAGCCCGGTGCTCCATTGTTTCTGATGTTACAAAATCTGTTTTCAAATTTTGCAATGGGAAGACCAGACCTGATCGCCTATTGGATGAATGTCGGGTCGGCAGTTTCAAGCGGATTGACCATTTTATTTTTATTCTGGACCATAACAGCTTTAGCCCGCAAAGTAATTGTCACAAAAGGTGCAGAAATTAACGAAACTCAGATCATCCAGATTATGGGTGCCGGTTTAGTCGGAGCATTGGCTTATACGTTTTCAGATACGTTCTGGTTCTCTGCTGTTGAGTCTGAAGTTTATGCCATGGCATCTTTGTGTACTGCTGTTGTGTTTTGGGCAATTTTAAAATGGGATGCACATGCAGATGAGCCCTATTCTGAAAGATGGCTGATTCTGATTGCCTATGTAATGGGTCTTTCCATTGGTGTCCATTTATTAAATCTCCTGACCATTCCGGCTCTGGCCCTGGTCGTATATTTCCGCAAAAATCAGAACCCAAGCAATGCGGGTGCTCTGAAAGCCTTGTTGATTGGCTGTGTAGTTTTAGCATTGATCCTATGGGGGATCATACAGTACTCCATTAAATTTGCAGCCTATTTTGACCTGTTTTTTGTAAATACATTGGGATTAGGCTTTGGTTCCGGTATCTGGCTTTTTTCAATACTGCTAGTAGGCGGACTTGTTTACGGAATATTTTATTCTATTAAACACCATAAACCAACCTTAAATATCGTTTTACTGTGTATCTCATTTATTCTGATTGGGTACAGTTCTTTTTCAATGATTGTGATTCGTGCAAAGGCGAATACTACATTGAATAATAATGACCCGGATAATACCTTTGCTCTGTTGAGCTATCTGAACCGTGAACAATATGGGGATGATCCGCTTTTAAAAGGACCTTACTTTGATTCGAGACCGATTGAATATATTGCAGGCTCCTCTATTTACAGAAAAGGAAAAGATAACTATGTCAAAGTTGGCAACAAGCCGAAATATGCATACGATCGGGAAACACTTTTACCCAGAATTTACAGTTCAGATCCAAGACATATCAGTGTTTACAGAAACTGGCTGCAGCTGGGAGAAAATGAACAACCTACATTTGGCGATAATTTAAAATTCTTGTTCTCTTATCAGGTGGGGCATATGTATGCACGTTATTTTATGTGGAATTTCGCAGGCCGGCAAAATGACCAGCAAGGGCATGGAAACTATACAGACGGTAACTGGATAAGCGGGATTAAGTTTATTGACCAAATGCGGCTTGGGGGACAAAATACTTTGCCTGACTCACAAAAGAACAATCCTTCTAGGAACACCTATTTCTTCCTGCCTTTAATCCTGGGACTTTTAGGCGCTTTCTGGCATTTCAAAAAAAATCAGAAAGATGCAGGTATTGTTGGTTTGCTATTCTTCTTTACCGGAATTGCAATTGTACTCTATTTAAACCAAAACCCTTTACAGCCACGTGAACGTGATTACGCTTTTGCCGGATCATTCTATGCCTTTGCCATTTGGATTGGCTTTGGCGTATTGGCAATCAGCGACTTCTTTAAGAAGAAAACAAATCACAAAACTGCCGCCATTGCGGCAACCGTAATTGCGCTTTTGGCTGCACCGGTTTTGATGGCATCACAAAACTGGGATGATCACAACCGTTCTCAAAAAACCACTGCAAGAGACCTGGCGGTTGATTACCTCGAGAGTTGCGCCCCCAATGCAATCTTATTTACCTATGGGGATAATGATACCTACCCATTGTGGTATGTTCAGGAAGTTGAAAATATCCGTCCGGATGTCCGCGTTGTAAACCTGAGTCTGTTAAGCGCCGATTGGTATTTAAGACAGATGAAAGGCAAAGTGAATGAAGCGGAAGGCTTACCGATATCCATGGAAGACGATCAATTTGTACAAGGAAAACGGGATATTATCCGATACACAGATTATGGGATAACGGAAAATATTGAATTACAGAGCATACTTGCTGTCTTGCTTTCAGATAATCCGCAAGACCAGCAGCAAATGCAAGATGGATCCAGAGATAATTTCCTTCCTACTAAAAACTTTAAATTAAGCATCAACAAGGACGATGTTATTAAAAACAAGGTCGTTCCACAAAGCTGGCAAGATCAGATTGTTGATTCCATGGTATGGAAATATAATAAAGACTATGTATCCCGTGCAGAACTGGCAATTCTTGATATCCTGGTACATAACGATTGGAAAAGACCGATTTACTTTGCCCGGACGGTACCGAGCGAAAACTATATGGGATTGGATAATTACCTGGTGTCTGAAGGATTTACATACCGCCTCGTACCAATAAAGACATCGAATGAAGAGAACCCGGACATGCAAAGTGAAAAAATCAATACAGAAGCCATGTATGATAATACCATGAACAAATTTGTTTGGGGGAATATTAAAAATGCCAACTATCTTGATCCTGAATCGTATGGGATGCTGAATCTGATTATGAATAATTTCAATTCGCTAAGCAATGAACTTGTGAAGGAAGGGAAAATAAAAGAAGCGAAAGCTGTGATGGAACGTAGCATGGCGGTTGTTCCTGACAAGATTTACGCAATGAGGGAAACCCTGCAAAAACAGTCAATGGCTGAGAGCTTATATATGGTTGGTGACATCAAAAACGGTAACCGGATTATTTCTTTGACTACAGACTATATTGAACAAAACCTGAATTATTTCTTTGCGATAGCAGAAACCAAGTCTAATCTGGAGATGAATAATATTCAATTGGGTATGTATGTTTTACATTCAATGGACTTACTAACTGCTGAATATAAACAGAACAAAGAAAACGAACGGATCAAAAAGCTATTCCAAAATTTTGAAAACCGCTATCAATTATCAGGAATGAATTAATAATCCATTAGCTATTTAACATAGCTCATAAAACAATAAAGCCGGCGCAAATCAATGTGCCGGCTTTGTTGTTTTTGGACTAATAATAATAATAGATTTACGATTATACAGTAAGAATCATAAGCTGTTGATTAGGCTACTACATTTTTATCATCCGCGAAATAGTGCTGTAATTGCTGCAATGTATTTTCATTCTTTTGCAGGTCCTGTACCACGACGCCCTTCTCCAATAAAATAATACGGGAACATACGTCTGTTACGTGATTTAAATCGTGACTCGAAATAATCGTGGTGGTTTGCTGTTGAATATTTAAATTCTTTAATAACGTTTTCAGCCTTATTTGGGTAGTCGGATCCAGGTTAGCGAAGGGCTCATCGAGCACCAGAAGTTTCGGATTTTGCATAATTGCTGCAGCAATCCCTACTTTATTCTGATTCCCTTTAGAAAAATCACGAATATATTTTCCAGAGGCCAATATTTCGCCATTAAAAAATTCATGATACTGACTTAAATATTCACGCACATCGGCCTTACTCATGTTTTGCAGGCTTCCAATAAATTCAAAATATTCCTCAGGAGTTAAGTAATCTATTAAAAAACCTTCATCAAGATAAGATGCAGTATAACTTTTCCAATGGTCACTATTCGATACATTTTTGTTTCCAGAACGTATTTCTCCAGATTGAGGCCTGATCAAATCCAGCAACATTCTAAAAAGGGTAGTCTTACCCGCACCATTATTGCCGACAATCCCGACAGTTTCTCCTTCGTTTATTTGCAGGTTTTCAATATTGACTACCGTTTTTCTTCCATAGGTTTTCACCAATTGTTTTATCTCTATAATCATATTATTCTCTAAAGCCTTCGGCAATTTTATAACGTTTTTTAATAAATAATTTTGTTAACTGATTGACCCAGAAATTGCGCATTAACAGAGTAACTAATCCAAATACGGAAAGCGCAAGCAAGCCCATAAATGGTTTATCCATTATACCAAAAGGCAAATAGATCACAATGGGCAGAAATATCAATGGAAGACCCATAATCCACTGGATAGCACTTGTGCCCTGCCAGTTAAAACTTGAGCCCTTTGAAAGATCAAGGCGCTTATAATTTTTTGTGGCAAACCACAATACGATTACCGTTCCAAAACCGATATTATACAAATAAGCGGCAATATGGAGCAATAATAATTTCCAGCTCACAAAGCCATAGAAAGTAGCCAGCAAGGTAATCAGCGTACAGCTAATGGTAAACAATAAGAATTTCGCTTTTATAAAATTTTTCAAATCAACTTTATTGGCCAATAAGCCATCGAAATGCGCACTTTGCCAGGCAAACATAAATTGTCCGTACATTATGAGGGAAATACCCGTCATAAATATGGCAGCAAACAGCAAGGAACCAAATTGATTATTTGTGATCAAAGGTTCTTTGTAGAAAAAAAATCCGTAAGCTAAAAACAGAAAGCCCATATACAATGATGATCGGGAGCGCTTATGTCTGAGAATTAATTTAAGTTCCAACGCAGCCAATTCCCCTACTTTCCCAAATCTGTTCAGAAAAGGATAATCTGTACTGGTTTTGCTTTCCTTTCTAGTGCTTAATTCTTCAAGGTATAAATTCTGTTTAAGGTATTTCGTATTGATTAGAAAGATGGTCAAAGCCATCAATGTAAATACGAAAGCGAGCAAGGGTTCTTGATTTATTCCATTAAAAACAGCCATGGAAATGTCTGCGGTTGAAATGATCTTAAAATAGTCTAATGTTGCCAAAGCGGCAATAACCAATATACCCACGGAAAGGAACGTAAAATTTGATAACCATTTCCGCTTAAGATAGAGCACCAAATAGTTATTAAAAATAATAAGGGATAGAATGGCAAGAGCAAACATATATGCGGCAAAGCTGCCATAGATACCGGCAATCGTCGTGCTGATAAAAGGAAGGAAAAGAAATAACGGAAAAACATTAAAAGCAGAAAACAGGCCTGTTATATTTAAAAATCCGATAATTTTTTTCCTTGTAATATTAAGATGCAAATAAGGGGCAATGCTTAAAACAGGCAATTCCTGAAATTGAACCCTCATTAAAAAATCAGCAAGAAAATAATATATAATAAACCCGTTGAATACATCAACCGCATTTCTATCAGGAAAAAATGAATGGATTAGCTTATTCATAAAAAAACCAGCTCCAATAGCCATCGCTAAAAAATAAAGAGCAAAAAGCAACATCACGATCCGTGCAATTATATTGCCTGCTTGATTTTGACTTCTGCGGAAAGAAATAAGCTGATGATTTAAAAATGTAAGCATTATAGGTTATTTATGGTTTGGTGTTATAATCTGTATCAATAACACAATTTCAAAGATAAATAATTTACCCTATAAAATTACCTAAAAAGGGTATGTTGATAAAAATGAGTTTATCAACATACCCTTTTGGAATGAGAGTGAAAATATAGAAGTTTTATATCACGTTTAAATTTATTTATGATTCCACAACAACGCCCATTTTACAGAACTTATCAATACGTTCAGAGATCAACACATTGGTATCTTTTGCACTCAAACCGGCAATATCACTTAATATCTGTTGTTTAATGGTATTTGCAGTTTCTGCAGGGTTTTGATGAGCTCCGCCCAGTGGTTCCGGAATGATTCCATCAATCAGACCATTGCCATACATATTTTCAGAAGTAAGCTTTAAGCATTCTGCTGCCTGCTCTTTATAATCCCAGCTTCTCCAGAGTATAGAGGAACAAGACTCGGGAGAAATTACTGAATACCAGGTATGCTCCAACATATAGACTTTATCTCCTATTCCAATTCCCAATGCACCTCCCGAAGCGCCCTCACCTATGATAATGCAGATGATTGGAACTTTCAGAACAGACATTTCCAACAAATTTCTTGCGATAGCTTCCCCTTGTCCACGTTCCTCTGCCTCTAAGCCAGGGTAAGCACCCATGGTATCAATAAACGTAATTACAGGTTTATTAAACTTTTCAGCTAACCGCATTAAGCGCAATGCTTTCCTATATCCTTCAGGATTGGCCATCCCGAAATTCCGGAATTGACGTTCTTTCGTATTTTTTCCTTTTTGATGACCAATAACCATCGCCGACACCCCTCCGATTGTTGCAAAACCTCCAATAATCGCTTTATCATCTTTCACGGTTCGATCGCCATGAAGTTCGATGAAATCTTCACAGATCATGGAAATATAATCTAAGGTTTGCGGACGTTCAGGATGTCTTGACATCTGAACATTCTGCCATCCGGTAAGATTATTATAAATCGTATCACGAGTTTTCTCAAGTTGGCCCTCCAACTCAAGAATTGTAGCTGACATATCGACTTTTGTTTTTTCAGCAACCTGTTTTACTTTTTCCAATTGAACTTGCAGATCTTCAATGGGTTTTTCAAAATCGAATGTTGTTTTCATCTTTTTAAAATTTGTCCTTATCAAGATGTAAATCCATGCCTGATTACGGGGCTGCTAAATTAGGCATTTTGATTTCTAATTTAAAATTACAGAATTATAAAAAAGAAAAACTAATTTAAGGCCTTAACCAAACCTGATGTTTCTAACTTGATATCCCCTATCGGGTTAGAATATCGAAAAAACACGAGAAGTTGCCATCAATAAAGACTTTATGGGTTAGAAATTTATGTGTACTTAAACATTTCAAAGTGATTGGTTATAGAATAACTTTAAAGTAGCTCTATAATACGTCCTAATTAATTCTATTTTACTTTGTTTACACTACGTTCTTAGTGTGTAGTAAGTGTGTATAAATAGTTAAAAGTACATACTGAGTGCACACTCACTACACACTCAGTGCACACTAAGGTAGACTGATTATAGAGGTATTATAGAAGTATTATAAAGTTAATATTATTTCACTATTTACCTTGTGTATGCTATTGATGGTTTTGTTAACCGCTATAGGGACACGCCTCTTTCAGGGGCTTTTTCAGTCGGCTGATATCACAAAGCAGAATGTGCCAGGCCTTCACTATATGCAAGAATGCATGGGTTTCCTCCAAAACATTTGCATCTGAACTTTAACGGAAATTATTATAAAAAATTATTGATCTTTTTTTTGCTAATCCGAAACATAATTCCGAATATTGCAGTCCCAAAAACAGGGAAGTAAATTGCGGAAAGCCGTATTTACTTTAATAAAAACACTCCTGAATAGCTCAGTTGGTTAGAGCATCTGACTGTTAATCAGAGGGTCGCTGGTTCGAGCCCAGCTTCAGGAGCAGAATTGCAGTAATGCAGGCCTTAAAAGGCAAAATTACATTTGAAATATTAATAACCAAATAAAGAAATTCCTGAATAGCTCAGTTGGTTAGAGCATCTGACTGTTAATCAGAGGGTCGCTGGTTCGAGCCCAGCTTCAGGAGCAAAAAAAGTCACTTTTCTGCAAAGAGAAGTGACTTTTTTGTTTTCTTATGTTTTCATATCGCCATCGCTATTATTATGGTTTTTCTTTTTGTATTTCCTTCGTAAAGGAATAGGGCGCATCCTCTGGCTGTGTACCTCTTTTTAGGTTAGGGCTCGTGGACATCTGAAAGACTACTTCTCCCCCTTTCATCAAATCCCCGTATCTCAGGTAATTGTGTGCATAACGTTTTCCATTGACCATCATCTCATCCACATATACATGTTGATCATCGGATTCCGAAGAAGAAATCAACAGCGACTTGCCATTTTCCAATTTAAGGGTTACTTTTTTAAATTGCGGTGAACCAATAGCATATTCACCCGATCCTGGAGCTACGGGATAAAATCCTAATGAAGAGAAAACATACCATGCGGATGTCTGTCCGTTATCTTCGTCGCCACAATACCCATCAGGAGCCGCAGAATACAGTTTATCCATGATCTGCCTTACTCGATATTGTGTCTTCCATGGCTGCCCACTATAGTTGTATAGATAAGGCATATGTTGAATCGGCTGGTTTCCATGCGCATACTGCCCCATATTCATGACCTGCATCTCCCGCATTTCATGGATCATGCGCCTACTCTTCATTCCCTCATTGCTTGGAACCACAAATACGGTATCTAGCATTGCATTAAAGCGTTCGTTGCCACCCATCAGGTCAATCAAGCCCTGTGGATCGTGGAAGACACAAAAGCTCCAATGCCAGGCATTACCTTCTGTGTACGCCTTGGTCCAGTCACTCGGATTAAAAGGCGTGACAAAGGTACCGTCACCATTGCGGCCGCGCATTAGCTGTGTTTCTTTATCGTAGAGATTCTTATAATTAAGGGCCCTTTTTGCATATATATCAATTTCTGAAGCCGGTTTTTTCAATGCTTTTCCCATTTGGTAAATACACCAATCCGCATATGCATATTCGAGTGTCCTGGCAACATGTTGGCTCATCTCTCTATCAGCTGAAATATATCCCTTTTCGTTGTACAGATCGAAACCAGCCCTACCGGTTGATGAATTTTTCGGGTCTACATGGTTGGCACCATGCTTTACAGCCTCCCATAGCGTCTCTACATCGTACCCTTTCAGTCCGCTTAAGTAGGCATCTGCAACCACAGAGGCTGAATTATTTCCGATCATGGATGCCCGGTGTCCCGGACTTGCCCATTCCGGCAAAAAACCGCTTTCGCGATATGCGTTGACCAGTCCCTCCTGCATCTTTTCGTTCATTGAAGGGTAGACAAGATTTAACAGCGGAAACAGGCTTCGAAAGGTATCCCAAAATCCAGTATCGGTAAAGAGGTACCCCGGTAAGACTTTACCGTTGTACGGACTATAGTGTATTCTATTGCCTTGCGCATCGATCTCCGAAAAATCTCTTGGAAACAGTGTTGCACGATATAGGCAGGAATAAAAAGTCCGGATTTTATCGATATCATCATCTTCGATCGTTATTTTGCCTAATACCTCGTTCCATTTCTGGCGACCGTCCTGTTTAATTTGGTCGAACGACTTTTCGCCCACCTCCCGTAGATTCAACTCAGCTTGCTCGTGACTAACAAAAGACGATGCTATACGCGCGGTGACCTGCTCGCCCCGCTTCGTACGGAAACCAATCAATCCCCCTGCATGCAGATCTGTTGTTTCAAGTTCCTCTTCTTGAATTACACCGCTTTTTACGACAGCATGCGAGGTGAACGGTTTGTCAAAAACGATGACAAAGTAATTCTTGAAATTATCCGGAACTCCTCCGCTATTTTTAGTTGTGTATCCAATGATTTTATTTTCTTCCGGGATTATCTTTACATGTGAACCTTTATCAAACGCATCAATCACAACATAGGCGCTATCACTTTCCGGGAATGTAAATCGAAATAATGCAGCTCTTTCTGTCGGTGTAATTTCGGTTGTGACATCGTAATCCGCCAGGTACACGCTATAATAATACGGCTTTGCGATTTCAGCCTTGTGCGAAAACCAGCTTGCCCGATTCTCCTCATCGACATTTGGCTGGCCAGTAATCGGCATAATTGCAAACTGCCCATAGTCATTATTCCAGGGGCTGGGCTGGTGCGTTTGTTTAAACCCTCTGATTTTATCGGCGGTATAGGTATAAATCCAACCGTCTCCCATCTTTCCGGTTTGCGGTGTCCAAAAGTTCATCCCCCAGGGCATGGCAATCGCAGGATAAGTATTCCCTGTGGAAAGTTCGTATTTAGACTGCGTACCAACTAAAGTACTGACATAATCTACCGGTTCCCTGGACTTGGCAAAAGCAAAAGTCGTAAAAAATAGATTGCAAAAAAGGACGGTGAGCATAACTTGCGCCGCGTGGCGGTGAATGGCTTGGGATTGTATCTTCATTTCTTTTATCATAGATAGTGTTATAATTATAGTTTTAGATTCATATCGGTATCGCTACCAAAAATCGTTTTAGCACCCCAATATACTAAATTGTTCCAAAAATCTTTCTTTTGCATAAGTTAAAATGGTTAGAGCGGTATGATTAAAACAGCGCATAAAAAAACAAAACAATTTTTTTATTCTCTCCTAAAATCAACTAATTGGCCATAACAGGTTTAGTTCTTTAAGTACGGCGGCCTCCTTGTAAGGGTGGGAGAGCTTTTGTATATTTGCAAACCGGTCTAAAACCGGTTTTTTTGTTTAAAGCAATTTAATATGAGTCTTGTAGTTATTGGTACTGTAGCATTTGATGCCATCGAAACCCCTTTTGGAAAAACGGATAAAATTGTCGGCGGAGCCGCTACCTATGCTTCCATCTCAGCGTCGTATTTATTTAATAACATCAAAATAGTTGGTGTTATCGGTGATGATTTTGGCAAAGAAAATCTGGATAAAATTACTTCCAAAGGTATTGATATCGAAGGTTTACAAATTATGACGGGAGAAAAATCGTTCTTTTGGTCTGGAAAATACCATAACGACATGAATAGCCGCGATACGTTGATAACAGAGCTAAATGTGTTAGAAAATTTCGATCCTGTTATTCCTGAATCTTATCAGGACTGTGAGTATCTTCTGCTTGGAAATCTAACCCCGCAAATCCAGCTAACTACGCTGGAGCGCTTTCGTAAAAAACCTAAACTCGTGGTATTGGACACGATGAATTTTTGGATGGATATCGCATTAGACGATTTGCTGAAAGTACTTAGCAAGGTGGATGTGCTGACAATCAATGATGAAGAGGCACGACAACTTTCTGGTGAATATTCTTTAGTAAAAGCAGCGAATAAAATATTAACCATGGGTCCGCGATATTTGATTATTAAAAAAGGCGAACATGGTGCGTTGCTTTTTGGGGATGGTCAGGTATTTTCCGCCCCGGCCCTACCGTTAGCAGATGTGTTTGATCCGACGGGAGCTGGCGATACCTTTGCTGGTGGCTTTATCGGCTATTTAGCGAAAGTGGGTACAATCAATTTTAACAACATGAAAAATGCAGTAATTTTCGGTTCTGCTCTTGCTTCTTTTTGTGTGGAAAAATTTGGTACTGAAAGGATTGAGCAGTTGGACCCAACTGCTATTTCTGAGCGTATCACTCAATTTACTGCGCTTAGCCAATTTAACTTAACGAGTTAGTCAGTATCTTATCATCATTCTTTAAGTGTACACCCAACGGAAATAAGATTCTTAATTATTGCCGTTATCGGCAAATAATTAAGAATCTTAAAACACTTTTTCTAGTATATTTTGCCGATAACGGCATACTTAAAGAAAATATATGCGTCTCTTTGTTTGTGTGTATTTTGAAAACCTATTTATTAAAAATTAACTCCTGCAAACATAGATGGTTGCATGCCAAAAGCATAAGATTTCAGTGACTTTTTAAGCGACTTACGCGCTACATGTATACGAGTCTTCACTGTTCCGATTGGAATATCAAGATGATCGGCAATTTCATGATATTTATATCCTTCAAAATACATTGTAAAAGGCACATAATATTCTTCTGAAAGTTTGTTCATGGCTTCACGGATATCGTCCATAACAAACTGATTCTCGCCTCGGTTTCTGGTAGAACTATATACTAAATTAGATGAAGAGATTTCATCTGACTTAGTAACCATTGAACTGATTTTAACCAATCGACGATAATTATTGATAAAGGTATTTTTCATGATGGTGTATAACCATCCTTTCAAATTTGTACCTTCCTTGAATTTATCGTGATAGGTAATCGCTTTGAGCACTGTGTCTTGAACTAAGTCGTTTGCGTCTTCATCATCGTGGGTAAAATGCAAAGCATACATTTTAAGGGATTCTGCATGGGTCGAAACCATTGATTTAAATTCAAACTTAGTCATTTCTGTAGGGTTTAGGGAGCGTCGGGTACCATCTTGGTCCGTTCAGCTCAGGTTTTAAAAAATCATATTAATTAAAAATGCATTTGCCTAAACCTTTTGCAACAACCGTGCTAAAGTCTGAATGTTTCATAATTTAACATTAAATAAACAGTTGGTTAATTTATTTCCTGTCAAATAATGTTGACTTCCCGTTCTATAAAAACACCAAATTTTTCATAAACACTTTTAATAATGGTTTCAGAAAACTCGTAAACTTCTCTACCAGTGGCATTTCCGTTATTAACCAGAACCAATGCCTGATTTTTCCACGTGCCGGTGTTACCAACTTTTAATCCCTTCCAACCGCATTGTTCAATTAACCAGCCAGCGGCCAGTTTTATTTTACCAGATTGTATAGGGTAGTATACGATGTCTGAAAAAACAGACTGCAAATTTTCAAATTGTTTGTATTCTATAATCGGGTTCTTAAAGAAACTCCCTGAGTTTCCGATGGTTGAAGGATCCGGAAGCTTACTTACACGTATGTCCGAAATAACTTTTGAAACGTCCTGTATCGTTGGATGGGTAATTTCCCGATGCTGTAGTTCTGATTGAACGGCTCCGTAGCTGATATTTAACTTCGGAATTGTTGAAAGTTTTAAAGTAACCTCCGTAATAATATACCTACCCTTGCCTTCCCGTTTAAAAAAACTATCCCGATAAGAAAACTCACAGGCTTCTTTATCAAACCTCACTATCTTCTTTTCAAGAAGGTCGTACGCCTGGCAAGATTCAAATACATCCATCAGTTCGACACCATAAGCACCTATATTTTGAACCGGTGCTGCTCCAACCGTACCGGGTATCAAGCTTAGATTCTCAATTCCCGCGAAGTCATGGCTGACACAAAATTTTACCAGGTCATTCCAGACAACACCACCTCCGGCAGTAATAAAAATATCGGTTCCTGCTTTCTTCACTTTGATTCCTTCTAGTTTGATTTGTAAAACCAAACCAGGAAAATCCCTGGTGAATAAGATATTGCTGCCTCCTCCAAGAATTAGCATTGGAACTGTCAAAACGTCCTCTTTTTCAAAAAGTTGAACTATTTGTTTTTCATTTTCAATATTGGCATAGTATTTAGCAAAAGCATCTACACCAAAGGTATTGTGTTCTTTCAGTGATATATTTTCCTGGATAATTATATTCATAGTGAATAATAGTATTTGAATACCAAAGGTAAAGGAATCTAATTAATCCACCGAAATAAGGATATAAAATGAGTACTGTAATTTTGTAATTGTTTTAAAAATAACAAAAACACAATATTTGTAACAAGTAATAGATACGTTAACTCTAATTCTTTTGATTGAGTTTTATTAAACAATAATTGCAATACAAAACATGGTAAATCAATAATTTTTTAAAGAAAATGAAATTATCCTGAAATATTTCAAAATCTCGTCCGTCTTTATAGTAGAAGTTAATATCAGGAGGCGATTTTTAAAATAAACCGATGGTTAATACAAAGCACAATATAATCCTGACAAATATAAAATCTTAAAAAATGGTAAGTTTTAAATTATGAATATAAAAAAACAACTGACATTTATTACTTTGACATTTATTACTTTTGTTTTCTGCCTAAGCTTTAACATCTGTTTTGCTCAACAACCGCTTACCTTACAGGAGGCAATAACCTATGCATTGAATAATGGAGAATCAGTGAGGAAAGCCAAACTTGACATTTTGTCGGGCGATTTGAAAGTAAAGGAAGTCCGTGCCGGTGCGTTGCCTCAGATTGATGGTACAGTAAACTTAAACGATAATATCCTGGCGCAGCAATTTATTCTTCCAGCAGAATTTATGGGCGGTCAACCTGGTGAATTCATAGCTGTGAAAGCTGGTACAACCTGGAGTTCGATGGCGCAGGTGCAATTGAATCAACAGTTATTTAACCAGCAGGTATTTACCGGCTTAAAGGCTGCAAAATCGTCACAGGAATACTACCGTTTAGCAGCACAGTTAGCCGAGGAGAATCTGATTCAACAGGTTGCTACCAACTACTATCAGGTTATTATTACCCGGGAACAATTAGCAGTTGTCAATTCCAACATTGAACGAAATAACCAACTGGAGAAAATAGTCAGCAGTCAGTTTGAACTTGGCTTAGCCAGAAAAATTGATTTAGACAGAGTGAAAGTAAACAGCAGCAATTTGTCTTCTCAAAGGGAACAATTATTAAATGCCATTTCCCAACAAGAGAACCTGCTAAAGTACTATATGGGCATGCCGGTAACTCAGCAAATATCCATTCCGGAGACAAGCTTGGATGAATTGGAACAAACAGCTAAAGCCCGATTATTAGATACCAAGTTTGATGTCAATCGCTTAAGTTCTTATCTGGTACTTAAAAAACAGAAAGAATTGCTCGAATTTCAAAGAAAGGCATATATAGCAGAATATTATCCTAATCTTTCTCTTGGTGCAAATTATATGTACAATACGCAAAGCAATAAGTTTAATCTTTATACCAATAATGCGCTTAACTATGATATGTCGGCTGTTACCCTTACGCTGCGAATTCCGATTTTCGACGGAGGAGCGCGAAATTCCAGGGTGAAACAAGCAACAATTGATATTGAGAAAGTTCAGGTAGATCTGGCCAATTCAACAAATGCGCTGGAAATGGGCTATGAGAATGCCAAAATACAGATTAAGAATAGTTTGAATACCATTGAAACACAAAATCAGAATAAGATTTTAGCAGAAGAAGTATATCACAGTACAGAAAACAATTATCACAATGGTTTAGCTAATTTAACTGATCTGCTTACTGCCGAAACGGAATTGGTAAGTGCACAAAATAGCTACAACCAGGCTTTACTGAATTACAAGGTAGCGGAAATTGAATTAATAAAATCACAAGGAAACATCAAAACATTAATAAACGAGTAATGAAAAGAGGAATATTGACCGCAGTTATAGTAATTGTTATTATAGGATTAATTGCTTGGATACTTACGTCGAATAAAAAAGAAAATGAAGCTAAAACAGCGGTTGTTTCTAAAAGCAGCGGCGCTATACTAGTCAAAACGGAGGTAGCAAAAAAGGAAAGTTTAAACCTGGATTTTACAGCCAATGGGAATTTTGCACCTAAACAAGACCTTAGCCTACTTGCGGAAACAAACGGAAGAGTAACTCAAATTATGGTTCAGGAAGGATCCAGCGTTTCAAAAGGCCAGGTATTGGTAAAAATTGATCCGGAATATGCTTCCTTAGACTTACAGAGTGCAGAAACTGCCTATCAAAAGTTAAAAACTGATATGGACAGGTATCAAAGTGCATACGAGACAGGTGGTGTTACCCGTGCTCAACTGGATGAGATTACTTTTAACTTTCGCAATGCAGAAACCCAGGTAAAGCAGGCCCGTCGCCGTGTCCAGGATGCTTTTATCACCTCTCCTATTTCAGGCCTTGTCAATAAAAGAAATATTGAATTAGGAGCTTTTGTATCTCCGGGCACGCCTTTATTTGATATTGTTGATGTATCTACTTTAAAACTGGAAGTTACTGCGAATGAGTCTCAAGTGGTTAATATTAAAAAAGGAGATAAAGTAGCCATTACAAGCAACGTATTTCCTGGCAAGGAGTTTAGCGGAACAGTTACATTCATAGCTGCAAAATCTGATAATACATTGAACTATCCTATTGAGATCGAAGTGACCAATCCGGAGGAAAATACAATCCGTGCCGGAATGTACGCCACTGCAACTTTCAAATTCCCAAAACAAGAGCCTCAGATTATCATTCCACGATCTTCTTTCGTTGGCGGCGTAAACAGCAACCAGGTATATGTTTTAGCAAAAGATAGCACTGCTCAGATTAAGGAAGTGGTTAGCGGAAGAATTTTGGGTGAGCAGGTTGAAATAAGAAGCGGGTTAGAAGAGGGAGAAACGGTGATTACAAGTGGCCAGATCAACCTGGTTAATGGCACAAAGGTTTCACCTCAATCTTAACCACCCGAAAACTCATTTATTCAAAAGAAAATATTCTTTTATAAAGAAACATTAAAATGAAAATTTCTGAAATTTCTATAAAAAGACCATCACTGGTAATTGTTGTATTTACCGCGCTCAGTCTGCTGGGGATCTTGAGTTACTTTTCATTGAATTATGAAATGTTACCAAAATTCACTCCTGAGGTGGTGTCAATTTCAACTGTTTATCCGGGCGCCTCTCCTAACGAAGTGGAAAACACGGTAACGAAAAAGATTGAAGACGCTGTTGCTTCCATGGAAAATGTGAAGAAGATTGATGCAACGTCTTTTGAGAGCCTTTCGCTTATTGTCATTACCCTGAATAGCGGTACGGATGTGGATTTAGCAATGAATGATGCACAAAGGAAGGTAAATGCCATTCTTTCTGACCTACCGGATGATGTAAAAACACCTTCGTTAGCTAAATTCTCTTTCGACGATTTACCGATTGTAACTCTTTCTGCAACAGCTAACTTACCGGAAGCTGAATTTTATGATTTAATCGACAAAAGAATACAGCCGATCTTATCTCAGGTACCGGGAGTTGCACAAGTCAATTTAATCGGAGGCCAGGAAAGAGAAATCCAGGTCAACTTGAATGCTTCAAGACTTCAGGCCTATTCGCTTTCCACTTTGGATGTGCAACAAGTTATTCTTTCATCCAATTTGGATTTCCCTACGGGAAGTATCAAAACGCAGGAGCAAGATATCCTGGTACGGTTGACAGGGAAATACAAATCAGTTGAGGAATTGCGTAATCTGGTAGTAAAGACTACGGCTGACGGTTCGCAAATTCGTATTCGGGATGTAGCCGATGTACAAGACACTCAAAAAGATGTGGAAAAGCTTTCCCGTGTTGATCGTAAAAGTGCTATTGCCGTTCAGATTCTTAAAACTTCTGACGCAAATGCAGTGTCTGTAAGTAAAAATGTTACAGCGATTTTACAGCAATTGGAATTGGAGAACGCACCCGCACATTTATCATTGGAAGTGGCAAACGATAGTTCCCTGTATACCTTAGAATCAGCCAATGCGGTTGTATTCGATTTAATTCTGGCTATTATACTGGTTGCTATTATCATGCTTTTGTTTCTGCATAGCTTAAGAAATGCTATTATTGTCATGATAGCCATTCCCGTTTCGTTAATTTCAACGTTTATCGGGATGTCATTATTTGGCTTTACATTAAACCTGATGTCTCTTTTGGGACTATCGCTGGTGGTTGGTATTTTAGTGGATGACGCCATTGTTGTGATCGAAAATATCTATCGGCACATGGAGATGGGTAAAAATAAAGTGAGAGCATCGATCGATGGGGCAAAAGAAATCGGGTTTACCGTTATCTCCATTACCTTTGTTATTGTGGTGGTTTTCCTTCCTATTTCCCTTAGTACAGGTATGGTATCCAATATCTTGCGCGAATTTTGTGTGGTTGTAATCATATCTACACTACTCAGCTTAGTGGTTTCTTTCACCATTGTTCCTTTAATTACTTCCAGGTTTGGAAAATTGGAAAAAATAACGAATGAAAAACCAACTGGTCGTTTTATTTTGTGGTTTGAGAAACAACTTCATCGGTTTACAAACTGGATTACAAACATTCTGGAATGGGCACTGGATCATAAAGCAATTACCCTAATCAGTGTAACTCTCTTATTAATCTCTTCATGTGGATTAGTTGGCGGAGGCTTTATCGGTACCGAGTTTTTCGCACAAAGTGATCGTGGAGAATTTATCGTCCAGTTAGAGTTACCCAAAGATGCGTCAATTGAACAAACAAACCAGATAGCTCTTAAAACAGAAGACTTTCTTTCCAAAAAACCTGAGATAACCTCCATGATATCCATGGTTGGACAGTCGAGCGAAGGAATGGGCACCCTGGCTACTCCTTATAAAGCAGAAATAACCGTAAAATTAATTGATAAAAATAAGCGTGACCCTTCTGATGTTTACGCCGCAAAGATTAGACAAGAGCTGGAAAAGATACTGGTTGGTGTTAAAATCGAAACAGTTCCAATCAGTATTCTTGGAATGGCGGAAAGGGCCCCTATTGAGTTGATTGTTACCGGATCAGATCTGGACAGCGTAATGGCGTATGCGAATGATGCATTAGCTGTTTTGGCAAATGTACCTGGATCAACCGGTACAAAGCTTTCTGTTGAAGGTGGAAATCCTGAAATAGAAGTCGAAGTAGACCGGGATAAAATGGCCTCCCTGGGTCTGAATCTTCAAACTGTTGGGGGAACAATGCAGACTGCCTTTAATGGAAATACAGATGGTAAATTCCGGCAAGGTGAATATGAGTATGATATCAATATCCGTTTTGATGACTATGACAGAAGAAATGTAGATGATGTCAGAAAACTGTTATTCGCGAACAACGATGGAAAACTCATTCAATTATCGCAATTTGCAAGTGTAGAAGAGGGTTCCGGCCCCAGTCAACTGGAACGAAGAGATAAAAGCACCTCAGTCAAGGTTCAGGGACAAGCTGTAGGGCGACCTTCCGGAAGTATTGTTTCTGACTTTGAAGAAGGACTTGAAAATATTCATAAGCCGATAGGTGTAAATTATATCTGGGGTGGCGATATGGAAAACCAATCTGAGGGTTTTGGTACGCTGGGAATCGCATTGCTGATTGCAGTTGTAATGGTGTACTTTATTATGGTAGCCCTATACGATAGCTTTGTTTATCCTTTTGTGGTGATGTTTTCTATCCCTTTAGCCGTGATCGGTTCCTTACTAGCCCTGGCATTAACCAATAACAGTTTAAATATTTTCACCATTTTGGGGTTGATTATGCTGATTGGATTGGTTGCCAAAAATGCCATTCTATTGGTTGACTTTACAAACCATATGAAAGAACGTGGACAAACTACCCGACAGGCATTGATTAACGCTAATCATGCGCGATTAAGACCGATTCTGATGACTACAATTGCAATGGTTTTTGGTATGCTCCCAATTGCACTGGCATCCGGAGCCGGGGCTGAGTGGAAGAATGGCCTAGCCTGGGTTATTATCGGCGGATTGTTAAGTTCGTTGTTTTTAACCTTAATCATCGTTCCGGTAGTTTATCAAACTTTTGATAATATCCTGCATAAATTTGGTATGGATAAAAAAGGTCTTCCTATTGATGAAATGTTAACAGAAGAATATGAGCATAAGGAATTAAAGGAAGAGTATGAATCATACTAATTGGTCAAGATTGTGTAAAGCTTCTAAAGAAAATTTTTAATCACAGAGCAAAAATCTATTTTCGGAAGATTAAGATTTACTAATTTTTTAAATGAAAGACCTCACATTAATTCGCTTTACTCAGATTGCATTTATTGAAGGAGTTTCCACGGTTATCCTCTTTTTTATTGCAATGCCTTTAAAATATCTGGCTGACTGGCCATTAGGAGTTAAATATGTAGGATGGGCACATGGTTTGTTATTCATTGCCTATCTTATACTCTTAATTAGCTGCTTTTTTATTTACAAATGGAGTTTTAAAAGGTTCGCTATATTTTTTATTGCTTCCCTTGTTCCCTTGGCACCTTTCTTAGTTGAAAGACAGCTAAAAAGAGAAATGAGACAGGAAAGCTTTTAAACTCTCTTCTTTCAGAAGAGTTGATCCTTTCACTTAGCTGTTAATTCATTGGCAATCATTCGGTTATTATACTGCTGAATGAATGCCTTTAAATGCTCTTCCATCGAACTCTGAACTTCCGGCAATGTATTTACGATGTTGTTCTTTAAAAACTTATCTTTTTTAACGTCAAATAATTGCGTGCTCGTATTTCCATCGCTTAATAAAAGATAGTCTCCCTGATAAAAGTTAAAAGAACTGCCATTATTATTAATAACAAAGTTTGTTGTATCCTTTTTAAAGGCATCGAATCCAAAAGCGAAATAAGGCTGATCGTAATTTAAAAAATTAAGCACTGTCGGAACGATATCAATCTGCTGAACCAGATGGTCCTTTATCCCTTTAAGATAGCCTCCAGGGTAATAAAAAACAATCGGGATGGAGTAAGCGCCCGCGACAGTTTGATATTCAGGAAAGTAAGAAACCGTAGCATGATCTGCACAAAGCACAAATAGTGTGTTCTTGAACCAGGGCATGGTTGATGCTGTTTCAAAAAAGCGCCGGATTGCCATATCAGTATAGCCTACGGGCTCTTGAACCGGCAGCGGCCCTTTGGGAAACTTTCCAATGTATTTTTCCGGAACTTTAAAAGGGTGATGTGATGATAAAGAAAAGAAAGTTGAAAAGAAAGGTTCTTTAAATGTATTTAGCTTTTGAGCCATAAATTGCATAAATGGTTCATCCCAAATTCCCCAAATACCATCGAAATCGGCATCATTATTATATTCTGTCTTTCCAAAATAATTATCAATACCGGCTAGCTTCGTATAAGCTGAAAAGCCCATTGAGCCATTGGGAGCGCCGTGGAAAAATGCCGTTTCATACCCCTTCTTCTTAAGAAGCTGAGCAACACTATTGGTTTCATTTCCGGAATATACAGAAAGAACAAAAGGCTCTTCTATACTTGGTATACCGGATATGATAGATGGCAATGCGTCAATCGACTTTCGACCATTCGCGAAGGTCTGAGTAAATGTGAAGCTTTCTCCGATTAAAGAATCAAGGAATGGCGTATATCCTTTATAATTTCCATTATCGAGTGTCTTATTAAGCGCTCCGATATGTTCTTTCCCTAAACTTTCTATAATTAGAAAAACAACGTTTAACGGTTTAAAAGCGCTATCAGGCTGAGGGACATGAATTGGGTTGTATATACTTTCGAGCTCTTTTTCATTAAAATAATGAACTGGCTTTAACTGCACAGAACCAATTGTTCGTATAATGGAGAAGGGCGTATTTAACACAATATACATTTCCTCCGGCTTATCAACATATAATCCGGCATTGCTTAAGGTGATAGGACGGGTACTGTGTCTCCATCCGCCGCGGATACCAATGATTGTCAGTCCGATTATGAATATAAAAGCAAGGCTGTGACTGATATACTTTACGTAATTAAAGTTCTTAGGCGGTTTGATGCTGACGCGATTATATAACCAGGAAAGTAAATAGAGGCTAATTAAGAATAAAATAAGCAAATACCAATAATCCCAAAGGAAGTCAAGAGCGAGTTTGAATTTATTTTCTTCATTTGAAAACTGTTCAAATACAGTTCCGGTTGTTCGCTTTAAAGTAAAGCGATAGTAAGCAAAATCAATTAAATTCAGCGCTATGCCCAGTGCATTTGTAACAAGGAAAATCCATTTTGATACCTTCTGGTAGATGAGATTATAACGGAACCTGAAAGGGATTACCTGAAGAAGAAGAAATAACGAGTTAAGATATAGCAAAGCTACCAGGTCAAATTTCATCCCACCCAACATCATTACTCCCAACTTTTCTGCCGTGACAGAAGGGAATAAACTGATATTGTTAAAATAAAAACCTAAACGAAGTAAAGCGTATATAAATAACAGAATTGCTAATCTATATATTAAAACGAGATAGATATCCCGTTTCAGGACTTTCAATGATTTCATGAAAGCATCTTAATTAGTATAAATAATTTACGGTAAGGGAAGGATTAACCAGTTTGGGTATGAAGATCAAGCTATAAGAACGGATAAATTATCCGTTCTTATAGCCTTTATAGATTAAACATGTATCGCCCTGTTGGCTGTCGCTGCCAATGCAGCTTCTTTAAATGATTCTGAATAAGTTGGATGTGCGTGACAGATACGAGCAATATCTTCAGCAGAGGCACGGTATTCCATTCCTACTACTGCTTCGGCTATCACATCAGCGACACGAGGTCCGATCATATGGACTCCAAGAATCTCGTCTGTATCAACATCAGCCAACACCTTTATGAAACCTTCCGTATCCATGCTGGCACGTGCTCTTCCACTTGCTTTAAACGGAAAAGATCCGGCTTTATATTTTCTTCCTGCTTCCTTTAACTCTTCTTCTGTTTTACCTACACTCGCAACTTCGGGCCAGGTATAAACAACTCCCGGAATTAAATTGTAGTTTACATGTGGCTTTTGGCCGGCAATCAACTCTGCTACAAATACACCCTCTTCTTCAGCTTTATGAGCTAACATTGCACCTTTGATGACATCTCCAATAGCATATACTCCTTTAACCGAAGTTTCCAGATTCTCATCAACAGGAACTTTCTTTCCACGTTCCTCAACTGTTATTCCTATATTCTCTAAACCTAAATTCTCGGTATAAGCAATCCGGCCAATAGCAACTAAGCAATAGTCTCCTTCAATGTTAACAGCTTCTCCTTGTTTATTTTCAGCGGTTACTGTTACTTTCTTTCCTTTTACAGTAGCTCCGGTAACTTTATGGTTTAATAAGAACTCAAATCCCAATCCTTTAAGAGATTTTTGCAATTCTTTGCCTAAACCTTTATCCATTGTTGGAAGAATAGAATCTGCAAATTCGAGCACAGTCACTTTCGAACCCAAACGAGCATATACGGATCCTAATTCCAGGCCAATTACTCCACCGCCAATCAAAATCAGATTCTTAGGTACCTCCTTTAAGTTTAGCGCTTCTGTGGATGTAATAATACGCTTTTTATCAATTTTAATCGATGGCAAAGAAAACGGTTTAGAACCGGTAGCGATGATTACATTCCTGGCACTAATCGTTTCTGATTCACCATTCTCCTTTGTTACTTTTATGGTATTTTTATCTACAAATGAGCCTACACCCTGGTAAGAGGTAATTTTATTCTTCTTGAATAAAAAAGAAATTCCGGATGTCGTTTGTTGCACAACCTCATCTTTCCTCTTAATCATTTGGTTGATGTCTACCGAAAGGTTATCAAGCTTAATACCATGAGCCTCGAAAGTATGTGCTGCATTATGGAAATGTTCACTTGAATCAAGCAATGCTTTCGATGGAATACATCCTACATTCAGACAAGTTCCACCAAAACTGTTATATTTTTCAATAATTGCTGTTTTTAAACCTAATTGTGCACAGCGAATCGCTCCAACATATCCGCCGGGGCCACTTCCTATAATTACTACGTCGTATTGCATGTTTCTATAATATTGGTTGTCAAAGTTAAGGATTAAAAAAACCTATGCAAGAAAGAAGGCAGCCAAATTTTGACTGCCTTCTTCTTTATTAGATCGTTATGATAAAAATTACTCAACAATAATTTTTCCATTCATAGTACCCCAATGTCCAGGGAAACTGCAAAGGAATTCATATTCACCTGCTTCAGGAATTGTAAAAGTAATTGTATCGCTTTCACCTGGTCCTAATAGTTTTGTATGAGCGATAATAGAAGATGCATACGTTGCAGGGATATAGTCATCATCTTTTGCTTTAAAGGCTTCACCACCGAAAGCTGCTAAATCTGTTCCCGGAGCTAACACAACAAAGTTATGACCCATTGATTCTTTTGGCAATGTACCAACGTTCTTCAAAGTAACTTGAACTTCCTGACCTGCTTTAACTGTAAATGAAGTTTGGTCAAATTTCATTTGATCATTACCTTCAATTGTGAAAACAGCCGGCTCTAAATTGCTTGTACCCGGAGTAGTTGTTGCTTCTGTAGTAGTTGCATCTGTTGCTGCAGTATCATTTGCAGTTTTAGTTTCACCACCGCAAGATGCTAAGAACAAAACAGCAGCTGCTGCAGGTGCTAAAAATAACTTTTTCATGTTTTTTTTATGTTTTAGATTAACTTAAGTTTGATAGTACAAACATACGTATTTACAAAATGTTTTAAGGGCTGTAAAATTATTATTTATAATCTTTACAATATTTTGAATTATAAAATAGGATAACGTTTAAACTCCTTATTCCTGTCAAATAAATAACGGTAAGTACAGTGTGTTTTATATATTTCAGCACCTATCTGTTCAGCGACACGCATCATTTTCGGATTAAAATCGCCAATCCAGTTCATCTGCAATTCCTCATAAGGCATATCGTCACTTTGAACCAATTTCCCGGATTCAACAATAAGTGCTATTTCAAGTCCTTTTTTCTGATGTTCAGGTACTACCCCGAAGATAACCCCAAACATCGTCTTGCTTTGTTTGGTTATCTTTCTCCAAACAAATAACAATTTCCCCCACCAGGTGAGTTTGCCATTTAAATGTTCTACAATTAATTGATTTACATCCGGAATGGAGATCCAAAAGCCAACTGGCTCACCATTAAAATACGCAAACCATATAAGTTTGGGATCTAAAATAGGCTTCATATTCTTTAAGAGCTCGTTTGCCTGAGCCTCCGAAATTTCACCTATCCCAGCATGCTTAGCCCAGGCCTTATTGTAAACCTCTCTGAAATCATATGCAGCTTTCTTGAGATTCGACTTTCTAACATGTTCAAATGTATATCCACGGTTTGAAAGGATCTTTTTTGCCCGGTCAGCATAACGTGTATCCAAAGCTGTCTTTACATCTCTCCAATATGTATATTGCTTATAATAGAGCTGAAATCCATAGGATTCAAACAGGGTCTGATAATAAGCGGGATTATAGTTACAAGTATAACAAGGTTTATGGAAACCCGCTACCAATAGTCCCCACCATTTATTTCGTTCACCAAAATTTATCGGCCCATCCATGGCCTCTAAACCTTTGGATATAAGCCAGTTTTTCGCAGCGTCAAATAACAGCGAAGCGGCTTTCAAGTCATTGATGCATTCAAAAAAACCACAACCGCCTGTTGGTTGGTCATAATTCTCGATCGTTTCGCGGGTGTAAAAAGCGGCAATCCTTCCGATATAGTTTCCATCATCGCCTTGTAAAAGCCACCGTATACATTCCCCTTGTTCAAAAGAGGTATTTCTTTTCGGATCAAATACCTCATTTATATCTGCATCCAGCGGACGAATATAATTGGCGTCATTTTTATAAAATTGCAAAGCTACCTGAATGAATTGTTTTGCAAGATTTTCAGTATTTACCTCTATGACCTTCATTTTATGATCTTCTTTGAAAAATTATTTATTTGATCCAACTTGCTCTTAACTTATGTTCTGCCCCGATATTATAACGAAGGTATAACGTTTGTTGGTTGGCAACTGCTCCGGGGGTAAAATGAAAGCTCATCGCTAACTTCGCAGAAAGCCTTCTATTACGAAATGGTGCCCACCCGATATCCAACCGGTTGTATCGCTTTTCTGAATAAAAACTATCACCCAAAGCTATCTTCTGCGAATCACCGAAATATAGTATATTATGAATATAAAAAGCTTTATAAGCCGCATGTCCTTCAAGGAGAACACCTTTTGGTTTTTGCCATGTTCCAATACCCCGATCTCGGTCGAATGAAAACAACCCTCCCCCGCTGATCATCAAGGAATCTAATTTAACTTTTGGCGACAAATCCATACCCAGACGAGCTGTAACCGCTGCATTATCCTGGAGATGGGTATTTGCATCTGCATTTTTTGGAAGAGCATTGTGCCAAAGAACAGCCTCATGTCCAAAAAAGAAATCACCGAATTTAATATTTCCAGATATGCCTACCAGAAATTGCTCACGCTGGGTTTCACTCTGTTTGCTATTCCAATCAATCCATAATTGCTGAAATATTTTCTGTTTTTCATATCGAAAAAGCATTCCACTAAGGTTGGGCCTGTAGTATTGCAATGTGTCGCTAAGCAATGCCTTCGAAAAATTATCGACTAAACCTACTCTGGGAAATACACCCATATAAAAGTTTATATCCTTTTTTTTGTAATTATAATAGATTGTTGGATTTATCTTGCTACTAATATTATTTGATCCATATTCGTGCAATACATTTATTCCAAAACGAATTCGATGTGTACTGTCCATCAATAAACCTACTTCGGGAGAAAACTGTAAACCAATTAGCGTTGGGGACTCTCTGCCGGAAGCTGAATATTCACGGTTGTCGGCAAAGCCAAAAAAACCAATATCCCATTCAAGTGTCTGAGCTTGCAGATTGAATGAACAAAGAAAAAAAATACCAGCGAAAATGAACTTATTCAAGTAATTGCAAGGATATTTCAAAGGTTTAAATAAAAAGGGATTGCCTGGAGGCAACCCCTTTGAAATGATATTTTTATACATCAAGTAATAGACGAGTAGGATCTTCTAAAAGCTCTTTTACTCGTACTAAGAAACTTACTGACTCACGACCGTCAATAATTCGATGATCATAAGATAATGCGACATACATCATTGGGCGGATAACAACTTCACCGTTAATAGCAACAGGACGCTGAATTATATTATGCATGCCCAGAATTGCTGATTGAGGAGCATTGATTATCGGAGTAGACATCATTGACCCAAAAACTCCACCATTTGTAATGGTAAATGTTCCTCCGGTCATTTCTTCAATGGTCAATTTGTTGTTCTTTGCTTTTGTAGCCAAGTCCGCAACTGCTTTCTCTATTCCTTGTAATGACAAAGACTCTGCATTTCTGATAATTGGAACCACTAATCCTTTTGGAGCAGAAACTGCAATCGAAACATCGACGAAATTGCTATAAACAATCTCATTTTCTTCTATACGGGCATTAACAGATGGCCACTCCTGAAGAGCCATACAAATAGCTTTGGTAAAGAAGGACATAAATCCTAAACCAATACCATGCTTTTCTTTAAACTTATCTTTGTATTTGGTACGCAAATCCATAATAGGCTTCATATCTACCTCATTAAAAGTAGTCAGCATAGCCGTTTCATTCTTGACAGTTACCAATCGTTTAGCAATGGTTTTTCTAAGCGAAGACATCTTTTCATGTCTTTCATCCCGCGAACCTCCAACCGGTGCGTTAGTTGATACGGACGCAGGTGCTTTAGCAGGCTCGGCTGCCTTTTCTTTTGTAGGTGCCGATGCAGCAACTGATGCATTTAAAGCATCCTCCTTGGTTATTCTGCCATCTTTTCCTGTACCCTTTATATCTTTTACATCAATTCCTTTTTCTTTTAGAATCTTAGCAGCAGCGGGAGAAGCTGTGCCTGCAGCATAACTCTCCTGAGATTCTTCTGATTGCTCACTAACAGGAGCAGCTTTTTCTTCCTCTTTTGGAGCCTCTGCATCTTTGGCAGGAGCCGCGCTTTCCCCTTTACCTCCATCTTCGATGGTACAAACAGTTGCACCAATTTCCAGGGTATCACCTTCACTTGCAACATGTCTTAAGATTCCTGCTTTCTCAGCCGGAAGTTCAAAAGTGGCTTTATCTGACTCCAACTCAGCAACTATCTCATCCATCTCTACATAATCACCATCATTTTTTAACCATTGTGCTAAAGTAACTTCTGTAATAGATTCGCCTACGGTTGGCACTTTCATTTCTAAACTCATAAATGCTAAATTTATTAATCGACTTTCGCCGCCTCTTGGGTTGTTTTCTTAATTTTCTTTTTTACCTCGACTCCTGTTTTCGTTTCAAATGCTTTTTCCACAATCACAAGTTGCTGAGCTATATGTTGTTTTTGATAGCCGGTAGCAGGACTGCTGCTTTCCTTACGGGAAATAACTTCCAGATCGATACGAGAGTGACGGAGCTTACGGCAGATATATGGCCATGCTCCCATATTTTCTGGTTCTTCCTGTACCCATAAAAAACTATCAGCATTTTTATATTTATTTTTTATTGTGCGCAATCTATCCATAGGAATAGGATACAATTGCTCAATACGAACAATTGCTACGTCTTTACGCTCCGCTGTTTGCTGCTTATCAAGCAAATCATAGTAGATCTTTCCAGTACAGAAAAGAACACGTTTTACATCTGCTGACTTCACATAATTATCATCAATTACTTCCTGGAATTTACCGTCTGTAAATTCTTCTAATTTAGAAACCACAAGAGGATGACGAAGTAAACTCTTAGGAGTGAAAACAACAAGTGGCTTTCTAAATTCCCTATGCAACTGACGGCGTAAAATATGATAAAAGTTGGCTGGAGTAGTGCAATTAGCAACTTGCATATTATTCTCAGCGCAGGATTCTAAAAAGCGCTCTACACGTGCAGATGAATGTTCTGGTCCTTGCCCTTCATATCCATGAGGCAGTAACATAACCAAACCATTTGATCTTTTCCATTTTGCTTCAGAACTTGAAATGTATTGATCAATTATTATTTGAGCTCCATTTACAAAATCTCCAAACTGAGCTTCCCATATCGTAAGCGAATGCGGATTCGCTAATGAATAACCATATTCAAAACCCAAGACACCATATTCAGAAAGATGTGAATTATAAATATCAAATTTCACATCACCGTTGTTCAATTGTGCTAAAGGAACATATTCCTCTTCAGAATCTTCTAACGTTAATACGGCATGCCTATGTGAGAATGTACCCCGTTCAACGTCTTGTCCTGAAATCCGAACTCTCTTTCCTTCATTCAATAAAGTTCCATAAGCCATTAACTCAGCCATTGCCCAGTCGAATGTCTTATTTTTTATCATTTTTTTGCGATCCTCAAATAATCGCTCAATTTTCCGAAAGAATTTTTTATCTGTTGGAAGCGATGTTATTGATTCGGCAATACGAATAAACTCTTCCTCAGATACTGTTGTATCTGCAGGTACAAAGATATCTTCATACTTTGCTTTTCTTATACCCTGCCATGCCCCCGAGTACATTGGATTAACGTCTGGAATAACTTCATCTTCTTTAGACTCATCCAATCGTTCCTGAAGCAGAGCCCGGAAATCTTTTTCCATTTCCTTTGCAAGATTGGCATCTACACTTCCTTGCTCCAAAAGCTTTTTATTATATACTTCTCTTGGATTCAAATGCTTTTCTATTGCTTTGTATAAAAGTGGTTGCGTGAATTTAGGTTCATCCGCTTCATTATGTCCGTAACGACGGTAACATAACATATCAATAAATACGTCTGTATGATATTTCTGACGATATTCCACTGCCATGTTAATCGCATATACCAACGCTTCGACATCATCACCATTTACATGAAATACCGGTGAAAGCGTAACCTTTGCTATGTCTGTACAGTAAGTTGAAGACCTGGCATCTTTGTAATTGGTTGTAAAACCTACCTGGTTATTAATCACCACGTGAATCGTACCACCGGTTTTATAACCATCCAACTTAGACATCTGGATCACTTCGTAAACAATACCCTGACCTGCAATCGCCGCATCGCCATGAATTAAGATCGGAGCAATTTTAGAAGAATTCCCATCATACTTCATATCAATTTTAGAGCGTACGATGCCTTCAACAACCGGGTTTACAGTTTCTAAATGCGATGGATTTGGACAAAGACTTAAGTGGACTTTCTTATTATTGGCAGTAACCACGTCTGAAGAAAAACCTAAGTGATATTTTACATCACCACCAAATTCTACATCATCTGTTGTTTTACCTTCAAATTCATTAAACAGGGTTTCGTAAGTCTTGCCTAATACGTTAGCCAATACATTTAGCCGTCCGCGGTGAGCCATTCCTATTACAAACTCTTCAATTCCCAGGTCTGCTCCTTTCTGAACAACTGAATCCAAACCAGGAATCAGACTTTCTGCGCCTTCCAACGAAAAGCGCTTTTGTCCTAAGAATTTTGTTCCCAGGAAATTTTCAAAGACAACTGCTTCATTTAATTTTTGAAGTATTCTTTTCTTTGTTTCAATATCAAAGTTAGGTTCATTCCGTTCGCTTTCCATCCGATTTTGCAACCAGGAAATTTTTTCGGGATTACGAATGTATTTAAACTCAGCTCCAATTGTATCACAATATGTGTCCTCAATCAGCTGACGAATATCACGCAGTTTGGCAGGCCCAAGACCTACTTCAATACCAGCATTAAAGACGGTATCCATATCATCCTCGCTTAACCCGAAAGTTGCAAGCTCTTTGCCTGGAAAATATTTTCTGCGTTCGCGAACAGGGTTAGTTTTAGTAAATAGATGACCACGTTCGCGGTAGCCATGTATCATATTTAACACATTAATTTCTTTTAATATATGCTCAGGAGCTTCGGAAAGAGATGATTCCTGAGGAACAGATTCTCCTTGAGAACCAAAATCGAACCCTTCAAAAAATTTTCGCCATCCGAAATCGACTGATTCAGGATCATTTTTGTATGACTCATACATTGAATCAATGTAACGTGAGTCTGCGTTGCTCAAAAAAGTAAGCTTATCCATGTTTTTATACGTATAGGGCAAAGTTATAAATTAAATGATTGTAGTAATAGGGAATCATCATCTTTTTTAACAATATGAATACTCTAAGATCATTCTTTTAAAATTAGAACCCAACTTAAACCATCTTATATTTGAATAAATCAAGAAATGTTCTTTAAATTGTGTTTAAAGCTACTTCCTACACCTGCTATATGCGCCCAATTACCATAATTAGTAGCAGGACTATAATCAATCATCTTTTCTTCAAAGTAAGCTGCTCCTAATAACCAGTTTACCTGAAGTTCATGAACCAAATATGATGCCGCTTCAATTCTCATACGATGATTAATGTAACCCGTTTTATTTAAAACATCGATAATATGGTTAACATGCAGATTATCGGTTTTAGCTGTTTTCCATTTTTCAAATTGATCCGGCCCACCCACAAATAAGGGCTTAACTTTTGAAAATCCCTGAATAGTGAAAAATCGGTTACCATGTTTTTTAAACATAAAGCGATAATAGTCATGCCACCATAACTCATCTAACAATCGATTAAGAATATTTTTCGGATAGTTGGCCCGGGTAACCAATGCATGATAAAAAGTATGAACAGACAGGCAACCTAAAGTAAGCCAAGGTGACAAGCCCGATTCGTTGGGCATTTTTATTTGTCCATTTATTAACAAGTCTAACTGTTTCTTTGCTTCAGTTTCACCGCCAATAATAGTAGAGTTATCTGTTTGTTTGATTTCAATTTCATCAAATCCTAAATCTTCCAGTGAGGGAACTTTGCATTCAGGAACACCTTCTAAGAAACTAAAATCATTGGGGGTGGAAAAACAAGACCGGATTGTACTTTCGCGGCTGGTTTTGTTTTTAAAAACATTAAACTCATCCGGAATATCCTTGATGGGAAAAGGTAAGTCTTCTTTGTGGTACAGCGTATGTCCGATAAAGTGACGTAAGTTCAATTGCAATTTCCATAGTGCTTCTTCAACTAATGAAGAAACTAAGGTTTCTTCATGGGCCACCTCTCTATGATGGTAAACTTCATCAATCTGATAACGTTTTGCAAGTTCGGGTAGTATTTCCTCCGGCAAACCTGTTTCGATAAGAAGTTCGCCATTAAATGCCTGGATTGATTGCTGAAGGTCCGACACACTTTCATTTATAAACTTGGCTCTGATAGCGCCGGTTTTCTTAGTACCATACTTTGTGTCAGTATACAGACGTGGATCATAAATAAATACCGGTAAAATGGTATCGGCACGTTCATAAGCTGCGCTCAGCACTTCATTATCACAAATTCTTAAATCGTTCCTAAACCAAACTAATATGGCTTTTTTATTCATTTTTCAATAAAATATGACAGTAACACAAAGATACTCTTTTTGCTTCTATCATATTTCAATTTGCTTTTTATAATCGATATTTACATTGCACTTACAATCCAGCGCATTCATTAAAATGGAATAAAAAGAAACTTTCGCATTTTTGAATTGTAGTATAAGCAGCATGATTATATTTACAAAATGAATATACTTTTAACCGGCATAAATAATTACTTAGGCAAAGAACTGGCATTTTTTTTTATTAAGAAAGAATATAAAGTCACCTGTTTAGTTAGAAGCGAAACATTGCTTTTGGCAGATGAAAAGGCTAATGAGAATCTTTCAATTATCCGTGGTGATTTAATCCGGGAAAAGTACTCACAAAATTTTCCAGAGGATTTGGATGTTGCGTTCTACTTTAGCTATTACGTAGCTGAGCAAGGTGATATCTATCAGGAATTGGAAATACTCTCCCTTCAAAACTATATTAAAAAAGCACGACGCGTTAACTGTCCGCATTTAATTTATGTAATGCCACTACGCTCTCCGGTTAATGAAGACATCCGAAATCTACTTAAAGAAAGTTATATTCCTTACACAATTGTACGTACAAGTAATATTGTCGGAAAAAATTCTTTGCTGATTAAGATCTTCAAAAAGATGGCAAGCAATATTGCAATTGTTTCTAATTCAAAACTTGCCAGTAGCAAATGCCAACCCATTGCCTTAAGTGACGCTATAACTTATTTGGATTTCATTGCTTTTAATCCGGCCACTTTCAATCAAACTTTTGATATCGGGGGGCCGGAGATCTTAAGCTACCGGGAGATGCTTATTCAATTTCTCAAGATTGCAAATATCAAAAAAAACATCATAACACTTCCGTTTGTGCATACGCTCTTTTCTACATTTTGGCTGAGTAAAGCAAGTGGTTTGCCACGAACAATTGCCCATGCCTTTAGTGAAAACATTCAAGGCGATTTATTATGTAAAGAAAACCGTATCCACGATTTATTCCCTCATACGAGTCTGAAATTTAGTGAAGCTGTTAAAGAATCTATTTTGTAAATAGAGAAAGCCACCGATTGAAAAAATCAGTGGCTTTCTCTATATCTTTTATTATGGAGAATTACTCTACTACAGATGTAACATCTACAGATTTAACACTTACTTCAAAATCAAGTGGAGAAAAAGCAGGAATACTATTAACACCAGCTGTAGTACTGATATTACCTTGCAATCCATACGCCTGAGATGATGGAAGAATCATCCTTACCTTTCCGCCCGCTTTTAACTTAGGAAGCACTTCTTTCCAACCTAATATAGTTGAATTCAAAGATATCGAAGTAGAATCTGACGCTGATTGTTCCACTACACTTCCGTTCAATAGTCTTAAGGTATAACCCATTTTTATTGCGGAAGTAGGTAAAACCTGCGCACCGGTTCCCGGTTCTGTGATGTTATAATAAATTCCTGTTGACGTAGTTTCAAAATCAGTTAACTGATTCCCAATTGTTGGAATATAGTTCTTAATAGAATAATCTTCATAATCAGGCAAATCTTCAGGATCAATCGCATGGATTACATAGTCGATTGATTGATTTGAGCCTATTTTACCTGAACCGTTTCTTCCATATGCTAAGCGAGACGGAACGATAATACGAATTTTCCCATTGGCATTTTTCAAAGCCTGTTTCAGAACCATTTTTATTCCTTCTTCTTTATCGAGAGGCGAACCTGATGTGCTATTTGCAACCGAAGAACCATAAGGAAAATAACCTAAATAATCCGCATACCGGTTACCTACTGCAAAAGTATCTGCTGAACTATAGCTACCATCATGAGTCTTAAAAGAATAAACCACTGGAACAGTTTTACTGTAATCAAGCGGCTCTCCGGTTCCTTCTTCTAATACTTCATAGTACATTCCTGTAGTACCAAAGGGAGTAACATTTAAATTATTCTTATGAATATACGCTTGGATATTCTCCTCATCCAATTCGACAACCGTCTGGTAAACTTTTTTATCACAAGACGAAAACGCCACAACAGCAACTAAGCTCAATAATAAGAATCGGCTAGAAAATATGTTCATTAATGGTATTCTAAAATTTAATTAATTAATTTGTGGCAGAAGGAGGTTTTACTTCCAATACTTCAATATAAAAATCCAATGGAGTGTTTGCAGGAATGCTACCTACTGTTCCATCTTGATAACCAAAATAGGAAGGAAGGATAATTCTTACTTTGGCACCCTTTTGAAGACCAAATTCGGTTATTCCCATACCAATACCATTATAGCGCAACTTGCCTTGCTTATCCATGATATATTTTGGTAAAAATGCTTTTTGCCAAGCTGCAATAGTATTAGTCAATGGGAATTCTTTGTCATTTCCTTTATCAAATTCAACGCCATTAGGTACCATTTTTCCAATATAATTCACACGTACACGAGGTGCTTCAATTTGGTTTCCATTGTTAATATTATAATGGTAAAAATCGTTGTCAGTAGAATCCTGCAACCCTTTATCAATAACTACATAATAAATACCGCTTGAATCTGCAACGGCACCTTGTAATTCCGGAACAGAATCTACATAATGAGCCAAAATGGGAGCCTCTAACTCGAACCATTTTTGAGGATCATAATATTCGGTTTTGTCTTTGGAGCATGCCGCAAAACCTATAGCAATTACCAAAGCTGCAATAACAAAGTTGAATTTTTTCATAGTGTGTTTCATTGTAATAAGTGCAAAGTTATTTATTTAATTGATTTTATATAAGAATTAACATTTTTTAACAGCATTTGTGTTTCATGCTAATTACTTCTAAAATACGAAAACCGCTGAGCATACGCTACAGCGGTTTTTTAATATATAAATAAATAAATACGATCAGTAACAATATTTATTGGCATCAATTAGCTGTTTAGCAATCCGTTGTCTCGCCTCTTTACTATTAAAAGGCTCAGCTTTTGTAAAACGACGTAGCCCAACCAACATCATTTTCAACTCGTCTCCTTCTGCAAATGAATTTAAAGCCTGTTTACCCGCAATATAAATTGTATCAACAGCGGAATATAAATAAACTTTGGCAATATCAATTTGTCCTCTGACTGCTTCTTCACCTTTCATTTCTACTAATTTCTCTACCCGGAGAATAGTTGATTCTGCTAAATAAACGTAACCTATAATATCAGCTATATTCATTAATATTTCTTGCTCCTTAGACAGGGTCATCATTAATTTCTGTACAGCAGCTCCAGCAATCATCAAACCTACTTTTTTCAGGTTTTTAATAACTTTTTTCTCATTAGAGAAAAGCGTTTCTTCCTCCTCTTCAAAATCGGGGATTGACATTAATTCGCCCGCGACCTGTTGCGCGGGGCCCATTAAATCCAGTTCGCCCTTCATCGCTCTTTTCAATAACATATCAACAATCAGCAAGCGATTTACTTCATTCGTGCCTTCAAAAATCCGATTAATGCGTGAATCACGATAAGCTCTTTCCATTGGCGCTTCAGCAGAAAATCCCATTCCACCATAAACCTGAACTCCTTCATCCACAATGTAATCAAGCATCTCAGACCCCCAAACCTTTAAAATAGCACATTCTATCGCAAACTGTTCAGTCGATTTTAACCTTGCTTTTGCGCTATCCATTCCTTCTGAAACCAATTGTTCGTACGCATCGTCAATGTTTTGACCGGCGCGGTACGCGGCACTTTCTACTGCAAAATTCCGAATTGCCATTTCGGCCAATTTATGTCGAATAGCGCCAAATTTCGAAATTTGCAAACCAAACTGCACCCGCTCATTGGAATAGTTAATTGCCTGATCCAACGCTTTCCTTGAGGAGCCAATAGCTGCTGCACCCAACTTGATTCGACCGATATTCAAAATATTTACGGCGATCTTAAATCCATTACCGCGTTCTGAAAGTAAATTTTCAACCGGAACTTCACATTCATTGAAGAAAACCTGGCGGGTAGATGATCCTTTGATACCCATTTTATGCTCTTCAGGGTTCATTGTTATTCCGCCAAAATCTCTTTCAACAATAAAAGCCGAAAGATTTTTATCATCGTCAATTTTAGCAAATACAATAAAAACGTCAGCAAATCCGCCATTTGTAATCCACATTTTCTGACCATTAAGCACATAATGGGTTCCTGCTGAATTTAATTTTGCAGATGTTTTGCCCGAGTTGGCATCGGATCCCGCATTCGGTTCTGTCAGACAATACGCCGCTTTGAGTTCTCCTGTTGCTAACCTTGGAATATACTTCGTCTTTTGCGCATCGTTACCATAATACAAAATTGGCAACGTTCCAATGCCTGTATGAGCTGAAAGCGCTACAGCGAATGAATGCCCTGCTCCTACTGCATCAGTAACCAACATTGAAGTATTAAAATTCTTGCCAAAACCTCCAAATTCCTCTGGAATTGAAACACTAAGCAATCCAAGTTCCCCGGCTTTGTCCAATAAACTCTGCATCAAACCTTCCTCTTGCGCATCGATTTGATCAAGTTTTGGGAATACTTCCGTATTAATAAAATCTATACAAGTTTGCTTAATCATCAATTGCTCTTCGTCAAACTCCTCAGGAATAAATACATCTTGATATAAAGTCTCGCGAATTACAAATTCGCCTCCTTTTATTACATTTTTAAGTTCTTTTTCCATCTCATCAATAGATTATGGTAAATAATTTTATTTCTTTATATGATTTTATAGCATTTCGAAAATACCGGCAGCACCCTGACCTGTCCCAACACACATTGTAACCATTCCGTATTTCTTATCCCGGCGTTTTAATTCATTGAAAATCTGTACCGAAAGTTTAGCGCCGGTACAACCTAATGGGTGTCCCATTGCAATAGCGCCCCCATTTACATTGACGATATCCGGATTTAAACCCGTTTCCCGAATGACAGCCAATGACTGAGACGCAAATGCTTCGTTCAATTCCACTAAATCTATTTCATCAAGTTTCATCCCCGCTTTTTTCAAAGCAAGGGGAATCGCCTCCATTGGCCCTATTCCCATAATACGCGGAGGAACACCTGCAACTCCGTAACTCACCAAACGGGCAATGGGTTCCAGGTTCAATTCTTTTAATTTAGCTTCTGATACAACCAGGACAAAGGCAGCACCATCAGAAGTTTGTGAGGAATTACCAGCGGTTATAGAGCCTCCTGCGGCAAATACCGGTTTCAAGGCGGCTAACTTTTTAAGGTTTGTATCAGCTCTCGGCCCTTCGTCTGTATCAACGACATAATCACGATGCTGGATTTTCTTTCCGTTTTCAAGATAGTTTTCATGAACTGTTATCGGCACAATATCATCTTTAAAGAAGCCATTTTTTATAGCGTTTAAAGCCTTTTGATGGGAATTAAATGCAAAAGCATCCTGGTCTTCGCGACTAACATGAAATTCTTTGGCAACCGCTTCAGCAGTTAACCCCATCCCCCAATACCATTCAGGATGTTTCTTTGCAACTGCTGCATTGGGAACCAGTTTCCATCCTCCAAAAGGCATCCCCGACATTACTTCTACCCCACCGGCAATAATCATGTCAGCCATTCCGGCCTTTATTTTTGCAGATGCAATAGCAATTGTTTCCAAGCCTGAAGAACAATACCTATTAACAGTCATACCGGGAACCTTTTCTGTATCAAGTCCCATCAAAGAAATCATTCTTCCAATGTTCAGCCCCTGTTCTGCCTCCGGAGTTGCGTTACCAACAATGACATCATCAATTTCGTTTCTATCTATGTTTGGAACAGATGCCATCAAATGCTTTATTACGTCTGATGCCAAGTCATCAGCTCTTGTAAAGCGGAATACACCTCTAGGCGCCTTCCCTACTGCTGTTCTATATCCTGCTACTATATACGCTTCCATAAAATCTAATTTCTTAAAGGTTTACCTTTTGTTAACATAAACTGAATTCTCTCCAATGACTTTTTGGTTCCTACCAATGACAAAAACTCCTTCCGTTCCAGATCAAGCAGATATTGCTCTGAGACTTCGGTTGGTTCAGAAAGATCTCCTCCACACATCACCCAACCCAATTTTTCAGATATCAGTTTATCATGTTCTGAAATATAATTTCCTGCCATCATTGAATTTGCTCCTGCATATACAATACCCAAGCCTTGCTTACCCAATACTTTGATATCTTTTCGTCGGACAGGCTGCGTATACCCCGCCTCGGCCAATTCAATTGCTTTTGCTTTTGCATCAGCTAAAAGTCTGCTGCGATTCATTGTAATAGCAAACTTCCCGGCATTAAGGTATCCTAATTCATAAGCCTCTACACCAGACGTAGAAACCTTGGCCTGCCCGATTGTTAAAAACTTTTCTTTTAAAACGTTCTGTTCAATCTGTCCTTCCTTAAACTCGTCCGATGCTTTTAAGGCCATTTCTTTTGATCCGCCACCTCCCGGAATTACACCAACACCAAACTCTACCAATCCCATATATGTTTCCGCATGTGCTTGTACAAAGTCTGCATGCATTGAAAATTCACACCCGCCACCCAATGTTAAATTAAAAGGAGCCGCAATAACAGGAACTGAGGAATACCGCAAACGCATAGAAGTATCCTGAAACATCTTTACAGCCATATTTAGTTCATCAAAATCCTGTTCCACAGCAAGCATAAATATCATTCCGATATTGGCCCCTGCAGAGAAGTTGGCACCGTCATTACCAATTACCAAACCCCGATAATCCTTTTCAGCCAGATCAATTGCTTTATTAATTCCCTGAATTACATCGCCCCCAATGGTATTCATCTTGGAATGAATTTCCGCATTTAGAATGCCATCACCTAAATCAATAATACTTACTCCACTATTTTTCCAGATCGTATGCTTATCTCTTAAATTATCTAAAACGATTATATCTTCGGACCCGGGAATAATCTGATACGATTTGCTCTGGATATCATAGAATTTCTTAACACCATCTTCTGTTTTATAAAAATGATCAAAACCAGCGTCAAGCATTTCATAAACCCAAGGCGCTACTTTCCCTGTCTGACCTGGCAATAGTATCTCAGCTTTCTCAACCCTTTCTACGGTTTCTTTAACACCTAACGCATCCCATATTTCAAAGGGACCTAATTCCCATCCAAAACCTGCCCGCATGGCATCATCTATCCGATAAAACTCATCAGATATTTCGGGAATACGATTTGAAACGTATTCAAATAAAGGATAATTGGCAGCTTGAAATAATTGTGCTGCCTTATCACTTCCATCCTGAAAAACCCGCATCCTCTTTCGTAAATCTTCTACTGCTTTCGCTGCTTCCAGTGTTGAAGATTTTACTTTGTCCTGCTTGCGGTATTCTAAAGTCTTAAGGTCAAGAGCCAGAATTTCAGTCTTCCCGGCTTCATCTTTTATTTTCTTGTAAAAACCTTGTTCCGATTTCTCACCCAGCCATTTATTATCCACCATTTTCTGAACATAAGCTGGCAGTTTAAACACTTCTTTTGCTTCGTCATCAGGCGCATTTTCATATAATCCTTTAGCAACATTTACCAATGTATCTAAACCTACGACATCGGCTGTTCTAAAGGTTGCGGATTTTGGTCTTCCTAAGATGGGACCAGTATACCGATCTACCTCTTCAACCGTTAGTTCAAATTTTTCAACCAGGTGAGTTAAAGCCAACATCCCATAAACACCTATTCTATTACCTATAAAAGCTGGTGTGTCTTTACAGAGAACAGTTGTTTTTCCTAAAAATTTATCGCCGTAATGCATGAGAAAGGAAACAACATCTGAATCAGTCTCTGCTGTTGGTATAATTTCAAGAAGTCTTAAGTAACGCGGGGGGTTAAAGAAGTGAGTGCCACAAAAATGTTTTCTAAAATCATCTGAACGACCTTCAGCCATTAAATGAATAGGAATACCGGAAGTATTTGAAGTAATCAGGGTTTCCGGTTTACGAAATTGTTCAACTTGTTCAAATATCTGTTTTTTGATATCCAATCGCTCCACAACCACTTCTATAACCCAATCAGCTGAAGCGATGTCTTTCATATCATCCTCAAAGTTCCCGGTCTTTATCTTATTTAAAACAGACTTGCTGAAGATCGGCGATGGATTTGATTGAACAACATTTTTTAAATGCCCATCTACAATCCGATTCCGAACGATTGTACTTTGAAGCGTTAATCCTTTTTTTTCTTCAGCAGGCAATAAATCCCTTGGAACAATGTCAAGAAGTAAAACTTCTACTCCTATGTTGGCAAAATGACAAGCAATTCTGGATCCCATAACACCTGATCCCAGAACTGCTACTTTCTTGATTCTTCTTTTCATATTAATTAAGCTTTACTATTCTCCTGCAAAAACTCTTGCGACAATTGATTAATTTTAATAAGTGAACTTTCCAATTTCAAACGTTCACTTTCAGTCATATGAGCGATCAGATAATCATTAAAATCACGCACAATTTCTTTTGCTTTCTCTCTCTTCTCTACTCCTAAATCTGTTAAAAATACTTTTACAGAACGCTTATCTAACTCACTAGATTCACGATAAATTAAACCTTGTTTTTCCATGCCACTTAACATTCGTGACAAACTTGTAGACCGAACACCCAATAAACTGGCAATTTGAGAAACAGCTGTACCTTCTTTCCTGATATTGATTAGCACATATCCTGAAGCCTGCGTTAACCCTACCCTGGAAGCCACCTGATTATATGAATTAGCGACAGACTGCCATGCAGTTTTCAAATAATAATCGATTGTATTTACCTTAGCCATTCAATAAATTTATTATGCGTGCATAACAAATTTAAGTGTTAAAGATTTAGGATGCAAGTGATCTTGTTTTTTATTTTTAAAGAAAAGATTCAATTGGTACATAAATGAAATAGATTATCTATTTTTGCCATAGAAGAGTTATTGTACTAAATTTATACATGCTGTGCAATTAGAAAACGTTGAACGAATTTCAGGTATTAGCAGTGAAGATTTTATTGCTAATTATTTAAAACCAGGAAAACCAGTAATTATTACTGATTTCATCCATCCGGACAGTCCTGCTTTAAAAAAATGGACTTACGAATACTTTAAGGAAATTGCCGGAGATCAGGTTATCTCTCTTTTCGGCAAAGAAGAAACTTCACAGGACCGGGTAGCGAGCGCCCCCGTAAAAAAAATGAAATTTTCGGAATACCTTGATTTGATTGAAAGAGAACCAACTGATTTAAGAATTTTCCTTTTTAATCTATTAAAGCTCAAGCCAGAATTGAACGGTGATATCATTTATAATGATGTTACCAATGGAAAGATCTTAAAATGGCTCCCTTATCTCTTTTTTGGCGGAGAAGGGTCGAGCACACGCAATCATTACGACATTGACATGTCTCATGTCTTTATTTCTCAGTATAAGGGAATAAAAAAGATTTGGCTATTTCCGCTGGACGAATCAGTCAAGCTCTATAAAATTCCATTTAATTTTCATAGCCTGGCTAATTTAAAAGACCCGGATTATGATAAATTTCCAGCATTAAAGACCCTCAAAGGTCTTGAAGCAGAAATTAGACCTGGCGAAACGCTGTTTATGCCATCAGGCTATTGGCATTATATACAATATGTCACTGAAGGATACTCAATCAGTGTCAGAGCCTTACCAACAACACGTATAAGTAGATGGAAAGGTTTCAGAAACTTAGTCATTACACGGAACTTTGACAATACCATGCGAAAAATCTTTAAGCAGCAATGGTTTGATTATAAAGCCAATATAGCTTTAAAAAGAGGAAATAAAGCATTCCAGAAAAGAACTACAAGCTAAGTTCTATGGTTAAAAACATAGCACACAGGCTAAATAATATTCTTCAAATCGCCGATCAGTGGCTGTTGTATTTGAGTTTAGCCTGTTCTGTTGCTATTTTATTTAACCTTGGGTATAATACGGATATTGAAACAGTCCTGGTTTTTGAACATGTTTTAAGATTTACCTTTTTCTTTTTCGGCGTTATTCATCTCATCCGCTTAATTCTGATCTTACTCGCTCGTAGAAAACGAAGATTAATTCAATATGGGGAGATTCTCCTTTCTCTTTATTTCGTCTTTATTATGTTCGCAAGTTCAGCTGGTTTATCAGCTGGTCACTTCAATTTCCTTTTGCCTGAATGGATTTATATTGGAATTTTCGCTACATTATTAATTAGCGTATCAAAAATCAGCCTTTTTTTTGATGACTTTTATTTTAATCCCACAATCCTTTTTGTTTTAAGCTTTTTATTGTTAATCCTTTTAGGCACCATACTTTTGGTTTTACCAAATTCTACAACCGACAGCCACTTGAATTTTGTTGATGCCCTGTTTACAGCCACGAGCGCGGTGTGTGTAACCGGCCTCTCTGCTTTTGATGTCTCTATGAAATTTACACATTTTGGCCAAACAGTCATACTTGTATTAATCCAACTAGGAGGGTTAGGCATCATGACCTTCACAGGTTTTTTTGGTTATTTTTTTAGTGGAGGGTTCTCCTATAAAAACCAATTAATGTACACGGAATTATTGAGTGAAGACAAAATTGGCTCTGTTATAAGCACTTTATCCAAGATCGTATTCATTACGCTGCTTTTTGAGGCTATCGGAGCACTCTTTATATTTTTTAGTTTACCTTCCGGCTTTTTAGATTCCTTTACTGATAGGGTATACTTCTCAATTTTTCATGCCATATCAGCATTTTGCAATGCTGGGTTTTCAACTGTTCAAAACGGATTATATAATCCTCTCCTTCGTTTTAACTACAATATTCATCTGATAATTGCGGTGCTTATTATTTTCGGGGGACTCGGTTTTAATATTATGATGAATACCTACGCCTATTTTAAAAGACGTATTGTTGGATTCTACCGCCGCCTGAGATACAATGAAGAAATTAAATTCCGTGCGCAAGAATTAACATTAACATCGAAAATCATCTTATATACAACTGCAATTCTCTTGGCAGGAGGCTCCCTCATGTTCTTTATTCTGGAATATAATAACAGTCTAATGGAACACAAAACGCTTTGGGGAAAAATAGTATCGGCCTTTTTTTTAAGTGTTACTCCCCGTTCAGCCGGATTCTCAACAGTCAATATAGAGGGATTGGCTTTCCCATCCATTATGATCATTCTTTTTATGATGTGGGTAGGTGCTTCACCTGGTTCAAACGGAGGCGGTATCAAAACTACTACCTTTGCTATTTCCTTTTTAAATATATTCAGCATTGCCAGAGGCAAGGAAAATTTAGAGCTTTTTAGACGCAGAATAACAAAAGACACTAGCATACGTGCTTTAGCAGTGATCATTCTTTCCTTTATGGTTGTTGGAACCGTTTTATTTTTATTGTCAATCACTGATGGAGAAAAAGAATTCAGAGCACTGGCTTTTGAAAGTCTTTCTGCCTTTGCAATAAGTGGTTTAAGTCTGGGTATAACACCCGACCTATCACAAGGCGGAAAGATTATTTTAGTATTTGCAATGTTTATCGGACGAATAGGGGCTTTAACATTGTTGATTGCTTTTATAAAAAACACAAGAATTAAGGCATACAAGTATCCATCTGACACAGTACAATTGTAAACTATGATAAAATCAATTTAATATGAAATTTATTGTTTTTGGGTTAGGACATTTTGGAAAATCGTTGGCCATACGGCTAACAGAGCTGGGCCATGAAGTCATTGGAGCAGACAATGACATGAAGAAGGTAGAACAATTTAAGGATAAAATCACCCATACAGTCTGCCTTGATGCTACCGACAGGGATGCGGTAGGCTCGCTTCCGTTAAAAGATGCCAATGCGGTAATTGTTGCTATTGGGGAAGATGAAGCGGCCTCGATTATGGCAACTGCCGTATTGACCCAATTTAACCTTAAGCGAATCATTGCACGTTCAGTTTCCGATTTGCAGAAAACGGTTTTAGACGCAATGAAAATAGAAGAATTTGTGATGCCTGAAGAGGAATCGGCTGAGAGATTGGCCGTGCGCTTGGTAAACTTAAACATTATCGATTCATTTAAAGTTTCCGATAAGTACAGCATCATCGAGACGGTAGTTCCGGATCGTTATATCGGAAAGACATTGATTGAAGCAGACTTAACCAATCAATACAAGGTTATTGTTTTAACTACCATTAAAACAACCGAAGTAGAAACAAAAGGTGTTAAAAAAACTGTAAAAGAAGCCTCGGGAATTGCTACATCAGGAACTCTTTTGGAAGCAAATGATTTATTGGTGATTTTTGGGGAAATGGAAAATATTAATAAATTGATAGACTATAGCTAATATAATCAAAAAACTGTTAATTTATTAAACCAGATTGCTTTATATTTATATTTTTGCAAGATGGCAAAATTAATAAACCTAAATAGCTTTAAAAAATTCGCGCAGTCTGAAACCTCTGGTGGAGTTATTTTAATTTTCTGTGTAATTATTTCTCTTATTATAGCTAATTCCCCGATTGGCCCTCATTTCGCTGACTTGCTAAATAAAGTCATCGGCTTTAAAACAGATAACGTCGATTTAGAATACAGTGTGTCATCATGGATCAATGACGGTTTAATGGCCATATTCTTTTTGATGGTAGGTTTAGAGATTAAACGAGAATTGGTTGAAGGCGAACTTTCATCTTTCAAACAGGCTTCTCTTCCTATTTTAGCAGCCTTAGGTGGAGTTGTTGCACCGGCATTGATTTATCACTCCTTTAATATTGGTCTTGAAACAGATACAGGTTGGGCTATACCGATGGCTACTGACATTGCCTTTGCGGTGGCTATTATTACCATGTTGGGGAAAAATGTTCCTACCTCATTGAAGATATTTTTAGCTGCGTTAGCCATCGTAGACGATTTGATGGCTATTTTAGTTATTGCCGTTTTTTACTCCGGCTCTCTGGAATATACGTACTTACTTTATGCCGCGGGATTTGTTCTCCTTCTGGTAATCTTTAACCGCCTTGGCGTTAAAAACCTTGCCTTCTATCTGGTACCAGGTGCATTTATTTGGTATTTCATTCATCATTCGGGAATCCACGCCACCATTGCAGGTGTAATTACAGCATTTACGTTGCCAACAACAGCCGATGACAAAGAATCTCCATTAGAGAAACTGGAACATGTTCTGGTCAACCCAGTCAATTTTATCATTATACCAATTTTTGCTTTAGCGAATACAAACATCACCTTTGAAAGCGGAATGGTGGAAGGACTATTAACCCCGCTGGGTTTAGGAATAATTTTGGGTCTTATGGTTGGAAAACCTGTTGGAATATTTTTGGCTTCATGGCTGGCAGTAAAATTAGGCATCAGTAAAATGCCCGACCGCTCTCGATGGATCCATCTGTTAGGTGTTGGAATGATTGCCGGTATCGGATTTACCATGTCTATCTTTATATCCCTCCTTTCTTTTTCAGATTCCCAGCATTTAATGGCAGAAGCCAAGTTTTCAATTCTTATCGGTTCTCTTTTATCTGCCATATTGGGTTCCTTATTGCTCATAATAGTGGCTAAAAGAAAAAAAGGGAACTTAGAACATCAGAAAGAGTTAGAAAGCGAGACCTTAAACAAATAGCTATTCATGACCGGCTTCAGCATACAGCTTGTCGATCTTCTCAGCATTATTGCCTAAAATAACCTTACGCTTTAAACTAAGCTTTGGAGTCAGTTCACTTGCATCTATTGTCCATTCTTTGGGCAATAGGATAAATTTTTTGATTTGTTCCCAATGACCAAAACCAACATTTAACCGATCTGTTTCACGCTGATATTTATCGATTACCTCCGGTAATTGAATTATTTCCTCTTTGCTTGTCCAGGCTATTCCCTTGACCTGACACCAGGCTTTCAATTCAGCAAAAGCTGGCACAATCAATGCAGAAGGGAATCTTCTGCCCTCTCCAATAACCATCACCTGGGCAATTAAAGTAGATTCCATGTATTTATTTTCAAGCGCCTGGGGAGCAATAAACTTTCCGCCCGATGTCTTGAACATTTCTTTTTTGCGATCCGTAATTTTTAAAAAACCATCTTTACTAAGCTCTCCGATATCTCCGGTATGCAAATATCCGTCCTCATCCAATACCTCAGCAGTTGCTTGATCATTTTTGTAATAGTTTTTGAAAACACTTGGTCCTTTACACAGTATTTCACCATCCTCAGCAATTTTAACTTCCAGGTTTGGAAGTACCTTTCCCACAGTACCAAACATGATTTCATCATCCTTTAAACCGTTAACTGCAATAACCGGAGAGGTTTCGGTAAGGCCATAGCCTTCCAAAACAGGAATATCAGCTGCCCAAAACACTCTTGCTAATCTTTCCTGCAATGCTGCGCCGCCCGATATCAGCGCAACGATATTTCCGCCCAACGCTTCTTGCCATTTTTTGAACACAAGCTTGCGGGCTATGCTTAATTGAAAATTATAAAATGCGCTGTTATTCCTGGGTTCTTTATATTTTAAACCCAGATTCAAAGCCCAGAAAAAGATATTTTTTTTGATACCGGTCTGACTCTTTCCTTTTGAAAGAATGCTATCGTATACTTTCTCCAGCACACGCGGAACGGTTGTAAATCCACTCGGTTTGACCTCATTGATATCCTTAATTATCGTATCCATGCTTTCTGCATAATACACGGATATGCCTAACGAATAGTACATATACACCACCATCCTCTCAAAAACATGAGATAGCGGAAGAAAACTTATAGCAGATTTATAGTTATCCGGAAATAAAGTTCTGGATGCTGTTACATTGCTTATTAAATTTTTGTGGCTTAAACATACGCCTTTGGGCTTGCCGGTTGTTCCAGAAGTATAAATCAAAGTCAATAAGTCATCTTCTGAAACGGCACTTTTATAATCATCCAAATTAATTCCCTTGGACTTCCCCGTTTCTAAAAAGTCAAGCCAATGATTAACTCCTGGAATTTTATCAAACGAATATAGTTGAATCTCTGAAGAAAACGTATCCAATGCTTTCTTCAACTTGGTATATAGCTCACTATTTGATACAAAGATCATCTTCACATCCGCATCTTTTAAAATATGCTGTAAATCCAGCTCAGATAAAGTTGGGTACAAAGGAACAATAGCAGCCCCTAATTGCATAACGCCGAAATCACAAAAATTCCATTCCGGGCAATTGCCTGACATTAATGCGATCTTGTCATTTTTAACAATTCCATTATAAGCCAATGCACGACTAAAATCATTAACAATGCTGATAAATTGCTCAGTATTATAGGTTTTCCATTTCCCGGCAGACTTTCCCGCAACCATTACTTCTTTTGAAAAATTCTTTTCATAATTTTTCAATAAATCAAATACTCGTTTTAGCTCAGCCATAGAATGCAAAAGTTTGTGGTTGTTCTTTTGAACCTAAATTAAGAATTTATTTGAATAATAGCTGTTTAAATAATTCATTTCATGAAATAAAGTCTTCTGATCTACGCTTGGCATTAAATTTGGGGTGATTGCACAATCACAAAACAAAACAAAATGAAAAAATTATTTTTACTTTTATTACTGATCGGATCTTTCGGTCTTTTTCAACAAGAAGCAAAAGCTCAGGCGCTAGGGAACGATTATAAAAATGCGATTGGTGGTCGTTTTGGAATTGCTAATGGTATTACTTTTAAGCATTTCATGGACAATAACAATGCTTTAGATTTTATTGTAAACTTTAAAAGCAAAAAAAATCAATACTCTACATTTCGTCTGATAGGATTATACGAAGTTCATTTGCCTATTAACGACGCGCCAGGTCTTAGATGGTACTATGGTGGTGGTGCTGGAATTGGCGTTTATGATGATAAAAGAAATGACAATTCTGATGTTTCATTAAGTTTAGATGGCGTTCTTGGATTGGATTACAAATTCAATGGAGCTCCTATTAACGTTTCTTTAGATTGGAAGCCGGCTCTCGAACTTACACCTGATACAGGTTTCGATGCAGAAGGATTTGGATTATCTCTCCGTTTCGCTTTTTAACAAAAATCAACAAACAAAAAGACGGCTGCCTCAATGAAGCAGCCGTCTTTTTGTTTGTTCTAACAAGATTGATTAATCTAGCGACAGCCAGGTTTTTCTAATCTTAAGCTGCTCTGCAGTCGCCTTTTCTACAGGCCTGATAATATAATCCCCTTTTGTGCTTGCAGGAAGCTTCACTTTTATCTCTTTTATAATTCCATCTCTGGAAACTAATACAAGAAGCTCATCACCTACTTTGGAGTCTGCTAAAATTCGTTCAAGTTCCTTTCCTGCTTCATCAAGACGATAGCCGTTGATAGCGATTAATTCATCACGCACATTTATTCCGCCATCCCAGGCGCCACTGCCTCTGCTTACTGAACTAACCTTATTATTTGAGATATGAACCCCAAAATCGGGAATAGAATAACCATCAAGCTGATTAACCAATTCCATTCCTGCAAATTTCAAATAATCATTATAAGCTATTGGTTTTGCTTGATTTACATACTCATAAATATCATCCATCGAAACGCCTGCTACTTTTTCAGCCATTGCTTTAAACTCTTCATCCGTAAATCCGCGATCAAGGTTCTGATAATATTCTTCATACATCGCTTTCATGATATCATCCAATCGCTTAGTTCCTTTTGTTGCTTGCAGCGTCTTTAAATCAATCAGCATTCCGATCAATGCTCCTTTATTATAATAGGAAACCATTGTATTTATTGAATTCTCATCCGGACGATATTGTTTGATCCATGCGTCAAAACTTGAAAGACTGACAGGCTGAACCAAATTTCCACCACGATTTTCAACGAGCTGGATATCATTTGCCAAAACTTTCAGATAAGAAGATTCATCATAGAATCCGGTTCTCCGAACAATCAGGTTGTCATAATAGGCCGTAAAACCCTCTGAGATCCAGAGATTGTTGGTATAGTTCTCCTGATCATAGTTAAAAGGACCTAATGCCTCCGGACGCAAGCGTTTAATATTCCAGATATGAAAATACTCATGCGCTACCAGGCCAAGGAACCCTAAGTAGCCGTTATAATTTTTATAAGCAAAACGAGACGCTCCTAATACTGTCGAGTTCAAATGCTCCAATCCACCACCTCCGGATGCATAATTATGAACAATAAACACATAGCGCTTATTAGGATTTACGCCGAAAATTTTGGTTTCTTCCTCAACAATTTTCGCCATGTCTCTTTTTAAAAGCTCTTTGTCATAGTTACCATCGCCAACCATAGCAACTTCATGCTTAACACCAGCTGCGGTAAATTCAAAAACATCCTGATTACCAACTTCAATTGGCGAATCAAATAAGATATCAAAATCAGAAGCATGAAATGTGTTGGATTTGCCTTCTACCAACTCTAAGCCAGTCGAAATTTTGTTCCAGCCGGTGTAAGGATGAACTGTCACTTCCGCAGGCTGGTTAATCAACCCATCCACATACATAAAAATACCGGTCGGAGATAAGAAGGCGTGACTTTCATCGATAAAGCTTGTCCGGACAGACACCTCAAAAGCATAAACACGATAGTTTACAATAATCTTGTCCTCATTTGCAGTTTCAATACGCCAGGTGTTCTTATTTATCTTTTTTGAAACAAGCGACTTATTATCGTTTGCAGAAGCAGAAAAACTTTCTACATTTTTCGGGTATTCACGGATTAAATAAGAGCCCGGTGACCATACCGGCATTTTCAGATCGATAAATTCATCTTTAAAACCCGTTAATTCCATTTGCACTTCAGCATAATGGGCTTGAGGCTCTTTAAATGAAATTTCAAATGAAATTTTCTTTTGGGCATTCGCAATAGTTACGGTTGTCATTATTAATAATAATAAAATAAAACGGATCTTCATGTGAAAACATTAAAACTGGATACTTTTAGAATGTCAAACTTAGATAAAATGAGCGACAAAGTAAATCTAAAATTATTTGTAAATTTGAGATTAAATAAATACGAACCCTTTTTATATGATTTTAGTTGTTGATAGTGGCTCCTACAAGTCGGATTGGATGCTTAAACCCTCAGATTCAGTTCCGGTAACTTTTAGAACCGTAGGAATAAATCCATTTTTTATTTCAGAAAAAGAGATCATCAAAATTATCCAGCACTTAAAAGAGTTAGGCCCCTATGTTGACAAAGTAACTGAAATTTATTTCTTTGGTTCTGGTTGTACTTCTCCCGACAGAAGAGAGATCGTCTCAAATGCCGTTTCTCATGTCTTTAAAAGTGCATTCATTTCAGTAGATACAGATTTAATAGGTTCCACTTATGCAACATGTGGTGACACGCCAGGCTTTATAAGCACAATGGGAACGGGTTCTAACATATCCTATTTCGATGGCAAAAATGTACAGCCAAGTAAACATGGAACCGGCTTTATTCTGGGCGATTTAGGTTCAGGAGCCTGGTTTGGAAAAAAACTTGTTACGGATTATCTATATGATCTTTTGCCCTCCGAACTCAGCATTGATTTTGGCAGAACCTATGATGTAAATAAAGAGACCGTTATAAGAAAGGTTTATCAAGAGTCCAGCGCAAATACATATCTGGCCTCATTCGCTCCATTTATGTCAAAGCATACAGATCATCCTTATGTGTCCAGTCTTTTATTTAGCGGATTTGACGAATTTGTTAAAACCAATATATTTAGTTATCCTGACTTCCAGCAGCACGTCTGCCATTTTGTTGGTTCCATTGCGTATTATTTCAACAAAGAGCTGCGAACTGTATGCGAAAGGAACGGAGTAAGGGTTGGAAAAATTATCCGCCAACCAATTCAGGATCTATATGCCTACGTTTTGGAACGTGAGACTCAGAATTACACGATTTAAATTCACAATTAAAAAACAATCAAATGAAAACATTAATAATTTTATTCAGCATGTTGATAAGCAACCCCCCCGAAAACGTTTACCAGTTCAAAATTAAAAGTATTGACGGAAAGGATATCAATCTTGCTGACTTTAAAGGAAAAAAGATTTTATTCGTAAATACAGCCTCAAAATGCGGTTTTACGCCTCAATATAAAGACCTTGAGGAACTGTCCGAAAAATATAAAGACAAACTGGTTGTTATTGGTGTACCGGCAAATAATTTTGGAGAACAAGAACCGGGAGCAAATGAAGATATAAAAACTTTCTGTGAAAAAAATTATGGTGTTACCTTTCTTATGACTGAAAAGACAAGTGTTAAAGGAGAAGACATCAATCCGTTATTCGATTACTTAACCAATGCAAGCAATCCGGATTTCACAGGTGACATCGAATGGAATTTTGAGAAATTTCTGATTAATGAAGATGGCAAATTAGTTCACAGGTTTAAGTCGAAAGTAAAACCGATGTCTGCTGAAATTATCGGAACCTTATAAAAAGACAAAACCCCTGATGAGCAGGGGTCTTGAACTAACCAATTATAAACCTAAATTATGAAAAGACTTTTTTATTTTTCTCAAGAAATGTTTCCCTTTCTTTCGATGGTGTAAAAGTAACACTAAGTACCCGTATCTCCAAATAAATTTATCATTTTTTTAACGCAAACGATTGTTCTATTTTTATTAACGGGTTTCATCAAATAGATTTTTTAAATCGGTTGAAACGAACATAATAAAGAACGTTTGAATAAGATTTCTTATTTTTAGCTGAATAACGTTAATTATGAGATACATCTTTGCTTTAATATTACTATTTGGTTCTTTTAGTTTATATTCTCAACAGATTCGTCCTTCTACATCTGAAGGTATCTACAAGGAAATAAGGATGCTAAAAAATCTTCCCAAGGTTTTATATTTGGCTGCACATCCTGATGACGAGAATACAGGGCTTCTTTCCTGGCTGGTAAATCAACAACATATGAATACAGCCTATCTTTCTTTAACCCGGGGTGACGGCGGACAGAACCTGATAGGCAGCGAACAAGGGCCGGCACTGGGATTAATAAGAACCTACGAATTATTAGAAGCAAGGAAAGTTGACGGCGCCCAACAGTTTTTTTCAACCGCAATTGATTTTGGATTTTCCAAAAACTCAGAAGACACTTTCAAACAGTGGAATATAGACAGCATCACTGCCGATGTGGTATGGATTATCAGAAACTATCAACCGGATATTATCATTACACGTTTTCCGCCTACTGCCGCTGCAGGTCATGGTCAACATGCAGCATCGGCAATTATTGCAGCTGAGGCATTTAAAGCGGCAGGCGATAAAAACCGGTTTCCGGAACAACTCAATCAAGTAGCTGTATGGCAACCAAAAAGAATCATTTGGAATACCTTCCGATTTGGAAGCATGAATACGACCAGTGAAGATCAATTTAAAATCGCAACAGGCCAATACGATCCCTTACTGGGAATGGGTTATGGCGAACTGGCAGGACTAAGCAGAAGTTTACATCAAAGTCAGGGTGCGGGCACACCATCGCTGGCTGGTATTCGAACAGAATATTTCACTCCGGTTTTAGGAGAGCCATTGAAAAACTCATTATTTGATGGAGTCAAATTAAACTGGACCGATTTGAAAAGAAAAGATATTGATCAGGCAATTGACGATTTACTGAGTCAATATAATTTCCGGCACCCTGATCTAAGTATCCCTCAATTATTAAAAATCAGAAAGCTAATTAAGTCGCTCGATCATGCTAACCTAAAGAAAGAAAAGCTCAAAGCCATCGATGATATTATTTTAAGTTCAGCTGGATTCATGGCTGAAATGATCACAAAACAGCCGGAAGCGCTCGCTGGCGAAGAATTGGACTTCCAACTGAATGTTATAAGCAGATCGAGCATACCTGTATCAGTTCAACAAATTCAATTTCCTTTCAATACCCGGCAACCTTCTAATCAGGAGCACATCAATAAAGTGTTACTCAACGATTCCTTAACAACCTTCAATTTCCAGGTAAAAATCCCTGAGAAAACAGAAATATCGGAACCTTATTGGCTTAAAGATCCTGTAAAACGTCCTTCACAGTACACTGTTAACGTTGATTCCCTCATCGGCTTGCCTTTAAAGCCTGCCTCTCTCAATGCAAAAGTGAATTTAAAGATAGACGATGAACTGTTTGAAATTGATGTTCCCTTTTCATATAAAAAATTGGATCCCATTAAAGGAGACGTGGTAGAACCCTTACGAATTATCCCTGAAGTAAATATTAAATTTACTCAATCGCTGTTTTTCCAAACAGATTCAACTCCAGTCAGGCTGGGAGTGCAAATTCACCCGCATACTAATATTGTTGGAGCTAATTTGCAAGTTAAAAACGGGAAACACGTGTTAACATCTTTAAATAACATTAACTTATCTGCTAACTCAGATACAACGCTTCTGATTACGATTAGTCCCGAACAACTAAAAAAACTTTCAGTTCCAACTAATAATACGTTAGAAGCCGTACTGAGTGTAGATAAAAAATTATATTCTAAGGATCAGCATCTGATACGATATAACCATATTCCCGTTTTGCAATATTTCACACCAGCTACAACTAAAATCATGGATGGTAATCTAAAAGTAACCGCTAAAAAAATCGGTTATATCCAAGGTGCCGGTGATCTTATCCCCGATTTCTTAAGAATGGCAGGAATGGACGTTACTTTCTTAGAAGCAAATGACTTAACGAATGCTAATAAGCTCAGCGCTTTTCATGCCATCATTTTAGGGATCCGTGCAATCAATGTAGAAAAGAGAATTCCACAGTGGATGCCAATCCTCAATCAGTATATTTATAACGGGGGCACGTTAATTGTTCAATTCAATACCTTACAGGATCTATCCACTACCGATATTGGCCCCTACCCGCTCACCATTGGAAACAAACGGGTAACCGAAGAAACTGCCAGGGTACAATTTTTAGATCCCCAAAACCCGATATTAAACTTCCCTAATAAAGTTACGGATGCAGACTTTGAAGGATGGATACAAGAAAGAGGGCTTTATTTTCCTGTTCGGTGGGATAAAAAGTATACTCCTCTATTTAAAATGCACGATACAGGCGAAGAGGAGTTAGAAGGAGCCACGCTATATGCTACATACGGAAAAGGACATTTTATTTATACCCCATTATCCTTTTTCAGACAATTACCCAACGGTAATAAAGGCGCTGCGAAGTTATTTTTTAATATGCTTTCAATCGGAAAAAATGAAAAGGAGCAGCATTAATAATTGGAACTTTTGGTATCTTCTTTTATTACTGGCTTTGCTTGTTCAAATTTTATTGTACTACATATTTACTAAATATTGGGAATGAGCAAAACCGACTGGGCCGTACTTTTCATTACCTTAATTGTGATTCTACTTTACGGAATCTATAAAGGACGGGGACAAAAAGATGCAAAGTCTTATCTCTTAGCCGATCAGGAAATGCCCTGGTATATTGTATTGCTGGGCATTATGGCAACCCAGGCAAGTGCAATCACCTTTCTTTCGGCACCTGGCCAGGCATATACAGACGGAATGCGCTTTGTGCAATACTATTTTGGCTTACCATTGGCTATGATTGTTATTTCCATCACATTCATACCTATTTTTCAACGTCTAAAAGTTTATACAGCCTATGAATTCTTAGAAAAGCGTTTTGACCTTAAAACCCGGGTTTTCACATCTTTTCTTTTTTTACTATCAAGAGGACTATCTACCGGCATCAGCATCTATGCACCCAGCATCATACTATCAACCATACTTGGCTGGAATATCTATATGACTAATATCCTGACCGGTGGACTATTGCTTCTTTACACCTATTCCGGTGGCGCCAAAGCAGTTGCCCATACCCAAAAATTACAATTCCTGATCATTTTAGGAACCATGGCCTTTGCCGGCTATTTACTAATTCAACATATGCCTAATGGGGCTTCCTTTAATGATGCTTTATATATTGCTGGCAAGTCGGGGAAGTTAAATGTAATTACCACAGATTTTGACTGGGATGACAAATATAATATCTGGAGTGGAGTCATCGGAGGATTCTTTCTAGCCTTATCCTATTTTGGAACTGATCAAAGTCAGGTAGGCCGTTATATTTCGGCAAAAAGCACCAAAACAGGCAGAATCGGCTTATTACTGAATGGCCTGGTTAAAATTCCAATGCAGTTTTCCATCCTGTTAATTGGGGCGCTCCTGTTTGCATTTTTTGCATTAAAGCCCGCGCCTGTCTATTTCAATGAACGTTCTTTTAATTTACTGGAAACAAGGCACCCTGAAATCGCCGCCGATCTCACAAAAGAGCACACCATTTTACAAAACAAACAAATAGCACTTTCAAATAAATTATTAGCACAGCGGGAAAGCGGCTCTACAGCTATACATTCTACAATAGAAGAATATAAATCGACCCAACAGGAAATAAAAGAATTGCACAGTAAAGTTGAAACAACCATTAACGAGAAGAAAATCAGCATAGAAAAGTCGGACACCAATTACATCTTCCTTTATTTCGTACAGAACACATTACCGGTAGGTATGATCGGAATGCTCTTCGCTATTATCTTTCTGGCATCCTGGGGTTCTATTTCCGCAGCACTGAATTCCCTCGCCTCTTCTTCTTATAAAGACATTCAATTAAGCTTTAATAAAAAAGAACACGACAGCAAAACACAGCTGCTTTACAGTCGGCTGCATACATTGGTTTGGGCTATTTTCTCCATCGGCGTAGCCATGTTTGCTACCCAAATGGGTTCATTGATTGAAGCCGTTAATATTTTAGGTTCACTATTTTATGGCCCAATATTGGGCATCTTTTTAGTAGCCTTCTATTATAAAAAAGTTGATGGCCCCAATGTATTTATATCCGCCATCCTGGCAGAAATCAGTGTTATTGTAATTTACAAATTAGACCTAATTTCTTTCCTATGGTTAAATGTTATTGGTGCAGCAGCCGTCTTTTTCTACTGCATTCTAGGTTTGTTAATTAAAAAACTTTACTCAACCTTACCCCACACTTCATAAATTTTATCACCTTTTGAACTCAAACCGCTATGGTGCCATTTACCATCCTTTAAGGATCCATTAAAAGTAAGTTTGGCTCCTACCCGGCTGTTATCTCTTGAAAAGAATTCAATATTTTCAGTGTATTTACCATTAACAAACGTATAGGTTCCCCCACCAGTTCCCATAAACTCCCTGGTTCCGGGATCAATAGCAAACCATTGAAAACGAGTACCCGTAAGAACTTTCAACGTTTTGCGGGTGCCACTTCGTTGTATCGGAACAAGATTACCATCCTGCATTCGGTCTGTTATATGCCATACGCCAGCCAAGGGTGCATCACCATTATCAATTCGCTGAAAGCTTGTTGTTTTATTGTTAAAAGTAACTTGGAGTTCCTCCCCTTTAACTGAAATGGCAGCAGCTAGTTGCTTCGTTACTTCGTCATTATCTGAAGAATTAAATTCGACGTTGATTTTTAGTTGATTTTTTTCAACCGTAAATGTGCCTCCGAAGCTCATGACATAGTTATCGGAAGTAAAAATACTCTCCGTAAAATAATGATCTTGAAAAAGAAGAACAGTCTTCTGATCTCCGTTTTGAGCTTGCCAGGCTCCTGAAAGATTCGTTTCGGGTTGCGCATTTGCTTGTATCGAAACAAGCAAAAGAAAGCTTAGCAGCAACAAGGAACTGTTTTTAATGTTCGTTTTCATATTAGATAGGATTTATTGATAATTTTATCTCTTCATATACAAATTACAGCTAATATAAAGCATTTTCGAATCAAAAGGCAACGCAAACAAACTTTGAGAAGAATTGATCGGTGATGATACACATTGATAGGTGGTGACACGTTTTGATCGCCAATGATACGAATTGATAGTCCGTTTATGTTAAAATCGCCAAAAGACGGCAAACCAATGAAGGTATAATGAACGTTGTACGGACATTATACGGCTGCGTGTAAAGCCAGTTACCCACGAGGTATCCGGCGGTTCTACACCGGGTCAAAAATTGAGACCG
>Ga0160444_100051_pt1 | contig 172660 bp, 195 predicted proteins | sample HID1972K_E1MG_FD_108232 | JGI IMG/M metagenome (GOLD analysis project Ga0160444, IMG submission 108232) | Enriched pill bug-associated microbial communities from UW Madison campus, WI, USA - HID1972K_E1 MG | ecosystem: Host-associated > Arthropoda: Insects > Digestive system > Unclassified ... | reverse complement strand
TATCTGCACACACAGCCACGTGATGCCTGGACTTTCGAACTGGATCTACGTCCGTGGATTGAGAAATGGTGAGTTCGGCATAGCTTTCGAAGCTCCTACAGTACTCAAGTGGTGTTGGTTCGTGCTGCCGCGAACTAACACCGCATGCTTACGATGCATCGCATTAGAATAGAGACGAATTACTGAGTGTGTCAGTGCCTGGATGCGCACAGGGCAAGGCGTGTTTATGCCCGCGAGCCATGAAGCTGATATTAATTACTCCCTTTCAAGCAAGTGCTCCAAGAATTATCTAGCAGCGATGGACAACGCCTCTTTTGATCTCACGCAGACGCTCAGTTTACGTGATATCCGCGGCTCATCCAGTCGAACCACTGTCTAAAGGTTTCTTACCACCCATGGACACACATAGTGCGCCATTGTCATGGACATTGAGTTCCTGAACTTAGGAGCACTCAACGATCCATCGGCGACTTCTCAACTATCCTAAAGCGTGTCAAGTGAGAGTTGAGTTTAGTACGCTCTAGAAGCACGTTTACAATAATGCAATCAGGAAGGTGTCCGCTGAAATTAAGTGGTAGCCCCTGATGAGCAAGGGAACAACCCACTCGGATAAGCTGGGCTCATTCGGGGCTCAAGCCTCGGTAAATACCCACTTAGGCGGGATGATCCCAGCGGATGGGGGTACGCTGTTAGTTACGCTCAAGAACTTAGTGACCCGAGTGCGAGTCCACTAGGTAGAACTTTTATGCCGTTTGCTTTTTGCCCCATTGGCGAGGAAATTTTCTTGGTCTTCTATGCGGCTGGTAGCATCGGGCTCAATGGCTTTGGTTTCTTTGTCTTGCGGCTGCGTATCAATGACAGTGACGCCGGCACATGCTTTCAACAAATGCTCGATATCTTTCGCGCTGTATCCATTGGCCTCAATGACGAGCGAGCCATCTTTCATATGGATCATCACGCGCCGACTGTTCCTAGCCTTGAGCCAAGAGATGATTACCTTAGCAATCGCATTCCAAGGCATTGCATCACTCAAGGCCGAGATCATCTCGACGAAACCTGAAGCTTGCGGTTGCCCCGATAGCTGCATCACGCTGGAGTGATGAATGGAGGCATCGTCGAGAGCTGCCAAGAAAGACTGGTTGCTATCTTTGAAGAGTGTAAAGCGGATCGCACTTACTGCTTGGTCGCTCATTGGCACAGTACCTTGAGAAATAACTTTTGAAACATTGGCGGGAAAGCGAATTGACCTGGAGATCCAGTGGGCATCTAGAGCTTCCCCCCGTTATCGGACAGGGTTCTTGAGAGCAGCGTCAACTGCGTTAGCGCTTATGTTCCCAGGGCTTAAATTCATCTTCATCCGAGCGCCATACCGTAGCAGAGCGCGGCAAAATCAGCAGAGACATGACATATTCGTACTGATCAGATGAAACCTTCATCTCTCGGACATAGGTGCCGGCCTCTGCGTGAGGAAACCAGATCTTCGCTGGCAATTCGATTCCTCTGCGCTCTTGCTTGACGCCTGGAGCCGCAGCGAGAGAGCCTGCTGGTATCTCGACTGTCTGCTTGCGTGTGCGAAAGAACACGCCTGCGCGGGATGCCTGCTTACTTGAAAATGCCCACTGCATAAAGCCGTCACGGGACAAAACCAGAACCGCATTCTCTTCGGTGTACTGAAGCCACTTCAGAACTGCCGCTGTGAGGGAGACACCATAACGCTCAGCACAGTAGCCCAGTAACTCTAGATCAACGGTGGTGGAAACCTGTGCCCTGAAATCATCCAGAGGCATGAGTAAGTAAGAGGCGAATAGATCTGCCTGAGCCTCGATTGTCTTGTCTTCCCAATCAAGCATGTCTTCGTTGCTGCACTGAAAGGCAGGCCGTGTCTGGCGGTGCAGGATGTAATGGCCTAGCTCGTGAGCTTGGGTAAAACGGATGCGGCCTGGTGATGCCATTGCGCTATTGAATAACAGCATCCATTTTTTTCGCTCTTCGTCTGGGAACAGCGCACCATCAAAGCTTTTGATGTCGACAGGGGTGACTTCTGTGATTGGGTCCGACCATCCGAAAATGTTCGCTGCTTCCATGGCCAACGTTTGTACGTCCACTGGAAACCTGCCGCCGTGCGCGTTACCGAAGGCTTCCAAGATTTTCGACAGCCGGTTGGCTGCTCGCTGAGGTGTCCATACCTGCTCGTCAGCCATCATGTTCCCTTTTTAAAGGTTTCCAGAATCTTCCGAAGATGCTCCTTGGCATCCGGCTCTAGATTTTTGTACCCACGAAAAAATGCATCGTCGAGATGCCGCTCTTCAGGAGCGCGCACATCCTCTTCGAAAAAGTACTGGGTCGCAACGCCCAAAACATCAGCCAGAGCCGTGAGCTTTTCAGCTGATGGCCGTTGCGATTCACGGTTTTCCAGTTCCCAGAGATAACTTTTACTCAGACCAGCCATGTCTGAAAGCTTCTCTAAGGTAAGCCCGCGCTGCTTGCGCAGCTCACGGAGCTTCTCACCGAGACGGGTCGCCACGATCTCGCTCCTTTCAATTGTTCATCAAAATTGTACCACGATTCCGAACAAAGCGTTTGACAATACCGAAATTCGGAGTAGCGTAAGTAGAAAGTTCGCTATACCGAACTTTTGTCATGCTAGCCGATGTGCGCTGAACCGGCGTTGTCGTACTGGCTTCATCTGTTACTCATCCCCAGGGGGGAATGGTATGTCCAGAGAACATGTTGACCATCGCGACATCGCACGGTTCGCCGAAGAAAAGGTGAACCTGCCGAAAGAAAAGGCTAGCGCGTACCGAGAGCAGGCAGGGCGCTTGCAGGAGAAGTTGGAGCGCTACCTGTCAGACCATCCAGACTTCTCGCTCAAGCGGATGCTGGTTTCTGGAAGCTTGGCCAAAGGGACCGCTCTTCGCTCGCTCAGCGACATTGATGTGGCCGTTTACGTAAGTGGATCAGAAGCGCCGAAAGACACCAAGGCGCTGATTGATTACCTGGCCGAGAAATTGCGCAAAGCCTTCCCTAACTTCAGTCCTGAGCAGGTTGTCCCTCAAACCTACTCGGTCACTGTGTCGTTCCGTGGATCAGGTCTGGACGTCGATATCGTTCCCGTCCTCTACAGCGGCCTCCCACAATGGCGAGGCAATCTGATCAGCCAGGAGGATGGCTCTTTCCTTGAAACAAGTATCCCGCTGCACCTGGAGTTCGCCAAAGCACGTAAACGCGCCCAGCCAACTCACTATGCGCAAGTGGTGAGGCTCGTGAAGTACTGGGCTGCGCTGATGAAGCGTGAGCGCGATGGCTTCCGGTTTAAGTCGTTCATGATCGAGATGATTTTGTCGAAGCTGTGCGATGACGGTGTCGACTTCTCAGACTACCCGGAAGCTCTCCAGTCCTTCTTCACCTACATCGCTCGCTCAGAGTTGCGCGAGAAAATCTACTTCACTGACAACTACTCGGCGTCACAGGTCGGCACGTTCTCTGATCCCTTGCAGATCATTGACCCTGTGAATCCGACCAACAATGTTGCTCGGCTTTATACGCAGCAGAACACTGACGCGATCATCGAGGCGGCTCTGGAAGCAGGTGATGCCATTGACGCAGCGCTTTATGCCCCTAATAAGCAACTGACTGTTGGCTACTGGCAGCAGGTCTTCGGTTCAACTTTCCAGGTGTGAGGTAACAGTATGTCCTCTAGCTATTCGGTCACAGAGTCCCAAACCTTCACCGTGACTCACGCCAAGCACATGGCCGCAAAAGTAGCCGCTGACCTGATGCGCCTTCAGCGCCTCTATGGTAGTCCGAGCACCCAGTGGATCTTGGACTATGAGGAAGAGGTAAAGGTCTTCCTCAAGGCGGGTTACCTGGACACTGTGACCTATGGGTTTAAACGTGATGGAAAGTGGATTGAACCCACTCTTAAGTACACCGCATCCGAGCTAACGAGCGGCGATGTTGACGATACTCCGGGGCGTATTCGTCCGAATGCCGACATCACTGGTGCAAGTTTCTACAGCTACATGACCTACAGCGCAGCTTGGAGAAACGCCTCTCAAAACGAACGAGATGCGATTAAAGGGCAAGTGCCAATCAGCAGAAGCGGGGCTGATGAGCCAGCGGTTAATGGCTATTTGACCTCAGACCTTTCGTATTCATCTGGGGGGCGTGCCCTCAACCGTTCGACCGTAAGGAGTTACTGATGAACAAGCCAGCGTTAGATGAACTCTTCGAATACCGGGTCAACTACCCAGATTTCGAACCACAGGAGCGGCTGGCTAGGTTGGTCGGCCTAGACGACCAAAAAGTCCGCCTGACAAAAATCCTCGGTCTTTTGGTTAACTCCTCCGGCCTCACCGACTGGGTAAAAAAATTCCATCCTGGCTCCGAAGCGCTGATCGAAACAGTTCTGCGGCGCCCGCCTCTTGTCGTGCTGGCTGGTGATGTAGGCAGCGGCAAAACTGAGCTGGCCGAAACTATCGGTGATGCCGTTGCCCGGCAGGAAAAAATCAATATTACGCTTTTCCCACTTAGCCTCTCGACTCGCGGGCAAGGCCGAGTCGGAGAAATGACTCAGCTGATCTCAGCGGCTTTTGATTACACCATTGAAGAAGCCAAAAAACTCAAGTCGAGTGGAGGCCGGTCTCGCGGCGCTGTCATCCTGCTTATTGATGAAGCAGATGCCCTGGCCCAGTCTCGCGAAAATGCGCAAATGCACCACGAAGACCGAGCTGGTGTAAACGCCTTCATCAGGGGGATTGATCGGATCGCAAACGCTCAACTACCAGCCGCAGTGATCATGTGCACCAACCGTCTCAATGCCTTGGACCCCGCAGTGAAACGCCGCGCAGCTGAAGTTCTGTCTTTCGGCCGACCAAATGAAGAGCAACGCCGCAGCATTCTCACCCAGCGCCTAGGGCCGCTCGGCATTCCTAAAGCCGCTCTGGATGATCTCGTGAAGGTAACTGGCCCGAGGGAAGGCGACATCCCTGGATTCACTTTTTCTGATCTAACCCAACGGCTGATCCCGTCGATAGTTCTGGATGCTTATCCTAGCCAAGCGGTGAAGCCGGGCAATGCTGTACGAGTAGCGCATGAAATGAAACCGACTCCTGCTTTCCAGGATCATTAATCTTGACGCCCATCGTTGGTCCCATGCTCTATGAGTGAGAAAATATGGCTACGAAAAAGGATCGCATTGCCGACACTGCCTGGATGAAAGATGCTTTTATGGATGTCCAGGTGGAGTTGGCCCTCAGGCTGAAGCGAGCAGCTCAATCCATCTCGCACGCTGGGACGCACGGTACAGTCGTCGAAGACCACTGGATTGAAGTATTTAGGGCCTACCTGCCGAATCGCTATCAGGTTGCGACGGGCTTGGTGATTGACAGCCAAGGTAACCGAAGCGATCAAATTGATATCGTCATCTTCGACCGTCACTACACTCCGACTTTGCTCGATCAGCAGAGTCATCGGTATATCCCCGTCGAAGCCGTGTATGCGATTTTCGAATCCAAACCACATTTTGACAAAAGCTACCTGGAATACGCCGGCAAAAAAGCTGCATCGGTGCGCAAGCTACACCGAACCTCTGTCCCTATTGCGCATGCTGGTGGGACATACGATCCCAAGCCTCTTTTCCCAATCCTCGCGGGAATCATCGCACCAAAATCAAGTTGGGCTGATGGTTTGGGGGAACATTTCCTCAAACACCTACCGGTAGAAGAATCGGAGCAGTTGGATTGTGGTTGCGCGCTTGATGATGGGGCATTCGATACCTTCGATGGCAAGCTCAAAGTCGTCGACGCTGAGGGATCGCTCATCTACTTTTTGTTCCGTCTTCTTTCTCGGCTTCAATCGCTAGGCACGGTTCCGGCAATTGATTGGGCTGCGTATGCAGCGGTCATAAATAGATAGGCATTTACATCTGGCGTTCCCGATAACAACCTAGAATTTTAATCTTGACGAAACCATTTGAGTAGCCTGCAAAGGCTACTAAAAGGATCGGGTACGGACAAACGCTTTGCGTGAGACAACGTAAGCGGAGCAAGCATAACGCACTCTTACTGATAACCAGGAGCTACAAGAGCGTTTTGGAGCCACTGATTGGCAACTGAACATAGGTAACGAACACCGCGCCTAACTGATATCGATGAGGCTGGTTGTCAGGCGAGGAGGGAAGCGCGTGGGCGTGGACGAAACCATCATACCTGCACGCTCTTACGACGTTATTGGATTGATAAGTTGTGGAGCATTTCTGCTCCGCAACGCAGTGCGATCAGCTGTCGAAGGGAGCGCCTTCGATCAGGTCACACACATTCGGACAATGGAAACCATGTATGTGTCGACGCCCGACATCACCGAGCCCTGAACCAATTGCCGTAAACGGTTTTTTCCTAGCGACTTCGGCTAATGCCGCGGTGAAGGCAGCCTTCATTCCGATACGGGGGTAAAGCTGGAGTGTATCGTCGACCAACGAAGGCGTGATCTCCTCCAGACCTACTCCCATGACGTCGACATGGGCGCCCATGTAGACAAGAGCGATTTCCGGCTGCTTACGGACCGCAATTCCAGCGCTGGAGTGCAGTGCGATTGCATCCCAGACCAGCTCTGCTTTCGACTCCGCGTAACCGTTAGCCACAAGAAAATGGCTGGCAGCATCCGCGCCATCCACTTCAAAGCGTTGCTCGGCAGCAAACTCGTCCGTCAGCCCAAGATCGTGCAAAAGCGCCGCGAGGTAGACCGCTTCACGGTCATATTTGAAGCCACGCGTCTTGCCGAGGAACTCGGCAAACCACCATGTCCGGTGCACATGGTTAAAAATCGGTTTCGAGTGAACGCGTTCGACGAGAGAAGAGGCTTTGCGGGCGAGTTCGGAGTCGGGAGCGCTGAAGCCTCCAATGATGACAGGTGTGTTCATGTTTGCTTCCTGAGAGTTAAGGTGACTCACAGCTCAGTCTAAATACTACCGAATGACATAGTTGACTATTCGCGGTCGATTTGTGCCAAAATTTTGGTATTGAATGAGCGGGAGATAGCAGTGAGCAAAACGACGAAAGCAAACGATTTGCTTATCTGCGGGGCGGTAAAACGAGTGGTAATTCTGGGGCTGCCGCCTGTGGACTCGCTCGATGTCATTGGTCCGGCGGAGGTGTTTGCCTTTGCCAACAAACTGCACCCCGGTAATGCTGCACCCTACAAACTTGAATTGGTCTGTGCAGGGACTGATGAGTGCCTGGAGAGCAGCACAGGCATAGCGCTGATGGCGCACAAAACGCTTGAACAGGAGCGTCGTGAGAAGAAATCAATCGACACATTGATTGTGACTTCGGGTTGGAATGCCAAAGAAAAAAAAATAGACGAGACGATTATCGATTGGATCAGAAAACAGTCCACCATTGTTCGGCGTATGTGTTCGATATGCGTGGGAGCGTTTGCCTTGGCGGATGCGGGGCTTTTGGATGGTCGGCGGGCAACGACTCATTGGCGTATGGCGAAAAGCCTCGCAGAGCTTTATCCCAAGGTACAGGTTGATCCGAATCCAATCTGGGTCAAAGACGGCAACGTTTATACCTCGGCTGGGATATCGACTGGTATCGATCTTGCGCTCGGGTTGGTCAGCGAAGACTTGGGAAATGAGGTCGCAATGGAGATCGCAAAAAATCTGGTTTTGTTTTTACGCCGTCCTGGCGGACAAGCGCAGTTCAGTATGACCCTTCAATCACAGCACGCAGCCGGTTCGAATCTGGATGAACTATGCCTTTGGATCAATGAGCATTTGAACTCGGAACTCACGGTCGAAATATTGGCAGACAAGCTATCCACAAGTGTCAGGACGTTAATACGCATGTTCCAACGAGAGTTGCAAACCACGCCTGCGAGGTACGTTGAAGATGTCCGGATAGAAGCAGCCTGCCGGTCGATCGAGCTAGGGGGACGGTCAATGGAGGAGGTCGCGCGTCGAAGTGGCTACCACAGCGTAGACGTACTGAGGAAAGCTTTCGTAAGGCGAATTGGAGTGAGCCCGAAAGAGTACGCCCTGCGGTTCTCGCCAAATAGTGATTTAGCATAGGCTTGTTTTATAGTTGGCGAAGTTTCGCAAGTAATCAAGGACAAGAAAGTTTATGTTGAAAAATTTCTCTTGATGTTTTGCTATGAATATTGGATACCTGCCACCGGTGGGCCTGGTAGGCCCAACTCACTCGACGCGCTCAATAAGAACCATAAATATATAGATCAAGTATTAAACGCGTCCAGTGCAGATTTTTGCCAGTGCGGTCATGAATTCAATTTATGCATATCAAGACAGAGTGATTGGCTATTAATTTGTTGGTTCGTCGCTATTAAACATGTCACGGAATAAAAGCCACTGGCCGTCCACGCGCTTCCACGTCACAAGATAGCGACCTTTCTCTGCTGTGCCTCTAATCCCGGGAGATGTTTGCACGAAAAGCTCATAGCTACCGATCTCGACCGCTTCATCGCCTAAGCCTTCAACCTCGAGCGCCGTGAATTTTCCGCCTACAATCCCCATGCTGAATGCCTGGTCGAAGAAAGCTTGTATCGCCGTCCTGCCACTTAGCGTTGGAACACCATGAGGCATTAGCCGAGAATCCACGGTATATAGATCCGCAATTTTTGCACTGTTTTTTTCAGACATAGCGGCGGCTAGTGTATTTTCTGCAGCCTGAATCTGTTCTTTAAGTGTCATTTTTATCAATCCTATACTTTTAGATCAACTAAAGGTTCCCAGAATTTTCCCTGTATGAAACGTCCATTACTAAACGCATCAATCTCGATAGATTATTGCGCCAAATGCTAACGCAAGAGCATTGCGCGCCGTCAGAAAGAAAACTGTTTACTTGCATTCTGCACGGTGAATATTTCTGTTGTGATCTTCTGTTTACGTAGTAATTCTGCAAACCACCATGTCCGGTGCAAATCTGGAGCACTGAAACCACCAATGACGACCGGAAAAGTCATGTTTGCTTCCTGAGAGTCGTTTGGCTCGAGGCGTAGTCTAAGTTTTTTCTATTGTCAAAATTGACTATTTTCGGGCGATTTGTGCCGAAATGCGCATCTTTTAAGTGAGTCTAGGTCTCCGTTTAATACTCGATGGAAGTAGTCCATCCGCTTGTAAGCGGGACGCAAAACAACTGGTGATATCTGTATGACCCACTGCGGATTCGCTCGAGGTTAACGGTCCCTCGGATGTATTTGCCTTCGCCGAGTACGACCACATCGATAAGGAATTTAAGGTGCCTGTTCGCAGCATGTGTACCTTTGAAAAGTGCAGTCTTTGCTCCGGAAGGTGCATTTTTTTACGTGCATGGCTAGCTCCATATTGGCCCTGAATCCGGCGTCGTTCCTTGATTTTTGGTGTTTACCCCAATAAGCAGGCCCGTCCATGAAAAAGCCAAACCTGCTCCTCGAAGACCCAAGTCCATTTTGCCGACCATCGCTGCCGAGGCTTTCCAGGCTGAGCAGATCCGTAAGGTCCCTGACGAGAACATTGCGCTGCTCAAAGGCATCGGCATGCACCGGGCTTTTCAACCGAAGAGGTTCGGTGGCTGGAAATGTCGCTACCGCAATTTGCCGACTGCATTGCTTTGCTCGCAGGTGTATACGCCCGCACGGCGTGGGCGATGAGCTTGCTCTGCACGCACAGCCATCAACTGGTGGTGTTCTCCGCCAAATTGCAGGAGGAAATCTGGGGCTCTGACCCCGATGCCACGGCCAGCAGCATCGCACCGTTCGGCCCCACAGAAGGAACCGAAGGCGGCGTGTTGTTCAGCGGTGACATGGGTTGGAGTAGCAGCAGCGATCACGCCGAGTGGGAGATAGTCGGTTTCGCGGTGCTCATGATCAACGATATCCACATCATTCAGGATCTGGCTGTTATCGCCAGCCTTGGCGTGGCGGTGTTGCTCTTCGCCAACCTGGTTCTAGTGCCCATCCTGCTGTCTTACACCGGGGGCGATGCGAACGCCGCGCAGCGCAGTCTGAAAGCTGAGTCCAGGAAGTGCGCCATGCACTTTGGCGTTTTCTCGACCTGTTTACCGATCGCCGCCATGCCATCTGGGCGATTGGCACAGGCGTGCTGCTGGCGGCCATCGGCTTCGCCTTCATACTGCAGCTGAAGATTGGCGGCACTGGCAGCGGTGCCCCTGAACTGCGTGCCGATTCGCGTTACAACCGCGACAACGCCTTCATGGTCGAGAACTACAGGGCCAGCAGTGACACTATGTGATAATGGTACGTACCCCGTAGTATCAGTGCGGTGCCTTCTCAACCTTGCAAGCCGTGGACAAACTGGAAATGCCTGCGTCTTCTGCATGGTGTGGAGACGACACCGTCCCTGGCCAGCCTGGCCAAGCACACTAGCGTGGGTCTTAACGAAGTCAACCTGCTGTGGTACGAGATTCCGCGCTCTTAGCCCGTCGCCTATACGGCTCGAACGCTCGTCTAAATGCTCTTTGATGAAATGGTTTTGCCCGCTCCCAAGGCGCGCTCAGCATGACCGCCAACTCTTCGTCTACATTGTCGCCGACGTAGTTATCCAAGAAGAGGGCGGCCTCAGTGGTACCGATTGTGGTAATGCTTATAAGCTCCAGTGCGACGGGGGGCATAGCGGAGCGGCGTAGCATTGAACCGCTTAAGTACCAGTCATTTGGTTAAAGGCGGGCGATTCCGCCTTCTGTTTGTTAGACATACCTCGGAAAAACCGAAGCATTCATCAGTGCGAACCCGGTGGCGATTTTAGCTTTGTGCTGCCAATCTCTCCGCTTGCTGGATCGCTGGTTTGGGCAATGTCAGGCGTAGGCTTTCACGATACTGTTCGGCCGCTGCCTCGTGAGTGACCTCCACAACAGCATCGTAATTTTCTCGAATGACCGATTCGATCTCAGCGATATCTGCGCGGAAGAATTCTTTGCGGCCATTGACTTTGTTGAGGCGACCTTCGGCAAAGCGCTCGTGCAATTTTGCTTCTAACGCCGGAGCGTTATTGGAAAAGACCATTGCATGGACGTCAAACCAAAACGGCACCGATGCGTCCCCCAGCTCATCTACCCGATCCATTGGTTCCAGGCGGCGGGTCATTCCGATCTTGTAAATCCCTTCCCCGAATGCCCCGAGGTTTGAGATCACATACACATAACCGGCTTTGGCATTCTGTTCGCGATAGTCGATCAGCTTTTCTTCGCTCTCTAGCTCTGCTCGACCCGCTTCAACCTCGGCCAGTTTCGCCAACAGGGCGGTTCGCTCATCTTCAGACTCTGCTTTCCCCAAGCGAGCCTGGAGATCTCGCATGGCGGTCGTGAAGTGTTTACGTTCCTTGGCGATTTTCTCCCGGGCTGCACGAATCTCCTGTTCAAGCTTCTGTTGTTCCCGAAGTTCTTCACGGGCTCGCTTAGCTTCTTCCTTTTCTTCTTGCTTCTTGATCTGAAACTCGTGAGCGAGGTGCAGTTCATCGAGCTTGAGACCTAGGTATGTGCGCGAAATTTCTACGCTCATAATTTTTCCTAGGCGGTTGCAGGTTTCGAACGACTTGAGAATTCGTTTTTCACCCAGTTCGACGTTGTCGAATTTCACGTTGTCGACGCAGGCATCGGCTTCGTTGTTAAACGAGCGAATCACCAGCTTGATCATATCGTTTACAAGTTTGCGACCTTGCGCCTTACTGTCATTTACCGTCCAGTCCATGTTCCCTGTCGCGGCATCTCCGTTCTTGATCAAGGCCTTCTGACGATCGCGGACACTGTCCAGGCGTGACTTGTATTCTTGGCTGCTGATTAGCTTGAACTTGGGTTCGTAAAGCGCAAAGCTTTCTAGGAGGAGGGCTTCTTCCCACACCAATATCTGCCCTCGTAGATCGGAGGAGCTTTGCGCGAGCGCTGCGACCTCCCTCTCGGCGCGCTGAGTTTCTTCGCGGACAGCCGACAACTTCTCTTTTTCTTGCTCAATCAGCTTCTGAACTTCCAATACATCCATGGCGCCGATCTGCGTGGTGAATGCCTGGAGTTGCGCGTATTGAGTTTGGAGATCCTTAAGCTGGGTCTCCAATCCATCGGCGCGCAGCCGATGGGCGGGGCCATTCCAATAGTCGCTGAAAGACATGGATTTCTTCCTTGGTTTTTTCAATTAGGTATCAGTTTTGGGCGAACTCAGATGGCAATACGCGCCATGAATCCGGCTGAACGAATAATGCCTGATCTTCACATCTTTCACTTGAGCAGCTATGCAAATTCCCTGTGTTCACAGGAACTAGACCAGGGTGTGGTGGTAGCTCATGGAAATATTGGCATCTTTGACTGGAGTTTTGATCTTCGCTATTCCAGCGCTGTCCGTTACACCTGTGATCTTTTGACCATCGACAGTGGTAGTGAAATCTATTCCGACTAGAGGTTGACCAGTCTCGCTATCAGTGATGCTCAAGGTGTGCCCATAGGTTTTTTTCAGTAAAAGCGAGAGTGGAGGCTTGAACGGTGCAGGAGTATGGGAGTCGCCAATGATCACCGTACCCGAGCCACCAATAACTGCGTCGCCGTTTGTGCCGACGGTTCCCACCAGAGCGGCATTCTTTACGTTGATGAACACCGTCGCAGACACTGCCGAGTCCAAAGCGCTGCCGCAGGTGCAAGTGTCGCCTTTCGTCGCAGCTGCGAGCCCGTCGAAAAACACATCGGGAGATTCGGACGCAATGGCTTTGAGCCCGTGTCCAGGCATATCGCTCAGTTGTCTGGTTCTTGGAGGTGTTCCTGTGTAATAAAAAGCCCCGAACAACGCGGGGCTAACGAACGGGCGTTTACTCCACAGCAGCAGGTTGTGTGAGAGCCCTCACAAACGCCGAGGGCGGTAGCCACACCTCAATAGTACGCGGTGCGCCTGTCAGCCTCTGAGAAAGCCGTATACGTTTCCAATTTAAGGCCGGCAACGGTGTTTTTGCCAGAGACTTGGCGCATTTCTGAGCATCATCCAGATGGTAAATAATCGTCGGCTGTTCATAAAGTTTTGGGGCACTGCGTTTTTGCTGGTAAGCCGTACTAACCACATCCTCTATAGGCGGTACAGAGGCGCCTTTTGCTTGCCAGATGGCACGAAGAGCGCGGGCTTTGTCACGGTGCTCCGGTCCGTATATCTGAATGAAAATGACGTGGTCCGAACAGACGGTGCTATCGGCCAGAGTCGAGTCGGTTGGTTCCACATTAGTGTCAGGAACCGCCTTTGCCACGCTATCAACGGGGAACGGCTTGGGGGCCGCCGGTGTCGGTGCTGAGGCCTCTTCGATGGGGGCAGGGCTTAGCGGAGGCGTTTCTTCAAAAACCGGAGGGGGCGGTGCTGGTGCTGGTGCTGAGGCCTCTTCGATGGGGGCAGGGCTTAGCGGAGGCGTTTCTTCAAAAAACGGGGAGGGCGGTGCTGGTGCTGAGGCCTCTTCGATGGGTGCAGGGCTTGGCGGTGGCGTTACTTCAAAAACCGGGGGTGGCGGCGTTGGTGCAATGGGGCTTTCACCTAGAGCGCTCCAATCGGTTCGCGGAATGGCGCGGCTGGGTTTGAGGCTCACAGCTTTTTGTGAGGCCTCCATCTGCGTGCGGGCCGCGGTCATTTTCGCCGCTAATTTATCGCGTTCGCTGGTGTCACCATTCGCCAGATTGCTAGCGCTGGGCGCTGTTGCTGCGTGTGCGGGATCACCCGTGGACGCTGCCGTGGCAACGCTAATTTCAGGCGATTCTTGCTCGCCGCAATAGGTACGGGAGTCTTTGGCTTGATCGAGCTTGGTGGAGGCTGACTCATCTCTGGCCCAATAGCCATCGTTCATGCTGCGCGCTGATTCATCGGGTTTTTGTGGGCAAACAAACACGGTGCTCAGGGTGTTGCAGGCGGCCAGTTCGTTCTTGAGTTGTGCGCACAGTGCGTAGGTTTTACGAAGCATATCCAGGGTTTCAGCATTACGTAGAAACAGCTGGTCTTCATCGTTGGCACGCAGGGTTTGCCAGGCCATCAACAGTTGCGCAGCCATGTCACCAATGGCCTTTCTCGCCTCGTCGTTCTTGGCTGTGAGCGGCAGACTGCCGTAAGCGGTATACAGGGATTTGAACAACACATTGGGCGACAGGGTTTCATCCGGACTATCGAGCGCCACCCAGATGCCAGATGCTGACGTGATGATCGCTCCGAGGCCAAGGCTGGCAGCGGCCACGGTTTTACCCACTATGCGCTGGGGCGTGCGTTTGCATGTCAACTCAGGGGATTCCAACCAGTCATTATTACCAATGGATACCTCCAGGCCCTCCAGCAAGTCGCCTTTCAGCAGGTTGCCCAGATGGTTACCCAAGGAGAAGTAGCTTTCCCACTGCGCCTCGTCAAAGAACTGGTCGGCCGTGCTTTCCTGGGGAAACACGGGAAAGTCGCGGCTGTAGTTGTAAACATCCTCTGCCAATCCGGACACCATATTAGGTTTCACCAACACCAACGCGCCGGGGGTGTTGTCATCTGGGTAAATCACCCGCGCTACGGCCAGGCAAGCACTGCCTTCACGGGATATCAGGTCATCCAGCGTGCCGAAGATGCCGTTGCGATTTTCCCGCGGTAGAACAAAGCGGATATCCACATCCAGATCAATTCGGGCGCGGCGTATCAGGTTTTCCAGATCCTGGAATTTGTACTCCGGGTCGGCGCCACAGTCGGCGAGGATAATTAGCTTGCAGCGCTCCTGAATTAACGCATAAGCGCCGGTGTTTTCCGCATGCCCGCCATCGCTGAGGTATTGGATCCTGCTGCTTTTACCGGCGTAGCTTGCAAACAGTTCACTCAGTAGACCTTTGTATTTACCAAAGTATGTGTCGCTCCAGTTCTGGGCCAACGTGCTGTTGTGCGAGTTCCACCAATAACCAAGCCGCACCCCAAGGGTAGTGAGCATGGCTGCATAACCTGGTTTGGTCAGTGCGCCCATGCCCGGTGAAGCCGCGGCGCCGGAAATAGCCATCCAGGTGCCCAAGGTAGCCAAAGCAGGTTCAGCGACTTGGGCCCAGCCCGCACGTGACACTCGACAATAGCCCGTGCCACCGATGATCGACATCAGATCCCCTTGGCGATCCACATTGTGCAAACCTTTGCGTTGGTACGTCTGGTTTACACACACGTTGACGATATGCACAGGTCCGCCATGCCGGTGAGGATGGTAGTCCTTGAACAACACATCATCATCGTCATGCACTTCAGTGACTTTGGAGTTGGCCGTTCGCTCAGGATTGGCGGCTCCCAGATAGGCCCTGGTAAGGCGCGAGCGGTAGAAGTTATGTAGCGACGATCTGTTGAGAAAATTGACATTACGGCCAGATGCCACAATCAACACCGAGCAAATACCGGCCGCCGCCCCTAGCGGAATCAGCGCCCCAATGTAATCAAGTTGAACAATAGGTCCGTCTACTACCCATACCTGGGCGGTGGCAAACGCGTGAACAATACTGGTCCAGAAAATAAGCAGCACCACCAAGCCAAACCGGCCTGCCATATCGAGAATAAAAGGCATGCGCTGGCGCAAAATGTCGCCGGTAGAGCCGTTTACCTGTTGAAGCATCGGAAGCACAAGGCGCAATACAGCAAGAATGGCGGCAAACAATGCGCCCAGAGGAAACAGATGCGCGGGGTCCTGCGCGAGGCGCCACGCCACGACATCCACGCCGCCCAGAACCACGATGGCAGCTGCAAGTTTTACAGCGCGACTAAGTTGCAGCGTGGCCCGGTGCGAGAAGCGGTCGAGCTTCTTGTTGTCCTTGCAGACTATCGGCACATACCAGTACCAGGCGATGGCAGCAGCGGCCCATATAAATGGCACGGGTAACAGCAACCACAGCGTTGGCACGAAGGCCATGACTTGCCAGAAGGCCGGATACCGTATCCAGTCCTCTGGGGGAGCCTGGGTAAATGAATCGTTTACGCACCACCACACAACAATATCGAAAGAGCCCAGAGCGCAGGCCAGCACTACGGCGAGGAGCCCCAGTTCCAAATGCACGCCGGCCAGGTTACGCAAGAACACCACAAAGCCATAAAGCTGATCGCGACTGCCTTGCGGTGTGAGATAACGGCTATTGGCACGCAACCAGCTTCTGTGAATGGCCGTAGCACCTTTGGCGCCCAGCTCTTCCTGTAACGCCTGCGATGAGCCTTTGGCCATGGCCAAACGGCCCACCATCGAGCCGATATAGCCACCGCCCGATACGGTCGACATCAGGTCGATTTTCCCGAATACGCGATTTTCTGCCAGCGCGCTGATCAAGCCATAGCAGAATGTGGCACTGCGAATACCTCCGCCGGACAGCGCCAAGCCCCATGGCTTTTTCGAGGTAGACAGCATGCCTTCTTCTTGTAGTTTTTCGTGCCGTTCGGCAATCAGTTGCTGCACGAGGCTGTTGGGTTGTACCTCGTTTTGTTTTGCCTCATTGACCATGTTCTGCTCTCCGTCCTTTTAGTGCGCCTCTACGGCAGGTGCCGGCAGTTTTTAATCGGGGCCTTATCGGTGGCTCCGTGCGTTGAAAAACGACTGTACGTCCACGAAAAAGCGGTCCATCCCTAAAAGAGTGAACACGAGGCTTATGGGTAAGAGATATAACGTCCAGCTGCGGATGTCAGGTTGTAAAACCGTACTAGTGCCAGAGGCTAAAAGATAGCCATCAGCCATCTAACGCTAGCAGTGCTGGACTATCTGTCCAGTGGTTGGCGGGTCTTATTGAGCGGCGTTGCGTGCTTGGTGCGCGAAGCGCCTGTTACGGGAGCGGTATACCAAGCAGAGCAGTGCATAAAAAACGCAGGAGCGGCAGCGCTAGCCGCGTTCTGAATAGCCATAAAAAACGGCGGATTGAATCGACCCAGAATCAGTAGACGCTGGATGGTCGCTTCTATCCGTAGCAACCGGCTGAAAGCAAGCCTAATAGGTCGGTCGTTACCGGAAAAAGCCTCCGAACGTGGTTCTGCCTTGCGCTCGATTCGCCGCTCCGCGACGTCTTGCTCTAGGAAAAAATCACCTCTAGCAACTAACACCTCGTATATTTGATTGTGATAGGGCGCAGTTTTCGCAATGAGGCAAGGGGAATTTATTCAATTGGCCAGAGACACCAAAACTGAAGCTGATAAAAACGGATCAACCGAACAATTCATAAACATCGAGCTTGCCGACCTAGCGGTCACTTTCGATTTACCTGCAAAGCGCCTCCAGGAGGAACTGGCCAAGTTTGGCTGGGGGATGATTTTCGATGAGGCGAACCGTTTGGCGCACGTGGATGAGTTTGACCGGATGACAGAACTGCGGAAGCAAAACAAGGAGCGAGTAAGACGCGACGTGCATCCGACCTGGGCGCATCTAGTACAAGCTGCGAAAGAATTCCTGCCTCATCTAGCATCGCGAGTGCCCGGCACTCCTACGAGTCCTCCTGATCGGCTGACCGGCTATGTCTATGTTTTATTCGATGGGATGACGGGGCTGAGCAAAATCGGGCACACCAAGACGGCTGGCCGTCGTCAGCGTGCACAGATGGGTGGCCATGGAAGCCCTATCGTCAACGTCGTGAATGTCAAAGTTACAGACTGCCTTGCGGCTGAAACGCAGTGTCATGAGCATTTTGCCCAGTACCGCACAAACGGTGAGTGGTTTAACGCGAAACTCGAAGAAATTATTCAGTACGTTGATACGGAATTGGACTGGCTGAGTATCGACTACGAGAGTCAGGAAACGCTTCAGCACTACATCCATCACTGCAAGTCAGGAAACAGAGAGGAAGCAAAGGCGGTATTGAGGGAGGGGCGGAGTAGACATTCTCGTCTCAAGCCTCCCAGCGGCGGATATACGTAGGGAGGCACATAATGTTTATAAAGCGCCCCAGACCCACATTAAATTAAACGTCTGCTTCTGGCCGATTGTTGCCTTCAAAAGCGATTTTAGGACTGCCGTATCCGCAGAATCGCTTCCGTGATCGCTTTTGCGTTCGTGTCTAATGTCTTCATAGCCATCACGGCGTTATCTGCAACTATCTCCACGCCATTGGCCGAAAGCCAAACGGCGAACTCCTCGATTGCCGCTGCTAATGCATGCTGGTTGTGCAGAAGCAATGTCAGCGCATCTGCAGTGGCAATATTGGAAGCTGAGTTATCTAGCATGCGATCCATCCTGGACATGAGGGTTCGCCAAGCCTAGCTGATGCGGCCGCAGTAGAATGTTTGAGATACGCATAGTCAATTTACCAGTTCTCCCGGGGGCGAGGGCGCGGCCTTCGCCGATCAGCCATTTATTGCCGGTATGCCGGCCGCAGAACCAATTGGGAAAGACGACGACATTGTCGCGGCTCTCGTTGAGATGGCGGTAGGCCTTGTAGACGAGGTGAGCTTTTGGAGCCGCAATCCCGCTTTGCAACGTGAAATTGTTCACCTTGAAAATGTCATGATCCACGGAGGCTCTTCCGAATACTTGACGTAACAGGTGCCGGCCGCAGATGTTTCGGATTGCTTATCTCCGTGCGGCCACTACTCGACCGATCCGGCAACTTGAGGTAGGGGGCTGCCTTTTTACGTCGGAGCAACTCCAATTCATATCCACAAATTTGCGGATGTTCGAAGGCGCCGTGCTCCTGAAGACTACCTCTGCGTCGTAAATGAAGCTTGGAGGCGTGAACCCCAGCGCGCAAAAAAACGCAGGCGGCCCGGTCACCGGTCGCAACGCCGTCGGGGTGACTGCGGTGGGCGCGAGCATCCTCACAAATGAGACCGTGTTTCTTACCTATCAACGCGATGCAGATCATTGCCGGTAGAACGTTCTCGCACGCTGGAGAGCAAAGACGTGAATCCGATAGACCTTACTTGTACCGACATTGTTCGTATCGTTGCCACCCACGAGATGATATCGCCCGAGATCATTGCCGCGCTGGTACAACGCACGCGAGGGACGATGCATTACAACACCTATTCCTCATACGACGGGGACCTGGTCCTGCGTGCCGCCGACCACGCGATTGCCAAGGGAAAGAAGCCGGACCTGCATGGCGTGCCGGTGGCGCTGAGAGATAGCATCAACGCGGTCGGCTAACCCTCGATAAGGTCTTTCGTCGTCCACATAAAGTGATGCGCGCGCCCGGCATGAGGGCAGAGACGGTCTGGATACCAACGCATATCCATCGGAAGAAAACCGGGGCCGATGACGATATCAACATGGAATACCGGCACGCCGCCGGTGATGAGGCAGCGCGCAAATAAGCGATGGAGGGCAGATCGTTAGCGGACATCATGTAACACCTCTGTGTGAGGGCGTTTAAGTTATCATTGACACTAAATGTCAAAAATTACGTTAAAGCCTTAAAAATAGACAGTGGCGACTTCGAAGCCTTTGGCCTTCAAGATATCCAATCTGGAGTAATTAATGTTGCGCAAAGTGTCATTTCTGATTACTCGCGGTTTCGAACTCCTCGACCTAAGCGGACCGCTCTGTGCGTTTACCGTGGCTCGCGACGTCTATGGCGTCCCTTATGAAACCAGCATCGTATCGTCCGACGGAGGGCTGGTGGCTGGTAGCGCGGGATTTTCTGTGGACACAAGCGATAGATCCCTGGCTCAACACGGCGACACCATCATCGTAATTGGCGGGCCCAAGGCCCTCGTTGGCGGCAGCGGCCCGGAGATTGTGGACATGTTACGGTCGCTCGCACCCTCAACACGCCGGATGGCGAGTGTTTGCACAGGTGCTTTCTATCTTGCGGAGGCTGGCGTGCTGGACGGGCACCGCGTTACAACGCATTGGCGGCACGCGCCTTTGCTGCAGTCACGGTTTCCATCACTAAACGTTGACGCCGACCGGATCTACGTAAACGATCACGAAATCTGGACCTCGGCAGGTATATCCGCTGGAATTGATCTCGCGCTTGCAATGATTGAAGCGGACTTCGGTTCCTCGATCTCTAAATCGGTGGCGCGGGAACTGGTCGTTTACCATCGGCGCCCCGGAGGCCAGTCGCAGTTTTCGGCGATTCTGGAACTTGAACCCGACTCCGATCGAATTCGCGACGCGCTAGATTTCGCACGGAGCCATCTGCACGAAAACCTGTCGGTCGAGCGGTTGGCTCAGGTTGCATGTATCAGTGAGCGCCAGTTCGCCCGTCTTTTTTTGAAGGCAACAGGTGAGACTCCAGCTCGCGCGATCGAACGCCTACGGGCAGAAGCCGCAAGGCCACGACTGGAGGAAGGCATCGCGCCGATTGAGGCGATCGCACGGGAGGTTGGGTTCGGAGACGTGGAACGGATGCGCCGCAGCTTCGTCAAAATTTACGGCCACTCGCCACAGGTAATCCGCCGTTTTGCCCGGGCGGGCGTGTTAGCAGGTTCGGCACCCCTGCAGGGATGATGGAAGGGCATGTTTTCTCCATTAATAGTATGTCTGTTTTTGAGGCTATTATGTCCTTTCTGACATCGTAAGGACGTGGGATGGTAGGCGCAATTGAAAGCCCCTACACCAGCGACCACCGAGCGTAAAGATGACTAATGAATCCCTGAAGACGGACATTCCCTCCCTCAACAAGCTTCGAGAAGCGACCGCAAAAAAAGGCCCTCCATTTCGGGTAGGTATTTTGATCGGCCCCGGTTACTTTCCGTTGGACATGGTAGGTGTCCAGGCAGTCCTTGGCACGTTGCCTGGGGCCGAAATCTACTTAGTCTGGAGGTCGCGCGAGCCGGTCGAAGGTTTCCGAGGGCTTTGGACGCTCCCCACAGCGACCTTTTCCGATTGTCCTGACTTGGATGTCATCGCAGTGCCGATGATGCCACCCGAAGTGCAGACCGATCGCGAAGTCGTGGATTTTGTCGCGACCCGGGGGGGAAGCGCGCGCTATCTCATCGGTATTTGCAACGGCGTACTGACGCTTGGTGCCGCCGGGTTCTTGCGCGGAAAGCGCGCAACAATCAGCCATAACTCTCACTCTATTCTGCCTCTCTACGGCGTAACGGAGGTGGTTAAGAGTGGAGTTGTAGCGGATGGGAATGTCTTTACCGCCGGTCCGAGCGTCGGCAGCTTCGAAGCGGCACTTCTCGTGGCAGAGCAGGCATTTGGGCGGCAGGTCGCAGAATTGTCCGAATTTATCGTCGAGTATGACCCGCATCCGCCTTTTGGCACCGGAACTGCGGTGGGCGCAGGGGCTGCGACGGTGGGCAAGTTCGAAGGAATGATGGCCGACATGATTTCCCTCTATCGCGCCGAAGCTTTGAAATTCGCCGCCGCTAACGCTTGAAGGCGGCGTTCGGAAACGCTGGCTTGGTCGGCTGGGGTATAAGTTCCAGCCAACTAAGGAGGATGTTCTCAAGACATTACTTGCGTTCGTCTCTTGCTACAGATGAGAACGCGGTTCCTCGCAGTCGGCCCCTGTCGACCATGAACTGTCGAGCCAGCCGAAGTAACAGCAAAAAGGAAATCGCTATGTCTTTGAAAGAAAAACTCGACGCCTTCAGAGCAAACGTCGAATCTGGTACGAGAATCCCAAGCTCCGTGGTGGAGAAACTTCATAGGTCAACTGAAGAACTCGTCGCGTCAGGCCAGGCGGAGCAAGCAAAAAAGGCGGGGGACAGAGCGCCATCGTTTGCGCTCGAGAATGCCGACGGCCAAACGATCAATCTTGCAGATCTTCTGGCCGATGGACCGGTGGTCTTGACCTTCTATCGCGGGGTCTGGTGTCCCTACTGCAATTTGGAACTTCAGGCGCTGGAAGAGGCCCGAAGTGGCATCGAGGCTCGGGGCGCACAGCTGGTCGCCATTTCGATGCAGACCGCACCGAACAGCCGTAAGTCGATCAGAGAAAATAAGCTCGGTTTCCCAATTCTGATCGATCCACACGGCGCAGTAGCCGAAGCGTATGGCCTGCGCTTCGAGTTGCCAGACTATCTAATCGACGCCTACAAAACCGTCTTCAAGAACGATTTGGCTGTCATCAACGACGATCCGGCATGGACCCTGCCGATGCCAGCGCGCTACGTCATTGAGCAGAACGGAATGATCGTCTATTCCGAGGTGAGCGCCGACTATACCCGTCGACCAGAACCAGCCGAACTGTTGCCCGTCCTCGACCGGCTCGGGACACCAATCGCATAAAGAACGCATTTGGCAACTCGAGTGCAGTCACGTATATGCCAGTCATGGCGGGCAAGAGTCCGAAGTGTCGCGCCGCCGCCAAGTTGGCCTCGTCGACCCACCTGAACACGACAGCGTCGCTCGGGTTGCGAAGGTCTTTTTTCCACAAGAGGTACTTACATGTCTGGTAATCAGAGCACCGTCCGCGTCAACGACGTCGACATCAACATCGTAGTTGCTGGGCAAGGCGATCCCGCTCTAGTCTTCCTCCATTATTGGGGCGGCTCCAGCCGCACATGGACCCCGGTGATCGCTCAGCTGTCGGAGACGCACCGTTGCGTGGCCATCGATTTCAGGGGCTGGGGCCAGTCCGGCAAGGATGCCAAGGCCTATGATCTGGAAACGCTCGCGGATGACGTGGCCCAGGTCATCGCTAAGATTGGGCTGAAGGAATACGTGATCGTGGGTCATTCGATGGGTGGCAAGGTCGCCCAGCTTCTGGCATCAGAGAGGCCCGAGGGGCTTAAACGCCTGGTCCTGGTGGCTCCGGCTCCACCCACGGCGTTGCCTGTCCCACAGGAACAGCGAAGGGGCATGATCGCGGCTTATCAAGTCCGGGAAGGTGCCGAGGCAGTTATCGGCATCCTGGCGTCGCAGCCGCTATCGGATGCATTGCGCGAGCAGGTGATCGCGGACACCCTGTGTGGTGCCCCAGGCGCCAAGCAGGCTTGGCCGGAAGTGGGGATGGTCCATGACATCACAGGGCAGGCGTCGAATATTGCTGTGCCGGTTCACGTCATTGTCGGTGGTGCCGACAACATCGAATCCGAAGCGTCGCTTCGTAACGCTTTTGCAAATGTGGTTCCGCAGGCCGAATTCGTCACCCTGGACGGAGTAGGGCACCTTGCACCACTCGAAGCGACCACGGCGCTGGTTGCTGCAATTCGTTCGGTCACCCCAATTTGATGGGCTAAACCCGAAGAGTTGATTCGGAGCCCTTACCCATAACGTCCCACATGAGTGATTGGTGGGGCGTACTCTCGCAGTAAGACAGCGACGCTAGCCTGTCGCCCGATGTATTCGGTTGTAGTGTGTATCACCAGAGCTTTGGCTTGCAGCCGCTCTACATAAATTTGCATTTCCTGACTAGAAGTGGCTTGGGCTTCTTAACCCAAGCTTTGACTTCGCTTGGAGTTTTACAGGCGACCGCTCGTGCGCGTTCTGCGTAGAGAGCCCAATTTGCAAAAGAGGTTAATGGATGCTTTTGAAACACCTCTGCCTAATCGTCCTGCACAAGTGTTCCTTCGTAAGCAGCAAAGAACTCCTCCGGCATACGTTTTGGTTTTCCGCTAGAGATCTCGACACAGACGAAGGTCGTCTGTGCTCGAAGAAGCGATTGCTGATCAGTAGGACGAATGATTTGAAATTGGCGGACTAGCTTGAGGCGTTTTTCTAAAGCGACAACCCAAGTGCCTACCAACAGCCGATCCCCCTCGTAGGAACTGGCTGAGTAATCGATCTCGTTGCGGACCACAGCCATCCCTCGATTGAGTTGGTGGTAGTCCGACAGCGACAAGCCAAGGCTCAATGCATGCGCCCACGAACAATCCTCTAGCCACTTAACGTAAACCGAATGGTTGGTATGACCCAGGGCATCAATATCGTTTTTGCCCACCTCCAACTCAATCACAAACGGGTTCTCTCTATCCCAGTTCATCCTGAAAAACTCCCATCAGCCCCACATGCGGTGGCGGCGACCCTAAAAAAGGAAAATTTCGCTGTACCGGTGTGAATCAAGGCGCAGCAGTCTGTCATCGCTGAATGCAGTTTGACACACCTGCGAGCGTAGCATAACGTTCGTTTACTAAACGACCGTTATGTATCGACAAAAGACGTTGGCGTGAAATTTCCTCCACTACAAAAACAACAGAGAAATGCATCCGGGAGTCACCAATGCAGCAGCAGTTTTGGCATCAAAGCTACCCCTCTGATTTTCCTCACGAGATTGATTTGGAGTGCATCGATACGCTGGTCGACACGCTCGAGCGAACGTTCAATCTCTATCCTGACCGTATTGCGGCCACTTGCCTTAACGAAACCTTGAGTTATTCTCAACTTGAAAGGATGTCGAAAAATCTTGCGGGTTATCTACGGCAGCACGAGTTAGAAACGGGCGACCGGGTTGCCTTGATGATGCCAAACTGCTTGGCCTACCTCGTTGCGCTAACCGGTGTACTTCAGGCCGGTTTGACTGTCGTGAATGTCAATCCGCTCTACACGCCCAGGGAGCTTGCGCATCAGCTCCGCGACTCGGGCGCTAAGTGTCTTATCATCGCCGAGCAGTTCCTACCGACCTTCGAGCTAATTGCAGAAGGCACGGCCGTCGAGCGCGTGTTGACCGTTTCCATAGCCACTCTGATAAAAGATGCCAGTGCAAGCGAGGGACAAACCTCGGTTCACCAGCACTCGTCTCACCGGGCGACCGTCACCTTTAGCTCAGTAATTGCGAACCACCGAAATGTCCATTTTGAAGATCTATGGGTAAACCCGAACGACTTGGCTTTTCTTCAATACACCGGCGGAACCACCGGAGTTTCGAAAGGCGCGATGCTGACCCACAGAAGCGTTGGTGTCAGCTTGAAGCTGATTCTCCTGTGGCTGGCTCCACAAGCAAATGGCGCTCAAAAATCAATTGTTCTGCCATTACCCCTCTATCACGTTTACCCTCTTGCTGTGGCTCTCATGTCGATCGCGAGCGGCGCTAAGCTTCGTCTCATCCAAAATCCGCGAGACTCGAATTCGGTACTCGACGAGCTACAGCGTGAACCGTTCAACATGTTTATGGGGGTCAATACCCTGTTCAACAGTCTGGTGGATAATCCAGGACTTCGGGACGTCGACTTTTCCCAAACAACTTTCATCATAGGTGCGGGGGCATCCGTCCAACAGGCAGTGGTGGATCGATGGATCGCAGCGGGTGGTCCCCCGATTACCGAAGCTTACGGGCTCACAGAAACGTCCCCTTGTGTGATGTTTAATCCTCCTGGGAAAAATGGAAGCATCGGTATCCCGATGCCTTCAACAGATGTATGTATCGTCGATGATGATGGAAAGCCCGTACAGCTTCATTCCGCGGGGGAATTGCTCATAAAAGGCCCCCAACTTTTTGCTGGTTACTGGAATAGCCCTGAAGAAACAAATAAGGCCTTTACATCTGATGGTTGGTTCAAGACTGGCGACGTTGTCATCATGGATGGCGATGGTTTCATGCGTATCGTCGATCGCAAGAAGGATATGATTCTTGTTTCGGGTTTCAATGTATATCCGAATGAAATTGAGAACGTCGTAGCTTCGCATCCAGAAGTAATGGAATGCGCCTGTATTGGTGTACCTGACTCCCGCTCGGGCGAAGTACCGCATCTGTTTGTAGTCCTTCGGTCGACAGGTGTTACGCCGGAGCAAATAAAAGCACACTGTCGTGAGCGGCTTACGGCTTACAAAGTCCCTCGGCACATCACTTTCACCGATGCATTGCCAAAGTCTGCTGTAGGGAAAATTCTCCGTAAGGACTTACGACCCTAGGCTCGCAGAAACACCAGGCGAGGGACTACCTTCGCTTGCGATTTGCCAAAGGCCTGGAGATAAAACTATGGATGTGTCAACCGTTGCCGATCTCGCGCGTAATCAAGCTCGACTGACACCGAATCGAACGGCACTGGTATTTCAGGAGCGGCGGACCAGCTTCGCTGAATTGGACCGGCGGGCCAACCAGGTCGCTCATGGTCTCCTGGCGGCCGGAGCACATGATCAAGGCCTGATTGCGGTGCTGGATCAAAATAACGACTACTTTTACGAGATTTGTATCGGGGCCGCTCGGGTGAATGCTGGGGTTGTCCCCTTAGATCCATCTCTCTCTATGCAAGACCTCCTTCAGATTTTAAGGGATTGCAAGCCTCGTGCGCTTTTTGTTGGCGCGGCGTATACCCCACTAATCGATCAACTGGGTCTGGAGCTTTACTTCCTCGACTTTATTCTTGAGATGGGAACGCCCTACGAACTATGGCGGGACGTACAACCTTGGAGGGAGCCTGGGGTTACTATTGATGGCTCCGGGATCTCACTGCTTCTTTATGCCGGAATTAAGTATGGTGCTTTCGAGAGAGTTCTATTTACTCACGAACACATTTTTCACAAGATGGCAGCTGTCGGCTGGGAGGAGGGAGGCTTAGTCGCGGGCAACGGGGAATACGACATCGCCCTGATTTGCTTACCCAATGCTCATGCTGGCGGCTCAGTCTATGGATTGACGGCACTGTCGCAAGGGGCGCAATTGGTGATTGGTCCTGAGGTCATTTCGCGTGACATTGCGGCGCTGATCGACCGCGAACGCGTCACCAGATCGCTCATGATGCCTGAGGTGATTCCCGAACTGCTCGTCGGTTTCCGGTCTGGGATCGGAGATTATGAAACGCTACGTAAATTGCTGTTCGTCGCCGTACCGATGCCAACGGTCTTGCTCCTGTCCGCGCTTTTCACCTTTACTAAAACTGCGTTCAGCAAGCTCTATGGGCTAACCGAATCTTGTGGACCGGTCTGCTATCTAGACGAAAACGATCACCGTGCCATCGCAGCCGGTAATCTCGATCTTGCTCGTTCCTGTGGACGACCGATTTCTGGAGTGGATGTGCGTGTTGTCGATGAGAAGGGAAGTCCTCTTACTGCTGGCCGAATGGGAGAAATAAACTATCGCATCACTAAATCTATAGAGGGCTCTTGGGGCGAGCACGATGAGAACCAGCCCATGAGTCAGGAAGGTTGGCGGAGTACTAGAGATGTCGGTTTTATGGACACCCAAGGGTATGTCTTTATTCACGATCCTGAGCGAGACACAATTTTTTTCAACGGCGTGAGCGTAAATCCCGCCGAGATCGAAACTGTTCTATATGCACATCCTGCAATCGCCGATATCGCGGTTATCGGTGTACCTGATGTGGACTCAGGCGAGTCAATTAAAGCCGTAGCAGTACTTAGATCCGGCGCTGTGCTTCAACCAATTGACTTGATCACTTATGCGCAGGAGAGGCTATCGGCAATCAAGGTTCCAACCTCGGTTGACTTTGTCGAAACCCTGCCGCGCAGTCCGAATGGAAGGGTATTTAGGTGGGCCGTGCGTGAGCGTTACTGGGAGCACTCGTCACTCAGGGACGAATAACGTTCCAATCGTACCCATCTCAAATGAACGCGCTGTTCGTTGGACAGTGCGCTGATGTCGGCCTGCCGGCGAAAATCAAAAGGGAGAGAAAACATGACTGTAAAATTCGTAATGGATGGTCCACTGGCAATTGTTACCTTTTGCGGTGATTCGAAAAACTTACTGACTTTCCAAACCTTTCACGAGTTGATGGATGCCGTGGACCAAGCCGTTGATCACAAGGCGCGTGCACTGCTAACACTGACGGAGGGGGATCATTTCAGTGCTGGTGCCCATGTGACCGAGTGCTTCCTCGGCCAAGACTCCAATTCCGCTCGACGTACATTGCACAGATCAATTGCGGAAATGCAGCGATTTGAAAATCTTCCATTCCCTACTGTGGTCGCTGTGCGCGGGATGTGTCTAGGGGGAGGCTGCGAGATCATGCAGATCCACGACATCGTTTTTGCTGGGGAGTCCGCTCATTTCGGTCAGATTGAAGCGGTCATCGGCACAACTACACTTTTGGGCGGTGCTCAGCGTTTGATTGCGCGCATCGGTCTGGCTCGTGCAAAAGAGATGGTCTTTTCGGGCGGAATCTACGACGCGAAGAGGATGTTGGAGTGGGGGCTAATCAACCGAGTGTTGCCTGATGTTGAGGTTGAGGCAAAGGCCCACGCTTATGCGATGAAACTAGCTAACGGTCCCACGCGTGCGTACGCGGCTTCGAAAAATCTCATCAATAGTGCTGCCGCGCATGGACTTGGCACCGCGGACCAAATCTTGCTGGAATCGGCGCCTGCGATTTTCGACAGTGAAGATATGAAGAGTGCTGTTGCAGCTGTCGCTAAAGGTGGGGTTGAGTCCTTGAAAAGCGCTACTCTCGTCTTCAAGGGTGAATAAGATAAATTCGGCGTTAGCGATACACTAGACACAATGTTCATACAGATTTCTCAACCCAGCAAGCTGTAGGTGGGTGTCTGGTTATCGCTTTTCGAACACCTTGTTGTCGATCTTGAAAACGCATTTGGTTTAAGGCGCTGAAAGTGAGTAATCTCAGTCATCGAGAGCGCGTTTCACTTATGAGACCTATTGAAATATCTCTATTGTGCCTCAGAAGCTACTAAAGGCTTTCTCATAGGCCATGCCGCAAGCGATTGTTTAGCGAGAGTTGACAGTTCTGTTTGTCCAGCACCGTCTCGTGCTTGAACCGACATTCCTTGTAAAACCATGATGTAGAATCTGGCTAAATCTGCCGCTACGACCGAGCTAGGGACGTCGCCCTCATTGATGCCGCGTCTGATACGTTTCTCAATCAGGGTCTGTATGTTTTGACGAGCGCTTATCAAGTATTTTTCCACGGATGATGCGACTGGGGAACTGACGAAGGCACTCATCAACATGCAACCTTGCGGACTTCCTGGGCGCGTCTGTTGTTTCGCTGCACTGAAGAGTATCGCTTCTATGGCTTCATATGCTGTAGAGGTGCTCTTCAAGAGCAATTTTAGGTCATGGCTAGGTTGGCGCAAATACCAGTCAACCGCCGCGATGTATAAACTTTCCTTATCACCAAATGCAGCATAGAGACTTGGTGCGGTTATACCCATATCGGACGTGAGCGCACTGATAGACGCACCCGCATACCCATACCGCCAGAACGTTTCCATGGCCACTTCAAGCGCTTTGCACCGATCAAACGAGAGGGGGCGACCTATTTTCCGCATGCTTTGGTTCCAGCGTTCACATTGACACAATTAGATGCTCTTGACCCACGATCAGTAAAGCGCATAATAAATTCATAGTGATCACTACGTAATAGAGGGATTTCTCAATGGCTAGTCTAAACTCGTTAGAAAACAGTGCCTTGGTATCTAAATTGCTCGAAGCTGTTTTTGTGAAGCGTGATCCTGCTTCGGTGGCGTCATATTTTTCTGACAACTACATTCAGCATAATCCCGTCATACCCAACGGAAAGTCGTCGATTGTCGAGGTGGTAGCCAGCCTTCCAGCTGACTTTACATATGAGCGAGGGTTGATCGTCGCCGATGGCGATCACGTAATGGTCCATGGGCGCTATACAGGCTGGGGGCCAGCACCGCTTATCGCAGTGGATATTTTCCGCGTAGCTAACGGGCAGATTGTTGAGCACTGGGATGTGATGCAGGAAGAGGTTCTTGCTAAGGATACAGTGAGCGGTAATTCAATGTTCTGACCCAGGCATCCGATTCGAAAGCGTGGTGCTGGGCGATGAGTTACAACCATAGCGGCGATTTATCGTTCCTTTGGGGGCAAGGTATCGGTGCTTAAACATCGATTTGGAGTGTCTGGCTTCCTCAAAGCTGGCGGGCACTCCCAATGGACAAATCACTCCTTCCTGCGTCTAATCCACTAGCGACGTTGATCTTCATTATGATCACCGCTTGTGATTGTACGCCCGATGCTGCCAACACTTCGGATGCGCCACGTGCTGTTGTCGCAGACGTTATAGAGCGTCCCGTCAATGAGTGGGACGAAGTGACTGCACGATTGGAGGCTCCGGAAATCGTCGAGGTTCGTCCTCGTGTGTCGGGTCAGATTGATTGGGTCGCGCTCACGGACGGCGCTTTGGTGAAGAAAGGCGATCTGTTATTCCAGATCGATCCGCGGCCATTCGAACATGAAGTTCATCGTTTTGAGGCCCTGATGCAACAAGCCCGGGCGAAGCTGATTCGCAGGAGGAACAAAGCTCAGCGTGGGCTCCGCTTACTCGAAAGCCACGCCATTTCTGCCGAACTGGCCGACGCCCGTACAACCGCCGCGCAAGAGGAAAAGGCCGGGGTGGATTCTATTTAGGCGCAACTCGATCTCGCACGCCTGAACCTCAGTTTCACTCGCGTCACCGCGCCTATCACAGGACGCGTAAGCCGCGCGGAGATCACTGCCGGCAACATCGTCACCGCCGACACCATCTCGCTGACCAGCGTGGTCTGCATGGACAAGGTGTACGCCTACTTCTACGCCGACGAGCGCCTATTCTTCAAGTATGGCCAGCTCGCCCGGCGAGGTCAGTGCAGTCAGACCACGCCGGTGTATATGGGCCTGTCCAACGAGGACGGCAACCCGCACCTGGGCCAGAGGAACTTCATCGACAACCAGGTTGACCCGGAAACCGGCACTATTCGCGGTCGTGCGGTGTTTGACAATTTTGCTGGCCAATACACCCCGGGGTTGTATGCCAGATTGAAAGTGGTGGGCAGCGCAATTTATTCCGGCCTGCTGATCAGGGACGAGGCGGTGGGCACAGACTTGGGTAAGAAATACGTACTGTTGATCGATCAGGACAATAAGGTCGTTTATCACAGTATTGATTTGGGGCCGCAGCTTTAAGGATTGCGCATCGTGCGTAAGGGGACCGGATCATTATTCACGGGCTGCAACGGATTCGTCCTGGTGCTGTGGTAATCCCTGAGGTTGCGCCAATGGCTGATCCGGAAAGTTCGCAATAATGAAGCCGATCCCCCATGCTCAGCCTGATTGAAACAGCTATGCACACGCTGTTCAAAACTCTGAATTAGCGATGGTCCATCATCCTGTCCTGAAAGTTAGGCGCTCAACGATCATTTCCTTAATTACTGTGGTTGTTACTCCATGATTCATATTCAGAATGGATCAGGAATTTGCTGCGGCCGATATCAACCCGGCGATGTATCCATCGTCTTCATCTAAAAGCTCATCATCACGGGCGGAGAAACTCCCGGGCAGATGCAAGCGGGGCAGCTAGTCCGTGATGCAGCGGTTGTTGGCGTGACAATCAGGGTTCCCAGTCATAACCAATCATTAGGCGAGCCACTACCGCCGGGCAGCGGATCATCAGGATTGGCTGCTATGAAACGACTCTCGAACACGTTCGAGTCTAGTTGGTCCTGGTGCTTGACAAGCAGCTGAGGGGCGATTAAATCTGTGTGAGGATGATGATCGTCATCTTCCTTTGGCGGCGCTAACCAATGACTTTTCATTTCGCCTAGCGTCTTCATTTGCAAACCCATTCCAGGGATTCTTCCTTATGGCTAGCTCACTGACACAACTCAAAATCACAAAGATCAGCCCAAGCTACTGGAGGGCTACGTTCAGCAATCCACCGATCAACTTGCTCAATCCAGAGACCATTTTGGAGTTGCAGGAGCTTGTTGGACTGATTGAATCCGACAAGGAGTTGCGAGTCGTCGTCTTCGACAGTGCCCACCCGGAATTCTTCTTCGGGCGCTACGACCTTTCACGGGCCGCTGACACACCAGTCGCTCCAGGCCCAACAGGGCTGCCGACTTGGATAGATCTGACGACGCGGCTGTCCCAAGCTTCGGTTGTCAGCATCGCGATGATCAGGGGGCGCAATCGCGGTGGCGGTAGCGAGTTCTCGCTTGCCTGTGACATGCGATTTGCCAGTATCGAGAAGGCTATTTTCGGGCAGCCTGAGGTGCCCGCGGGCGTGTTGCCGGGTGGGGGAGCGATCGAGCGTTTACCAGCACTGGCAGGACGGGCTCGGGCGCTCGAAATAATCTTAGGTGGCGACGATTTCGATGCGGTGACGGCAGAGCGATATGGCTGGGTCAATCGTGCTCTACCTGATTCTGAACTGGACGACTTCGTCGACAAGCTTGCAAGACGAATCGCGTCGTTCGACGGTCAGGCCCTGAGCGAAGCTAAGCGCCTCGTCAATCGCAATAGTCTGCCCGCGCCGAAAGACTTACTCGAGTCTCAAGACGTCTTTCTCACGGCAACGACATGGCCTTCAACTCGAGCCCGGGGCGTCAAGGTTCGCGAACTCGCGATTGGATTGGGCCTTGATTTTGAGATGCGAATGGGTCATCACCTGGGTAACGTAAAACCATGAACAACATTCATTCAAGAAACAGCATGGCCGCCCGTACCGTCCAAAAACTCTTTGATCTCACTGGCAAGACCGCGCTCGTGACCGGCGGCTCGCGTGGCCTGGGGTTGCAGATGGCGTATGCCCTTGGCGAAGCTGGCGCGACGATTATGCTGAACTCGCGCAAAGCTGAAGACCTAGAGCAAGCCGCCATCGAATTGCGTGCAGCTGGTATTGACGCCCGATGGATTGCCGCAGATTGCGCGGTCGAGGAAGAGGTACGCCATCTTGCTGATGAAACGCTCAAGCAGTTAGGCGCCATCGATATTTTGGTGAACAATGCTGGCATTGGTTTCATTGCCCCGGCTGAAGATCACTCAGTCGAAGGCTGGGACAATGTGATGAATCTAAACATACGCAGCTATTTCATTCTGTCGCAGCAGGTAGCCAAGCGCTGGATGATTCCGAATGGTGGCGGGCGCATCATCAACATTGCATCAGTTGCAGGTCTCAACGGTAATGCACCCGCAATCAAGACGCTGGCGTACAACACCTCGAAAACTGCAGTGCTTGGACTCACGCAAACGCTTGCCGCCGAGTGGGGGAAATATCACATTAACGTTAACGCCATTTGCCCTGGATTTTTCATGACCAAGATGGCCACCGGACTTATCAAGTCTTTGGGTGAAGAGAAGATGGCGGCACAAGCTCCGTTGGGTCGCTTAGGGGACACTGAAGATCTTAAGGGACTGACACTGCTCTTCGCGAGTGACGCAGGTAAGCACATCACAGGTCAATGGATGGCAGTCGACGGCGGGGTAACGGTAGTCACTGGTAGCTGACTAAGTCAGGACTATCGGGGGCTTTGTCCGCACCCTCGAAGTAATGCCGCGGGACACCTGTAAAACGACGATTTTTTGAGCGTAGGACCACGGTGTCTCGCATTTGCGAAGCGATCCTCCCTGCACAGTGGACTGAAGTTTTTTTGCATTCCCCTCACTGCCCCGACAAGGTTTTCCGATGTCGTAAAGTCATTTACTTCCGATGACGAATGCAAGTGACGTCGTCTCAGTAGTGCGCATTCGTTGCGAATCCACAGTGGAAATCGGACTTTCCCCTAGCGTGCACGCGTCAGCAGCCAAGAGGTTCTTTCATTTCCTTGATCGTGAAAGGTCAGATTGGCCTTAAGTATGATGAGCCGGTTTTGTGGCGATGATGAGTATAATCCTCTAGGTCAGACGTAGAGATTGAGGATGTTTTCGGATGGGTAGTTCAAGGTCAGAAAAAGCGGAAAGTCATGATCGCATTGTGCGGATGGCCGCCGCCCGGTTTCGCGAAACGGGTGTCGATGGCATAGGTGTCGCCGACTTGATGAAGGATGCCGGGATGACTCATGGTGGCTTTTATCGGCACTTTGCGTCTCGCGAGGAACTGGTGACTGAAGCTGTCGAGCACGCATTGCTAGATGGGAGTCAAGCTGTTTTGGCAATAGCTAACAGCAAGTTAGACAGGCAAGCTTTGTTGGTTGCGCTGGTGGATGGCTACCTCAGTGTCCTGCATCGCGACGGATTGTCTAAAAGTTGTGCCGTCACGACTTTGGCGGGAGACATGCTTCGCTGTAACGATCGGACGCGTACTGCTTACACGCAGCAAGTCGACACCTATCTGGGAGTGTTGACCAAGCTGATTGCAAGCGACAGCCAGAAATCGCGTCGGGTTAAGGCTATCACCGCCTTGTCCGCGCTGGTTGGCGCTGTGTCGCTGGCGCGGGCGGTAAACGAGGAGCTGCTATCCCAAGAAATTCTTAAGTCGGTCGCGGACGAGTTGAAGGCGCAGTTGGGGTAATTTCGTTGTCAGGATGGCCGTGAGAAAGATTGCTCAGACAACATTTTGGCTTCTTATATCGTAGTTAAGAAAAAACGGTAGTTTTCCCACCTTATTTTTTCAACGAGTAGAGCTGTAATGAATATCGTTATTGTCGCCTCGAATAGCTAGGCGCAATATGATTACGTCTCATCTCTAGCTAGGGCGGTCTGGTTGTAAACTATGGGGGGATGTTGTCATCGCCAGGTATTTACCTTGATGGTCTTGTATTCTTTTTTTGGTGCTTCAGAACAAATTTCATATTTCAGCTTGGATGTAAAAAATTTTTTTGCATTTACAACTAATGTTTTTTTGCGAATTTTTTATTTTTTATTTTTTATTTTTTATTTTTTATGTTTAGTACATGTTTAGTGGTTTTTTTGTTGTTTTTTGATGTTAAAATTAATGCAGTAAGCAAGATTATCAGGGGTTGTCAGGTATGTGGAAAGACTCAGAGTATGATCACGCAATAATTCAAACAACGGTAGTTGGTGTAGATGATGTGGTTTTGGATCCTCCAGATCCAAGGTTGTTAGCATATTCTACCTCCTATGTTACTGAGAACTATGCGAGGCCTAAGGAATATGCATTGTTTGGTAGTGAGCTTAAACTGGTGGGTGACGAAGGTTACGAAATTGAAGAAAAAACCCAAATATTTTCCGGCCCTCCTTCTGATGCGCGCGCTATTTATCTTCGAGCTGAAATGTTTTTCTTAGGGCCAGACTTTAAGCCGCTAATTACAGGTATCTCAATGAACGAGGTCAGTAGAAGCACAGTTCGAGATTTCATCATGAGAAACAATAAAGGGATTTCTCCTATTCGATGAAGAAGATCTGATAACGGAGCGTTCGCTCTTTCGGAGCAGTTGGTGGGAGCTTCCGGGAGAACTCCAAGAATATAAGAAATCGATCAAGGTGAAAGCCTGGTTCGCTCGATACGATGGATCACGGCATGATGGATCGCAGCGAGGTGCATTGAAGGGGGGGCGGCCTCTTCCACGAGGCCGTTGTCTGATTGGAGGTGCGTGACATTCCGATCAACAGCGAAACCACTATCCCTTGGACGATATCCGCGTTGGACTAAAATCAAGGCGACTAACACCGAGAGGACTGCTAGGGGAACCTTTGCAGCATTTGAGAATGGACCAGAGAATTTTGCAGCTCATTGGTGACTGGCAGTTCGAGCGAGACCTTTACGAAGCGGCATATCTCAACCTTCAAGACCGAAGGAACAAGCTGCGCTTCAATAACTTTGCCTATGCAATGCGTGAGCTGGCCGGGCACACCCTTGCCCGCCTGGCGCCCGATCCCGAGGTGCAGAAGTGTGTCTGGTGGAAAGCAAAAACGGAAGGGGAAGCTCACCAAGTCACTAGAATTGAACGAGCGGTATACGCCACGCAGGGTGGCCTATCGAATTTTTATGTGAAAAAGAGACTCGGGCTAGATTTTGCAGAGAGCCACTTGGAGCTTCGGGACGCAATAAAGCGACTCAGTGACTATACACATATCAAGCCTGAAGTCTTTGGCATGGGTGACGAGGAAATTGATCGACTAGCGGCAGAAACCACCGAGGCGGTTGCCGGGCTCATGGCCTCTATTCAGGAATGCCGGGCGGCTGTTGCGGAGAGACTCTCGGATGCAATAACCGATGCCGCAATTCAGCAGGTCCTTGGGGAGAGCCTGGATGCTATCGATGAACTGGCTACCCATTACTTCGTCGAGGAAGTTTATGTTGACTCTCATCAAGTTACCGGCATTACTGCTGAAGCGGTCCATTTCAGTGCAAACGGTACCATCGGCGTAACACTACAGTGGGGATCAAACTCCGATGTGCGGAACGGTGACGGGTTGGAAATGGGAGAGTCTTTCTGCTTCACATGTAAGCTGACCTGCGAGACTCCAAATCCTGATCCAGACACCCTTGAGTACGTTGAGAACTCGTTGATGGTGGACACTGGAGATTGGCAAACAAGTCCTGATGAGTGGGAAGTTCACCCGGATGCACCCACTACAGAAGTTATAAGACCAGATTTCTAAATAAGCGTGTTCAGTTCAAGGGTATTCCATCCAAGGCGGCTTTGTAGTCGACTTTGCCGGGATGAAGTCTCTTAAATTCATTGCGTCGATGAATCGATGAGAATCATGACGGGAACAGTCTTATCTCTTATAAGCAGCACGTTTTGGGAAAGTTCAAGATGAATCAAGCTTTCACGACAGTCCGGACCGCCGCAGATTTACACAGATATCTGACGAAAAATAAGAATTTCGATTTCAATCCAGATCACGGTCGAGATTCGGCGCTTTACACCGAACTGAAGCGAACGCTTGATTTGCCAGATGGAAAGTTTCTGGAGGGGCTTAGCGAAAAAAATACTTCTGCTGAGCAATATCTGCGTGCGTTGATCTCAATAGCGGAACCATTGTCTGAAATGTACCGAGGGATCTTGGCATATTGCACTAGCGCTAACGTACTACGATCCAAGAGGAGCGCCAAAATTGAGTGGGAAATAACATTGGGAGAGGAGCGGATTGGTTTCTCTTTCGAAGACTTCAGGCTCTTCGACGAGATCAAGACTGGCATAGCGCCTTCGTTCGAATTCATGTTTTCGGCAAAGAATGACCTTATGAATTGGTTGGCACATGAGGTCTTCAAGCCGTCTCACCAGAGCCTACCGAGTTGGGATTTTGATTGGACAAGCGTAGAGATTTTCAGGATCCTAACGAATGCACGAAATCGACTTGACTTGAAATTCGGGCCGATTTTTGGTGGGCTAAATAATTTATATCTCGGTGGAAGAGGTATAAGCGTCCCGGCGGATCTGGCGCTTCGTGTCACAGGGCACAGAGATTACCAGGCGAAACTATCGATGATTGCCAAAGCATTCGATCCAGAGGCCATTGAATCGATTGCTTCAAAATTCATCGAACTTCCGTTCTGGAAATTTCGTTGGCAGATCTACGAGATCTGGATCATCACAGTGTGTTTGACGGAACTTGACCATTTTGGATTCCAACTGGTTGCTAGCCATGACGGCCACTCATTAATCGAACTAGGACGCCAAGTTACCCTAGCGGTGCATGACAAGAGTCCTAGCACTTTCATCTATCAGCCAACGTATTGGAATAGAAACAACGATGAAATACGGCCGGACATCGTCGTTTCTAGCCGATCCGACGCGACGCCAAATAACGTAAATTTAGTGATTGAATGCAAACAGAGAGTCAGTCTCGACATCTCTCACTTGGAAGATGTTCGAATCAAATACGAGTCTGGCGTCTGTCCAACGGGGGGGGAGGTGGTCATTGTTAACTACGATGACGTGGAACCATGGCCGCGATCAGGACAAGACAAGACCACGCTCATAGCTAACGTAAGACCGAATTCGTCGGGAGAGACCGAATTCAGGAGATTCCTGAGAACCACACATATTGCCAGGTCGTTACGCAAGGAGGTTTGGTTCGTCGATATCTCGCTGAGCATGGGTGGGGCTCTTAACGATGAATTTCGACGGTGCTTGTCAGCACACATGGATTCCCTCTCGCCCAGGCAGTTCAAGCTTTACGGATTCGCACAAGATATTGTGGAGAGGCAGGCGCTCGATCTCCGTGGAGAGGTCGCGATGTCTCAGTCCCCTAATGACGCTAATTGGGAAGGGCGCGGAATCGACCTTCTTTGCAATAAAGCCCGTGAGTGCTTAGCAGACAAGAGCGTGAGGTTGTTCATCGTTTCTGATATCGCCAGCACGATAGAGAACAAGTTGTTTCTTGAAAAAGACGAACAAGACCGAGTTTGTTTCACTGATCCGAGACAGGTGCAGTCGATGCTAACAGAACTCTCGTTCTGAATGTATGGGAGCGGCGTAGGGTTGGTCGGAGAGTCAGCATCGAGCGTCATTGATTTTATAGGTCAAAGACACACCGTCTGATCCTGGTTTGCAAGAGGTGTAAATGCATGACTGACGAAGAAGTTCGCCGAGGCAGAGGGTCTACCAGAACGTACAGCAATATCTGATCTTAAACTCCCCCCATTATCTCTCAACTCAAGCTCGGCCTCTGAAAGGAAAGGGTTTGCTTTTACCAAATTCAGAGGCAATTCTCAGGCACTCAGCGCGTGAGCGCGCATTTATTGATTCTCGCTCCTCGTCGCTCAATCTGCGCAAGATTTCAAACTTTCGTTCTCCGTCTGATTGCTTTTTAGCAATCAGCTGAGAAAAGCAGGACGATTCCACTGGAAGAATTTCCATGGTGCACCTTGAGAAGGTTCGATTGCGGTGCAGGAACAATAGCAAAATTCGCCATGTCTAGGCCTGCGCCGCGGGCGGTGAATGTTCATTTGTGGCCTGAACGGCGGATATGTCGGTTCTGGTGCGATGTAAATCCGATATCGTTTCTTCGTCTGTCAATGGATCAAGAAGCAAGGTCAAAGCGGATTTTCTCGAAAAGCAATTCAATGTCCTGGCAGGAGGATCTCTCCAGGTAGCACTGAATGAGGAGGCTTGCTGGGTGGATGTCCATGACTGCAGCGAGGTGCTCGACCTTCTCGAGCGTAGGGTTTTTCAATCCCCGCTCAAGCTGACTCATGTAGCTCAGACTCGTTACTAGCGCAAAATCTTCCTGGGTTAGCGCCCGTCGTGTTCGTAAATTTTTCAGTGCCCGGGCGAAGGCTGTATTGAGTTCCATTGTGTCATCTCTCAAAAGAGATGATGAAGCATGAAATCAGCACTATAATACCACGCACTATAGTGCTGATTCATGCTTTTGGAGAAATTATATGTTTGAAACGTATGAGGCGGCGAGGCTGCCGGCGCTCCCGTCTTTTGAGCGAGACACGACCCGATGGGCCTTCATCGCCCAGTCCGCCAACCGTGAATGGTTCTACGTGACGCACCAATATTTTCAAGGCGGTGACCCCGAATATGTGTGCAATCAGCAGTTCATGATCCCCGATGTAATTGGTTTGATGAGCCTGGTGAAATCCAACACGGATGTCGCATTTGTCAGCGCGGTTCAGCTCGTATCCCCAGGCTGGTTGAATGGCTCGGAGGAATGGCGCATGGAGCCCCTCGTGAGGTTGATTGCTGTGCCCGGTGAAAAAAGCAGCACGTATGTCTACGAGGTTGCGGGTGGTGAAATTTATCCGCTTCAACTCGCGGATGCAGCTCAAACCGCTGGAAAGAGTATTTGGCCACTTCTTGCAGGAGGTGTTCCTAATGAGCCCACATCTTGAACACTTGCTTTGTAAGCCAAATTTGTCCCTGTTCCCAAATGCCACGATTGTCGACGATCACTTCTTTTGGGGGTTTGAGTGTGGGGATGGTTGGTTCGACATACTCAGCCACGCTTTTGCCCTCGTATCAGCAAGAACGGATATTAACCCTGGGTGTGGAGAGGTGACGGTCGAAGAGGTGAAGGAAAAGTTTGGTGGATTGAGGATTTATTACCGTGGAGGCGACGATTTTGTCGAAGGTGTTTTTAATCTTGCAGAGTCAGCGTCCGTTCATATCTGTGCCATCTGCGGAAACCGTGCCCCCAATCGACGTATGCATTATCACCATCCGCGATGCGAAGACCACTATGGGAAATAACCGATGAAGTACGGCTTGGCCCAATCGCGAGAATTTGATTGTAACCCAACATGAGCAACTAAATGCGGCGCTAAGTTGATTGGTATGGGGGATCTTCGAAGCTCTGTCTTTAATTGAAAGCTGCGTACGAGCCCTCACGTAAACACTGGCCTATGTCGGCGACACCTTCCTAGGTCAAAGGTTGATGCTCGCCGACTGAGCCTACGAAGAGTCAGGCCCATGGATGAATTGTTACTCCAGGTCTCGGAGTAATTCCATCAACCGTACTTTGCCAGCTTCACTGAGCCGGGAGTAGCGCTCAAGTAGCTCCGCTTCATCCTGATGATTGGCGTAGAAGTAAGCTGCGGGGAGATTAAGCTCGGCGGCGACGCGTTCGATCAGCTCAGGGGCTGGAACGCGCTTCCCAAGCTCATACCGATTCATGCGCGTACTCGCAGAAGCGGGCTCAAGACCAATTCGTATGCCCAGCTCTTCCTGAGATAGGTTGGCACGTAACCGTGCGTGCTTGAGCCGGATAGATAGCGTGCTACTCGTCATGACGTCTTCTAGTAAATCAGTGACGTCATGGTGCGATTTGTTGCTTTCCTAAATACTACCAATTTGGTAGTTTTCACCAGTAATGGCAATTGAGTGGCTAGGAAGCGCTCAAGTCGCCACCAATTTGAAAATTCAAAAGGGATATTTTTATGGCCGTAGCACAAAAAAACTTGCTCGGGCGCTTAATTCTGGCATCCGCAGTTCCTGCAGGTTGCCTGTTACTGGCAGGTTGTAGCGGCGAGAGCGAACCGCCTACAAGCAAAGATACGACGCAGACTCAGTCTTCGAGACAGACTGGGTCGATTGACGCGAAGACCGCTGATCAAGCCGTAATGCAACAATTGGCACAAGAAAACGCTCCGCGGGTGATCAGCTTTACGAATCCTGGTGTGGCAGAGCCCGGTGCGTACCTCGATGCTAAGCAACCGATGACAGCTTTTAATCTTTACAACGCCAAGCGCGACTGGAGTGAGAGCCCGGACGACATTGCTGAATCGATCGCTGATGCATTCAATGTCCGGAACGTAAATCCCGAGTTGTATCGGTTGGCCTCCGAGAGACAATCTGAGAAAGATTCATTCAAGAAGAAGGATCTGACGGCAGCGCTCGGCTCTCTGGTGGAAGGGGACGCCGGCAGAACCAAACAAAAAAATTTGGTTAAATTAAGTTCTGACGACTGGACGCCAATCTCGATAAGCACCTACGACCAGCAGGCGAAAGGCTTTCGTGTAGATAACTGCTTATTCTCGGATAAATTGGAATACACCGACCAAGAGAAGCGCAATGCAGCAGCTATGGCAGGGGCTGTGCAGCTCCGTTGCTATCTGAATCCGGGTCCGACCAGCTACTACATCGGTTTTCAGGGGGGCTCAGAGATACTCCTAGACGTTTCAGATGAAGCACTTGCTCGTAAAATTGAAGCCGCTCGAGAAAATCTCAAAATCGATATTTATGGCTATGTTAAATCAATCGAACGTGAGCGCTTTGCTGGTGAGTTCGGTCCCCAGCGATTTGTTTTGATTGGTCCCCAGCGTATTGATCTAAAAGATGGTACAACCGGGAAAATAATTTATACCAAAAATATTTAATTTCGATTAATAAATGTCTTCTTCGAAGGCGGTAAAGATATGGCTCTCGTAATTTTAGACGGTGTAATTCAGGAAATTGGTTTTGGTTCATATGTCGACGGGCAGCGGGTCATATCATTCATTAAGATAAACGGCATACGTATAAGGGATATCATTTGTGATGATTATATGCGATCTTTCTTAATTGTAGGCAAGAAAGTAAAGCTGGCGCTAGTCCGGCGATTTCTAGGTTCGCATATCCTGTACTCTGCACAGCTTGAGGACGGTGAAGTCGTAAAGAAGGACAAAGGCCTTCCTATTGTGATGGTTATGATGGTAGGACTAGCGTTCTCGCTACTGCTTAGCCCTGTGTTTGTTGGTATTCTCCGCGCAACCAATTCGATCTTGTTTTCCTTGATGATTTTAATAGGGGTAGGAATGAGTGTCGCTTATCTAGTTATGAAGGACCACTTCAAGGCACTCAAGGTATTTCAAGTAGCGCGCTGACTGAGTCAAGCTCCTGCGATAATGTGACGACAGCATGATTACCATCTTGCTGTCGTCTTCTCTTCGCGGAATTAAACCATCAAACGAATTTTAAATCTGCCTTAATTTCCGTTCTGAATTGCCTAGTAATGCGTCGGCCTACTGATGAATGCCAATGGCCGACTTTGAGTGGTTCACGCTAGCGTGAAACGTCTGAATTCCTCACTTTTCACTTTTCGCATAGCATGGATTACACGCTGCTTGTTGGCTTTATATATCCTGGCGCAAACATTGCACTCTCTACACCATAAAGAGCCAGTGGATCGCTCAACCATAAACGATAAGCATAATCTTTGATGCTGTGATCAGGTGAACAGTCGATATGGTATTGCTGCAGCACATAGCCAGCCATGGCGGCGCGTACACGAAGGCGCATAAGTCCGTCGCGCATCCCATAATCCAGTACGACTAGTTCAGTGGAGTCTTTGTCTGGGTGAGGAACGATAGGGAGATCCAGCATACGATTCCACTGATCATCCTGCTCCCAGCTCTCCTCAGCCTTAGGCTTTTCACTCACAGAAGTCTCAGCATTGCTCATACGAGTGAATACAAAGTCTGAGAAACGTTTGCCTTTGCGATCAAATGCCCGGACATGCCACCGAAGGCCATCACAGCCGATAGCAAAGGGAACAATCTCTCGCGTTGAACGCCCAGATTTCGACATGTAGTCGATTTTTACTACCTGCCTGAGGTGGATAGCTCGCGTTACTGGTGCAAGGATTTCGATCTTGGGACGACTTAGTAACGTCACGGATTCGTGTCGGATCAGCGAGCCTTCCCCAGAGTCGACGCCATCGCCAAATCCTTGCGAAAGCGTAACTAGTACGCGCTCGGAAGCATGCGCTACCTGGGGGACGAACTGCTCACGAATAACGTAATGTTTGGTAACCGGATCAAGCTCGGTGTTCTCGGGGGCAAGCTCACGGTAAAGCGCAAAATCCCGCGTAGCTGCCGCTGAAGCCACACCAAACCTCTCCATTAAATCCATGCGCGATACAACCCCCAAAAAATACAATCGGAAGTCTATGAAGGCGAGGCGCTCCTGCTGCGCCTTGCTGTAATCGCTGAGGTCAATCATGTTTTCTCCGTTAGGCCGACCATTGGTTTAAACCAATCACTCATGCGCCAAGGATAACACATGATGGGTTGACGTCATCAAAATGATGATGATAGGATTCTGTTGTGGATGGGCTCCATGCTCACCTTGAGCAGGTAGGAAATCTCTAGCAGAGGTTGGGCAGAGGTGGTGTGAGACCCGGAAATAGAAAAGCCGACCAAGGTACGAACTTGATCGGCTTTTGGGAAAAGACGTCTGAATAGGCTCCAGATGTCTCTCGCGCTTCAGGAAAAGCGTTGTGATGGTAGCCTCTATAAGGTCCATTCGCAAGGGAGCGAGTTCTGTGTTCGAGCCTATCTCTGTGAGAGACAAATCATGTCCCAGCTAGAGATGTTCGAAAAACCGGACGAGGAAGGGCAGGTCATCTACCGCATGACCATCCGCACCAAGTCTGGGAAGGTGATACGACGTGCAAACGGCCAGCCGTTTCGCATCGTTCTTCGCCCCAAGTCGGCATAACAGGCCGCCTCGCTTGATCCAGGGCATCAGCTGATGCCCTGCACTCCCTTTAGACTGGAGCAATCCCATGAGTCAGGATTTTTATGATCGCAGCGGCACCCCCATCGCCTACACCGATGATGGTGTCCATCTCTTTACCTTCGGCGGACGCCCAGTTGGATATTTTCATGCTGACTCCCTGTACTCGTACGCGGGACAGCATCTCGGCCGGATTACTAACGGGTTGATTCGTGACAACCGCGGTCAGGTAGTGTTTTTCTCAAGCAATGCGACTGGCGGCCCCATGAAACCTATGCGCCAGTTGAAGCCCTTGAAAGGTCTTAAGCAGCTTAAGCCTCTAAAGGGTCTGCGGCAGCTAAAGCCTCTTCGCCCAATGCCTCACAGCAGTTGGTCGCACCTTTCCGGGCAGCAGTTATTTTCCTGAACTGTTGCTCTGACTTTATGGTGCCCAATGGGCACCATTTCGGAGTGACTTGGGTGAAAAGGCAAAGCTGATTCTCCCAAAAGAAGTGAATTACCCTAATTCCAAATTCACACCGTAAAGGTTTGCTATTGGCCGATTGTTGCCTGTCACCACATGTTGCTATGGGATGAGGGTGTTTAAGCGGTGTCCAGCTTGAAACTGACGGTTAAGTGCGGTGTTACGGGCGATATTGAATTTCATTCCTAGCGTGTAACTTTTAGAATATATTTTCGAAACTTGGTTTTGACTATTGATATACACTCGAGAGATTAGAAAGATGTTGCTGAAGTTGATCAAGGCATATATGGATCGCGTCTGGCGACGGGAGGTCGAGTATTGGTGGCATTCCCCGAGTGCCGACTTCAAAAAATTTGATATAGAAAGAATTGGCTCTAGGTCATTGAAATATGGGTGGGGAATATATTTTGCTGGAACCTTGAAGCATGCGATTAATCATAATATGAAGCAAGATCATATCTATAGAATTCCGGTATCAAAGGTTAATCATCTGCCATACTTGATTTATACAAAAGATTTAAAAGAGCATGCGAATCCGCAGGTGCATGTCGTTGCTAGGCAGTTCTATGGGGCTAAATATGATGATAAAAGTTTCCATAAAATAGGCCATCGCTTCTATAAAGATATTTATGAGTCGGAAAGGTTAAGGGTAAAGGACAGCAATGGTTGTGCTGCAAGATATTTATCAAGCAACGGTATAGTCGGGGGAGTTGTTGATGAAAGCGGCGAAAGAATTATCGTTATTTATGACACCCAGCTGTGGGATCACGCTGAGCGTGTTAATTTAAACAGAGACGAAGTGGGGAAAGTCTCAGTTTTGCCCACAGTAAAAGATAACTAACACCAGCGCACTGCGTCCTTGCTATCGGCTGCGACGAAGGTCATCAGGATCGGCTGCTGACGCAGACGGCTAGCTTCGAGCACCACAGCCAAGGGTTGAGTCATGCGCGTTTAACAAAGAAACGATCACTGAGGTTGACGGCAATTCTATGTTTTCACCTTTGCAAAGGTCAGGTCGGAGCCCGCGAAGAGATAAAAAGTTCCTAACCTTTGACTGTGCGAAAAGCCGATACCAGTCATCCATGATGTAGGCATCGGTTGATCAGTGCCATTTTTCGCTGCCGCTATGGTCTCACGGCCTCCAGATACCCACGTCTTTTGCATCCACCGCCTTGGGCAGCAGGCCGGCGGCAAAGAACGCATCGGCGATTCTCTGCTGTTCACCTAATTGATCGATATTTACTGGCTGCACTTGATAGCTCCGATGGCTATTGGCGCTCTCGACGGTTTCCACTCCGATATTACCCCACAATGGGCTGAGTACCTGTGCTGCTTCGCGGGGGTTGGTTTTGATCCAGTTACCAGTTTTGTCCAGCTGGTCGTATACAACCTTGAGCACTTGCGAGTGCGTTTTGGCGTAGCTGGTGCTGGTCAGGTAGTAGCGTTTATAACTGGCCAATCCATCGCCGTACGCTAGGGTGCGGGTCGGCAGTTGCCGTTGCGCACTGGTAAGGAAGGGTTCCCAAGTAACCCAAGCGTCGACCTTGTAGTTCTCGAAGGCCGCGCGGCCATCGGCGGGCGACAGGTAGGCCGGTTCTATGTCAGAGAACAACAGGCCGGCCTTGTTCAGGGCGGCGATCAGCAGATAGTGGGAGCCAGCCGCTTTGGTGACCGCTACTTTCTTGCCTTTGAGATCCGACAACTGCTGCAGCGGCGAGTCCTTGCGCACGACGATGGCCTGGGCCGAAGGCGAGGGCGCTTCCTGGGCGAAGTAGATCAGTTTAGCCTGCGCGGCCTGGGCGAAGATCGGTACGGTATCGGCCACGTCGGCGCTGATGTCTACATTGCCGACGTTCAATGCCTCCAGCAGGGGCAGGCCGCTTGGAAACTCGTGCCAGCTGACATCGATGTTCTGTTGCGCGAGGATTTTGTCTAGCGTGCCCTGGCTCTTCAGCAGGGTGATAAGGGTCGAGGACTTCTGGTAACCGATGCGCAGTGTTTCACGCGCCTGGGTCGGCAAGGCGAAGGACAGGGCCAGTGCGATGACAAGCCCGGTCAACAGCGGACGGCGCCGTCCTGCTGGGGCAGCTTTGATGGATTTCGACATGACAAACTCGCTATTCGGGCAAGAAAAAGGAGGCGTTGTTAATCCGCAAAGAGTTATAAAAACCTATGCATAAATAGTGTTTTGGAATTAGCTTATGGGTTTAACGGGCCTCAGAACGCGTACTGCAATCGGGTGTAGTAGTAGCCCCCGGTGAATCCAAAGGGTGAGTAACTGCCCCAGTTATCGCCGAACGAAGAGTTGGGCACGCCGATATGGTCGGGGTATTTGTCGAACAGGTTCTGCGCACCTACGGCGACGGTCAGTTGTTTGGTCAGCGCGTAGGCCACGTCGAGATCGGTGATCCATTTCGCCGAGTACTCGCGGTCCAGGCTCGAATCGGCGGAGCTGTTGACCTCGGTGTAGGTGCCGTAGCGAGTCAGGCGCAGGTTGACGTCGAAGTCGTGGATCGCCCAATCGGCGGCGAAGATCGCCTTGCTGCTCGGTGAGGTTTTGGTAATCAACGCGCGGGCCTGGCGCCCCAGCAGTTGATAGCTGCTGTTCAGGGCGGTGAGTTGCGACGGGGTATCGTTGACGCTAAGGATTTGCGTGTGGTTGTAGTTCAGCGCGGCGGTCCATTTCACCGAGCCGTAGCTGTTGAGGTTCTGGCGATAGTTGCCCACCACATCGACGCCCGAGGTGCGGGTGTTGGCGCCATTGGTAAAAAACTGTGCCCCGGCGGTGGCCGGCAAACCGATGCTGTCGAGCAGGGCGGCGACGCCCGGTCCCTGGAAGCGCTCGCTGAGTACCAGGCGGTCACGCAGGTTGATCACGTAACCGTCCACGGTCAGGCTCAGATCCTCGCTGGGCGTCACGGCGAAACCGAGGCTGAAGTTGGTTGACCGTTCGGGCTTCAAGGCCTCGGCCCCGAGTGCCTGGGCGCCTGCGGAACCCACCGGCAGAATCGCGTAGTTGTAGGACTGGTAGACGCCGTTGATGGTGTCGAAACCGGTCGAGCGCGCGGTGAAGATTTCGTTCGCCAGCGACGGCGCGCGAAAGCCGTTGCTGATGGTGCCGCGCACGGAAAACACCGGGTTGAATTCATAACGGGTACTCAGCTTGCCGCTGCGTGTGCTGCCCACGCCTTCGTTGTAATGCTCGTAGCGCGCGGCGACGCCCAGATACCACTGCTCGACAGGGTAGAAACCCAGGTCGACATAGCTGGCGACGCTGTTACGGCTGACTTTTTGCGCATCGTCTGGGGTAATGCCGTTGGTAACCTGAGCGCCAGGATCGGGCCGCTGCCCGGCGCGTGGGTGACCAGCCGGAAACACATAGCCGCCGTCGATATAGGACGCCTCGGAGCCGGCCCGTGTCTCGTAGCCGTCCCGCCGATGCTCGAAGCCGAAGGCCACGTCCATCGGCTTTGCCAGACCGATTTCATAGTTGTTTTTCAGGTCGAGGTTGGTGGTCAGCTGATCCGAGATGTAAATCCCGGAGGTGAATTTGTTCGGGGTGTTTTCCCCCAGCGAAGGGTTCTGGTTGTCGTAGGTCCTTTGCTTGGCGTAGTTGCGCCCATACGTGCTGCTCAGGTCCCAGCCCCAGCCCGCCAGGTCATTGCCACGGGCACCGAACGCAGACTGGAAGTCGGTTTCGTTGACCAGCCAGTAAGGGCTGTAGCCGTCGGAGTAGCCGTTTGGCCCGGTGGTGATGGTGTTGCGACCGCTGGGCAGGCGGAAGTTCTGGCCGTCGTTGTTTTCCCGGGTGGCGAGGGTCGAGAACGAGTAGAGCGTGACGGCATCGTTCAGCGGCAGGTCGAGGTTGTAGGCGAGATCCGCCAACTGGCTGCGTGGCACGCCGTAACCCTTGTAGGTGTGATGACTGGCCGCGGCCTCGCGCGGGTCGGGCGAACCGTCGGCCAGCGGGTAGTAATGTGAGCTGTAACCGTTGCTGCCGGCCTTGTTGTCGCGTTCCTGGTAACGGGTGTCGAGCGAGACGTTGAGCACCCCGGCCTCGCCGATTTCGAAACCATAGTTGAGCGCTTCCTGTGCGGTGCCGCGCTTGCCGTCGTAGTTCTGGCCCAGGGTCGTGTCGGAACTGCCGCCGGTGGTCTGCTTGAGGATGATGTTGATCACCCCGGAGATGGCATCGGAGCCGTACTGCGCCGCCGCGCCGTCACGCAGCACTTCGATGTGATCGATGGACGCCACCGGAATCAGGTCGAGGTCGCTGGGCGCGGCGCCGCTGTTGATGCCGCTGATGTTCAGGGTCGCGCTGGTATGCCGGCGCTTGCCGTTGACCAGCACCAGCACATGGGATGCGGTCAGCCCGCGCAGGGTCGCCGAGCGCACTACGCCGCTGGCATCCCAGCCCGACCGGTCGGGCAGGTTGAATGACGGAATGAATTTGCTCAGCGCCTCCAGCAGGCTCGGTTTGCCAACCGAGCGCAACTGATCGCCGGTGACCACATCAATCGGGGTCGGGCTGGTGGTGACGGTGCGTTGCTCATTGCCACGGTTACCAGTGACGACCACGGTATTGAGTGTCGGTGCGGTGCTCTCGGCCGCTTCGAGGCTGAACGAAGCCAGGCCGCAGGCGATCGACAAGGGTACTAACAGCGGGCGATAGGAAGGCGCCGTTCGGCGCACGGGGCGGTTGTTCATGAACGTGAAGCTCCTGAATGGCGAGTGGCTTGTGTGTCACTTCTTGTGCGCGGCGACGGCTTCGATTTCGACCAGTCCGCCGGGCAGCGGCAAAGCTACGACCTGAATGGCGGTGCGTGCTGGTTTGTTGGGTTGCGCGGCGCTGCCGAAGAACGGCGTGTAACCTTCCTGCAATCCGGCGAAGTCGAGCTTGCCGCCCTTGGCCGGATCACCCACCAGGAACACTCGCAACTGCACCACGTCGCCCAGCCCCAATCCCTGGCTCTCCAATACGCCCTTGAGCTTGTTCAGAATCGACGTGGTCTGGGTCGCGGTGTCGCCATAGGCGGCAAAGGAATCCTTCGCGGCTTTCGGGTCGTGCAGGTCGGCCAGCAGACCACTGACAAACAGCAATTCGGTTTGCGCCGGCACCGACACCGCCAGGGAAATCGGAAAGTTCGAATTCGGCAGGGCAACGCGTTTGATTTCTTCGGCGTGGGTACCTAGGGCAGTGGCGGTCATGAGCAGTCCTGTCAGCAAAGTAGTGGTTTTCATCGTTCAGTCCTTTTATTGAGTGAGTCAGGCGGCAACGCCCGGTTGGTTGCGTTCGGCATGCCGGCCGATCAGCGAAACGATGCGTCGCGCGGAGTCAGCGGCGCTGTTCTGCCAGATCCCGACACCGCCATGGGCAAGGGCGTCGCTGGCGAGGTAGGTGCGTCCCTGCGGTTCGTTGAGGATCTGGTAGGCGCTCTCGCCGACCTCGTCGTTGACGATCCACGGGCCTTTGCTGAACTGCACCTTGCCCCAGTTGATCGCCACCGGTTTTTGCAGCTTGGTGCTGTGTCCGGGGTGCAGCAGCTCCACGGCCTGCCGGGACGAGGCGAACTGTTCGGCGAGGGATTTGCTGCTGAAGGCCCGGGCCGATTCGCTGGTGTTATAGGCCGCCACCAGAATGCCCTGGGCGCTGTTGAGGCGATCGCTGGGATACCACAGGCCTTTGGCTTCGTGATCCAGATAGGAGAGGCCGCCGTAGATGTTGAAGTCGGTTTCCCAGAACCGTGGTGACTGCCAGGCCACCTTGTTCGCCTGATCACTTTGCGCGGTGAGGATCGCTTGCTTGAACGGCTGGCTGAAGTTGCTCGGCAGCTTGGCCAGCAGTGGCAGCGGCACCGTGACGATGGCGTAATCGGCGCTCAGGGTTTGGGTGGCGCCGGTCTTGCGATCACGGTAGGTGATGCGGCTGCCTTGTTCAGATGTCTGGATGTCGCTGACCTCGGCATTGAAGCGCACCGCGTCCTTGACCTTGTCATAGAACGCGTAGGGGATTCGGTCCATGCCGCCGACCGGTTGGAACATGGTCGAGGAAAATTCCGGAATTTCATCGAACACCAGCGCGCCCCAGAGCTTGGGGTTAAGCAGGGTTTGCAGTTCCAGTGGTGCGCGAGTGATACCGGTCTGATCGCCGGCACCGGGCACCCGTGTGTAGCCTGAACGCACCGAACCCTTGTATTTGAAGTCGGCGCTGAGATCGCCATAGATCTTGAGGAAATTCAACAGCGCCTGACGGTCGTCGGCGGTCAGATCCTGGTCCAGGGCTTTGCGGCTGACGGTCCGCGCCAACAGTTCGGATAACTGCCCACGGGTATCGTTGACCGCCTGGCGCAGCTGGAACGCCGGTTTTTTCGGGTCCGGCAAGGCCAGTGCGTTGCGGCTACTGTTGACCAGCACTTGCAGCTCGACGCCCAGCTCGCGGCAGTAGCCGAGGATGGTCTGGTGATGGCTGGGAATGCGTGCGGGACCGGCGTTGAAAAACTGCCCGTCATCGAAGTCGACGGTCTGGCTCACGCCATCGTCGAAATCGATTTTGCTGCCTCGGCGCAACGTCCAGTTGCGCCCGCCCACCCGTTCACGGGCCTCGAGAATGGTCACGGTAAAACCCGCCTTGCGCAGCTCATAGGCGCTGACCAGGCCGGAAATACCGGCCCCAACGATCACCACCTGTTTGCCTTTGCCACTGCTGCCCAGTTGCAACGGATTGAACGTTGAGGCCACGGCCTGAGGCGTCAGCCCCAGTGCACCGAGGGCGCTGACAGCGGCGGAGTAGCCACCGACGGCTGCAATGCGGAAAATCAGTTCCCTGCGGGTAAAAGCCATAAAAGTGCTCCTTGGCAAGATTGCCTGTATGGGGATCAGAGGTCGTAACGCACGGACAACAAGAGGGTTCGCGGGTCGTTGATCGAGTAGTAGCGAGCGCCGCTGGACGGCACGTAGCCGACCGATTGCGGGTAGGCGCGATCGAGCAGGTTTTTCACCGACAGCGTGGTGGTCCAGTGGCCGTCGCCGGAGATGTAGCGGGTGTTGGCGTTCCAGAAGGTCTGCTTGGGGATTTCCTGGATGTCGTCGTTCAGCGCGTTGGCGTAGGACTTGGTCTGGAACTGCGCGTCTGTGCCGACCAGCCAGTCGCCGGGCAAACCGGCCGGGATCGTGTAGTTAAAGCCGACACTGGCGTTCCATTTCGGCGAGAACACCAGCTGCTTGCCGTTGGCATCGACGCCAGCGCCGCTGGCGTTTTCGAAGTCGTCGTACTGGCTTTGCAGGTAGCCGATGTTGGCGGTCAGTTGCAGGTCGCGGGTCAGCGCGGTCAGGGTTTCCAGCTCGACGCCGTAGGTGTGCGCCTGGCCGACGTTGGTCCGCAGGCTGACACCCAGCGCCGGGTCGTAGGCGTTGGTCTGCAGGTCGTCGTAGTCGTTATAGAACACGGCCAGATTGGCGCGCAGGCGACGGTCGAAGAAGTCACCTTTGAAGCCGGTTTCCCAGGTGGTCACGTCTTCCGGCGAGAACGCCTGTTCGGCCGCCGCCTGGGTTGGCGCGCGGTTGTCGTAGCCACCGGCCTTGAAGCCCTTGGCCACGTAGGCGTATTGATTCAGGTGCGGGGTCCAGGCGTATTCGAAGCCGATTTTCGGGCTGGTGGACTGCCAGGATTTGCTTGAATCGGCGCTGAAGTTGGTGCCGGTGATCTGCCGGTTGGTGGTGATGGCGTAGTTGGTGTAATCGAAGTTCTTGTGCTCGCGGGTAAAGCGCAGCCCGGCGATCAGCGACAGCTTTTGCGTGACCTTGTAACTGCCTTGGCCATACAGCGCGTAACTTTCGGTGTTGGTCGTGCTGTATTGGCCCTGGCCGATCACCCGGTTGCGTGCGATGGAGTAGGTGAGGTTGTCGCGGTCGGCATCGAAGGTTTCGCGGTACAGGTACAGGCCGGTGCTGAAACTGAAGTCGTCGTAGTCGCCGTTGAGTTGCAGTTCCTGGGTGGCGTAGTCCTGCTTGTAGAGGATCAGGTTGTTCTGGATCAGTGCCGCCTGACCCGAGTTGTCATAGTTCACGGGCTGATGGAACGCCGAATAGGCCGTCACCGACTTGATGTTCAGGTGATCGTCGATGGCATAGATGGCGCGCAGCACCGAGCTGCCTTGATCGAGACGGTTTTTCGGATTGAGGCTGCTGTAGCTTTTGAATTTGTCGAATCGGCCGTTGGCGTCGAACGGTGTGTAGCTGGTGGTATCGCCACGGTCGAAGGTGCCGGCAAGGGTCAGTTGCACATCCCAAGGCGAATCATCCGGGTTGTAGCGCAGCTTGCCGCGATAGGACTGGATATCGATGTTGTTCACATCCGAGTGGCGTGTCGGGTCGGAGACGGTGCCGTCACGGGTCAGGCGTATCGCCGAGAAACTGCCGAACAGCGCGTTGTCCACCAGCGGGCCGCTGATCAGCAAGCGGCCGTTCTGCGCGTTGTAATCACCGGCGCCGAGTTCGAAGAAACCACGGGTTTCCTGGGTCGGATCGCGGGTTATCACGCGGATTGCACCGGCGCTGCTGTTTCGTCCATACAGCGTGCCTTGCGGGCCGCGCAGCACTTCGACGCGCTCTACGTCGTTGAAGTCGAGCATCGAGGAAATGGCCCGCGGGATGTACAGGTCATCGGCGTAGACCGCGACGGCCGACTCCTGGATCGGGTCGGTTTCACCGATGCCGCGAATCCCGTAGGTCTGTGCGCTGTATGAGATCGACTGGCGGCTGAGGGTCAGGTTCGGCACCTGCCCGGAGAGGTCGCGAATGCTTTTGATCTGCTTGTCTTCGAGGGCCTTTTCGTCGAAGGCGGAAATCGCCAGCGGAGTCTTTTGCAGGTCTTCACTGTGGTGTTCGGCGGTGACTGTTACGACGGGGAGGGCACCATCCTTGGTGTTTTCTTCGGCGTGAGCCGACAAGCCGAATATAGCCAGCGACACGGCTAGCGTCAGACGGTTTGAACGGAAAGTGTTGTGCATGGTGAACCCCGGATGTGACGTTGGCGTTGTTGGTTTTTTTTCGGCAAAGCGTTGCCGTGGCCAGGGTTTGAGGACCGTGGCGGCGGTGGCTTGGCCGGTTTCTGGTTTAGGTGAAGCACTTGACCGTGGAGTGGTGTCGGCCGGAATAACGATTGGTTCCGTGGGCCTCCACCTGGTCAGGGGTCGGTGATGGTTGTAACAATATTTATATAAGTGTTCGGTGTAAAAGTCCGATTAGTTATAAGTTAATTATAAAAAATAGTCATTAAGAAGCATGATTAAATGCGTAAATCTGATGTTGTGTTCGGCGGATAAACAGAAACCAATATGGGAGTGAGCCGACTCGCGATAGCGGTGTACCAGGCAACATTCATGTCGACTGACACTTCCTCTTCGCGAGTAGACTCGCTCCCACATTTAGATTGTGTTTGATTCAGTATCCGCGTTGCGGGTTCGCTTGATTTTCTAATGCCAGACCATTCAGATAGCGTTCGAGATTAGCCAGGAAACTTTCAGCAATTTCATGGCGGCTGTTGCTGGAAATGGCCGAGGTATGGGGTGACAGGCGTACCCGAGGGTGGGCGTAGAGTGGATGTCCGTCCGGCAAGGGTTCTGGATCGGTGACGTCCAGCGAGGCTAGGCCAATGCGTTCGGTGTCCAGCGCCTCCAGAAGAGCCCCATGATCAAGCAAACCGCCCCGGGCGATGTTGATCAGGTGTAGTCCCGGTTTGGCACTGGCGAGCACGGCGCTATCGATAATGTTCCGGGTTGCCTCGGTCAAGGGCGCGGCCAGGACCAGATGATCGGAACGCGCAAACAAGTCATGAATATCCTGCGCCGCTTCCACGCCCTCAACCTCGTATGGTGTTTGGCTTTGCCTCAGAGCTAGCACCTTGATGCCCAGGGCGTAAGCCTTGGCGGCCAGGCTGCGGCCAATAGCGCCGAAGCCGAGAATGCCTAATGTGCTGCCCTTAAGCGGCGTCAGTGCAGTGAAGTTCCATTGCGCGTCGTGCACCCAGATGTCCGGTATTCGCTTGGCTGCGGCGAAGATCGCGGCCAGAGCGAACTCGGCGATGTTCTCGGCGGCGCTGCCGCGCGAGGTGCTCACGGGCGGACCGTTGAACAGCCACTTGGGGTAGAAGTCGATGCCCGATGACACCACCTGAATCCAACGCAGCCCATAGGGCCAACCCGGTGGCGGCGTATCCGGTGCCTGGTATCCACGTACATTGATCGGCCGTGCCAGCAGCACGCTTACCTCGGCCGGCAAGTCGCTGGGCACCCCGGTGGGCACGCTGATGACGTGCGCCTCGGGATGGGTTCGGGCGAGGCGCTGGCGGATCACATCATTGAAGTCTTCATCCAGTTGGCTGGCGATGACGAGCTGGCTCATGGGCGCTCCTTAGACTGGCGCTGGGCGAACACGGCTTTTCCGACCCCTTGCAGAATGGCGTCGTTTTGCGGTGTGTGGATGCGGCTGCACAGCACATCGCGATAGTGCCGTTGCAGTGGGTTTTGGCGTGACAGGCCGGGATTGCCGGACGCTTCGATCGCGAGTTCGACCGCACGAATCGCGTTGCCCGTCACGAGGTATTTCAGTTGCGCAGCGTTGCTGGCCGGTGTTCGGCCCTCTGCGGCGGCGTCGAGCAAGCTACGGTTAGCGAACAACAAGGTATCGATGTGGCCGACGATTTCCTGAAAACGTGGCAGGGTCGACAGTGACGCGCCGAGATTGGACGGCTTGCGGGTCTCCAGCCAGCCCACCAACCAATCGCGGGCGGCTTGCGCGACCCCGTCATAGACCGATGACAGCAACACCGACATCCACAGGAATGCATCGCCGTCGAGTTCAGGTTGCGGCGCGCTCCAGCGGCTGACGCTGACCGCGTGATCCAGAGGGACCAGCACATTGTCGAACACTACCTCGTGGCTGCACGTGGCGCGCATGCCCAGATGATCCCAATCTTCAATGATGCGGATACCTGGCGTGTCCTTGTGCACCAACCAGGCACCGACTAGCGGATCTTCATCGGTGCTACGCGCCCAGACGCTGAACCAGGTCAGACCATGGCTGCCGGTGGAGTAGATTTTCCGGCCGCTGATTCGCCAGCCTGCCGAAGTACGCCTGGCGACGGTCGCCGGCAGACCGCCGCGAGCAGGGGTGCCCAGATCCGGCTCGACGCGCAAGGCATTGATCAGAGCGCCCTCTTGCACGGCGTCCTTTGCCACTTGCAAGCGCAGGGCTTCGGGCCAGTTGGGGCTGTCTTGCAAGCGCGCATGCTGGAGGTATTGCATCACCAGGATCAATGCGGTCGAGGGCTCGCCTTTGGCGATGGCGCCGATGGCCTTGCGTGCCTGTGATAGATTCGCGCCGCCTCCGCCCAAAGCATTGGGCACGGTCAGCGCGACGAGGCCGTGCTCATGCAACAGCTTGAAGTTGTCCTCGGGGAAGATTCCGCTTTCGTCATAAACGTGGGCACTGGCACCGAGCTGTTCGCTGAGGCGTTCTAGCAATGCCTCAAAGCTGGCCACTTCCGCCGAGCGCAGTACGGGTGGGTGTTGGGAGGAAAGACTCATGGTGAATTCACTCGATCAAAAAGGTTGTATCGGGCTCACAACGGCAGCAACGCAAAGTTTTTGTCCCACAACGGGCTGACATCGAGCCTTTCGCTGATGACACCCGCGTCAAAGAACAGATCCGCGACTTCCTGCTGCGAGGCGATGGCTTGATCGTTGACAGCGATGATTTGCGAGGCCTGGCTGCGGTTGTTGTACATGTCGAGGAACACTGTTTTGTCGACGCCCAATAGCTGCGCCGACTTGGCGGCCCAGGGTTCGGGATTCTGGTTGATCCATTCCAGCGTGCGGGCTTGGCGTTGCAGGTAGTCCTGAATCGCCTGTTTGCGCAGCGGATCTTCCAGTGCAGCTGGGCGTGCGGCAATCAAGTAGTTGCCAGACAGATACCCCAGCGCAGTTTTCAGAACGCGGGCGCCACTGCGGAATTTTGCCAGCTGGATGAACACACCATAAATTACCCAGGCATCGAGCTGACCGCTCTGAAAGGCGGAAAAACCGTCCTGAGGCGTGAGAGCCACCGCGGTGATGTCTTTCATAGTCAGGCCCTGTTCTTTCAGCGCTTTGATCAGGAAATAGTGCGAAGTGGTAGAGCGCACATAGCCGACCCGCTTGCCGCGCAATTGATCGACCGATTCGATGTTGGAGTCCTTTGGAATCAGAAACACCTGGTTGTTCACGTCGCCTTGCAGCACCGCGATCAGACGCGGCTGGCGATGGCTCTGGATCGAAAATATCGGTGGGATTTCGCTCATTCCACCAACGTCCAGACTGCCCGAGGCCAACGCTTCAACGATCAGGTTGCCGCCGGCAAATTCCGCGTATTCGACTTTGTAGGGTGTATTGGCGGTGCCGGCGTCTTCGGTGAAATACGAGTCTTGACCCCGGTAAGTGGCGACGCCAAGAGTTAGGTGAGAGAGCCTGTTGCTTTGGGCGAATGCTCTAGGGGCCAGCCCCAGGGAAGCCAACCCCATCGCGCCTAGCGCGATGGAACTGGCCGTGAGGAGGCCGCGACGACTGAACTGTCCCTGTGTGATGTTTTTCGTCATGGTCAGGCTCTTGTCAGATAGCAATTTTCACGGGGGCTAGCCCCAGTAACTGTTCTACGGCGCGGATCACCGGGTAGGCTTCCGTGCGCACCAGCCAGTCCGGGCTGACCTCGGCGAAGGCCACGGTCCCGTCTTTGTCGATGACTACCACAGTGGGCTGTGGCAATTCCCAGGTCCCGGTTCCAGTGGTTTCACCAATGCTGTTGCCCCTGGCCAGGGCGGCGTTGCGCGATGCCTCATCGAAACTGTAGAGAATCCCAAGGCGACTCCCGAGTTGGTTGGCCGGGTCGCTGGCCACTTGCAGTTCGAGGTTGTGGCGGGACTTGATCTCCACCAAGCGTTCCGGCAATTGCGGGCTGACCGCCACCAGCGGCACACCCAGTGCGTGCAGTCGTGGATAGAGCTGGCGCTGGTAATAAGGCAGAGCAACATTGCAGGCCGGGCAGTCGGCGAAGCGGAAGAAGATCAGCACCGCTGGCCCCTTGGCGAGTAACTCGTCGCGGCTTAGGCTACCGCCTTCCACCTTCAACAAGGTGAAGGGCTCCAGCGTGTCTCCGACGTTGACGAAGTCTTCGCGGCGCGCTTCTTCCACTAAGCGCCGACGTTGATTGATGTTGACCTGCAAGGCGGCCGGCTCCCAGGTAGATACACGTTGTGCATGCAAGTCCGCCAGCAGGCGATTTAGGGATTCGCTCATGCCAGTGCCTCGCTTTCTTCCTGAACGACGGGGGTGGTGTACGCGTAACGGTTTACCGGAACCTGCAAGCCAAGGTGGTCGCGCAGGGTGTTGCCACGGTACTCGTCGCGGAACAGGCCGCGCTGTTGCAGTACCGGTACCACAAGTTCGGCGAAATATTGCAGGCCGTCGGGCAACAGCGAGTTGATGATGAAGCCGTCCGCTGCGCCTTGTTCGAACCACGTCTGAATCGCGTCGGCGACCTGTTCTGGTGTGCCGACGAAATCCCGGTGCGGCCGCGAGAAGCGCAGGGCAACTTCACGCAAGGTCAGGCCTTCATCCTTGGCCAGTTGCTTGATCCGGTCCGATCCGCCTTTCTGGCTGTTAGACCCCAGATCACCCAGCTCGGGGAACGGTGCGTCCAGCGGGTACTGGCTAAAATCGTGATCGTTGAAAGGCCGGCCCAGAGCGACGATGGCGTCTTCGATGGTCACCAGTTCAACGGCTTGCTGATAGCGGCTTTCCACCTCGTCTGCATCGCGACCGACGATTGGACGAATGCCCGGCAGGATCGACAGTTTCAGTGGATCGCGACCGAAACTGGCAGCGCGTGTTTTGAGGTCCTGATAGTAGGCTTGCGCATCCTCGAATTTTTCCGGGCTGACAAAGATAGCGTCTGAATTTTCCGCAGCAAAGTTGCGACCATCCTCAGAGGTGCCGGCCTGGAAAATTACGGGCTGACCTTGCTTGGAGCGTGCAATGTTCAGCGGGCCTTTTACCGAGAAAAATTCACCCTTGTGGTCCAGTGTGTGCAGCTTGCCGGGGGTGAAAAACTCGCCGCTTTGCTTGTCGTAGGCAAAGGCGTCGTCTTCCCAAGAATCCCACAAGCCCTTGACCACGCTCACGTGCTCTTTGGCGATGCGGTAGCGCACGGCGTGGGGCGGGTGTTCGCTCTTGCCGAAGTTATCGGCGGTGCCACTCAGCCAGGATGTTACTACGTTCCAGCCGGCGCGACCGCCGCTGATGTGATCCAGCGAAGCGAATTGACGGGCGACCTGAAACGGTTCGGTGTAGCTGACGGTGACGGTTGCCACCAGTCCGATGTGCTGCGTGGTAGCCGCCAGGGCCGAGAGAATGGTCAACGGTTCGAAGCGGTTGAGGTAATGCGGGCTCGACTTCTCATGGATGTGCAAGCTGTCGGCGATAAACACGAAATCGAACTTAGCCGACTCGGCCACTTGCGCCTGTTGCTTGTAGAAGTCGAAGCTCACGCTGGCATTGGGGCGAGCCTGCGGGTGGCGCCATTCGCCCCATCCGTGGCCGACGCCGTGGACCATCGCTCCGAGTTTCAGTTGGCGTTGCTTGCTCATGGTTTTACTCCTGAATCCGTTGAATCCTTTAGCGGGATGCCTGGGTGAGTTGGGGGCGTTTGACGTTGAAGCTTTTGTCGAAGCCCTGGGAGACGTCGATGTGTTTGCTGATAATTCCTTCTTCCTGATAAATGTCGGCGGTAGCTTGCAGGCCGCCGATGACCTGGTCATTGATCTCCACCGGTTGCATATGCGTGCCTTTGGCCACGGCGATATGCACGTCCAGCGACAAGCCGGTGACGCGGGCCTGGGCGGCGGCGTACTCCTCGGGGTGGGCGTTGGTCCAGCGATACGCGCGGTCAACCCGGGCGATGAAGTCGTCCAGTTGTTGACGCTTGTTTGCAATGGCCTGGCTGGTGGCGGCGAAGTACAGATGATTGGTCAGCAGTTTCTCACCGCTGACCAACACCTTGGCCTGATTCTGAGTGGTGGCAATGGTGGTGTAGGGATCCCAGGTCGACCAGGCGTCCGCGCTGCCGTTGTCCAGCAGAATGCGTGACTCGCTCGGCAGCAGGTAGATGAACTGCACATCAGCGGTGCTCAGGCCGGCATTACGCAAGGCCTTGATCGCCAGGTAGTGGCCGATGGAACCGCGGGTAGTGACGATTTTTTTGCTCTTGAGGTCGCTGGCGTTGTTCAGCGGCGAATCCTTGGGTGCAAGAATGGCGGTGGTATAGCGGCCCTCGGCATGCACGATACTGACGACCTTGAGTGGCGCACCGGCACCGAGGGCAAATACGTAGGGCGCATCACCCAGGGCGCCGATATCCACCGCGCCAGCATTCAGAGCTTCGCCCAGAGGGGCGGCGGCCGGAAATTCGGAGAACTGAATGTCGTAAGGAACATTTTTCAGCTGGCCGGAGACCTCCAGCAACACTTTGATCGTCGACTTCTGATTCGCCACCAGTAGCGGTTGCAGGTCCGCGGCGTGAGTGTTCGCGGTGCAGCCGAGGGTGCAGATCAGACTCAAGAACAACGGTTTAAGTGGCATAAATGACTCCAGGCAGGTTGTTGCGCTTCTTGGTACCTCCGCCTGGAGAAGGGGTTGGTCTGTAGTTGACGTTATCTCTATAAGAAGTAGCTGTGAAGTTCTTTATGGTTATATGCTAATTATGAATTTAACTGATTATAATGTTTATGATTATTATATTAATGCATTTAATGCTGGCCTGTGCGCTGTGGTTGCGAGCTTGCTCGCAATGACGGTCTTGCAACCAACACTGATGGTGAAAGTGCTGACCTCATCGCAAGCAAGCTCGCTCTCACATGTGTGCCGGACCATCAGAAATTGTAGGCAACCCTCGTGTAGTAATACGCCCCACCAAAGCCGAACGGCGAGAACTGGCCGTATTTGTAGCCGCCACCCCAGTCCTGGATGCCGTTCTTGTCCGGGTACACGTTGAACAGGTTGTTCGCCCCGAGCGCCACGGTCAGGTGTCGGGTCACATCGTAGGCGGCATCGAGGTCGGTGATCCATTTAGCGCTGAACTTTCGGTCGTTCGCCGGGTTGTTGTCACCCTCGATGTAACTGCCGAAGCGGGTGAGCGCCAGGTTGAGGTTGTAGTCAGTGACCTTCCAGTTCGCCGCTAGGATCAGCTTCGATTGAGGCGTGGCCACGGTCAGATCTTTTTGCAGGCGCCGGTCGAACAGTTGCAGGTTCGAGCCGCTGAGTTGCGGCGGGTTGTCCTGCAGCTTCTCGATTTTTGTCTGGTTCCAGTTGTACGCCGCGCTCCAGCGTACCTGACCATATTGATCGAATTGCTGACGGTATTCGTTGACGACGTCGACGCCACGGGTACGGGTGTCCACCGCGTTGGTGTAGTACTGGGCGAGGAGACCGGGTGACAAGCCGTTGGCAGCAAGTACCTGCGAAACCGCCGTACCGCCGAGCAGGCTGGTGGATACGATGCGGTCGCGGATGTCGATCTGATAGAGGTCGGTTGTCAGCCGATAGTTTTGTGTGGGCTCGTATGTGAAACCGAAGCTGTAGTTCAGGGATTTTTCCGGCTTTAGCTTCTCCGCGCCTAGGGCCTGGGCTTCGGGTGTGTCCACCGGCAGCACTTTAACCGGCACCGAAATCTGCTGACCGTTGACCACACCGCCGGAGGTGAAGGTCGATGAGGCATAAATGGCTTGCGCCAGGGACGGTGCGCGAAAGCCGTTGTTAATGGTGCCGCGCAGGGCAAAGGCGTCGGTGAAGGCATAGCGGGTGGAAAATTTGCCGCTCCAGGTATTGCCGATGTCCTGGGTGTAACGCTCATATCGAGCGGCCGTGCCGACGTACCATTTATCGGTCACATCCAATCCCAGATCGACATAGCCGGCGACGTTGCTGCGACGGATTTCCCCCGAGTCGGCAGGACTGGTGCCATTGTAAGAGGCAAGGCCGGGCAAGGGTGTTCGGCCGGCGAGCGGTCCGCTGGGGATGACGTAGTTGCCTGGTGTGTACGAGTCGAAGTCGCCGGGTTCGATCTGGTATTTCTCCCAGCGGTACTCAAAGCCGAACGCGGTTTGCAGCGGGTTTTTCAGGCCGATGTCGAAGCCGCGATTGAAGTCGAGGTTGTTGGTCCACTGATCGAAAATCTGCGAGGCGAGATTGAACGAGGTCGGGCTGGTCGGTCCCAGGGATGGATTGAGGGTATTGCTGGCGTTGAGCGTCGAGTCGTCCTCGCCCCAGGTCGAACTGGCGTCGTAGTTCCAGCCACCGACCTCGCCCTTGAATCCGCCGGTCACCTGAAAGTCTTTGGTGCGGTTGTGCCGCTGGGCATGGATACCGTCGGGGAAGGGGGTGTTCGGGTCGCCGGCCAGGGAATAGATATCGTTGGGTCGATAGTTGCCGGTGACTTTGGTGGTCTCCATGTAGCTGGCGGTGGAAAAGGAATAGAACGTCAGGTCGTCCTGGATCGGCAGTTCGAGGTTGTAGCTGGCATTGGTGACGTTTTCTCGGCCCAGGCCATAACTGGGGTTCCAGCCGTGGCGATTGACGGTCTGGTCGCGGCTGTCGGGGAAGCCAGGCAGCGAGTAGAGGTTGCCGGTGGCGCTGCCGCTGCGGTTAAAGGGTTCCTGCTCCTTGCTGTCCAGCGCCAGGTTGGCGAAGCCGTCGTTGGGCAGGGCCAGGCCATAGTTGAACGTCTGATGCACGGTGTCGCCATCGCCGCTGCCGTAGCGCCCGAAAGAAGTTTCAGCGCTGCCGCCGCTGTCATTTTCCTTGAGGATGATGTTGATCACCCCGGCGATGGCATCCGAGCCGTACTGCGCAGAAGCTCCGTCGCGAAGCACCTCGATGTGATCGATCGCCGAGACCGGAATCAGGTCGAGGTTGACGGGGACTGCTGCGGTGCCGATGCGCGCCAGGTTGTTAATCAGCGCCGTATTGTGCCGGCGTTTGCCGTTGACCAGCACCAGCACCTGATCCCCGGACAAGCCACGCATGGTCACGCCACGCACCGACCAGGACGTGCCGCCGCCATTGATCGCCGGTAGGTTGAATGAAGGTAGCAGCCGCGCGAGCAATTCCTTGAGACCGACCTTGCCGCTGGCCTGTAACTGGTTGGCGCTGATCACGTCGATGGGCGAGGGGCTGTCGGTGATAGTCCGGGGCTGGGTGCCGCGATTGCCGGTCACCACCACGGTGTTGAGGGTCTTGTCCGGCGCGGCGCTCTCAGCCTGGGCCTGGCTGCTCGTGGCCAAAAGGGTCAAGGCGGCGGCCGCGTAATAATCGTATTTCGTTCGGGGGCTGGATAAGTTCATGACACCAATTCCTGAAAGATTGCCACGCACAGGCAAGCCCCTTCGCTCACATTCGCGAATAGAAGAGGGTTAGCTAATGCCGATCTGTAGGAGCGAGCTTGCTCGCGAGGGTCGTTAACGATTACGCGTTAACTGACTGAACGCGGCGCTCTTGAGTCCATCGAGAGCAAGCTCGCTCCTACAAGGGATTTGCCATTTTGTTAGGGGACGGTCAGGCCGCACTGGCGCGTCTTGCCCGATGGGGAATGTCGTCGTAGGCGATCAGCACCCGTTCCATGCGACGCGGGTAATCACCGTAGTTGTAGACCGGGTAGTGCAGCGTCGAGCGGTTGTCCCAGAACGCCACTGAGTTTTCCCGCCATTTGAAGCGCACTTGATGTTCGGGCTTGTTGAATTCCAGCAGCAGCCGGTCGATCAGTTGTTTGCTCTTCTCCGGTGGCCAGCCGATTACCGAAGGATTTTGCGAGAAGTTGATAAACAGGCCGTCTTCACCGGTTTCCGGATGGGTACGCACCAGCGGGTGAGCGAGGATCGGGTAGTTGTAGCCGACCTTATCCAGTGATGACTTGAAATCGTGGACCACATGCAGGTCATCGATTTCCTGGCGCAGCTCCTCAGGCAAGGCGCGATAGACCGCGGCCGTGTCGGCCCAAAGGGTATCGCCGCCGACGGGAGGCAAGGCAACCGCACGCAAGACCGCGCCGAGGGTGGGGCGCAACTGCCAACTGGTGTCGGTGTGCCAACGGCCGCTGATCCTCGGGCCATAGAGCTTGCGCTCGTCCTGGGCTTGAATCAGGTGGGCCTGCGGTTGCGTCGGATCGTTTTGCTGGGTCGTTGGGTGCACATACAGCTCACCGAATTCTCGAGCGAAGGCAATCTGCTGTTCGGTGCTGATGATCTGATCGCGGAAGAAAAGTACTTTGTGTTCAAGCAGCAAGCGGCGCAGTTCATCGCGAAGTGCCGGGGTCAGCGGCTGGCGCAGATCGATGCTGCTGATTTCGGCGCCGATAGTGGGTTCCAAACGGGTGACGTGCAGGGTTTCTGCCAGTTGCGAATCGGTGTGATGCTGGACAACAGACATGATGCAACTCCTCTCGTTTATGGGTTCAGCCTCCGCCTGGAGAGGGGTCGGATATGTGTGTAGGAGCGAGCTTGCTCGCGGTGGTCGTGAACGATAGCGCGTAAAACCAGATGTCCGGCGGCGCTCTCGGTGTTCTCGCGAGCAATCTCGCTCCCACAGGTACAAAGGCAGCCGGAAACCGGCGGTTAGATCACAAAAAAGCCATGAGTGCCGTCGCGGGCCAGTTGCTCGACCAGTCCGAACTCCCAGTCCAGATAGGCTTGCATCGCTTCGCGCGGGCTGTCAGTGCCTTCATAGGGGCGGCGATAGCGGTCGATGCGCGGTGACGCCAAACGAGTTTCGCCTTCTTCCAGGTGAAGCTGCGCGGCGATCCAGCCGGCCGTGCCACCCTTGAGCAGAAATACGGCTTTACCGGTCACCGCCTCGACCTCGGCTACCGCCAGCCGCGCCAACTGACTGCTGCCGCAGGTCAGTACATAGCGCTCTGCCGGTGGCACCTTGGCCAACGCTTCACGCAGTTGCCCGCGCAATGCCCACCACGCGCCGGGGATATGGCGTTTGACATAATTGGCGCTGCTGGTGAAGTCCAGCACTGCGCTGTCGCCGTCCTCCAGCCATTGCGCCAGTGTCTCGGGGCTGATTTCTTCGGCCTGCCGTGGAGCGGGGACGGGGGCCTGCCACGCACCGCGTTCGCTGAAGTGTGCAGGTTCAAGGTTATCCAGCACGTGCACTTCCCAACCCAGTTGCGCCAGCCAGGAAGCCGACATGTTGGCGCGCACGCCATCGTCGTCGACCAGCACCAGACGCGCGCCGCGCACGCTGGCGAAGTGGTCGGTTTCCTGCACCAGTTGGCCGCCGGGTGTCGAGCGGGCGGCGGGAAGGTGGCCGGCTTCGAATTCCTCCGGGGTACGCACGTCGAACAGGTAGGTGCTGCGCTCCGGTTCCTGTTGCCAGCGTTGCCAGTCGGCCAGGGTGGCGCGGCCTACCTGGGCTTTGTCGGCGACGCGACGGGCATCCCGTGCAGCGATCAGGCGATGCTCTTCGCTGGTCGGGGCGAATCGGCGCGACTGGCCATGCTGCAGTTTCTGGCCGGCCAGGGTCCAGCCGATGGTGCCGTTGCGCAAGGCTGAAACCGGGTTGGCGATGCCGGAGTTGATCAACGACTGTGTGCCGATGATGCTGCGGGTCCGACCGGCGCAGTTGACGATGATGCGGGTGGCCGGGTCGGGTGCCAGCTCCCGGGCGCGCAGCACCAATTCCGCCCCCGGTACACTGATACCCGTGGGGATGCTCATGGTTTGGTATTCATCGAAACGCCGGGCATCGAGCACCACCACATCGGCCTCGCTGTCGAGCAGTGCCTGGACTTCTTCAGCCGCCAGGGACGGGGTGTGGCGCTGGCTTTCCACCAGTTCGCCAAAGGCTTTGCTAGGTACGTTGACGTCGATAAACAGTTCGCCACCGGCACGCCGCCAACCGTCTAGACCACCTTCGAGCAGGCTGACGTTGACGTAGCCAAGATCGTGCAATCGCTGTGCGGCGATGCTCGCCAGGCCTTCGCCATTGTCATAGACGGTCACTGGGGTATCGCGCCGGGGAATCCGCGAGAACACCTCGAGTTCGAGTTTCGACAATGGAATGTTGGCGGCGAACAGCGGATGCGATTCGGCAAAGGGCGCTTCTTCGCGCACATCCACCAATGCCAGTTCCTCACGGTTCAGCAGGGCCTTGCGAATCTCGGCGTAGGAGCGGGTACGTGCAGTGCTCATAGGGCTTGGTTCTCTTTGGACAAATCCCAGATGTTAGGGAGGAAGGCGTTGGAATAACCGGAGATGAACAGCTTCTCGCTGCCGTCGACCTGATACACCGCACGGCGCACGGCACCGATGTTGGCGCCGTAGACATGGATGCTGATCGAGACCTGGTCATCGAAGGCGTTGCTGACTTGATGGATATCGCCGACCTTGGGCGACACGGCTTCGACCTGGCCTGGCCGCAGGTGCACCCGACCGCCGTCGGTCTTCAAGGAGCCGTCGCCGTTGCGCTGAAAGCCTTGCGAGTACTCGGCGCCACGCAACATGCCGATCAGGCCCCAGACGCGATGGTCATGGATCGGTGTACTTTGCCCCGGCCCCCAGACAAAACTGACGATACTGAAACGCTGCCGTGAATCGGCATGCAGCAGGTATTGCTGATAGCGCTCCGGATCCGGTCTGGAAAACTCTTCTGGCAGCCAGTCGTCATGGCTGACCAATTGACTGAGTAGCTTGCCTCCACGATGCAATAGATCGCCCTCGAGAGGGTTACTGTCGATCAATTCCGCCAAGGCGCCTATGAATGCTCTGAGTCTCTCCGGGTGTCGGGCCTGGGTCATGGCGATTCCATCGTTTGTTGTGAATGTTGATCCTTGGATTTAAGCATAATGTTTTGGATCAATATGCGATTGTTTAATGATTAGGTTATAGCCGAAAGGAATTTATAACCCTATCGCATAGCGCCAGAAGCTATTGATCGGTCACCCAGCGTGGGACGGGCTATCCTTCTCTTGTCAATGGAACTATGCTTTTCAGACATCTTAATGACTGTTCTCTATGTGCGGGCCAAATGAAAATTGATGATATCGACGCCTTTGTCGAAGTGATTCGTTGCCAGTCAATCAGCCATGCCGCCGAGTCGCTGCAGTTGACTCAGCCAGCCATCACGCGGCGCGTGCAGAATTTTGAGCAGGCGTTGGGCGTGGAGTTGTTCGACCGCAATACCAAGCCGCTCAAACCCACGCTGATCGGCACACGGGTGTATGAACAGTGCCGGGTGATCCTGCGGGAAATGGATGCGCTGCGAGAACTGGTTGCCACCGATGCGCCGCCCACCGGGCTATTGCGTCTGGGTGTCCCGCAAACTATCGGCGACGTGGTGCTGCTTGATGCACTCAAGCACCTGCGAATCGAATATCCGGATTTGCGTGCCCAGGTGGCCACGGGGTGGGGCAGTCAGTTGGTCGGCAAGATCGAACTCGGAGAGCTAGACGCGGCCGCGGCGTTGTTCCCGGCGGGGAAGATTTTTCCGGACAACATAATCGGCGAGTCGATCGGCAAGATGGAGCTGGTGGTTGTCTGCGCCAAGGCGCAATTACCCAAGCGTCCGTGCAAGCTAGCCGATGTTTATCAGAATGGCTGGATTCTCAATCCCGATGGCTGCGGTTTCCGTGCCGGGTTGCAGCGAACCCTGTCCGACCAAGGCCTGGCGCTGCGGGTCAACCTGGAAACCTTCGGCACTGAGTTGCAGCTGGGCCTGGTTGCTAATGGCCTGGGACTGGGGTTGGTGCCGCGTCCGTTGCTCGAGCGCAGCGCGCATTTCGATCAACTGGCCGTTATGACCCTTAAGGATTTCAAGCCGGTGATGGACCTGTGGCTGATCTACCCACATTTTCTCGGGAATCTGCAAGGACCGGTCGAGGCCTTCGGCAAACTGGTCGCCGGATCGCTTCAGAAGATCAAGCAAGCGGCGTAAGGGAAGGGTGCTCATATAATAAAAAAAAATAATAATTAGCTTAGACTAAAATGTGCTTTTTATTATTTTTTGCCTTCCCCTAGGCTTGCTGGAGTCCCTTAAGGCCATCCAGGAAATATTGCCATGAGCAGCGTCAGTTCTTTATCCAGCGTCTCGAAAAATGTTCGCCAGCGTGTCAGTCCCGAAGAATGGGAGGTGCGTGTAAAGCTGGCCGCGGCCTATCGGCTGGCGGCTTTGTTCAAGTGGACGGACCACATCTACACTCATTTCTCCGCCCGGGTGCCGGGACCGGACGAGCATTTCCTGATCAATGCCTTCGGGCTGTTGTTCGACGAAATCAGTGCCTCGAATCTGGTCAAGGTCGACATCGATGGTAGCATCGTCGATGACCCCACCGGCCTTGGCATCAACCCTGCTGGTTATGTGATTCACAGCGCGATTCACGCGGCACGTCCCGACTTGCATGCCGTCCTGCATACCCATACCCGCGACGGCATTGCGGTGTCTGCTCAGCGCGACGGGTTGTTGCCGATTTCCCAGCATTCGATCGGTTTTTCCGGGCGGGTGGCCTATCACGGTTACGAAGGCGTGGCGCTGGACCTGGACGAGCGCGAGCGTCTGGTGGCGGATCTGGGGGATAAGAGCGTGTTGATCCTGCGCAATCACGGTTTGCTCACCGCGGGCGTCAGTGTCGAGCATGCGTTCCAACAACTTCATGGCCTGGAGCGGGCCTGCAACATTCAGATCGGGGCGCAGGCTGCTGGCAACGTCGAATTGATTTTCCCGCCGGCCGAAGTGGTGGCCAAGGTCGAGAAACAGGCCGAGGTGTTCAAGAGCGGCACCGGACCGGGTGTGGCGCGGCACTGGGATGCGTTGATTCGTCAGTTGGAGCGCAGTGATACGTCTTACAAAGAATAGCTGAAGGCAAGATCAAAAGATCGCAGCCTGCGGCAGCACCAACAGAGACGTGGACACCCGGGAATTCCCGGGTGCACTCGAAACCTGTAGGAGCTGCCGCAGGCTGCGATCTTTTGTGGATATGAGGCTTGCCGCAGCAGGCCTGGTTTAGGGTCAGGCTACTTTTCCCGCCGCTTGCCGCTCACGTTCCGCCACCAGTTTACGGGTGAGGGGAATCAGGCGTTTGCCGTACTCGATGGCGTCTTCCAGTGGGTCGAAGCCGCGGATAAGGAAGGTGGTGATGCCCAGGTCGTAGTAGTCGAGCAACGCTTCGGCCACTTGTTCCGGCGTGCCGACCAGTGAGGTCGAGTTGCCTTGAGCGCCCAGCAATCCGGCGATGCCGGTCCACAGTCGTTTGTCCAGGCGTGCGCCCTGGGCGGCCGCGGCGAGCAGGCGGCGCGAGCCTTCGTTAGGTGGTTCGCGGCGCACAAAGCCGTTCTGCTCGGCCAGCGCGGTGGCCTGTTGCAGGATGCGCTCGGCACGTTCCCAGGCCTGTTCTTCAGTGTCCGCCAGAATCGGGCGCAGCGACAAACTGAAGCGAATGCTACGACCGTGTTTGGCGGCCTCAGCGCGCACTTGCTTCACCACGTCGCGCACTTGTTCGTAAGTTTCTCCCCACAGCGCATACACGTCCGCATGCTTGCCCGCCACTTCGATGGCGGCCGTCGATGAACCTCCGAAATACAAGGGAATGTACGGCTGTTGAGGTGACTTCACGGCTGAGTGCGCACCCTCGACCTGATAGTACTTGCCGTCATAGTCGAAAGGCTTTTCGCTGATCCATTCCTGACGCAACACACTGAGGTACTCATCGGTGCGCGCATAGCGCTCGTCCTTTCCGATGTAGCTGCCATCGGCACGCAGTTCGCGATCATCGCCGCCGGTAATGATGTGCACGGCGGTGCGCCCGCCATTGAAGACATCTAGGGTGGTGAACTGTCGTGCGGCCAAAGTCGGCGCGGCAAAACCCGGGCGATGGGCAATCAGGAACTTGAGGTTTTTTGTTACGCTGGCGGCGTGCGAGGCAATCAGCGTGCTGTCCGGGCTGTTGGAATGGAAGGCCACCAACGCCCGGTCAAATCCGGCTTCGTCATGGGCGCGAGCCACTGTTTCCACATAATCGGGCTGCAGGACAGGACCGCTGCGAGGGTGGATTTCCGAAGAATGGTGACCGCCGATGTAGCCGATGAATTCGATACTCATGTGAGTTCCTTGTCGTGGGATTGGCGTGATTCAAGCCTCCACCTGGCATGGGGTCGGTCTGCGAGGTCAAAAATAGGCGCAGCGGGGCAGGGCTGTGAAATGCCGTTTTGTTCTAAGGTAATTATTAACCACAGGAATGATAGATATTCTTTTATATCAAAATATCGCATTTTAATCGGTGTCAATTATGCAGATCTGCAGCGGGGCAGGTGATTTGATGTTTATTATGCAAACAATTTATCAGGAGGATCAGATAGCTGACTTTTAATCATATTAGGTTATTCCTAAAAAGAATTTCACGGAGATTTTTTATGCGAATAGCATGAAAACCAACGCTGATCCATGGCACCTATGGCCATGTTCTTGATAGGGAAGCAAGCCTGATGACTGAAAAGACCTTCGATACACCGAGCGCCAGTAGCTCGTTTTCCGTCAATAAAGCTGCTCGCCATAGTGGTGAGTTGAAGGGCGCGTCAAGGCTCATTCCGCAATGGCTACGCAACTGGCGCACACCCGATGTGTTGCTGCGCTTGCTCAGTCCGATTGCCCTATTGTTGCTCTGGGAGCTGGCGTCAAGAGCGGGGCTGATCCCGCAACGGGTCATCGCCGCGCCCTCGCAGATTGGTGGCACGCTCTGGGCCATGATCGTTTCGGGAGAACTGGGCAAACACTTGCTGGTGTCACTCCAGCGGGCGCTGGTGGGATTGAGCATCGGTGTCAGCATCGGTGTGGTCGCAGCCCTGATCAGTGGCTTGTCCAAGCGCGGCGAAGTGATCCTCGATTCGCCGCTGCAAATGTTGCGCACCATACCGTCGTTGGCGCTGGTACCGCTGTTCATTCTCTGGTTTGGCATCGGTGAATTCACCAAAATTGCACTGATCGTCACCGGCACGACCTTCCCGGTGTACCTGAACCTGTTCGCCGGCATTCGCAACATCGACCCGAAACTGATCGAGGCCGCCAACACCCTGGGCCTGAGTCGTCGCGAACTGATCTGGCACGTGATCCTGCCGGGCTCCTTGCCCTCGTTTTTTGTCGGCCTGCGCTATTCCCTGGGAATTTCCTGGCTGGCGCTGGTGTTCGTCGAACAGATCAACACAACTGCCGGTATCGGCTTTCTGGCCAGTGACGCCCGGGATTTCATGCGCACCGACGTGATCGTGATCTGTCTGCTGATCTACAGCGTCCTCGGCCTGTTGATCGATGGACTGATCCGCACGCTGGAGCGTTTTGCCCTGGCCTGGCGCCCAACTTTCGTGAGGAACTGATATGTCGAGCATCGATCTTTTGGACGCGCCCAAATCCGCGGCGCCGGTACAGCTTCGCAATGTGGTACGCCAGTTCGGTGAGCAACGGGTCATCGATGGCCTGGACCTAGACATCGCACCGGGTGAATTCGTCGCGTTGCTGGGGGCCAGCGGTTCGGGCAAGACCACCTTGCTGCGCAGCCTGGCCGGCCTGGACAGTATCGACAGCGGTCAGTTGCTGGTGCCGACAGCGCGGGCGGCGGTGTTCCAGGAGCCCCGGTTGATGCCGTGGAAACGTGCCTGGAAAAACGTCATTCTCGGGTTGCGCATCCCGGACGCCAAGGCGCGCGCGGTGCAGGCTTTGACGGAAGTAGGGCTGGCCCATCGGCTCGAGGCCTATCCCTCCACGCTCTCCGGTGGCGAGGCGCAACGGGTGGCTCTAGCCCGCGGCCTGGTGCGCGAACCCAAGCTATTGCTTCTGGATGAACCCTTCGCCGCGCTCGACGCGCTGACCCGGATTCGCATGCATCGGCTGATCATCGAGTTGTGGCGCAAGCACACACCGGCGGTGCTGCTGGTCACCCATGACGTGGATGAAGCCATTCTGCTGGCCGATCGGGTCATCGTCCTAGCTCACGGCAAGATTGCCGAACAGGTGTCCATCGATCTGCCGAGGGCGCGGGACACCGGGCAGCCGGGTTTCCAGGCTATCCGCGCACGGCTGTTGAACTTGCTCGGCGTGGAAGTGGAGCCTGCGTCGACTGCTGAACACCACGCGCCGAACACGACGATCCGTCGTTTCGCCCATGGCTGATGTCCTCTCCAATCCTTCGCTACAGGGAAGTAACGCCATGTCGAAACACCGGTGGAAATCAATGGTCGTGCTGCTCTGGGGAGCCGCGTTGCTGATCAACGGTTGCGGTGAATCGGTCGAGAGCAAAAGCACTACCGCCGAGCGCTCGGATTTATCTGGGGTGAGGCTGATTCTTGGCGACCAGGCCAAGGGCTTGCGCACCGTGGTCGAAGCGGCGAATGCGTTTGAAGGCATCGACTACCAGGTCGAGTGGGCGAACTTCCAGGGGGCTGCACCGTTGTTCGAAGCCTTGCGCGCCGGTGCCGTCGATCTGGCACCGGCCGGCGATACGCCGGTATTAGCGGCCGCCACGGGCGGCACACACATGCGCATCGTCGCCGTGCGGCGCAGCCAATCCCGAGGGATCGCGATCCTAGTGCCGGCTGATTCGACCATTCATGACGTGGCGGATCTCAAAGGTCGCAACGTCGTGGTGTCGTCTGCCCGGGGCAGCATTTCCCAATACCTGTTGATTCGTGCCCTGGCCAATGCCGGGGTTGACGAGAAGGACGTCAACGTCGGGTTCGTCCTGCCGACCGATGCCCTGTCCGCCTTCAATGCCGGCAAGATCGAAGCCTGGGCCACCTTCGGGATTTATCAGGCGTTTGCCGAGCAACAAGGCGCCCGGGTGCTGATTACCGGAGAGGGCATCAACACCGGGCTGACTTTCATCACCGCTTCCGATGAAGTCCTCGCCGACCCGCTGAAACGCAAGGCACTGAGCGACGTTTTGCAGCGTTTCGCCAGAGCGTTCGAGTGGGCCCGGCAGAACCCTGACGAGTACGCCCGGGTGTTCGCGAAGGTCAACGATATCCCGCTGGACGTTTCGAAGCGCCTGCGCAGCTGGGGCGAAGAATCTTTGCTGCCGGTCGAGCCCCGCGATGTTCATGCCTTGCAGCAAGTCGATGACCTGTTCGTGGACAAGAAGATTTTCCCCCATCGCGTCGACGTGGAAAAACTAACGGATACAGCAGTGTTTTCCACCGCGCCATTGACGGTGACGCAAGCGGAGCCGGCACGGTAATCCGGGTTCTATCTGAAGATTTACAGGAGTCTATCAATGGGCAATGTCCAGAGCGCCACAAGTGCCTTAGAGGTACTGCGACAGCCTTTGCCTGTCGGCGAGTTGCTTGATCTTGGTCGAGTCTTTCGCGAACCGCTGGCGCAATCGCGACTGCACAGCACACCCCAGCGTGTATTGAGCCGCCGCGAATCGGTCCTGCTCGGGGTGTTTGCGCTGGTGTTGCATGGCGCGGTGATTGTCTGGGTCAACCAGAACCCGCCGCTGGCACTGCCGGTGGTGCCGCCGGAGATCCCACCGATGACCATCGAGTTCTCGCAACCGGCGCCACCGGTGGTGGAACCGCCAACGCCCGAGCCGATTCCCCAGCCGGTGGTCGAACCGCCACCGCCGGTTGAAGATGAGTTGGCCGTGAAGCCACCGCCACCCAAACCTATCCCCAAACCCAAGCCCGTGGTCAAACCGGTGCCTAAACCCGTGGCCAAGCCGGTAGAGCAGCCACTTGCACCACCCGCGCCGCCACAACCGGTCGCCGCGCCTGCGCATCCGGCACCACCCGCACCGAAACCGGTGACACCGGCGTCGGCGAGCGCCGGGTACCTGAAGAACCCAGCACCGGAATACCCGTCGCTGGCGATGCGGCGTGGCTGGGAAGGTACGGTGTTGTTGCGGGTGCATGTATTGGCCAGCGGCAAACCGGGTGAAATCCAGATCCAGAAAAGCAGTGGCCGCGATCAACTCGACGATGCTGCACTGGCGGCGGTCAAGCGCTGGAGTTTCGTCCCGGCCAAGCAGGGCGACGTCGCCCAGGACGGCTGGGTCAGCGTGCCGATCGATTTCAAAATCAAGTAACTCAACCTAACGACCTACACCGCGGGCCACCTGACAAAAGGCGCATCGCTACAACCGACTCTATGCCTTGTTGGAGAGCCTGACCATGAACCTGATTGCATCCCCCTTCGAATCCATCGAACACACCGTCATCTGGCTGTTGATCCTGTTTTCCGTGGCCACCTGGGGCCTGGCCTTGCTCAAGGGCGTGCAGTTCACCCGCCTGAAGACCCAGGACCGCAAATTCCATAAACACTTCTGGGCCGCTTCCAGTCTCGATTCCGCCGCTGAATTGGCCCATAGCCAACCCGGTGCCGCAGCTCGCGTAGCCCTGGCCGGTTACGCTGCGATCCAGGTGCCGGAGGACGCACATGCCGCCGACCTGAGCCAGGCCATCAACCACCAGGACCGCCTCGAACGCGCCCTGCGTCAGCAGATCGTGCGCGAACGGCGTTCGCTGGAAAGCGGCCTGGCGATCCTCGCCAGTATCGGCAGCACCTCGCCCTTCATCGGCCTGTTCGGCACCGTTTGGGGCATCATGTCGGCCTTGAAAGGCATCAGTGCGGCGGGCTCGGCGAGCCTTGAAACCGTGGCCGGGCCGATCGGCGCCGCGCTCGTCGCCACGGGCGTCGGCATCGCCGTCGCGGTGCCCGCGGTGCTGGTCTACAACTACTTCTTGCGTCGCTTGAAACTGACCGCCGCCGATCTTGATGACTTCGCCCACGACTTCTACAGCCTGGCGCAGAAACATGCGTTCCGCGTGCAATTGCATGCGGTACCTGGCAAGTCCGGCGCTACCGTCGCCGGGCAGAAAGTCAAGGAGGCGTCCTGATATGGCCTTCTCCACCCAAGACAGCGATGAAGTGCTGAGCGAAATCAACGTCACGCCGTTGGTGGACGTTATGTTGGTGTTGCTGGTGGTGTTCATTGTCACTGCGCCGCTGCTGACCAATGCGATTCCGATCAATCTGCCGAAGACCGAGTCGGTCGCACCCGTGGAACAGAAAGACCCGCTGGTGGTGAGCATCGATGACAAAGGCAAGGTGTTCATCAACAAGGATGAAATCCAAGCGGATTTGCTGGAGTCCAACCTTAAGGCCGCCAAAACCAAGGACGCCGAAGTCCGCGTGCAACTGCAGGCGGACAATGGTGTGAATTACGGTGAGGTGGCGCGAGCAATGGCGTCCATTGAGCGGGCAGGGATTACCAAGTTGTCGGTGATTACGGCGAAGTAAAAGAAGCCTTTATCCCGGTAGTGAATGTCGGCCATCTAATCGGCAAAGAACACCAATGCGCGCAATTCGATACTGCGCCGTGGCGGAGCACCTGCCGGTGTCGAAGGATCATCGAAAGCGGTGTGCGCGCCAGCTCTCGCCACACCGTCGGTGCGCGAATCGAAGATCTTGAGCAGTAGCGCTTCTTCAGGCCGAAGCTGGGGGTAGTAATACCAACGATGATTCGGGTTGGCGCGTACGGAAAAGGTCTCCCCGACCTTATCGCGATACACCAGGTCGCTGGGCATGAAGTCGGCGGGATCGATGGTGCTGGCATCGCACAGCGCTAACGGTGTTGTGAAAACCGGCCCCCCGATAGGTCGCCACAGATTGAAGATTGCGAAACGTTTGAGCAACCTCTGCTCGGCTTCCTTGGGGGGCAAGTGATCGCGCACGCGGCGTATGGCAGAACGCTCCGTCTGGTCGTTATGGACATAACGCACCGGTTCGCGCAGTCCGGAGGCCTCCCGGCCTGTCTGATCAACACGAATAGTGTGATCAAAGATAACCGTCTTGATGGCGCCCGTTTGCTCGCGAATCAGCGTGTCTGCCTCGGCGTAATACAGCAGACGAACCAGCTCTTCGTTTTCCAGATCAGGCACTGCGCTAGGTTGCTCAACCCGTTCGAAGCCTTGCACATCGAGGCTCGCGGGAGTGGCAAGCAAGCGGGCGTTATGAATCGTGACCCAGGTAGGCTGCAGGACGCCGGTGCGCTGCGGTTGGCCTTCGGGCTGCACATAGGCGTAATTGACCGGACGTATGCCATTGTCCAACACGTAATTGAGTTCTCCGATCACGTATACAGGTGCGATTTCTTGCTGATGGGTTCCCATAAACATTCCTCGAGGCGATACGTGCGCTTCAAAAAGATTCCTTGAATGGTCGCAAATCCAGTTCCTGAGTCCATGCGCTGCGCGGTTGTGAATGCAGATACCAATAGGCTTCGGCGATGTCCTCAAGCTGCAATGAACCCTCTGCACCCAGTTGTTCAAGACGTTGCGGAGCATGGCTGCGTACGCGTTCGCCGTTGATGCTGCCGTCAATGACAACGTGCGCTACATGTACATTTTTTGGGCCGAACTCGCGGGCGAAAGATTGACTCAACGAGCGCAGTCCGGCCTTGGCCGCGGCAAACGCGGCGAAGGGTGGCTTGCCCCTCAAAGAAGCGGTGGCACCCGTGAACAGCAGGGTGCCGCCACCATTTTCAAGCAAAGCACGGGTGGTTTCTCTGGCGAATAAAAAGCCGCCCAGGGTCGATGCCCGCCAGGTTTGTTCGAACAGGTCGGCGCTGAGTTCAAGGCTGGGGGCTGCAACCGAATTGCCGACGTTGAAGATCGCCACCCGCAATTGACCAAGCTCCCGGACCGCTTTGATTGACGCCAGGATGTCAGCTTCGTTGCCTGCGTCCGCCGGTAACGCAACAGCCTCGCCGTTATCCGCCTGGATGCTCTCGACGACTGCTTTGAGCTTGTCCGGGCTGCGACCGCTTACCGCAACCTTGTAGCCACCTTTAGCAAATCGTCGTGCCAGCGCGGCGCCCAACCCTTCAACAGCACCGACCCCATTTATCCAGGCAACTTCTGTGGCTAATGACATGGAGCATTCCTTAAAGGAGGAGAGGGGACTAACTTTACTTTTGTCTTTGATTTAAAGATTAGAATTTTGGACGCTAACGATAGATCGGAACCCAAGCTGAACTTGGCGCGATGCCACTGGATTAATGCCAGTCATTGCTTGTCACAGTCGTTGAGTCGCCGTGTAATGAATATAAAAAAATATCATAATAATTGATATTTATTATTAGTTTAGATCAACAAAGAATTTCACATGCGTATCCCCAACGCATAAGGTCAGCCTCCATAGGCCAGCAGGGTCGTATCCACGGAGGAATTCCAATTGACCACCTCACCACGACAACTCAGATTCGGCGCTATCCTCACTGGCGTCGGCACCGCTCAGAATGAATGGCTGCACCCGGAAATACCCGGTGATGCGAGCATCGATATCGACTGGTATCGCCAGCAGGCGCAACAAGCCGAGGCGGCGAAGTTTGACTTGATCTTCATTGTCGACAGCCCCTACATCACCCCGGATTCGGCACCGCATTATCTGAATCGCCTGGAACCTCTGACATTGCTGTCTGCGGTGGCCGGCGCGACGTCAAAGATCGGGCTGGTCGCGACATTGACGACGTCCTATACCGAACCGTTCAACGTCGCCCGGCAATTCGCCTCGCTGGACCTGATCAGCGGTGGTCGGGCGGGTTGGAATGTGGTCACTACCGGGCTTGAAGGCGCCGCCGGGAATTTCGGGCGCGAGCAGCACATTGATCATACCGAGCGCTATCGTCGGGCCGGCGAACACCTGCAAGTGGTGCAAGGGTTGTGGGACTCCTATGAAGACGACGCTTTTGTGCGCGATAAGCAGAGTAAGGTGTTCCTCGACCCGCAGCGTCAGCACCGACTTGATCATCAAGGCGAGTTCTTTTCGGTCACCGGGCCGCTGAACATCGCGCGTTCGCCGCAAGGCCAGCCGGTCATTTTTCAGGCCGGTATTTCCGAATCCGGACGCAACCTGGCGGCTGAATTTGCCGAAGGCATCTTCGCCGGCGTGGACAATTTCGAGGACGCTCGCGCTTACTATCAGGACATCAAACAACGCACCGCAGCGGCGGGGCGAAACCCCGATCACGTCACCATCCTGCCTGGGATCGCGCCGATAATTGCTGACACCGACGAGCAGGCCCAGGCCATCGACCGCGAACGCAATGGCGCGCTGGACCTGCACAAGGCGTTGGTGCATTTGGGGCGCCCATTCAACTATCACGACTTCTCCCAATACCCGCTCGACGAACCTTTCCCGGACCTGGGTGATCTGGGTAGCAACGGTTATCGCGGCCATGCCGAACACATCAAACGTGTAGCACGCGAACAAGGGCTGACGTTGCGTCAGGCGGCCTTGCGTTTTGCCGCACCGTTTTCGAATTTTGTCGGTTCGCCGAAGACCGTCGCCGACGAGATCGAACGCTGGTTTATCGAAGGGGCTGTCGATGGATTCAACATCCGTGTCGGCGCGCCAGGCGAGTTCGCCCGGTTCACCAATGAAGTCCTGCCATTGCTGCGTGAGCGCGGGTTGTTCCGCAGTGAATACAGCCACAGCACCTTGCGCGGTCACCTGGGCTTGCCGGTGCCGGTCAATCGCCACAGTGCTGCCCGCGATGCGCAGGTGACGACTGGCAACGAACCATTTCAGGCCGTGGGTGCATAACCGCAGCGGACCTGCCGACTCTTTCTTTGATGGGGCTTTTCATGCAATTGCGTCAACTCGGCAAAACCGATCTCAATGTCAGCGTCATCGCGCTGGGCACCATGACCTGGGGCGAGCAGAACACCGAGGCGCAAGCCTTCGAGCAAATCCGTCAGGCCAAGGAGGTCGGGGTCAACTTCATCGACACGGCGGAAATGTACCCGGTGCCGCCACGCCCCGAGACCTATGCGCAGACCGAGCGGATAATCGGCAACTACTTTAGGCGTCATGGTGACCGCAGCGATTGGGTACTCGCCAGCAAGGTCGCCGGTCCAGGCCGTATCGAGCACATTCGTGACGGCAATCCGCGGCTTGACCGCACCAATATCATCGCCGCTGTGGAGGCCAGCCTGGATAGGCTCAACACCGACTATCTGGACCTCTACCAATTGCACTGGCCGGACCGCAAGACCAATTACTTCGGTCACTTGGGTTATGAGCATCAGCCGGACGAGGAGGCCATTGCCATCGAGGAAACCCTCGAGGTGCTGGCAGACCTGGTTGAGGCGGGCAAAGTCCGTCACATCGGGCTTTCCAACGAGACCCCGTGGGGTGTCCAGCAGTTTGTACAGCTGGCCGAGCGTCGTGGCTGGCCACGTGTAGTGTCAATCCAGAATCCTTACAACCTGCTCAATCGCAGCTTCGAGATCGGTCTGGCAGAAATAGCCATTCGTGAGCAGGTCGGTTTGCTGGCCTATTCACCGCTGGCGTTTGGCTTGCTGTCCGGCAAGTACCTGAACGGCGTCCGACCGAGCAATGCCCGTCTGACGCTGTTCGAGCGATTCCAGCGCTACAACAATCCGCAGGTGGAGAAAGCCAGCGCAGCTTATGTCGCCCTGGCCCGCGAGCACGGTCTGGATCCTGCCCAACTGGCCCTGGCATTTGTGACGAGCCGACCGTTCGTGACCAGCAACATCATAGGTGCTACCACCCAAGAACAGCTTGCCAACAACCTGGCAAGCATCGAGGTCAAACTCAGCGATGAGTTGCTCCAGGCACTGGAGCGCATCCACGTCAGCCAACCCAATCCGGCGCCTTGAACCCGGTTGCACCGATTTAACGGGAGTCTTACCCATGTCTTCGTCTTTGAATCATCGTTACCGCCATGGCGAGTGGCCACAGAGCGCGCCGTGGAATGAAGTCATTGAGTCACTTTTGCAGCATCGAAGTGTTCGCAGTTATCTGGATAAGCCGCTGCCGGAAGGTACGCTGCAGACACTGCTAGCGGCCGCACAATCGGCGGCCACATCGTCCAATCTGCAAGCCTGGAGCCTGGTGGCGATAGAGGACCCGGCTCGTAAGGCGCGACTGGCCGAATTGGCCGGTAACCAGCCGCACATCCAGCAAGCGCCGCTGTTTCTAGTGTGGCTAGCGGATCTGTCACGGATCGAGCGTCAAGCCAGCCACCGGAATATCGAGCTGCAAGCACCGGCCTACCTCGACAGTTTGCTGGTGAGCAGCATCGATGCCGCACTGGCGGCGCAAAATGCCGTCGTAGCCTTGGAGTCCCTCGGGTTAGGTGGTGTGTATATCGGTGCGTTGCGCAATAACCTCGCCGCGGTAATCGATGAGCTGCAGCTGCCACCACTGGTCTTTCCAGTTTTCGGACTGTGTGTCGGCTACGCCGATCCGGATAAGCCGGCCAGCGTCAAACCACGTCTGCCACAGCAGGTCGTGCTGCACCAAGAGACCTATGGGCAATCGGTCGAACAGCAACTGGTCGAAGACTATGACCAGCACATCTCGGCCTTTTATCAGGACCAGGGACTCACAACGCCCAAGTGGTCGGAACAGGCTGTCGAGCGTCTGCGCAGCATCCAGACATTAAACGGACGTGAACACATCAGTGCGGTGCTCAAAGGGCAGCGCTTCGAACAAAAATGATGGTGTGGCTCCCCCACCTGAACCTCTGTGAGCATGATGCATGTTGGCAAGTCGGCCTTTCGATTATCGGGTGCTTCGGTTTTCGTCCGTAGGCGGTTTCGATCTCTGACGATGTTGCTACTGCTGCGGAATCAATGACATGCATGTCGACTATTAATAGCCACTCATAGTGTTGGGTAGAAAGCCCAGATAGAGTTCAGGGCATTAGAGGTTTCTTGGCGAGGTTTGCATGTCCCGCACGATCCGATTTCACAAGTTTGGTCCGGCCGAGGTGCTCAAGTGGGAAGAGCATTCGGCAGGTCTGCCTGCACCGGGTGAAGTGCAAGTGCGCGTCGAGGCCATTGGTATCAGCTGGTACGACACTCTCTGGCGTCAGAACCTAGCGTCGTCCCGCGCTCATCTTCCATCCGGTCTTGGCCAGGAAATGGCCGGTATCGTCACTGCTGTCGGCGAGGGTGTCGATGACTTGGCGGTAGGTGACAAGGTCGCCAGTTTTCCAGCCGAAAGTCCGAACGACTATCCGGTCTATGGCGAGCAGATCGTTTTGCCTCGCTCGGCGTTGACCCGATATCCGGATGTGCTCAACCCGATTGAAGCTGCGGTGCATTACACGCCGCTGTTGACTGCCTATTTCGCCTACGCCGATCTGGCACGGGTCAAACCCGGGCAATTCGCCCTTGTGACCGACGCCAGTCACTGTGCCGGTCCTTCTTTCGTCCAGTTGGGCAAGGCCTTGGGTGTACGGGTGATTGCCGCCACCAAGACGGCGGAAGAACGTGAATACCTGCTGTCATTGGGTGCCGAGAAAGTCATTGTTACCGAGGAAGAAGATCTGCTGATGCGAATCAACAAAATCACCGAAAACCGCGGCGTGGATGTGGTGTTCGATGGTTTGGGCGGTCCGCAGATGTCGTTGCTTGGCGATGTCCTTGCGCCTCGCGGCAGCCTGGTGCTGTATGGCTTGCTAGGTGGCAACCAGACGCCGTTCCCGGCCTGCGCAGCGTTCCAAAAGAACATCCAGTTCTTTGTGCACTGCATCGGTAATTTCACCGGCAAGCCGGAACTGGGCATCATCCAGGATCAGGTCGCACTGCAACGTGCCTTGCGTGACATCAACCAGCTGACCGCCGATCGCGTGCTGCTGCCGCTCAAGACTCGGGTCTTCCCGTTTGCCGAGTTTGTCGAAGCGCATCGCTACATGGACGAATGCCCGTGCCGCGAGCGGGTCGCCCTCCAAGTCGAGCCGGTATAACCCCCAGCAAGAGTCCGTGCCTGCACGGACTCAAGGCGAGGTTGTTGGCCGGCGATCCAATACTCTTGGGTTCTACACGGCAGCTGTACCGGTGATAGGGTTGCGCTCAAAATAAACGGGCGTGCAAAAGCGCTCTATCAGAAAAACCGTCGGCTGCTTGTTGGCTTCTGCACGCACGTTACTCACTCGTGAAAACCGATCTGATTCAGAAATTCGCGGTGAGCAGGTGTATCACCGATGACGTGAAGAATTGAAATAACGTCATAACCGGCGCCCTTGTAGATGAATTCCGCCCTAACTCCTTTCCAATGAGCTTGCTCGGTTTTGTGAACAAGGGAATGTGTCATTGTGAGTCTATACTCTGGCTTTTTCCGGCCATACGGAAGCTGAGCTTCTCGATCTGTATAAAAGACTTCGATCCGTGCATTTTCAATCATCCGATTCGCATCGCGATGGAATTTGTATTCGCAAACAGCGTACAGATTAGGATTCTTCTCAAGTGCGGCATCAGTGAAGTCCGTATAAATTTTGAGGTTTTTTAGCATTTATTGTTTCGCCAATTTAAATTTTGGTGACTATTTGCATTATATCGAACTTAAATGGCAATAACAATTGACGTCTTCATTGTTGTTGGCTAGGTGTATGCCCCAAAATGCCTGATGCCTCACAAAAAAATATGACTCTATTAAATATAAATAAAATTGAGAGCTTTTATTAAAAAGAAAACCCGGTGTAACCGGGGGCTTACTCAGTCACGCATTCTTCGTAAGAGATGTCGGTATAGAGAGATTTTGCTGTCTCCGCGGGGTTGTCTCTGTCAGGACGGTTCCAGTTAAGATAGGCAAGATTATCAAGGGTGTGTATTTCGACGCCAGAAGTTCTTTTGATTTCATTAAATATTTGCTTGAGGCGCGTTTGAACCGACTCAAATTTCTGCCGGTTTTCGGAAGTCACGCGCATTTTTCTAAATCTGATTAACTCAGCAATCTGATGCTCAGTTTCATGAGGGGACATCAGAGATCGAATATGTTCATGAATGGCGGTTTTTGCTGCATTGAGATCTGCTTGGGCCTTCAGTGCTTTATCACTAAGGTCCTTATATTTTTCCTTCAGATTGCTTAATATTAAAAGCTCAGAATCCAAATCAGGCTGCTTATCAATAATTTTTTTTAGTGACAGTTGAAGCGCCTCTATAGACTCTTCGAACTTCTGAATTTCCTTTTGCGTTAGCTCAGACTCTTCTAGTTTCTCTATCATTACAATTGCGGAAACGGTTTTTTCTTTAAAGTACTCAATTTTATTTAGATTGATCTTATTGTTTTTTACGAACCAAATTTTTTTCGTTGGATTCCATTGAGCTGTTTTGAATATCTCTCTGAATTGATCTTTGATGGCGAATGGAAAGGATACCTCAAGATAGTCGCCTACAGGCTTAAATGATATTGACATTGCGCTGCTCCGTTTGTTTTATTCATACCTGTAGTGTATAACTTACTTGATATTTTTTCAATATGCTGGTGATTGATATAGACAAGTATTTTAATTTGGCTGATTGGAGTTTTATTATTGGTGGATTTCTTGGTTAAACTACTTGTTTGGCAACAAGCGATCTCTTCTCACCAAACATAATCAAAGGGAGGAGATCCACAACCGGTGACTGCCGGAGGGCTCCAGTCGACTGATTCGGACATAAAGCTATCCAAGGTTAGGGTAAAGCGGATGGGGGGAAGAGGAAGATTTTGGCGTAGCATTAATAATCTTCGATGTTGCCAAATTCTGTAGCTGTGAGTTTTGTTACAGGAACAGAAAGCGTGAGAGGAGAGAAGTGGATCAGATCCGCCGATTCCTACCGCGTTGTGGGAGTTGAGAGGCTCCCTCCAGCAGTTCCGGGTGGGCGGTCAGATAGTCCCTACACCAGGGCTGGATATTGTGCGGAACGCCTTTCAAGATATTGAAGACGCCCGAGCTTCGGTAAATCATGTTCTTTGCGCTCAAGCCTCCTGCGATTCCGTCCTCTGGTTCGAAGTAGCGAGTGTTCTCGTGTTCAAGTACGTATGGAGCGAGGTAGGCCTTTTCGTCAGGAGTCAACTCACGAAGACGCTGCTCGCGGACAAGTCGAGCTTTTCGTGACTTCCAGGCCTTGATGGTTGCGTCTTTCAGCCAAAGGATCGTTGTCGCTGAAAGGTATGCTACAGAAAGAAGGAGGGCGCCGCCGATCTCCGCCTTGTGGTCCGTGCGGATCGCTGTCATCCCAAGGCTTTCAATCAGGGAGTCAGGAGAGAAGAGAACAAGGCTGCTTGCAATGCCGATGGCTAACAGCGGTCCTGGGGCATTCTTGAGCACTGCGCTAACAACACTTCCGAGCCATTCCATGGACATGCTGTGCCCTCCATTCGTTTCGAAGAATTGAAGCACACAGAATCGCTGCTGGTTTTTCTTTTATCGGACAACAGTGTTGTGATCTGACACCACGGCTTTGTTGGCTATATTCCTTCGGGTTGTCGATTTCTTGGCTTTGGGCTTTTGTGATTGAAGGGTGCCTCCGGGGTGATGCCTGAGAGGCGTTGATGACCGTGATGGGCAAGGAGGAGGGTGTTGCTACGCCCATCTCGTAAGCCACCTCGTGGTCCACAAAGTAGGGCAGCGGGATATTTTGAGAGGAAAGGGCGCGCTTTTCGGTGACCGAAGATGAGGGGGGGGTAATTGGCTGTAACCCTTTATTTACGGGTGGTTCAGCTGTCGTGAGCCGTATATTTTCTCTTAAAATAAATATCGGTGGTGACGACAGACCAGCTTCGCTGAATGTGGCCAGCGGTGGGTTGTCGTGGAGGAGGGAGCTTAGGTAATAGAGAGTGATGGTGGTGCGGGGTGCGGGACTTGAACCCGCATGTCTTGCGACGGCGGATTTTAAGTCCGCAGCGTATACCAATTTCGCCAACCCCGCTTTGCAGCAGCGACGGATCATACTGATTTTTCTAGGGATTGTCACAGGATTTCTGTCCACCCCCACACCCATCCCGCTGGCTAGCTTTGCTCCGAAGGAGCGGTAAAAAGGCATATACATTGCAAAAAATTAACATAAATAATTTGAAAGCGTGTTAATACACTTGCAAATAACTGTTGGGGACGTTATACTGTAGATAAGCCGAAACAGATTCACGAGTACAAAAATGAACGTATTAATCCTCTCCCCGCATGATTTCTCAGCGGGCCTTTCAGACATTGCTGGCTTGGACCTGCCTGACGCCTTCATCCCGACAGTTGTTTATAGCCTGGACGAATTAAAAGTCGAAGCACACGAATACAAAGTTCGTTGCGAAAAATTCTATGTGATGAACACCTGCGCCCTGGCGGTTCAATTTGCACTGCAATGTAAAGCTCCCGTTTGCGACAAGGCTGGCAACGCTATGTACTCCATTTCCTCGCAGCGCCAAGGCGAGCAAGAAGTGAATAGCTCCTTCTTCACGTTCAAAGAAATTCAGATCCGAGCAATCATCGAGTCTGCCTGCAGTACCCGCGATGCAGAAAAAGCAAGCCGGAGCGTGAACCTGATGCTAAGCAATGGCGGCGATTTTTTCGGAGAAAAAACAATACGAGATATTCTAGAAAAAAGCGTTAACTCCGCTGAAATTCTGGATGTATTTCAAAAGTCTTATGCGAAATATGTCAGCGATTTCGAAAAGAGAGTTAATCGAATCATCAAACCAAGCGCTCCTGAGATCGTGGATCTGAAGACCTTCCGCCCTACCGGTGCAAGCGTCCTGAGTTTTGAAATGGGATCAGGCAAATCGTTACTGATGAACAACGAGTTTGACTCAGCTCTGAGCGAGGGGCGCCTGCCAATGATGCTCGTGCCAAACATCGCGCTAACTGGCCCGCATGCCTCACGTGATGAACACTACAAAAACACTGTCGATTCAGACGGGCGAGAAATAATCAAGAAAGGTGCAATTTCAACACTGAACTCCGCAAAAATAAGCAGTCACTCCAAGATCAATAGCGCTGGAAAGGTGCTCATTGTTGATGAGGTCGTGAAGGGCTTTGAGCATATCAACGGCGATGCGTTCTTTGATGGAACCATCTCGGACAAGCGCTCAGGTTTCAAATTTTTGTTTGATCGCGTCAAAGCCTGCGAGGACGTAACGATCTGTGATGCCCATTTTGGCCAGGAATACATCGATATTATAGAAAACTTCTCGGGCAAAATATTCACCGCTTACACCGACAAAGGAGGCCGTTACAACAACACCAAACTGAATTACGGGAACTTGAAATGTGAAGATCTTATTCACAAGACAAAGACTGATCTAAGAAACAATGAATCAATAATGTTTTTTTCTGATCGTAAGCAGGATGTTGCTAAATCAATGCATGGAGAGCTTGCCGATTATGCCAAAAGTAAGGGTAGAAAATCGATCCTGCTGAATGCTCAAGAAATGAATATTGATGGAAGCATCGCGTCACAAGCAGCATCAGACCCGTCAAACGTACTAAAAGGTTACAGCTTGATTTTCTGCACTCCCGCCGTTGGTCCAGGCTTCAGTGCTGTGCTGCCCGAAGTTAAGAAAATCTATATCGATTGCTGCGGAACAATATCTCCATTGTCTCTAATCCAAACCTGCCAACGTTTTCGTAATGTTGAAGAGATTTACATCTCATTTTCACTAAATAACAGAAAGGCGATGCTACCAGAAAGCCGCTCAGACGTTTGCTACAGCCTTATCGAGCGCGAAAATGAGGTGGATCTCAGCGAGGGCGGCACCATTCTTTCGCACAACACTGCACTCCACGCGAAATTGATGGCTGACCCAATCTTATGTGCAGCGTTCGATTTTCTGGCAATAGAAAACTGGACAAGAAACTCGTACAAAAACTTTGTAATAACTGCAATGAAGCAGCTGGGGTTTGCGTTGAGATTTATATCCAGCAATGAAGATGAAGTGACTTTGCAGTCTACAAAATTAGCTTTGCGTAAGGCCGCTGAAGCTGAGTTTAAACGTAGTGTCTATAAGTCTTCTGAACTGATCGAAGCTAAAGAACTTTTAATGATGCAGAAAAAGGCTAAAGCCGGATTGGTGGATCAACGAACTAAGTATCTGATTGAGAAGGCTTCTGATGCGTCAATTATGGGAGTTAAGGATTCGTTCTCAGATATTGATTACGAATTTGTAGCACGAAAAGGACTGGCTTTGATTGACAGACTTCGCTTGGCAAACGGAAATCCTGGTTTAGAGCGCACGACAGCTGATCGAGTCAAAGCTCAGGTTCTAAGAGATATCCACAATTTCGTAAGCCGTGGCGATTTCACCAGTGAATCGTTTGAATCATTTGTGACTCACATGAAATCCGCGAAGGGTATTTACGAAGGTAAAAGCATTTCGCAAATCAAACTGCTAAAAAATTACTTCATGGTAATTGTTGATTCTAAAAATCACTACAAAGCGGTCAACTCCATGATCGGTCTTATGGGGTACAAACTGCGCTCTGACAAGAACAAGAAGATCGGGAAAGGCGCTGATAGAAAAAATGCTTATGTTCTTGATTCCTCATTTCGCGATGAAGCACTGAGCTACATGTACAAGGCTGACACCTGCTTACTCGATGCTACCCTGCAAGGCGTAGGCATGAGCGCTATGATTCAAGACAGCCACAAGAGCGGAGCACTAAATTTTGAGGGAGTACCGGCCTGAACCAGCGACACTTGCTCCAACCCGTGCGGATCGCCTCGGCATCCCTGAGGTTGGCTCGGAGCTGCTAGCTCAGCTTCACCTGGGCTTCTCCATTGATACCCTTCAGCATCTCTCCCAGGTTATCCAAATTGACACAAAAACCCTAGGTCGGGCCATTTCCCTTAGCCCGGCGACACTGGTTCGAAGGTTCAGGGCAGGGCGCTTCAGCACCGCTGAAAGCGACTCAATCTACCGTCTTGCGTCAGTCATTCTTGCCGCCCTGGATCTTTTCGAAGGAAATGCTTTGTCAGCAAAAAACTGGCTCCGAAGCCCTTCGCTATCCCTAGGAGGTCGCGAGCCTCTGGGGATGGTGCGAACTCAAGTTGAGGCGAGCGCCGTTCTTCGGCTCATTGGGCAGCTTGAGTACGGGGTTCTAAGCTAAATCACAGGCAAAATAAAAGGGCTCTCATCGAGAGCCCTTTTTTGGTCGCCGAACCAAATTGACACGAAAGCAATGAATCGTTCCAACAGTTACTATTATGACAACGTTGTATTTACTTGTCAATATAATAACTTTACGTGAGCTTATTTTTTTGCATGCATCTCCAGGGCTAGCTTCAGAATCTCGGGATCGAATTTGCTGAACAGTTCCATGGCGTGTTGCAGTTCGTTTGTTTGGCTCTGCTCAATGCCAAATTGTGTTTTTGAGATTCCGCATTCCCTCATGATGAAGTCGGTAATTTTCTGGCTGTTTTTAAGCAAATAATCGAAGTCATTTTTTAGGTTTGCATAGCCGTCTGTGACGTTCTGCTTAGTCGAGTGATTTACGAGGTGCTTCATCTCGACGTCACCGATCCCGGCTCGACCACCGAGGTTGATGAAGAAGTTTCGCATCGCATTGAGGTTGTAACGCTTGATGCCCGCTAGCTCGCAAATCTTCGCCATGTACGGGCGGCAGGAAGACTCAGAAAGCGGAGCTTCCCTAACGTCGCTCTGAAACAGATACGTTTTTTGAGGATCGTATTGCTCCACCACAATCGACCGCAACACGTCTGAGAAAGCGACAACGTACCTTCCCGAGGTTTTCAGATGCTTGTCTGCATACACGTCAGTGAAATCAAAACCGATGGGCGACCCCGTTTTCGAAAGCATCAGCATTGAGTTGGGTGTGCGCCGCAATTCTCCGCTACGCATCCCAACGAAAACGTTCGTCAAAATGATGTTTGTGCATGCTCGGGACTGATTCGTGCTGCGTCCGCGACCCGGTTGCTCCTCCCTGAATTTTAAAGCAGCGTTAAGGAATTTGGTCGCCGATTCGATGGTAATGTCGTGCTTTCGTCTTGGCGTCGTGTCCTTGACCTTCGTCCTTTTCAGAATTGCCGTTGGGTCCGCAAAGGCTGGGTCGTCCTTGTTTTCGCGGATAAATGAGTACAGGGCCGATATGTACTTTCTGAGATGACCTGCCGTTGTTTTCTGTTTCTTGGGTTCGCCGTTCTCATCGAGTATAGGTATTTCTTTCCCATTGGCATCGAGGACAGGAACGCCCTTAACTCTCTTGATGTGAAGACGTTCTTTCAGCGCTTTGTATCGTGTTTCAAACATCTGCTCGGTGATCTGGCGCATGTCCAAATCGAGCCAATCGTCCGCATAGCTGCCCACGATCCTTTCGTAATGCTCGCGTGTAGTCTCTTTTCTTCCGTGGATGTTGTCTGGAGACTTGATGCCGAATGCGGAAAAGCGCAGCTCGATGGCATCCTTCAGCGTGATTTTTCCGCCGACTTTGGCTAGCTCGATCTCTGCATCTTTTTCATCAAGAATGGCACGTGCTTTCGCCCTGAGATCGTCAAGATCGTAGGCCGATGGATCATGCTCGATGTTTCGTTTGATGAGCTTGCCGCTTGCGTTCCGACCGTTGACGTAGAATCTCTTCACCCCGGTGCCGATGCGCAATCGGAGTGGCGAATCAGCATCTTTAAGCAGCTTCTCGGTGCCTGAATCGGCGAAGGGCATCTTCTCGATTTCCTTCTTTTTAAACACGATCTCCAGGACTGATTCTTTGGCTTTTTTTACGGTCATGAGCGGCTCGGCAAAATTTTGGTAACAGAGCTTAGTGGGTCTTTCGCACGTTGCCAAATGGATAGTAACATTTTGGTAACAAGCCGCTGTTCTTGGGATGTATAAAAACGAGATAATAACTTGACGATAAATAACTTTGGTTGGTTTCTGAGCAGTTAAGCGTCGGATTTACGGCGGTATTGGCGTCATTTAGTTTATTTTGTCAGTGTTATTATACAAACAAGTAAATAGCGCGAGAGACTTAAAATCCCCCGCTCGTAAGGGCGTGCCGGTTCGATTCCGGCTTCGGGCACCATCTTGAATCAAGGGTTTGCGGGCGAAAGCTGATGCAAACCCTTGTTTGTTTCTGGTCCGCTATTTTGATGTTGGTCCGCAATTCACTTGGTGGGAGTAACTTTCTTGCCCATGCGATTGCGAATGTATTGCTCAGTCATCACCACAGTAGTATGCCCGAGTTGATCTCTGGCCTGCATGATGTCACCGCTGGATTCGGCCTTGTCAGTACCTGCCTTGGCGCGTAAATCCCGCATCTGAAATTCAGATTTCTCCACCCCGGCCGCCTCCCTCGCCAAGTCAAACCTCCTGCGCAACATCGCCACCGTCATTGGTGTGCCGTCCTCTGTAACGATCAGCCGCGTCGAGCGGACCTTGTGTTCTGACTTTCGGGACATGATTCGATCAATCAAAACCTTAAGCTCGCCAGTGATCTCGATCCGACGCTTTGCCTTGGTCTTTCCCTGCAACACCCAAATCTGCCCGTCGCGCACATCGCGCTCGTCCATCAACCGGGTATCGGTCACTCTTTGACCGGTCAAATAAGCGAGGTCCATTGCGTCTTGTAGGCCCGCATCCGCCTTGTCGTGCACGCGCTTGAACAGCGCGTCTTCGACATATGTGTCCCGGCCGGTCTCTTTGTTGCCCTTGATGCCCGCGCATGGATTGGCAAGCGATGTGTAGCCCTTATCCCGGGCGTAATTCCAGATCGCGCTGAGCAGAGCCTTTTCGCGGTTCGCGCGCACTGGCGCGGACTTGCGCCAAGTGAGGTATTGGCGAACGTGCAATGGCTCGATCGTTTCCAGCGGTGCCGGTGGATCGTCAAAGAAAGCGATCAGGTTTTTCAGCTCGCGCTTGTTGTCAGCCTGGGTGGCTGTTCCTTTGGTTGGGACGATGTCGACCATGTATTTTTCGGCGACGTAGCGGAACGTGATGACCTTGGCGACCAGATCGGTTGCGGTGCGATCACGCTCTAGCTTCGCGTATTCCATGATCGCCAAGCCGTAGTCGCTGCCCAGGGGAATTTCCTTTCGGTCTTTTCCGCCCGTGTCGTAGTAGTAGAACACCCGGCCGCTGGCTTTCTTGCGTTCCCGCAGCCTGGCGATCGAGCCGGGTTTACTTGGTCGTCTTCCCATGTCAGCTGGCCTTACGTGATTTCCAGACGGGCTTTTCTGATTCGAATGCGCCGACGGCGGTGACCGCCATCGCGGTGACACTCGGCCAGCCGTTCACTTTAATCGTATGGCGAACGCCATTCTTTTTCAGGTTGAGGATCTGACCTGCCTTGGTCCGCGCGCCGGTGAGCTCGCAAACCTCCTCGTGTGACAGAAACTGGATGGTCATTGTGATGCTCCATGCCGCGCGTGGCGGCAGAAGGTGGTGATCGGTTATGCGCTGGCCTTGGCCAGGACTTCGTCGGCTACCTTCATGGCGGCCTGCGCATCGTTGACGTAGGTGGGATCGAAGTAACCGGCCAAGTGGATAGTCGCTTGGCAGGCGCGCAGGTTCTCGCGGTTGAGTTTCAGCGCGGCGACCAGCTCTTCGTGCAGTCCGCGCTCCTTCCGGCCGATATCCCAGAAGCGCTGGCCCCAGTGTTCTGCCGGTGGCGGGTTGTTGTTCTGCGCGCCGAGGGCCAGCGCTCCGACCACAGCGTCGAGCAAGTCGCTCTTGTAGGCGTTGTCGCCGTCGATGCTGAGGCCTTTCCTGCGCATGGCGCTCACCGCTTCGTTCATATCGAACTGGCTATCGACGCGCAGGAAGTCGGCCTTTGGATTACCAGGCTTGTAGGCGACCAAGCAGAGCTTCGACCCTGGTTCAAGGTGGTTGTAGATGGTGACCATTGCGGTGTTGATGATCTCATCGGACAGTTCCTGTAAATCGCGCATACGAATTCCTCGCCCGCCGTACACCGGCAGGCTGTTGAGTTGGGGGAGGGGTTACTGCTGGATGAGTTCGGCGGGAATGTCGACCTCGGCGCCGCGCTTGGCGAACACCACGGCGCGTAACACTGCGATGGTTCGGGTTTGCCCGGTGACCCGGTTGAACGGGTCGTTGGTCAGGTCGGCCAGCCACGGGTGACGGTGGCCAACATCGACCCAGACGCCGTACTTCGTGATCAGTTGCTCGGCGTCGGGCAGGGCGAAGAGTTGCAGCTGACCTGTGCCAGGCTGCTGATCACCCTCGATCGCGTTGATTGCCCAGTCCAGCGCCGGGCCGGTCAGTTCCTCGGTGCGGACGCTGACCATGCGGCTCATGGGTAATTGTCGTAGTTGTCGAAGCAAGAGCCGCACAAGGGTCTCCATCCTTGGCTGATTGCTTGGGGATGATCCTTCCGAACCCACCGCCATTTCTGGACGAATGCTCCGCAGTCGCGGCACTGGATATAGTGGTCGACGGCTTTTCGCTGAGCGATTTCAATCTTCTCGCGCTCCAGCTCCAGACGGTGCGCTTCTTGTTGCTCGGCGAACCACTGCTTTTCCTGCTCCACAGTCATTTCCGGAAAGATGTCGCTCATCTGTGTCATCGCCACGGCCCCTTGTAGATGAGGTAGGCCATGTAGAGCGGGGCGGCTATTGGGAAGAGGATCATGCCGCCACCTTCTTGCCGAGCAGCACATCGCTGACGACCTCCCAGAGTTGAGCTGGCGACCACTGGAACCGATCGAAGTCGGTGTCGGGCTGGATACCTACGCGACAGGTTGAGTGGGCGCCGGCCGGGTACTCGCCGCGCTTGGCCATGATTGTCGCCACTCGGCCATCGCCGCCCGGTTCAGTGCGGTGATATGCGTATGCCTGGGTGTTGTAGTCGTTGCCGGCGGGAATCCCGATCGTTCCGACATGCACCAGGTCTGCACGACCGTCAGGTGTCCATGGTCGGCCGCCACCCGCTGTCCGAGCGCCTTCGTGCAGGTAAAGCATGAATTCACCAGCGTCATGGCAGACGAGTTCGAACTCGTGATTGAACTGCGTGCCGACGATCACTCGGGAAGTGAAGTTGAAGCGGTGGTCGTGGATCGCTGAGTGTTCGAAGCATGCCCGGCGCGGTAGCTCAGGGTGCCAGACATGCAAGCGCTGATTGCCCTGCAGCTGGACCTGCACAAAGCCGAGGCCGTGCAGCGTGATCTTGTCAGTCATTACGTCATCAATGATCATACGCGTTCTCGGGTTCTCTAAATTAAGGGCTGTTATGGACGTCAGCGGGGATTTTTCTAGAGTTGTAGATTTTTTGAGTAAGTTGGCTGGATGTTCTGTTTTGTTTTTAGGCTTCGCTTTTTGTGCGGGATATTTCTATAGCTCGGCTTACTTGCAAGCTTTTGACTCAGAATGGTTTATAAGTGGCTTTACTTTTGTTGAGTTAGTGGCCAGAGGAATATGGAATGCGGTGTACGGGGCTATTGGACTGCTAATCTTGTTGGTGATAGTCCAAAGTCCTAGTGTAAGCGAGCGCAAATTATTGTGGTTGATGAGGTGTGTTTGCTATCCGTTTTATTTGCTGTTCTTGGTCGCAATTCTCTCTGAAAAATTTGGTGTTGGTGGTAGTTTGCTGAGCTGGGTCTATCAGAGCCCTTGGGCACGAGCATGGGTGATGTCCACCTTAGTTTGCCAAGCGGCGAACTATTTACATCCTGATTCACTTAAACATCTAATATTTAAACTTTTTTCAATAATAATGTTGTTCATGCTTGCATATGGTGCAGTTGTAGAACTACCTAAAATGTCGGCTCGCGAACATGCAGAGACTCTGCAGAGTCAAGACAGGGCGGGTATGCTAAAAGCTTATAAAGAGGGAGCTACTGATGTGCACTTTTTGGTGGATTCTGCGAACGGAAAACTATTACTGCAAAAGATTGATAAGTCACTAATGGTGGTGGATCCAACCAACGGTTGGCGTATTTCTCGTTAAAGTGGTCGATTTATCGCAGGACACTGGCTTGAGAAATTGATTGCGCTCTGATGACTATGCTCATCCTGCAATCTCCATCAATACCAGATCATGGGCATTAACAACCGTCATGCCGAGGCGTTCAGCTATCAGCACTTCGAGGCGTGCGCCCTTTGAATGCTCCCAGCCCGGGAGCGTGGCCACGGTGTCGCATTTCATCAGGGCGGCGATGTCGCGGCGCATGCAGTCGTTCCAGCTCCCGCCATCGGGGTTCAGCTCGGCGGGGTTGGTGACTGTGTGGCCGTTGGCGCGGAGGTTGGCGGTCATCTCGGCGAAGGCCGGGAAGTTGAGGGCGGGCAGGCCGGTCATTGGACCGCTGAGGTAGATGCGCTTCATGCTGCCTCCTGCTGCGGTTGTTCTTGGCGCAACGCGTCCTGTACCGCTTCCACCACCCGGCGCAGATAGTTGAATTCGTGATTCTCCTCGACCGCCTTGTCCCCAACTGGGTAGTGCCACTCATCACCAAACAGTTCAGTCAGCAGCCTGTCGTGATGCCAGCACTCGTTTGGCGACTCGACGCTTCGCAGCACGTCGATGTCGTGCCAGAGCTCACGCGCCTTATCCTTGCTTAGCTCATCCAGCTCCCAGTCATGTCGGCCGGTTTGTTGCCGGCGGCGCTGGACGATGCACTTTTTCGCGAAGGTGTGAAGGGCGCTCCCGCTGAACCGCGTGCTGCTGATACCGCGATCGAGGCAGTTCAGGACGTAGTGCCAATCACAGTCGGACACAAACTCGGCAACCGTGCGCGGGCCCATGCCGCCCCAGTAGGCGTTCCAGCTGTTGTCCCAGCAATTGATCGTGATTTTGCCCTGGGCGGTCTGATAGTTCGGATCGGATTCAGTAGGGCAGTCGCGGCGGCCGAAGTCCTCGAGGAACACGGTAATCGCGTCGAGACGCGGCGCGCCGGTGATCACCAGCTTCGTCACAGTCGAGCGCTCAACCTTCAGCGGCTCGGCCGTTTTGTTTTCTGTGGGCATGGGGCGTCCTATGCCGGGGCATGCCCGGGCGGTGGAGGGTGTCAATGGGGGAAAGTTTTGAAGGTTTCGTTGTGCCAAGCCTTGGCACAAGTTTCCTGCCTACAGCGTCACCATCGGCGCATTATTCAATACACCTCAAGCCAACCACTTGAGGTTCCGACCATGCTCGACAAACTCATAAAGATCGCTCGCCTCATTACTGCACTGGCAGCGATCATCGAATTCATGCGCCGTATGGGGTGGGTGTGATCTGCTTGAGGATGCGCCGGCCGATCCAGCGCACGCACGGCACGGCCTTGCTGTTGCCGATCGCCTTATAGCGGGGGCCGTCCGGACACTCACTGGCAGGCTTGCCGCGCCACGGGATGAGTGTGTAGTCGTCGAGCATGCCCTGGAGGCGTTCGCACTCTCGCGGGATGAGGCGCCGAACCGAACTTGATCCCGAAACAATGTTGGGGCCTAGGGCTGAGTCAGTGTTGTCGACTTGCTTGCCGTAATTTCTTGTAAGCGTTTGGGCGACCTCTCGACATGCAACGATTGGCTGTCCGCGCCCGGTTCCGTCCTCGCTGCCGTCGAAGCCGTCGGCCTTCAGTGTGTGAGTGATTACGCCAGTCACGCAAACCGCATGTTGAGATCCATTGTCCAGTGTATACATCGGGTCGGCAGTCTCGCCGATGCCGAGACCATTCTGGGCTTTGCCGCGAGTTGCGTTCTGGATTGGATAGGCGATTGCGACCTGGCCGCCGGCATTGGCATGGCTTCCCGAGTGGTTCATTGCTCGCAGAGTTGGCGCGATATCGCCTGCGTCCGCTCCGTGATCCTTGCATGAGAAGGCGAGGATTGCGTTTTCCTGTCCGTGATTGCGGCCAAGAGGATGCGCCCGGTCTCGCAACACATCGGGATCCTGTGTGCCGTGCACAACCAGCAAACCCGATTCGGCGTCTTGTTGTGTTGCACTTCCGGCCGCTTTGCCATTGGCGTTAAGAGTTCCCGCAACCAGATGCCCGGCCATCCCGTGGTCTACGTCTGCACCACCATCCGTGCTGCGCAGCGTTCCTGCGACTTCCTGCGCCCTCTGCACAAAGAACGTTTCGCTTTCGAAGTCTTGCCGGCCACCATGATGGGTAAGGGTGGATGATTTCTCGATCGAGCCTGACGAGTTGCCAGCGCCGAACGCCGGGATTCCCCCGAACATCGAAACCGCCGGCCCTTCATCACCTTCGCAATTCACGCAGCCGAACTGACCGAGCTCTTCGGGAAAGACGTGTCCGCATCCGCACTGGAGCGCAGGGCCGAAAGGAGCTGTTCCGGTAACGTCTTGCCCCTCGCCTCGGCGCGGCGCAGTATCCCGGCGCACGCCTTCTCGCTCAAAAAGTACCTCGGTGGGATCGAATCCGTCTCTAGCACTTGCGACAACGAACACACGGCGGCGTCGTTGGGCCAGGCCGAAATATTGGGCGTCCAGGATCCGCCACGCGATTGTTCTTTTGGGTCCATACACACAACCAGCGTCCGGCCATTTCTTCCCTGAAGGCTGCAGTTCGCAGTCTTCCCCAGCAAGCGCGCCAAGAAAGCATCCGAAGGCGTTGCCTTTGTCGCTGAGGACGCCGGGGACGTTTTCCCAGACGATAACGCAGGCGGGCTTTCGCTGGCCGGCGCGAACATAGTCAACTGCATCTGCAAGCTCCACGTATTTGATGGTGAGGGCGCCGCGCGGGTCGGTGAGGCCTTCGCGCATCCCGGCCACGCTGAAGGCTTGGCACGGTGTTCCGCCGACGAGTACGTCCGGTGCGGCGATCTTGCCGGCCAGCACCAGAGCGCCGAGTTTGGTCATGTCGCCGAGGTTCGGCGTGTTCGGGTAGTGGTGGGCCAGCACCGCGCTGGGGAACGCTTCGATCTCGGCGAACCAAGTGGCGCGCATGCCGAGCGGCTTCCATGCAAGCGTTGCCGCCTCGATGCCGGAGCAGACCGAGCCGTAAGTGATTTCCATAGGGGATCCTCGCCGGCTGGCGTGATTCGTTGAAGTGGGGTAAACAAGGCGAAAATATTGGAGAGGCTTGGATGCAGTTTTTAACTTTGAAATTCGTCTGCACGGTTCTTCTGTGCTCGTGCGCGATCATCTCGTGCGTTCTGTGGATTGGTTCAGCGACGGTGAGAGCGCCTTACGTCGAGAAGGTCTCAAGCGACGGCTGGGCTGATGCTGCGCTGACCAGGACAGAAGGCGATAAAACCTTCGATATCATCGCGACGGCTGATTTACAGACCAAATGGAACAGATGGGCCGCAGGTTTTGCTGCGGCAGCTGCAGTATTCCAAGCAGCGGTGGCGTGGATAACGTACTGATGCTATTCACAAAGACCGTACGCGGATGAACAACTGTTCTGACTGTCGGTGCGAGCGATCAGGTCGACCATGTCGAACTGGCGGCCTCCGCGCGCGGTGTTGCTCCAGTCGACGATCCTGTCAATTCCGTGCGTGACGGCGCTGACCTTGTCATCTGACCGGACGGTGGGGTCGGTGACGGTGGCGAAGAACGTAGCAGCTCCGCGCTTACTGGCGATGCTTACCAATCGCTCCCACTCGCGCACCCGGTCAACTTCCTCTGGCCACCTGGCCGCAATCTGCCGGAGCTCGTCTTTCGCACACATGATGCAGGGCATACAGCCAACGCGATTGCAGCCTTGCAAGTACAGCGGGTTCGGCTTGATGCCGGCGGCCCGGTGAGCCTCGAAGACGGAATCAACCGTCCACTTCAAGATGGGCCGGTAGTTGAACAGGCCGCCTCCAACCTCATCGCACTCTGGTAGGTACTTGCGGGCCGGCGACTCATCAGCCCGAACGCCTTGCCAGGACAGCAGCATGTTCTCGCCGTTCATGAGCGGCAGGTATACCTGCTCGATGATTGGATTGCGCTTTAGTTCGTCGGTGCAGAAGCGCGCCTTGGTGCTGGGGAACCGGCCTTTCCACAGGCACAAGTCCAGGAATGGGTTGCCGGTGGGGTGCAGAACTTCCAGAGCACCCAGCACCACGGATTCAGCCACACCTTTCTCTCGCCACTTGGCCTCGATGAATTTGCGCTTCCCGGCGATCTGCCTGGAGAAGTCTGCCTTCACCCACCGGATGGGAACGCTAGTTACTTCAGCCAGGTAGTGGATGTAGTCGTACGTCTCTGGATGCTCATGCCCGGTGTCAGCCACTACAGCGCTAAGGTTCGGCACCTCCAGCTCGCGGGCGACCAGCAGCGTAGCCGTGCTGTCTTTACCGCCGCTTATGCTGACGATGTTGTGAGTAGGCATAGGGGATCCTCGCCGGCTGGCGTGATTCGTTGAAGTGGGGTATGTGTGTTCGTCCCGGTATCTGGCCGGATTAAGGAGAGCAGACGATGCAAACAGAAGGTGTTGTTCGTGCCATCAACCCGCGCCGGGGAATGGTAGGGGTATGGGTGGAAGAGCAGAACGGGTATACGATCATCGAAATGCTTTCATCGCACGAAATTGAGCTTGGCGATCAAATGACATGGTCGGACGGCTACACAATGGGAGGTTGCCAATACCGCAACATCACGAAAGGATGGGTTGCAGAGGTCTACGTGCAGAACCATGACGTGAACGCCCAAAACCTTAAACAGCAACTGCTGGCTTAGTCGTCGAGACTGATCCGTAGAGCTTCGCGGTCGTAGGCCAGCTTCAACCTCCGCGACACGTTTTCGGGTATCACGTATTCGTGTCGCGGAGGAGTGAGCAAGGGTAGGGCACCGCCCGGGCCAAGTCCGTGCAGGTGATGAATCATCAGCGTGATGGCTTCGCCCTGTTCCTCGATGCCGCTCCAGGCCATCAGCTCAGCAAGGGCTTGGCGCGTACCCGGCAGGCAGTGCAGCCTGATTTCCTCTTCGCCGCGATCCTTCCTCTTCGCCGCGGCTTTCGTTGAGCGATCTGCATTGCTCTTGGCCATGGCCTACCTCTTCAATTCCGCTGGCCGGCAAGTCCAACCAGGTCTGTCGGCGGCGCGCGGCCGCCCGGTTGATGTTTCGTCTCACGCTGCTACCTTCAACAGCCTCACGCCGGCCATTCTGAACTTGTCGCCTTGGGCCGCGACCATTGCGTCGAGCTTCTCCCAGTCCACGGTCAGAACCGAGATTGGAGCATGACCGCCTGCGACGGCATGGATCAGCGCTTCCAGATCGAACACCTCAGCTTGCAGGTTCACCGGCACCGAGGTTGTGGTCGCTGGCTTGGACGCAGACTGAACCGGCGCAGCGGCTTTCACCGGTGACGGACAGGTGACTGGTGCAGGCTCGACAGGCGCCTTGGCTTTCGCCTCAGCTTCGATCCGTTGAAGCTCCTGTTGTCGAATCTGCTCGCGCTGCGCTTCGGCTTTTTGCTCCTCAGCCTTTTGGTGTTCAGAAATCCGCACCTTGATCAGCGCGAGCAGGTCGTCGTTCGCCTTCATCACCAACTGCTGCACGTCGTTGAACAGAAACAGGTAGTTGGCAGCGAGCTCGTCCAAGCTGGCCAAGTTGGCCCGGATGCTGTCGCCGATCTGGCCTGCGGCGATCTTTGCCCGGGCCAGTTCGGAGTCTGCGGAGTCGCGCAGACTGCTGATCGTCTTCTTGCCTTTGATGGCCCCGGCGAAATCCGCAGGCACCGCCGGCATGCGTGCTTTGCCGCCCAGTGAAGTGTTGATATGGTCGATGTGCGTCTGAAGCGCCTTGGCTGCAGTCATGACGATATCTTCGCGAATACTCAACTTCCGAGCCTTCACCAGCTTGTCGAGCATCAGGCGCTTCGCGCGTGCTTCGGCGCTGATCTCGTCAATTGTGCGGAACAGCGCGTCGATGCTCTCGGTTTGGCTCAGGGCGTGTTGCTTTGCAGCCTCCAGCCGCTCCTCGACATCACCGCACCACTTGACCGCTTTCTCTGCGTCGGCGAAGTGCTGATCAGTTTCCAGTTCGGTGTTGATCGAGCCGAACACCGCCAGCGAGTGTGCTTTGAACTGCTCCAGGTTGCTGGCGGTAACCATGCCGGTCACTTCGATGCGCAGCGCTGGCAAGGATTCCGGCGTTTTGCCTACTGCTTCCGGCATCACCTCAGCGGGAGTGAAGTCCTGCAGATCGGCTTGGAACTGTTTCCAGCCTGCGACGAGTGTCGCGGACCGCCCCGATACCGGCGTGTATTCCATCGAAACGAAGTTTTCTTCAGTGCCATCGGAGCAGACGAAGATCACCTTCTCGGCGCCGCTCACCAGCAGTTGTTGTTCGAGCTGCCAGTAGTAGTGCGCATTGAGGTTGCCGGCGCGAACGTCGGCAGCAAGTTGCTCGTTCCACATTTTGTGTTCGAACAGCACGTCTCCGAGGATTGTGCTGCCGTCGAGGGATGCGAGCAGGTCACCTTCGGTGCCGACGACGGGGAACAGATCTTCTCCGATTCGGCCTTCGAGAATCGGCCGAGCAAGTGCCTCCGCTTCGTGCCCTTTGTCGAAGAGGTTTTTCTGCACCCACCACGACACGTCTCGATCGAGGCCTGTCTTTTTTGCGTGCAGCAGTTCGGTGCGTTTCATCTGCTTCGAGGCGCCCATCATCGCCGGCGCTTCTGAAGCAGTGAAGTAGTTGGCGCGAAGCGCATGCCAGGCTTCGGAACCCTGAGCGACATTGTGGATTTTCATTCTTGGTCTCCTTCAATTGGCGCGAGCGCTTTGATCTTGGCGATCTGCTCTTCGCTCAGGGTGAATTTGCTGCTGACGGTTGCGATCAGGTGATCGGGAGCAGAGCGGCCTGCGTCGACCGCGATCTGCCACTTCGGCAGGTTCTCTGCGAGCTTTTCGTCGGGGTAGGGCGGGAGCTCTGCTGCCGCTGCTCCGCGCGCTGGCGATACATCACGAATGGTTGGCGCGGTTTCTTCCAACTCATCCGGGCTGTACACGCCAAGGATCACGTCCGGGCAGTAGAGGCGCGACCAACGTTTGGTCGCGAGGTACGCCAGTTGCTGGCGAGGATCGTCAGCCCAGAGGGTGCTGTTGCGGGTGCGAGCCTGGGCCAAAAGTAGCTCAAGCACGCGCGGCTCGTCTTCGCCACGGAAGGTAGCCCAGACCTTTACGCCTAAACCTTGTTCGTCCTCCAGCTTCCAGCCCGGCTGACGGTATTGTTTGCCTTCGCTATTGGTCTTGATGTCGAACTGGCCGATAACCTTTTCCCAGGTACCGAACCACTCGTAGTGCAGGCGATCTACCACCGGCGCGCAGGTGGTGATCACTGCGTTTACCAGTTGAGCCTCGTAGCCCAGCACGCCGTTGACCAAGTGCGTTTTCTGCGCCACGGCGAACGGGTTCATCTTCCACTGCATCGATTGCATAACGACCGCCAGACAATCCGCCGGGTTGCCGTTGAAATGCTTCGGAAGTGTGGCTCGGCCGGTGGCCATGACTTCGGCCAGACGCATCATTTTGTCTAGGCTGTCGCCGTCCAATACCAGAGAACTGGTGCTAGTTGCTGCATGCGGAAGGACGTGGAGGTTTCGGTCGTGCGCCACTGGCGTCACACTTTGAGCGGACATGATTGTTCCTTGCCGCGCTATGCGCAGCGATTGAATGCGTTGCTTACTGAGTGATGTGGTCGGCGAGGGCGCTGAGCAGCATCAAGAAGGTGAAAACGCCGATGGCAGAGAACGATCCGCGCCGAATCAGAATGCGACGGGCAAGCTGGCGACCGGTCACGGCCGAACCCTCACCGCGATCCGCTTGCCCTTCATGGAAGGCGCCAGGCGCTGCGGCAGATTGGCGACCAGATCCTCGCGCTTGCGACCGATGACCTCGTTGAAGGGAAGGCCGAAGCCGAGCAGGGCGATCTTGTGTTCGATGTCCTCCAGCTGCTCGTCGATCAGCGATTTAACCGGTGCCGTACTCATGCGTCCTCCTTGCGCCGCTGACAGGTGTCACGCAGGCGTTTGCAGTAGTGGTTGAACTCGTCGGTGGTAATCGCGCCGTCGGTGAAGAGGCGGGTGATCAGTCCCTGCACCAGCAGGCTGATGTCTTCTTCGCCGGCGGGCGCCGACACACCATCAAGGGCTTGGTCGATCAGGATGTGAGGGCTCAAAACCCGCACTCCCGCTCTACGCGATCGCTTTCGCGCTTGGCATCGCGGTATTCGTTGGCGTGCACCGCGACCAGGTCGCCGGCGAGCGTTCGAACAATCTGCGGATCACCGCCGACGGCTTCGATGGCCCAGGTGTGCAGAATCCCACTATCGGCGCGCCTGATCAGCTCGATCAAAATCTTCTCGATGTACCGATCTGGATCTGGGTTCGCAGCCATGTGATCCGCCAGCGCCTCCGGTAAGTGGTCGGCGTTGACCAGAACCTTGCTTCGGCCTACCGGATTTGGTGCCTCGACGTGGCGCCGATAAAGCAGGTCGTCGACCGACTCGGTCAGCCAGTCTTGACCTGCCTCCGTATCGAGAAAGTCGTCTTCCGGGATGAGCTTGCGTAGAGCTGACATGGTCGTCTCCAGAGTGGCGGGGTGTTGATCCAACAAAACTCGGATGCACTCATCCGCTCCGCTGGTTGCCGTTGGGCGCGGAGGAGAGTGCATTCGGGATTGGTCGGGCTATTGATGACTAGCTGCGCGGGCTCGTAGCGGTGCGACGCGCAGAAAAAAGCCCGCGTGAGGGGCGGGCTTCAGGGGGCAGGCATCAGAGGCAGTCGGATTTTCCTATCTGAAACTCGACTACCGGTGAACTGGTTGAATCTTTGTAGAGGAGGTCAATGGAAAGACCCGATTTCACGAATTGCCCTAAACCTTTTTCATTACAGAATGCAGAAGCTGCAAGCGCTTTTGCGTCCTTGGTGAATTCATCAGAATCGATTTCGTCTTTCGTAAGTTTTGTGAGTGTGTAAGAGATACGCATGACCTCATCGTTGTAGGTCACAGAATCGACGCGAGTTGAATCGTCAGATACTTTTCCGGACTGGGCGCCCATTATGAGTGCGAGCCCTTTGAGCTGGCGTTCCCGCTCCTGAATTTTCTCTTCCGGAGCAGTCTTCGCATGCCATACCTGTACCAAGATAAAGAGCAAAGTCATTGCCGAGAAAAATATGATTATTCCGCGATTCTGTTTCAACTGAGATTACCGTAGCAAAAGGCCATTACTTATTTGACCATGCCGCCAGGAGCATCTCAAGCTGCGGAGCTGCCGGTTACGTTTCCGGCGCCGAGTTCCACGGCCGTGTTCAGTTCACCAGCGCTCGATGACAACCGATTCTGGGATTGATGCAGGTGGGCGGTTATAGGCCGCAGTTTCGTCCGCATCGGGGTGTGATCAGGCAGGCGCAATCCCTGCATCGACCCGAGTTCATTCCTCCGAATCTCGCTGGATAGAAGCTGTGCTGCTTGGCGGCAGGATTCAGATCACACCCCTATGCGCTCTCATAGAGAGGATCGGGAAGTTAACGACAGGGCTGTCGTGGCGCTGGTTGTTCAGTCGTCTTCGCCTTGGGCGAGCATCTTCTCAATGTCAGCGGCGCCAGGCTTCTTCCAGTTCTTGATCTGCCCGGTTTCCAGATCGATGTTCAGGATCAAGTAGTCGCCGTAGTGCTGGCCGGGGAAGAAGTCCGGCACGTAGCCTTCATAGCTGCCGACTTCCTCGCCCTGAGCATCTTTCAGACCTGCGGCGAATCCATCGCGCACCTTGATGTAGAGGTGCAGTTCAGTCGCGTCGACCTGCACTGTTTTCTGCGTGTTGATTTGCATGCTGCTGCCTCCGGTTGTTTTCCCAATGCACCCGTCACCAGGTGCATCAGTGAAAAATTCCGTGTTGCTGTCCGCCCCATGCTCGGCGCCGCGGTTTCCCCACCTGGCCGGCGTCACACATTTCGTGTTCGGTGTTCTTCGCCGGCTGGCTTGCATGGTTTGGCGTCCTCCCATATGGGGAGGACGGCAGGTTCCAGAGCCTGCATGGAGATCGAAGTTTGTGTTTCGCGCTATGCCCGTTTCCGGGGATCGATCCGCGAAGATTCCTGACTTTTAAAGAGCGGCGCGGCTTTCGCTGCTAGGTCCGCGGTGCACGGCTTAAGCGCAATATAGGCAATCCCATATTTATCGTCAATGGGAATACCCATATTTTTTGCGTTGCTCATGGTTGCTCGTGGGGAAAATCGTGAGAATTCTATAAATGGAGGGCTGGCGGCGATCAGAATCGCCGCCGTTTCAAGCGCTCTGAGGACGAGGCGAGGTGTGTTAGGAAAAAGGGCAATCTATCGATATTAGATTCCGAATATTGCCTTATACGTCCTCAGCAAGCGTGGTGATTTGCTTGAGAAGTTTTTCGGTGGAAAAAGTGACATCCACCAAGAATTTCTGGGCGGCATACTTAACTGTACTTGTTATTCCTTCTTTTGTAAGGCTTAGTCGAATCCTTGATAAGTTGGAACTAAACATCTCGTCATTTTCGCCAGAACGAAGCAAATCATACGCAGGCTCATCAGGTAATTTATTTTGGATACGCACCGTTAGCTGTCCATTTTGAGTACCAGCACCTGCAATAATGCTGCTGCCTTTTCCGTATGTTAAACAGATGGAGAAAAACTCAAAAAAAGCATCATAAAGCAAATTTTCATTACAGGTTAACGGTGGTACGCGCTGGAAGGCTGCGGTCATTTTTAAGTTTGCGTTGGAGAAGTGTCCGCTTATTTTTAACAATAACTGCTGCAGTGAGATTGCGCCTACATCGTTGCTTGAACTGTCTGTGCGGCTATTTTCGATGAGGTTTTTTGCTTCCTTGATTGACGACTCTTGGACATTAATGCTGAATGCATCTCTGGCTCGTAATAGAAAGTTCGAGGTGTCATACATGTGAAAGAATTCTAACTCTGGAGCCGCGTGATAGATCTCATTCAGTAGCTCCTTCCGGGGTCCTAATTTCTTACCTCGTTTTTCATACCACCAGTCTTCTTTAACGTCGCCAGTTACTAGTACTATATACTTTAAGCTTTCTGCTTTTGCTTTTCGTGTTATTTCATGCCATAGAATGAGATCGCCAAACTTGCGAATGAATTCCCGTTCGTCTACGAGGTAAGATCCAGTTTTTGCTTTGTCTTTATACCCTGGAGGGATACTGTTTACATACCGCTTTTCGCCTGCTTCGTAATGCTTTTCAAGTTCGGATTTGGTGAAGCCTTGGCCTATCTTGCCCTCGAAAAGACTGAGTACGATACTTTTTATCGTATCTTTGTCATTGACATCGGACTGTTTTTTTTCAAGGGAGTTTAAATGCTCAATAAATTCTTCAATGAATTCTACGCCGGAATTTATTTTCTGTTCGTTGATGTATTTGTCTGGGTCGATAAGCGAGTGGCGCTGCTTTAGTTTTAAGCCCTTAAGGGAGTTGGTTAGCGTGCTGAATGTTTCATGATACTGAGACATAGAGTGCGCAAGATGTTTCCTGACCTCTTCAAATTTATTTTTCTGATCACTAATTGCTTCATGGCGATTGTTCAGGAATTCCACCATTACCTGAAAGCCTATCCAGATGCGATCAGTGAAGTCTTTATTTTTGAGAACTTTCAGGAGGTCTTTGCTTGCAGACTCGGGAAGGCGATATAAATCCAGGAGAACGTTGGAGTCGAAAACAAAAATTCCCTCCTTCCAGATTTTTTCAAAGTCTTTTTCTTCAATTTCTCTATGTACTTTAACTAGATTTGTCAATAGTTGGCTTGCGCTATCATTCATGCTGAATCCATTCTTGGTAATTGAAGCTGGTGATTATCTTGAATACATTGCCCACCAAAACACATGCCCTAAAAGCGAAATTTGCTGCTCTTGAATTTGCTGGAATGTGTAGTCCTCGTCCGGATGCTCTTCACGGTTGAAGCTGCGCAGGCGAAGCCCGGTCGGGATGCGGTAAACCTGTTTTACACGAAGCTGACCGTTGTGGTTGATGGCGTACATCTCGCCGTCGACAATATCGCTTAGCGAGTTTTTTCCAACGTTCACGCCAACAGTGGCGCCGTCACGCAGCACCGGCACCATGCTATTTCCACCAACCCTCACGCACTTAGCGTTGCTAAACTGAACGCCGTTATGGCGAAGGTCTTTCTTAAAGAAGCGCAGACGGGAATTAGCGCTTTCCTCAATTGCAAAGGTGCCAGATCCTGCTGCTAGTTCTACTTCATGAAGAAAGGGAACGTAGACCTCATCGTCATCGAGCGGCGTTTCGTCGTCCCAAGTCTCGATGTTGCCGAGTTTTACGCTGGGCTGGATCCGCTGAAGTTGCTCTTCGGGGACGCCCTTGATCATTTCGCCGACGCCCTCCGCCAGCCACATAGGGGATACGCCACAAACTGAGGCGATCTGAGCCGCGAAGGCTGTAGCCTTCGATTTACCCCTCTCCAAATCGGAGATTGAGGTCTGGGTGAGGCCAGCACGCTCCGCAAGCTCTGTCTGATTAAGCTTGGCGTGGCTGCGGGCTGCTTTAAGTCGGTCTTTGAATTCCATCCGCGGAGTATTACGGGCGCTCCCATACTCTTGCAAATCGGTATTCCCATAACCTAATATATGGGTATTCCCGTATGGAGGAGCGTCATGAATGCAATTTACAAGGGACTCGTTGACTACTTCGGCACTCAGGAGGCCACCGCCGAAAAGCTCAAGGTTGATCAAAGCACCGTTTCCGGTTGGGTTCGAGGGAAGCACGGCATGTCTCCGGTTATTGCCAAGCGAGCGGAAGCATTGACCGGAGGCGCTTTCAAAAAAGAAAACCTATGCCCTTCGTTTCCTTGGGCCGAGATAGCCGCTTAAGCGACATCCCTGCCCGCCAATCCGTCGAAGCAAGATTATAAGAGAGCAGTTCCTATGGAAACGTCCAGTCCAAGACATAGCGCCCAAACTCGCGACCAGGTGTTGGTGGCGCACGCGGCAAATCAGATAGCCCGCACCAGCCTTAGCCAGGACGATTTCGCTCAGGCGTTGAGCCTTGAACTGCACCTATCGATTCCTGAGCGCGCTAAGAAGAAGGAAGTTCCTGACTTCTATTCGCCAGAACTGGCCGGTGACGTCAGTGAGTTCGTGAAGGCGACTGGCCGCTGGCTGAAGCGCGTGCAGCGCTGGCTCTCCGGTGAGCAGGAAATGCCAACTTGGCTGGAAGAGTCTTGGGTGAACGCTTTGGAGCCAGAGTTCCGCGTCCACTGCATCAACGAGCTGGCCGGGCGCCACGGCTTGATCGGCGCCCGTCAAATGCAAAGCGATCAATGCGCCAACAAAAGCTTCGGTGCGTTGATCCGCGCGCTGGGCGATGTGATTGATACCGGCAGCGAAGTCTTTGATGACCAGGTGATGTGCGAAGAGGACTTGCCGCACCTGCCGATGTTCGCCGAGCAATGCCGTCAGGTTGAAGCGCGTGCAGGGGAGCTGGGCCGGAAGGCTGAGGCACTGATCGCAAAACACCGACCGAATTTGAAGATCGCCTGAACAGCGTGCACAAAAAAGCCGACGGAGAAGGTCGGCTGATTCGCAAAACTAGAGAAGCCCGATTATGCAGAGCCAACCCAATTCGAGCAATACCCCGAACAATGTCGCGACACGTTTTCAAAATTCGAAAAACGTGTCGCGCATCTATTTCTTTGCTCCTAGCGTCAGGAACACCTGACATGCAGTTTACCGACACGATCAACCAGGTGAAGGCATTCACGTTGGGTGTGAACTTCCAGCAAGCCTTGCTCGTTACTGGAGGTGCAGCATGAGCATGGGTCTCATGGTCGCCGCGATGAAGCTTCGCGTCGGCAATCCACTTCGCAAGCTGGTTCTCATCAAGCTGGCAGACAATGCCAGTGATATGGGGGAGTGCTGGCCGTCCTATCAGCACATCGCCGATCAGTGCGAGATCAGCAAGCGTTCCGTTATGAACCACATCACCGCGTTGTGTGAGTCAGGGTTGCTGCGCAAGGAAATCAGGAAGGGTGGGCCGAAGGGCAATTCGTCGAATGTTTACTTCCTGACGCTTGATGGTGGTGCACCTCCTGCACCAGGGGTAGTGCAGCAGATTCACCAGGGTGGTGCAGCAGGTTCACCCCCTAGTGAATCTCCTGCACTAGGGGGTAGTGCAGGAGCTGCACCCAGAACCAGTCACTCTTCTGAACCAGTCAATGAACCGGTCATTGAACCAATTGCACTCCCGGCTTCCGCCGAGGTTGTGCCGGCTCAGTCCCGCAATCTGATTCTGGTGGTTGATCGCACCGATGCGCCACGGGTTGAGATTCCCGCCGACATGCCAGGCCCCAAAGACCAGTCCTGCAAAACCTTCAAGGTCTGGGCGAACTACGCAATGGCCTACCGCAAGCGCTACAGAACTTGGCCGGTGTGGAACGGCAAGGTCGGTGGGCAACTCGGCCAATTGGTCGACCGCCTCGGTGCCGATGTCGCTCACCACGTCGCTGCACACTTCCTGAAAACCAGCGATGCCGCTGTGCTGCGGAAGTGCCACAGCCTCAACGAACTGCTGGCGAACGCCGAGAGCTACCACACCCAGTGGGTGACAGGTCAGCGCATCAACGGCACGACAGCACGCCAGATGGAACGGACCGAAGCGAACGTCTCCGCCGCCGAGCAGGCCGCGCAAATGGTCTTGGCCAAGCGCCAAGCAGGGGAGCGCAATGAATACCTTTGAAATGAATGACCAACAGGTTGCCGGGCTAGCTGCAGCGATCTGCGCCACCGCCGAGGCCATGGGTCAGGAAATGAACCCAGGCACCGCGGCGATGATGGCGGAAGACCTCTGCGCTTACTCAATCCCGACCGTGAAAGCCGCGCTGAAGGCCTGCCGTTTCGAGGTGAAGGGCAAGCTGGCCATGGCTGACATTCTCCAGCGCGTGCAGGCCGCTGACGGTCGCCCGGGCAAAGACGAAGCATGGGCGATCGCCATGACCACAAACGACGAGTTCGAAACGGTGGTGCTGACCGACGAGATCCAGCTCGCGCTAGCAGCTGCGAAACCTGTTCTCGATGCCGGTGACAAGGTTGGTGCGCGCATGGCGTTCAACAGCGCTTACGAGCGCCTGGTGGGGCAGGCTCGGGAGGACAGCAAAGAGGTGAACTGGCATGTGTCTGTCGGCTTCGACGCCAACCGCCGTACCCAGGCGATCACCAAGGCGGTGCAGATGCAACGGATCCCACATGAACGCGGGCAGTTGTACTTGGCCGACTTGAGTGTCGCACCGGTTACCGAAGACGGCCGTGCCGTCGTTGCGCTGCTCAACGGTGATGTAGCGCGGCCTTCGCCGAAACTGCGCGAGAAGCTCGCCGCGGTGAAGGATTCGATGCTCGCCATGCGCCAAGCATCGGCAGAGGAAAAAACAGAACTGCGAATTCTGGCAGCCAACGAGCTGGCGGATCGCCGGGCGCTGCTAATTCAGCAGGCCGAACAATTGGAAGCAAGGAGTGCGGCTCAATGAGCATCGATAAACAAAAACTCCAGAAGCTGCTGTGGGCCGAAGCCGCGTCCTACCGTGCCGACTGCGCAGACTGGAAGCGCAACACTGAGGCGCTGCAGGAATTCCTCGGGGAGAAAACCGTGGAAGAGGTGGCGCTTGAGTTGCTGGCCGAGAACGAGCGACTGACACAGCAACTCGGCGAGCTGATCAACGGATTGCCGAACAAGGTGGCCACCCATGGCTGACAAAATCTCCGTGAACTGTCAGGCGAAACTCTCCGAGGCCATCACGAAGCTTAGCGCCATGTACCGCGACAAGAAGTTCGTAGTCGTATCGCTACGCCCGGGAAAGGACCGCACGCTCGACCAAAACCGGCTGTGGTTCGCGATGTACAAGCGCATCGCAGAGATGACCCAGATCGGCGACGAGGCCGACGCTCGCCGGTACTGCAAGTTGCACGTCGGCGTGCAGATCCTGCTGAACGAGGACGCCGGTTTTCAGGCTGAGTGGTACCGCGTCATGCGCCACCTCCCGTACGAGACGAAGCTGGCCATGATGGGCGGCTGCAAACTCTTCGGCCCGGACGGGTTCCCGGTGACCAGCCTGTTCAACCGCGCCCAGGGCGTGGCCTACACAGACCGCATCGTCGCGCGCTTCGCCCAGCAGGGCGTGTACTTCGATGATTTGCTGAGCCAGGAGGCCGCATGAGTCTCACGGCAAGGAATCCTCGCCCTAAAAAATGCGCGGTCAAAACTTGCAGGGCCTCATTCGTCCCGCGAGTGAGCTTCCAATCCTGGTGTTCGCCCGACTGCGCCGTCGTCATCGCTCGCGGTAAACAGGAGAAGAAGCGCAAGGCACTGGCGAGCATCGAGCGTCGCGAGATCAAGGTCCGCAAGGAGAAGCTGAAGAGTAGGGCGGAGCGCATGCGCGAAGCCCAAGCCGCGTTCAACGAGTGGGTCCGCCTGCGTGATTCCGATCGCCCTTGCGTGAGCTGCGGTCGCCACCATGAAGGCCAATACCACGCTGGGCACTATCGCTCTGTGGGAGCAAACCCCGAGCTGAGATTCGAGCCGCTCAATGTGTGGAAGCAGTGCGCGCCATGCAACACGCACCTGTCCGGCAACCTAGTGAATTACCGGCTTTCGCTCTTGCAGCTGATCGGTCCGGAAAAGGTCGATTGGCTGGAAGGGCCGCACCCGGCCTCCAAGCACACCGTCGAAGAAATCAAAACCATCAAGGCCGAATATCGGGCAAAGACCAGAGAACTGAAAAAGGAAGCAGCATGAAACTGATCAACGCAAGGCAGGTATGGACTGAGGCTCAGCACGAATCGAACGCGTCGATCAGTGCTGTAGCAATTGAGCGGGGTGAATCGGCACCGGTGAAGAAGGGCGCCCGCATGCGCCGGCATGAGGCCGTGTTTGCTGCGATGGGTGATGACAAGGAAGAGCGCATCGAGATCGTTCGCCAGAGGATCAGCATCAGCGAGACGCGGCGTACTCCCCTTGGCCGATCCACCGCCCGCGCCGCGCACCTGGCCATGATCGGCAAAGTGCTGCGCGCGATCGATACGTTGCCGTTCCAGGTCCAGCAGTTTGGGCACTACCTGTATCACCCGGCGATGAACATGCGGCATTTGCTGAATGCTGTGCTGCTGATTACCGCCAAAGCTGCGCTGCCAGACCTGACCTCGGCCAAGCGCGTGAAGGCGCAGTACCTAGTTACTCTGGCCCTGCAATCGTACAAGGGGGAGGTCGCCGGATCGGCAGAGTGGGGGCCGGCGCGGGTAGCAGCCGAGATGAACACGTTCTTCGGCCTCACCATCGATCCGAAGAACTGGACGAGGGACTGGCTCGACCTGTGGGAATCCCTTAAAGAAGTGATAAAGGAAGTGGATATTCAGGCTCAACAACCACTATGGCAGGTGATCCACTCGGAAAAAGATCAAGAGGCGGCATAATCATATTGACATGGCGGGGATTTGCGCGTACTTTTCCCATAGTGCACAAGTAACGCGAAACGCACACCAAAGCCTGAACCCGGCCAAGCGCGGGTTTTATTTTGTATGTTTAGCCTAAGAGCGATTACTGTATCGTTAAAATAGCTAATCACGAAAGGATGCTTAAAGTGGCCAAAGTTTCAAAGGATTTGGAAAATCTTCGTCATTACGTTGACTCGCTAAAGAACTCTCCGATGCTGGTTTCGGAGTATTTGGATAGTGAGCTGCCTGATCGTCACACTGACGCGCTTCAATTCGCCAATGCAACAGTCGCGCTGGAGGCTTTGAAACACGCCGAGTTGGCTGGGATTATCGCTATCGACAAGCCAGTGACAGAAATGTCGATCATTCACGGGATCACCCGCGATGGCCTTCAGGCAATAGAAATGATTCGGCTTTATGCTGCAACTCTTGGCTTAAAGTAAATCCATCAGATTTTAGAGGCCCTGCTTAAGTAGGGCTTTTTGCTTTTTGTGACTTGTGAAATCATTTGCATCCAATTTATAGATGGAGCTTGTGATGGATCGCGAAGCAACAATCGAGGTAAGCAGGATCACCGAAGCTATGCAGAAGATGGCGTCGGAGCATTTTTTGGATAAGCGCTTTACTGGGGAACCCTTCGAAACCAGTGTTTCCTTCGGAGATGATCATCCTGATCGCGCGCGTCTGATTGGAGAGGAGTTGCGAATTCGCCTGTCAGAGGCGTATGGGTCTTCTCGAGTGCATTTAAGTCTCAACGGCGGAAACTACGACGTAAAAATCGATTTCGCATAGTTTGTTTTTTTCTTAAATATGAATACTTCTAGGCCCTGGCATTTGCTGGGGCTTTTTCGTTTTTGGCCCCGCCACACCCTTCGCACTGAGCAGGGAGTGCCGCCGGGGCTGACCTATTTCAAACATGCCCCACGGAGTCGAGCGCATGGAGTATCTACAGCGCCTGCTCGACAAGATCGACAGGTTCGAATTGCTGATCGCAGGACTGGTCGGCGCCGTGATCGCCAGTTGGTGGCACAAGGATGACTTGAACGACTGGCGTGCCTGGATGATCTTCCTCATCACTGGCATGGCCTGCTCGATCTACTTGACGAGCATGGTCAGCACTTACCTGGGCGTGACCGAGCCGAAGATCGTCGCAGGTATCGGCTTCCTGCTGGGGGCATTCGGCGGCTCGCTCCTGGCGGCCATCAATCGAGCCATCAAATCCGCTGACCTCTGGGCGCTTATTCGCCAGCGGTTCGGGGGAGGCAATCCACCATGAATCTTGAACTGATCAACTCTATCGCCTGCGGCTTGATTGCCTTGTGGGCGATCTGGTGTGTTCTGAGCGGTCGAGTGCAGGACGGCGTCATCGGCAAGCTGATCTATTCGGCGATCGCCATCAGCGGGTTTGTCGTGATGAGCCGGGAGCAGAACATCTTCATGATGGGGCCAACCACCGCCGGGATCACGCTGCACGTCTCGCTGGCTCTTGCCGCCATGCGCCACATCTTCATGGTCATCTGGTGGCAGCGGGTGAAAACCTTGCTCTGTCGGACGTTGAACTGTGATCACTGCCTGCGCTGTGATAGGAGGCCGGAAGGGAGCGAGCGCAGGAAGCAGTTGAAATAGTATTACTGGCAAAGCGAGGGTTTCTGTCTACGATCCACTCTTAACATCAAACAAAGGAGCTAGACGTCGATGTTCGATCAAGACAGAGTGGATTTGCTGAAGCCTGATGGGAGTGTGACTGAAGGAATATTTTCGACGGTAAGCGGAAGCAATCTTATCGTGATCAAAATGGGGGCAAATCGCGGGAAATCGATTGTCGTAAAGCCTACTGACCTTCTTCGGCGAAAGCTCTCGAATGGTGACGAGGAGACATACGAAGTCGTTGACCCTGTATTTTATGAGAGAGGCCCTGGGGGCGCGCACTATCAGCTGAAGGTGAAAAAGCTTGGTCTGCCAGAGGCTAAGGCAGCAGTCCAGAGGATTACGTATAACCTCACTGGAAATAATTCTCGAGTCAATATTGAATCAGTAGATAACTCTACGAACCTAGCGGTAGTCAACTCTCAGGTCGGTATGCATTTAGATGAGTTGCGTCGAGAACTTTCCTCCGTAAGCTTAACTCCTGAGGAGAAGGTTGAGGCGCTGGAAATTGTCGATGAAATCCAGCAGCAGTTCGTTGGTGGTAAGCCAAAGCGATCTATCGTCACTGCACTTTTATCGTCCCTTCCTCATGCGGCGAACATCCTCAAGATAGGGGCAGCCATCAGCGCATTCCTATAGTCGAATTGTTTTTTTTGGGCCTAGATGTCCGTTGAACCTCAAGTCTCGCACTGCGCGGGACCTTTTCATTTCCAAGGCAAATTTTTTGTAATCAAGCAACTCGACTGGGAGGTGGTATGGACAGGCCGACACCAGCAGAGTCTGTGCTTGATTTGGCGGATACGCACAGCTTTGGTATCCGCCTAACCCCTGCACCGGAGGTGTGGGACTGGCTCCAAACCGAGATCCTCGCCAACACCGGAAGCATCCCCAACGAAGACCACGCCCATCTGATCGACGCAGACATCCGTGTGATGTGGGCGTCTGCCGCCTTCACAAAGAAGGGTAGAACAGTCGTAGGTCAGGCTGAGCAGGTAGCGTTCCGCGCCGGTGGTTGGCAAAAGGCCCGGATGGAGCAGCAGATGCGTGATTGGTTCGGCGATGTGCCGGCCTACATCATCACCCTGGCTGCCGATTACTGCGCTCAGTGTAGTGACGCTGACTTTTGCGCGCTGGTCGAGCACGAGCTGTATCACATCGCCCAGGCGACGGATAAGTACGGTCAGCCAGCTTTCACCCAAGACGGTTTGCCAAAGCTTGAGATGCGCGGACACGACGTTGAAGAGTTCGTCGGTGTGGTGCGTCGCTATGGGGCGAGCCCTCAAGTGCAAGAGCTAGTGGACGCTGCAAACAATCCTGCTGAGGTGGGGAAATTGAACATATCGAGGGCCTGCGGAACCTGTCTGCTCAAGTCGGCCTGATTCTGGACAGGCTCTGGACGGATGAAAATCTATGGCAGCCCTTCAAAACGACGTGAAGGCCTTTATCGTTCAGGCCTTGGCGTGCTTCGACACGCCTTCACAGGTTGTTGAAGCCGTCCAAAAGGAATACGGGATATCGGTGACTCGCCAGCAGGTGGAGACACACGACCCTACGAAGACATCAGGAAAAGGCTTGGCCAAGCGCTGGGTAACGATGTTTGAAGATGCCAGAAAGCGCTTCCGCGAAGAAACGGCAGAGATCCCGATCGCCAACCGAGCGTTCCGGCTCCGCGCCATGAACCGTTTTGTCGAACGGGCCGAGACGATGAAGAACATCGGCCTCGCAATGCAGATTCTCGAGCAGGCGGCCAAGGAAGTCGGCGACGTCTACGTCAATCGCAACCGGAAGGATGAACCTGACGATGAGCCGGCAATCCCGACGCGCATCCAGGTCGACGTAGTGGATGCGAGGAAGTCGAATGCCGAGCCTTAATGTTCCGCAGTCGCAGTTCCTTCTGTTACCCCACAAGTTTCGCGCCTTTGTTGCTGGATTCGGCTCCGGAAAGACCTGGGTCGGATGCTCAGCACTGAGCAAGCATTTCATGGAGTGGCCGGGAGTCAACGCTGGTTACTTCGCACCGACTTACCCGCAGATCCGCGACATCTTCTATCCCACGATGGAGGAGGTGGCCTACGACTGGGGCCTAAAGACCAAGATCAACCAGGCGAACCATGAGGTTCACATTTACAGCGGCCGGCAGTATCGCGGCACTGTGATTTGCCGGTCGATGGAGAAGCCGCAAACCATTGTCGGCTTCAAGATCGGTCACGCTCTGGTTGATGAACTGGATGTGCTGACGTCGATCAAGGCTCAGCAGGCTTGGCGCAAGATCATTGCCCGGATGCGTTATAACCTGCCCGGGCTTAAAAACGGCGTGGACGTGACCACGACGCCGGAAGGCTTCAAGTTCGTTTTTCTCCAGTTCGTGAAGCAGTTGCGCGACAAGCCGGCACTGAAGGAAATGTATGGGCTGATCCAGGCCAGCACCTTCGACAACGAACTGAACCTGCCTGACGACTACATCGCATCGTTGATGGAGTCGTACCCCGAGCAGCTGATCCGCGCGTACCTGAACGGACAGTTCGTCAACCTGACGTCCGGATCGATCTACCACGCCTACGACCGCAAGCTGAACCAGTGCTTCGACACTGTGCAGCCTGGTGAGCCGTTGTTCATCGGCATGGACTTCAACGTCGGCAAGATGGCGGCGATCACCCACGTCAAACGTGACCAGGGCCTGCCGCGCGCCGTGGACGAGTTGATGGATGGCTACGACACGCCGGACATGATTCGTCGCATCAAGGAGCGGTACTGGGAACACACCGGCAACGACTACAAGAAGACCTGCGAAATCCGGATTTACCCGGACGCCTCCGGTGATTCGCGCAAGTCGGTCAATGCCAGCCTCACCGATATCGCCATGCTCAAGCAGGCAGGCTTCACAGTCATCGCGCCGGCGGCCAACCCGCCGGTGAAGGATCGGATCAACGCCATGAACGCCATGTTCTGCAACGCGCAGGGCGAACGGCGGTACCTGGTGAACCCGTTTACATGCCCGACCTACGCCGATGGCCTGGAACAGCAGATCTGGGCGCCGAACGGCGAGCCGGACAAGAGCCAAGGCAACGACCACGCCAACGACGGCGGCGGTTACTTCATTCACCGCGAGTACCCGATCATCAAACCGGTCACCGCTATCAAAATGGGATACGCCCGATGAGCAACGACGTTTCCTTCAAGCGGGCGGACTACATCGAAGTATTGGATCGCTGGTCAACGGTTCGCGACGTTTGCGCGGGACAGCACCGGGTTGTCGACCGACTGCCTTACATCAACGCTCACGATAAGTCGCCGGAGAACGTTGATCGCAACAAGGCCTATCGAGAACGGGCGGTGTTCAAGAACGCCACTGGTCATACGCGAAACGGTTTGCTTGGTTTGGCGTTTCACAAAGACCCGACGTTGGTCGTTGCGAAGAAGATGGAGTACCTGCAAGACAATGCCAATGGGTCAGGCGTGAGCATTTACCAGCATTCGCAGGGCACGCTCGAAAAGGTGCTTGAGGCTGGACGGCATGGTCTGTACGTCGATTACCATCAAGATGCCGGAACTGGTGGCCACTCCGTGATCCTGTCGTACTGCGCAGAGGACATCATCAACTGGCGCACGGGCATGGTGAACGGTCACAGCGTACTGACCCTGGTGGTGCTGCGCGAGTCGCCGGAGATCGAAGATGGATTTGGTTTCAAGGTGGTCGAGCAATACCGAGAGCTTGCGCTCGAGGATGATGGTTTTGTTTGTCGTGTTTGGCGCAGGTCCGGGCCGAAAGGTGGCGGGCCGCTGGCCGTTGTTCAGGAGTTCAGGCCCACCGGCGGCGCTGGCCGCCTGAAGGAGATCCCATTCACCTTCGTCGGTGCGCAGAACAACGATCCGAGCATTGACGAGTCGCCGCTCTACGACATCGCCATGATCAATCTGGGTCATTACCGGAACAGTGCCGACTACGAAGACAGCGTCTTCTGGTGCGGCCAGGCACAGCCATGGATTTCCGGTCTGGACGAACAGTGGCGCGACTGGATGGAGAAGAACGGCGTTTACGTCGGCTCACGTGCCCCGATGATGCTGCCGGCCGGTGGCCAGTTCGGGTACGCCCAGCCACTGCCGAACACGCTAGTGAAGGAGGCCATGGCTGACAAGAACCAGATGATGATCGAGCTGGGCGCCCGTATGGTCGTGGCATCTCTATCGTCCAAGACAGCGACCGAAGCACGCGGCGATCAGTCCGCATCGACGTCGGTGCTCGCCGGCTGCGTTGCCAACGTCAGTGAGGCCTATACCCGGGCGATCATGTGGTGCTGCACCTACATGGGCGTCGACGACGCGAAGGTCGCCTATCAGATCAACCAGGAATTCGTAGAACTGACGGCTGATCCGCAAATGATCACCGCACTGGTCGGCCTCTGGCAGAACGGTGGATTCGCCAAAGCGGATTTGCGTGCCTACCTTCGCAAACTTGGCCTGATCGCGCCTGAGCGCACAGACCAGCAGATCGATGGCGAGTTGGCAGAGCAGGGCGACGGCTTGGGCCTGGACGACGAGGACAAAGTAGATGGCGGCAAACCAAGCAATCCTTGACGCCACGATTCGGCACGCGGTCTTCCTCGAAAAGCTGAAGGCAGGGGAGGTCGGCAAGTTCGCTCCCTTCCTGAAGGAGATCGACCGCTCCATTCGCGATCGGCTCGCCCAGTCGGATCTGACCGAGTACAACGTCAAACGGCTGGAATTGCTGCTGAAAGAGGTCGACAGTCTGCTACTGGGCATCTTCGACCGCTACAGCGCGCAACTGAATCTCGACCTGATCGACATCGCCAACTACGAGGCTGAGTTTGAAGCGTCGAGCCTGGCCCGGTCGGCGCCGATGGGTGTTTCGTTGGATGTGGTAGCGCCAACGGCAGCGGCTATCCGCACCGCGGTGCTGACCAATCCCCTCAGTGTGCGCGGCACCGGCGGCGGTAAGCTGCTGAAGTCGTTCATCAAGGGCTGGACCAGTGCCGAGCGCGAGCGGGTCACCGGTACGATCCGGCAGGGCTTCTTCGAAGGACAAACGAACTTCCAGATCATCCGCAACATCCGCGGCACGAAGTCGACCGGCTACAAGGATGGCATTCTCGCGACCACCTACCGCAATGCCAGCACGGTCGTGCACACCGCAATTCAGCATGTGTCGTCTCAGGCGCGCATGGAGGTGGCTAAGGCCAACACGGACATCGTGTCCGAGATCGAGATGGTTGCCACGCTTGATAGCAAGACCAGCCAGCAGTGTCGATCAATGGATAAGCGACGGTTTCCGGTCGACTCCGGTCCCCGGCCCCCGTTTCACCCGAATTGCCGCACCACGTTCGTCCTGCTGACCAAACTCAGCGAGATGTTCGCCAAGGGCGCTACGCGGGCGGTGGTGGGTGCAGGTGGAGCAGGGCAAGTCAGTGCAAGCCTCGACTATTACCACTGGCTTCAGCAGCAGCCTGCTTCGTTCCAAGACGTTGCAATCGGGCCGATGCGGGCAAAGCTGTTGCGCGAGGGCGGATTGAGCATTGAGCGTTTCGCAGAACTACAGCTTGATCGCAATTTCGCGCCACTTTCACTTGCGCAAATGAAAAAGCTAGAACCTATAGCATTTCACTCGGCTGGCTTATAAAGTCAAAAATGCTCTTGGTAATGCGATAAGTTAAGCTTTCCCTCCTGAAATGTGGCTGACGAAGGTAAAGGAATGCTTAGGAAAACAACGAAATCACTTACGGAATGTTTAAAAAGATGCACGCGTTTCCGAAAACAAAGGAAAGGAACGCTTGAGTTTTCGTATGAGCTCTCTGATGCGGCTGTTGTTGCTGAAATTGATGAGCAACTCGCATTGCTGACATCCGATGGTTCTTTCGATATAAATAGGCGTGACGATTTCCTCTTTTTTGTATTTTTAATAAGACGTGCTCCCGCTTTGCGAAAAAGTTTCTTCTCCAAGATGAATTGTCTAGAGATGTTTACGGTTTTTAGCAGAGTAAATCGCAGTAACTATACGAGGATCGATTGTGCTCTTTTGCTCTTGAAGGACGCTATGAGCGCAGGCGATTTATCTAAAACAATCGGGGTTATTTGCGATATTCGAGAAAACAGTTTTAATGAGTGGGTAGAGTTTGTCGCGAAGAAAGTAAATAGCGGTCGTAAGAGTAACTCAGTGAGCAATCCAAATCCGTGGCTTTGGATCTTGGACGTCGCTTCTAACTCATTGTGGTCGGCGCCATACGGGAAGAAAGAACTGCAACTAATCGAAATTCTGACTTACTAGGTTTTTTATTTTTCAGAATAACCCGCTTTTGCGGGTTTTTTTATGCCTGCGAAACGGGCGTCACAAACTCAAGGGTGCATCAACGTGGCAGAAGAAAACGAAATCGATCTGGACAATCCGGCAATCAAGGCCGCTATCGCGACTGCCGTTGAGACCTCTGTTGCTGGGTTGAAGGGTAAAAACTCCGAGCTTCACGGCAAGCTGAAAGACGCCACCACGAAGCTGAACCAGTTCGAGACGCAATTCGAAGGCATCGATATCGACGCCGTCAAAGGTCTGCTCAGTCGGGCCGGCCAAGACGAAGAAACCAAGCTGCTGACTGAGGGCAAGGTGGATGAGGTCTTCAATCGCCGCACCGAGCGGCTGCGTGCCGACAACGACAAGCAGTTGAAGGCCGTCACGGCACGTGCCGAGAAGGCTGAAGCGTTTGCTGCCAAATTCCAGGGCAAGGTCTTGGGAGATTCGGTTCGCGGCGCGGCTTTGAAAGCCGGCGCACTGCCGGAAGCAACCGACGACATCATCCTGCGCGCCAAAGGCGTGTTCTCGCTGAACGAAGAGGGTGAAGCGGTCGCCGTTGATGAATCTGGCCAGGTCATCCTCGGCAAAGACGGCAAGACCCCTCTGACACCGCTCGAATGGGCGGAATCCCTGCGCGAAAGCGCACCCCACCTGTGGCCAAGGGCTTCAGGTACACAAGCCCCGGGCGGGGGTGGCGGCCAGGCTGCATTCAAGCGCTCCGAAATGACTGCTGAGCAAAAGCGCGACTACCAGCGCAAGCACGGCCAAACCGCATATCTGCAATTGCCCAAGTAAGGGGATTCACCCATGGCAACGACTGTGAACAGCGACCTGATCATCTACAACGATGAGGCGCAAACCGCATACCTGGAGCGTGTCCAGGACAACCTCGATGTGTTCAACGCATCGTCCAACGGCGCGATCGTTCTCGACAACGAACTGATCGAAGGCGACTTCCGCAAGCGCTCGTTTTACAAGATCGGTGGCTCGCTGGAGCACCGCGACGTCAACTCCACCGGCAAGGTGACCGCGAAGAAGATCGGCGCCGGTGAGGCCGTCGGGGTCAAGGCACCGTGGAAGTACGGTCCGTACCAGACCACCGAAGAGGCATTCAAACGCCGCGGTCGTCCGGTCGACGAGTTCTCGCAGATCATCGGCGCCGACGTTGCCGACGCTACTCTGGAAGGTTTCATCCAGTACGCCACTGCTGCACTGCGCGCCTCGATCAGCTCCAACGCTGACATGGTGGTTTCGGCCAACATTGAAACCGACGGCAAGAAGACACTGACCCGCGGCATGCGCAAGTTCGGTGATAAGTTCGGTCGTATCGCGCTGTGGGTCATGCACTCCAGTGCTTACTTCGACATTGTCGACGAGGCGATCGCAAACAAGGTCTACGAAGAGGCGGGCGTCGTCATCTACGGCGGCTTACCGGGCACTCTCGGCAAGCCAGTGCTGGTGACTGACACCGCGCCTGCGGATGTGATCTTCGGCCTGCTGCCAAATGCCGTGGTGATCACTGAGTCTCAGGCGCCCGGTTTCCGTTCGTACGCGGTGAACGACGAAGAGAACCTCGGCATCGGATACCGCGCTGAAGGCACCGTCAACATCGATGTTCTCGGCTACAGCTGGAAGGAAACCGCTGGCGGCGCCAACCCAACGCTTGCCGCCGTGGGTTCGGCTGCGAACTGGGTCAAGCACTCCAACAGCAATAAGGTGACTGCTGGTGTGCTGATCACCCTGACCACCACGCCACCAGCCGGCGGCTGATACTGGCCCTGACAGCGGCCAGCGATGGCCGCTACGGAGAATTTTATGGAACTGGTTTACTCCACTCAGAACTCGGACTTCGATCCGGAAAAGCGTTACCGCAATCCAGCGCACTTTGATCGGCCTGAAGCGGGTGTGACCCATGCGGTCGTGATTGGCGACTGGCCGAAGGTGGTCGACGCCTATGAGGCGCAGGGCGTCGAAGTCTCGGTGTTGAAGCCTTTGATCAGCGAATCGGTTAATTCGGATCGTGCCGACCCCATCGCAAGCCTGGAGCAGGACAACGACATGCTCCGCGCTGAGCGTGACGGCATCGTGTTGCTGATCGACGCCGCCGAAGGCCTGACTGAACTGGAACACCCTGGCGCCGGCGAACTGCCAATCCGCTTGTTCGGCGCGCTGAAAGCCATTCATGAGGGTTTCGAATCCCTTACGGGTGAACGTGACAACTTGGCGGGCGAGGTTGAATCTCTCCGCGCTGAAGTTGCACGCCTCAAGGCTGCTGCGGAGCCGGTCGACAATGCCGAGAAGATCGCGAACCTCAAAGCACAACTCGACGCTGCCAATGTGCCGTATCGAGCGAATGCTTCGGTAGAATCACTGGAAAAGGCAGTTGCTGATCTTCAGCAGGCGTAATAATCCGGGTGCCGCCAAAGCGGCACCCGATCGAGAACCCCATAGCGAGCTGATTCATGACTCTCATCATTGAGGACGGTACCGGCAAGCCTGACGCCGAAAGCTATGCATCCGCCGAGGACCTGGCTATGTACGCCGTGAAGTTCGGCGTGGTCATCCCGGCAGATGTGCCAGCACAGGAAGCGCTGCTTCGCCGGGCCGCGCTGGCAATGGATGGCATGACGTGGAAGGGGCGAAAGTCCAACAGCGAACAGGCCCTGTCCTGGCCGCGCCGAGGCGTTGAGTTGGACTACGAAATCAAGCCTGACAACTACCTGCCGGCGCGCATCCAGTATGGACAGATGGCTCTGGCGGCCGAGATTCATCAGGACGATATCGATCCGGTAGAGAAGCGTAAAGGCGCGGTGACGATGGAGCGTGTCGAAGGTGCGGTAACTCGCGAGTACGCGGCGATCCCGAATACCAGCGGCCGACTTTTGCCGGCGGCGCCGGATAGACCGAGCGCCACGCAGTTTGCTGACTACCTACAGAAGCGCGGGCTGTTCGCTATCCGTGCGTAATATTGGTTTCGAATAGAAGGCTGTCGACTGCAGCAGTAATCATTTTTCGATTGGCCCACTTTGCTTTCACATCCTTCTTTTCTAACAACTCATCGAATAGCACATCAACCATATATTCCGAGCCTACGTTGGCGATCGCAAATCTCAACTGCTCAGGGTTGGTCATGCTTTCAGGAAACTTCGCGTGTACGTAGCGCCGAGCCCTTTCTCTCCAGAAATCATGTCCTTCCTGCGATGTGATGCTCATAAGCGACTCCTGTGCTGTGTGGACCATCAATATTGGTGCGACAAATACTTTTTCAAGGGAGCAACCGACATGGCCTTCTATGACGAAATGGCCATGATGGCTCTGGAGATGATCACAGAGTTCGGCCAGCCCGTGACCATCAGCAAGACGGAGCCGGGCGAGTACGATCCTGAAACAGGTGGGGATTCACCGGGCGCCACCATCGAGCAGACCGCCCAAGGCATCCTGCTCGACTTCACCGGTCAGGAATTCCAGAACAACAGCCTAATCAAGCAGGGCGACAAGAAACTGAAGATCGCCGCGCAGGGGTTAGAGTGGGTGCCAGACCTGCTGAACAAAGTGATCATCCAAGGACGCACCTGGTCCATCGTGCCGCCGTTGAAAGAGGTGAGTCCCGCCGGCACGCCGATTCTCTACGAATTGCAGGTGCGGTCATGAGCCGGGCGGGGGCCGGCCAGTCCGGTAGCTTTGCGCTGAGCCTTGCCGAGTTTGCAGCCCAGACCAGCGAAGCCATCGACGCGAGTGTGCGCGAGATCATCATCGAGGTCGGCAGTAGCCTGATCCGCATGTCTCCCGTAGGTAACCCGGAGATCTGGGCGCAGAACGCTGTAGCGACCCAGTACAACAAGGCTGTCGACGACCACAACAGCGCGCTGCGCAGCGACCCGGCCAACCTCACCAAGGGAGGCAGGCTCAAGAAGGGCCGCAAGCTCAACGATGGCATGGACATCAAGGCACCTGAAGGCTACGTCGGCGGCCGCTTTCGCGCGAACTGGCACACCTCTCTCGGCGTTGTCGAGAGTGTCACCTTCGACGAGGTAGACCCGAGCGGCGCCGAAACCACCGCCGCACTGGTCGCCGCAATGAGCGACTTCACCGCCGGCCAGATGGCCTACATCATCAACAACTTGCCCTATGCGATCCCTCTGGAGTTCGGCCATTCCAATCAGGCCCCCGGCGGCATGGTTCGGGTAACCGTGGCTCGCTTCCAGCAAATCGTGCAGGAGGCCATCAGGAATAATCAGGTATGAGTCACTCGATCATCGCCTCTATCTACGAGGCAAAGCTCATCGCTTGGAACAATGCCAGGCCGCAGAAGCTGAAGATCGTCTTCGAGAACATGGCCTATACGCCGGTAGCGGATGAAACCTATCTGCGAGCGTTCACGATCCCGGGCGATACCGCGAGCAACACACTCGGCGGCGATCATCGGCTGTTCACCGGCGTGTTTCAGGTAAGCGTTATTGCGCCGGCCGGCACCGGAAAAACGAAGACGAATCCGATCGTCGATGAGTTGACGGGCCTGTTCCCTCTGTACTCTCGGGACACGAAAGGAGCAGTCACTGTGGTGACTATGTCGCCAGTCGACCAAGGGCCCGGCATCACCGGCGATTCCGCGTACACCGTCCCTGTCTCGTTCTCCTATCGAGCCGACACCAACTGATCCCGCCCATTGGGCAATCCTACGAAACCCGCCAATGAGCGGGTTTTTTCATATCTGCAAAGAGGAAATACCCATGGGCTACAAGATCCCGAACGGCGGCACTTTCCAGCACGCTGCAACCTATGCCGCCGCACTGGCGTTCGCTTCCATCACCAACGCCACTGAAGCGGTAGCAACTGTCGTGGGCGGTACGCTGACCGCCGGCGATATCGTGTTGCTGACTTCAGGCTGGAGCAAGCTGGACAGCAAGGTGGTGCGTATCAAAGCGGCGACCGCCACGGCAATCACGCTGGAAGGCCTCGACACCACCGACACCCAGATATTTCCGGCCGGTGGCGGTGCGGGCACCATGCGCAAGGTTTTGACCTGGGTTCAGATTCCGCAAATCTCCGACGTTGCCTTCTCCGGCGGTGAACAGAACTACCTCGACGTGGTTTTCCTCGAGGATGATCAGGGCAAGCAAATTCCGACCGACAAATCCGCAGCCAGCATGGTGCTGACCCTGGCGGATGACCCTGCTCAGGACTTCAACAAGGTGCTGATGAAGGCTGATGCTGGCAAGCAGGTTGAGGCTGCGCGCCTGAACCTGCCGGGTAATGACACGCTGCTCTACGGCGCTTACACATCGTTCTCCAAACAGCCAGCAGTGTCCCGCAACAACCTGCTGACTCGCACTGTGAACCTGGCGCTTCAGGCTGAGCCGACCCGCTACCTGACCGCGGTGGTGTAACCGATGGCAAAAATTCGAATCGCCCAGAACCCGACGTTCCAAGCAATGGTGCTGATCCCGATCGTTGGCAGCGCGCCCGAAAAGATCGAGTTCACGTTCAAGTATCGCGACCGGCTGGAACTGGCCGCTCTTTTCGATGAGTGGAACCAGAATCGCAAGGAAGCCTTGGCCGCGCTCGGGGATCAACCATCGCTTTCTGAAGTGGTTGCTGCTGATGCAGCCCAGCAGGTTCGGCAAATCAAGGATCTGGTGGCTGGCTGGGCCTTCGACGATAAGTTCGATGAAAAGAGCATCACCGCTCTGGTGAAGTCGTGCCAAGGCGCAACCGAAGCGGTAGTCGAAGCCTATCAGGGCGCATACAACCAGGCCCGCCTGGGAAACTGACAGATGCCGCGCGCGCCTTGTATGCGCCCGCGGCGCCGGTTGAGCTGATGAGTATGTTCGGCCTCGCGCCTGGTGATCTGGAAGAGGAAACAGAGGTCTGGCCATGCAACTGGCCGGCTTTCCTCCTGTTCAACCGAATGTCCACGCAGTGGCGGGTCGGCACCGGTGGCGCTATCGGTCTCGATTACAACTGCATTCGCGGCGTCGCCGGGTTCCTCGGCATCAAGAAAAAGAAACTCGCTGAAATCTTTCCTGACCTTCAAGTGCTGGAAGGCGAGGCCCTGCGCGTGATGGCGGAGGAAAGGGAAAACAGCCCGTAATCACGGGCACTTATTCAAGGTGAGTCGATGAACATTGCAGAACTCGGCGTCAAGATCGACTCGGCCGATGCAATCGAGGCCAAAACGAGCCTGGATGAAATGGCGAAAGCCGGCGGCCGGGCCGAGCAGTCCGCCGTTTCGCTGATGAACGAAATGCAGGCGCTGGAGAAGTCGCTTTCTACCAGCGCCAAGACCACGCAGGACCTTGCCCGACAGCGCGATGCGTTGGCAAAGTTGACCAAGACCGGAGCTTATGGCGAAGCTGAGGCCGCGAAGATCTCGGCGCAGCTCGACAAGCAGCAGGTAGCCCTGGCCAAGTCAGCCATGGATGAACAGAAGGCACTCAACAGCCTGCTGGGCGCTATTGACCCGGCCCGCGCTGCCCTCTCGAAGTTGGATTCCCAAGTCGAACAATTAGGCAAACATCTGGATGCCGGCCGGATCAGCCAGGACGAGTACAACACCGCCCTCAGCAAGATCGACAAGGATTACGACAAGCTCAACAAGACCGCCACCGGCTTCGACAAGTTGCGCCTCGGCACTCGCCAGGCACAGGAAAACGTCGTTCAGCTGGGGAATGCGCTGTCCTCGGGAGACTGGGGAAGTGGCGTACGTGCGGTTGCGCAATTGGGTGCCGGTGCCGGCGAGGGCGCCGCCGGCTTACTCGCGATGCTGGCGCCGCTTGCGCTAGCCACTGCGGCGGTTGGCGTGTTGGCCTACGCCTTCTACAAGGGCAGCGAAGAGCAGGACAACTACAACAAATCGCTCATCCTGACCGGCAACTACGCCGGTGTGAGTGCTGGGCAATTGGGCGAAATGGCCCGTCAGGTTAGCGCTACGGTCGGCACCACCGCGCAAGCGGCAGAGGTTTTAGCGCTGCTGGCGGGTAACGGGAAGATTGCTGGCGAGAGCTTTACCGGCATCACCCAAGCCGCTGTGTCGATGCAGGAGGCAACTGGCAAGGCCGTAAGCGAGACAGTTGCCGAGTTTTCCAAGCTTGCCGATGACCCAGTCAAAGCGTCTGCCGCGCTCAACGAGCAGTACCACTACCTAACCGCATCGGTTTACTCGCAAATCACCGCGCTGGAAAAACAAGGCGACCATGCGGGCGCTGTGAAGCTGGCCACCGAATCGTTCGCCGATGCGATCAATCAACGCACGCCGAAGATCCTTGAGAACCTGAGTTTCTGGGAGAAGGGTTACAACGCTGTTGCTCGGGCTGCTGATGGACTGAAGAACATCGGTCGCCGCGACATCAATGCGGAAATCGAAACTGCTCGGAATGATCTCCAGCAGGCTGAAAGCATGGATGGCTTGTTTCAGAGTCAGAAGTCCAAGGATGCGCTGATCGAGTTTCGGCGAAATCGTCTCAACATGCTAGAGGACCAGAAAGCGGCAGAAGCCGATATCGCCAAATGGCAAGGAGAGCAGGCGAAAGCTCAAGGTGATGCCGTCTCTTCAATGGCGAAGGTCGACGCACTCACCAAGTCAGCGTGGACGAACGAGCAGAAGCGCACCGAGGCGGTCAAGGAATACAAGCGTCAGCTCGAAGACATCCGCAAGGTCGTCCCCAACGACCCGCGACTGAATCAGGCCGCCATCGACAAGAACCTGGCCAACATCAACGACAAGTTCAAGGATTCGAAGGCAGCCGGTTCGCAGGTAGATCTGACCAGCTTCAACAGTGCCAAAAACAATCTGGCTGCAATCAGCGAGGAATACAAAAACGCCCAGAAGGAACTGGATGCGGCGCAGAAGGCTGGGCTCGTTTCTCAGGCCGACTACGCCCTGAAGCGCGAAGCGCTGATCGGCAACGAGCGCGATGAAGTGACTGCGGCTTACGAGGCGGAGATTGCCGCGCTGGAAGTCGCGAAGGCGAAGAAGACCACCTCTGCCGCGCAGAGCATCCAGCTGGACCAGAAGATCGCCGACGCACGCGCGGGCATGGTCAAGGCGCAGAAGGACGCGGACAGCCAGCTTGAAGTGTTAGCCACCAACGAAACCGGACGCATTGCCAAGCAGGAGCGGGCGATTACGTCGTACGTTCAGGCATTAGGTCAGCAGCAGCGAGCCCTTGAGCTTGCCGGCCAGCGTGCAGTGCTGGGCGTTGGTCAGGGTGACCGGCAGAACGCTCTCAGTGGCGAACTGAACAGTCAGCAGGATCGGTTTGCGCAGCAGTCGCTGGAACTGGCAAATCAGAAGTCCGACCCATCGCGGAATATGTCGGAGGAGGAGTTCGCTCGCAAGTCGCAGGCTCTCGCCGATGCGAACAAGGCGGCCACCGACCAAATCCGGCAGAACTACGCGGACGTGGAGGCGGCACAGGGTGATTGGACGAAGGGCGCAACATCGGCCTGGGCTAACTACTTGGATTCGGCGAGCAACATTGCCGGCCAGACGAAAACCTTGTTCGGCAATGCCTTCAGCTCGATGGAAGACGCGGTCGTCAACTTCGCCATGACCGGGAAGCTATCGTTCGCCGACTTCACCAAGTCGATTCTCGCGGACATGGCGCGGATCGCGACCCGTCAGGCCAGTTCGGCATTGCTGAGCAGTCTAGTCGGCGCTGCCACCAGCTACTTCACTGGCGGTGGTGGCGGTAATGGGCTGGCGGCTGGATCAGCGGGTGCAACGTCGTCGAATCTCGGCGCGTCTTCGGCGGGTTATTCCAGCAGTTACTTCCCGCAGGCGCTCGGTGGTGCCTGGTCGTCGGGCGTGCAAATGTTCGCCAACGGCGGCGCCTTCACCAACAGCATCGTCAGCGCGCCGACCGCGTTCGGCATGGCCGGCGGCCGGGCGGGCGTCATGGGTGAGGCGGGGCCGGAGGCGATCATGCCGCTGACCCGGACTTCCAGCGGCAAGCTGGGTGTTATCGCTGCCGGCGGAGGCTCGGGCACTGCGATCAGCATCAATGCAGCGGTCACGGTAATGACCGAGGATCGCAGCTCCGAAGGCATGCAGATCGATCAGCAAGCCCTGTCGAGAAACCTACAGTCGCAGATGCAGGCGGTGGCCGAAAGAGCCGTCGCCGACTCTTGGCGCGCGGGCGGTACCAGCTTTCGAAATGCAAATGGGAGGGCCTGATGGCCATAGAGAAATTCACCTGGCCAACCGAGCGGGGGGAAACGCCCGATATCAATTATCGGGTGCGCACCTCGAAGTTCGGCAATGGCTACGCGCAGAACGTCGGTGACGGCCCGAACAACAAAGAGGACTCCTATCCGATCATCTATACCGGCCAGAAGGCCAAGGTGCAGCAGATCATGGCGTTCCTCGACCGGCACGCCGGGGCAAAAGCGTTTCTCTGGACAACGCCGCTCGGCGAACTTGGACTGTTCACCTGCAAAAATCCCGCTCCTACACCAATGGGCGGTGGGGTCTTCAAACTCACCGCCACGTTCGAGCGGGCATTCAAACCATAAGGGGCAACCATGCCGCTGATCAGTGACATCCAGATACTTGAGCCTGGCAGCGAAGTGCTGCTCTTTGAATTGGACGGCACGGACTACGGCGCGGACGTTCTGCGCTTCCACGGGCACGCGATTCCGCACACGGCGGCCGAACTGATTGCCGCCGGCGACAATGCAGACCAACTGCCGGCGAAGGCGATCTACTGGCAAGGCAACGAATACAGCGCTTGGCCGATGCAGATCGATGGCATCGAGGCGAACGGTGACGGCACTGCGGTTCGACCAACGCTGTCGGTGGGCAACGTCAACGGGCGCATCACCGCGCTGTGCCTGGCGTTCGAGGATCTGCTCGAGTTCAAGCTGACGATGCGGCACACGCTCGGCACCTACCTCGACTCGACGAACTTTCCAGTCGGCAATCCGACGGCAGATCCGACCCAAGAGACGATCGAAGTCTGGTACATCGACCAGAAAATGAACGAGGACGGGGAGACTGTTAGCTGGGAGTTGGCCAGCCCCGGCGATGTGGGTAATGAATCAATCGGGAGGCAGGCCACAACCCTTTGCCATTGGTGTCTCACCGGCGGCTATCGCGGGCCGAACTGCGGATACACCGGGCCATACGTGACCGAGGACGGAGTTGTCACTGACAACCCGGAGCTGGATGAATGCGACGCCACGCTGGGCAAGGGCTGTATTCCGCGCTTCGGCGAAGGCAACCCGCTGCCGTTTGGTGGCTTCCCGGCCGTTTCCCTGATCGCACGGAGCTGACATGCGAAAGCACATCTTGAATGCGATCCAGGCGCACGCGGCGGCCGAATACCCGAAAGAGTGCTGCGGGCTTCTGCTGGCGATCGGTCGCAAGCAGCTGTACTTCCCCTGCATCAATGTCTCGACCGAGCCGAACGAAGAGTTCCGAATCGATCCCGAGCAGTACGCGGCAGCCGAGGACATCGGCGAAGTGATCGGCGTGGTGCACTCGCATCCGGATGCAACCAGCCGACCGTCACCGCGCGACCTCGCCATGTGCGAAGCGACGGCCATTCCTTGGCTCATCCTGAGTTGGCCCGAGGGCGATCTGAGGACAGTGATGCCATCTGGCGAGGTGCCGCTGCTGAAGCGTCCATTTGTACACGGCGCCTGGGACTGCTGGCAGGTCTGCGCGGACTGGTACAAACGCGAGTGGGGGTTGGAATTCGAAGCCTTCAAACGCGCCGATGGCTGGTGGGAGAGCAAAGACAACACCAGCCTGTACGAAGCGAACTACGAGGTAGCCGGCTTCTACCGGGTCGACCAGCCGCAGCGCGGCGACATGATCGTGATGGAAGTGGGGCGAACCGTTTACCCGAACCACGCTGGGATCTTTCTCGGCACTGATCCTGCTCTGCCGGGTGAGGAGGCGGCGACTTTCGGTCCCGGACCGTTCCTGCTGCACCACCTGTATGGCAGGCCGTCAGAGGTCATTGTCTTCGGCGGGCCGTGGCACGATAGAGCGCGCCTGATTCTCAGGCACAAAGATGCACAAAAAACCACATGAAGCGGTAGTGCCGCTGGAGATTAAAATGAAGAACGAAATCAAGGCTGCCCGCGTAGAAAGCATCATTCGCAGTGCTGCGAGAAGCGCGGATGGGGAGCCAATCTGGATGCTGTCGAAAGATGGTGGCATTTTCATAAGCCGGAAGGCTTTAGCTGATGCCACCATCGGTTTAGCTCAGATCAAGAATTGATTTCTTTGGTCTTTTTTGCGAACTCTTCAGGCGAAAGCTGGATTGGAAGTTCTTTTCCTGGCAGCGCCTTTTGAAAAATCTCATAAACGAAGTTATCTCCGCTCCCTTGCTCGCGCGATGCAAGCACAGCAGCGCCGAGGTAGGCCTGGGCTAAGCTGGGATTGCTCTGGGCTGCAACATGGCTGAGCGCCAGTAAGGTGTTGTTGATTTGATTGATAGCGTGATTGATGTCTGTAACAGGTGAGTCACTCACATTGACCTCCAGGTCATTAACGCGCCGAAATTGGCGCAATCCCAGTCCTTGGGCTTGCAGGCAAAGGACTGGGGAATCCTTTTTTTTTAATCAGACTGTTATCCACCACTTGATGTGGTCAGCAGATAACACAACGTCACTCTTTTCAGTTGCAAGATTGGCCTTGAGTGCGTCATCGGCTGTAAGAACTCGCGCTGTGTTTTTTAGGCACGCACGTATGTCTACCCGTTCATTAGCTCCATCAGTTCGCTCGTCAAAGATACTAACGTAGCGGTCGAAGTCGTTATCCAAACTTAGGGAGTGTTCATTTAATCTGGCGTGGTCAAGTCTCGAGCCATTAGGAAACCCCCAATTAAGAGGGTGTAGCAAGAAACGACTGTGCGGCGCGGCGATACGTCGGTCCGCAGCTAAGAACAAAATGATCCCCATCGATTCAATATTGCCAGTGTTGTGAATCGTCACAGGCACCGGGAGAGAGCGAATGAAGTTGTATAACCAAAACCCCAGCATCGTGCTGCCACCGTCAGTTGTTACATGGTAACGAATCTCGGTAGCGCCTTGAGCTAATGCCTGCAAGGTAACATCCTGCACTTGCAGCGCTGACCCTTGATGGATATTGCCGGTGAAGTGAATTACATGGGTTGTCATGTTTGCGCTCTGATACCGAGGGAGGCACAACGCTACTACGGTCGGATCCAATCCAGTTACTGGAATTTCGTCCACACTGTATGCCCACACAGCTATCAGGGTGATATCTTGAACCCTTTCCCACAGGAGTGACCTGCATGAAATTGATCGTAGGAGCGCTGGCGGTAGCGCTGTTGGCTGGGTGTGCGACTTCACCGGTGCCGTCCGGAAAGGCTGACCCTGTGCCGAGCTCGCGTCTGTTCGCATATCAGAAGCCGGGTACCGATGGCGCTGTTTTGATCGTTACCCGTGATTCCGGCTTTGTTGGTGGCGGCTGCAATACCTTCGTGAGCATTGACGGGCGAAAAGCTGCCGAGATTGGTTCTGGTGAAACCGCAAAGTTCTACGTTGCCGCCGGCGAGCACATCATCGGCGCGTCAGCATGCGGCAGCGGCTTGAAAGAGCGGGAAGCCAACATAAAGGCTGGTGGCACCAAGAAATTCAGGATATCCATCGACTCATCAATGAGCATGGACCTATCACCCACCATGCAATGACAAAGCCGCCCAAGGGCAGTTTTTTTATGACCGGAGAAAGCTGTGGCAGCGACGACAAGTAACAACCCAGTCATGACAACCATTCTTCTTTCAGGCCCGCTTATCAAGCTGTTTGGTCGCGTTCACCACCGCGAACTTGGCAGCAAGTCCGTTGGCGAGGCATTCAAGGCACTGAAGTGCACGATCAAAGGATTCGAAGGCGCCATTAAAGATCTTGAGCGCAGAGGGATGTGTTTCGCGATTTTCAGAAACCGGAAAAACGTGGCTGAAAGAGATTTTGTCCTTGGTGGAGCCCAGGAGATTCGCATTGTCCCCGTCATTTCCGGAAGCAAGCGAGCGGGCCTGCTTCAAACCATCATTGGTGCGGTTCTGGTCGTGGCCGGATCGTACTTTGGGCAGCCTTGGGCCGTGCAATTGGGCGTCGGGCTGGCGGCTGGTGGTGTTATTCAGATGCTCAGCCCCCAAGCCTCAGGCCTGAAGCAAAGCGCATCCCCCGAAAACTCCCCGTCCTATGCCTTCGGCAGCGCCAAGAACACCACCGCCAGCGGAAACCCGGTGCCGATCTGCATCGGTGAACGCCGGTGGGGCGGGATGATCATCTCGGCCTCGATCTTGGCGGAAGACAAAATCTGAATTCTGAATGGCTTTATGACATTATCTGGATTTAGCTAGGGATTGATAGGTGATGAATAAAGTCGTTCATTTCGTTGAGGTAGAAAATAAGTTTGAGGCGACGTGGTCTTATGAGTGCGAGCCAATTCCGGATGTTTCCATAGATTCCATTGCGTACTTACTTTTTTCTGATGAATCTGGCTTTTGGCTTGGAGAAGTAAATCGCTGGAGTGATGTGAGACAGGTTCAAAATAATATCCACGGACGGCGTTGGATTTTTAATTTCGGTAGAGGAAGAGGCTTCGGATCTCATGCAGCTGATCTCAAAAAATTGTGTAATCGAAATCTGTCGGATGCCGACCTTTTCACGATTAATGGGCATTTCTTCTCTTTTAACGCGCCCGTAGAAGATCCTGATATCAAAAACGTTTTAGCATTGGATCTTTCTGAAGCTCGAGATGCCGTAGCAAACTATTATCGTGTTGAGTCAAGACAAATCGAAATTCTCATAAAGAGTAATTAATTACCATCACCCGCTTCGGCGGGTTTTTTTATGCCTGGAGGAAAGCATGGGCGCAGCGGCACAGATCGATATTCACGGCGAGAAGGGCGGTAGCAGCAAGCCGAAGTCGCCAGTCGAAGCCAGCGATAGCCTGCGCTCGACCAACTTGGCAAAGTTGCTCATCGCGGTGGGCGAGGGCGAGTTCGACGCGGTTCCGACCGAGTACGACATCTATCTGGACAACACGCCGATCCGCGATGCCAGCGGCAACTACAACTTTCCTGGCGTGAAGTGGGACTGGCGTCCGGGCTCGGTCGATCAGGCATACGTCCCAGGCATTCCCTCGGTGGAGAACGAGACGTCGCTGAATATCGAGCTGCGCAGCGATGCGGCGTGGGTGCGCTCCATCACCAATACCCAGCTTTCGGCCGTGCGCATGCGCCTGGCGTGGCCGGCCCTGCAGCGTGCCGACGATGAAGGCAACGTCGGTGGCTATCGCATCGAATACGCCATCGACGTGGCCACCGATGGGGGAGCCTATCAGCAGGTGCTGGTGGACGCCGTTGATGGTAAGACCACCACGCGCTATGAGCGCTCTCGCCGCATCGATCTGCCGGACGCCACAACCGGCTGGCAGATCCGCGTGCGCCGCCTGACGCCGAACCAGAACAGCAACAAGATCGCCGACACCATGCTGGTGGCCGGCTACACAGAAGTCATCGACGCCAAGCTGCGCTACCCGAATACCGTACTGCTCTACATCGAATTTGACGCCGAGCAGTTCACCAACATCCCCGCTGTGACCGTTAAGTGCAAAGCGCGCCGCTGGATGGTGCCGAGCAACTACGATCCGATCCTGCGCACTTATACCGGGACGTGGGATGGCTCGATGAAGTCGGCCTGGACCAATAACCCGGCTTGGATCACCTACGGCGTGTGCACCAACGATATGTTCGGCTTGGGCAAGCGCATCAAGCCATTCATGGTCGATAAGTGGGAGCTTTACCGGATCGCGCAGTACTGCGACCAATTGGTGCCGAATGGATTGAATGGCGTCGAGCCGCGTTTCTTGTGTGATATGAACCTGCAAGGCAAGGCCGATGCCTGGTCACTGCTGCGCGATATCGCCGGCATTTACCGTGGTATGACCTATTGGGCTCAGGGCCAGCTTGTGATGCAGGCCGACATGCCGCGCGCGCAGGACTTCGACTATGTCTTCACCCGCGCGAACGTCATCGACGGCAAGTTTTCGTATGGCAGCGCCTCGGCGAAAACACGCTATACCCGTGCGCTGGTCAGCTACGACAATCCGGCGAACAACTACGACACCGACGTCATTCCGTTCGCCGACCTCGAACTGCAACGCCGTTACGGTGATCGCCCGACCGAGCTGAGCGCCATTGGCTGCACACGCGCATCTGAGGCGCAGCGGCGCGGTAAGTGGGCGATCTTGAGCAACAACCAAGATCGCACCGTGTCGTTCAAGACCGGCATGGAAGGCGTAATCCCTCTGCCAGGACACATCATTCCGGTGGCTGATTCCCTGCTGGCGGGGCGGGAGGTAGGGGGGCGCATCTCGGCCGCGTCTGGCCGCGTGGTGACGCTCGACCGTGACACCCAGGCCAAGGTCGGTGATCGGTTGATCATCAACCTGCCGGGCGGCCGCGCAGAAGGTCGCACCGTGCAGAAGGTTATCGGGCGCGACGTGACCGTTACCACGAACTACAGTGAACCACCGATCGCGCAGTTGCAATGGGCGCTCGATGCCGACGATTTGGCGATCCCGCTGTACCGCGTGCTGCGTACCAGGCGCACCCCCGAAGGCGACTTCGAAATCAGCGCGCTGCAATACGACCCGAGCAAGTTTGCCTACATCGACACCGGCGCTCGGCTTGAAGAGCGCCCGATCAGCGTGATTCCGATTACCGTCGTTCCTGCACCGGCGAGCGTCACGGTTGTTTCAACTTCGGCCGTCGTACAAGGGATGGCCGTGGCCACAATGACCATCAGCTGGCCCGCCGTGGATGGTGCTGTCGGATATGACATCGAATGGCGCAAGGACAGCGGCAACTGGATCAAGCTGCAGCGCACCGGCATGACCAACGTCGACGTGGTCGGGATCTACGCCGGCGCCTATGTGGCCCGTGTCCGCGCGGTTAGCGCCTTCGACATCACGTCAATCTGGCGAAATTCGATCCTGACCAATCTTAAAGGCAAACAGGGTCTGCCACCGGCGCTCAGCTACCTGACTGCCACGCCGCTGCTGTTCGGCATCTATCTGAAGTGGGGTTTCCCACCAGGTGCAGAGGACAGCCAGCGCACGGAGATCTGGCACGGTCCGACGACCGTGCTGGAAGCCGCTACCAAACTGACCGACCTGGCTTACCCGCAGAGTGATTTCTCCATGCTTGGCCTGCGCGCCGGCGTGACGTTCTACTTCTGGGGGCGGATCGTAGACAAGATCGGCAACATCGGGCCTTGGTATCCGATCGGCATGGGTGTGCAAGGACAATCGAGTTCTGACGCATCGGCAATATTGGAGCTGATTGCACATCAAGTCGGCGAGACAGAGCTTGGCCAAGATATCGTCGATAAGATCAATCAGATTCCAGGCCTTCAGGCGCAGATCGATGCGCTCAACAGCCTAAAGGGTTACGACCCGGAAGCGACCTATGAGGAATACGACCTTGTGGTCGTCGGCAAGCGGATCTATCAAGCCATTGGTCCAGTACCAATCGATACGCCGCCGCCGAATCCTGCTTACTGGCTCGACGTGGGTCAGACCGTGCAAACCGCCAACGGGCTTGCCCAGCAGGTGGCGACAAACACTACCGAAATCACTGAGCTCGACGGAGTGGTAACAGCGCAAGCGACAGCGTTCGAGGCTCTACGGGCTTCGTCCCGAGATGATGACGGCGCTGGCGATCTCGCGGACGCGATCAAGAGCTACACCAGTACCGCGTCGATCGCATCAGAATCGAAGGTTCGCGCCTCTGAGAACGAGGCAATGGCAAGACGCGTAACGACCTTCGACGCGAAAATCGGGGAGAACGCGGCGAACATCACCGAGCTTGAAGAGGTGGTGGCCACAAACGAATCGGTGACCGCTACGAAGATCGATCAGTTGAATGTTTCCGTCGGGCAAAACTCCGCGGCCATTCAGCAGACGTCCACAGCTTATGCGGACACGGCTGGCAAGCTGAGCACGATGTGGTCGGTAAAAATGCAGGTTACGGCGAATGGTCAGTATGTCGCAGCAGGTATCGGCCTCGGGATCGAAAACATCGGTGCCGGGCTGCAAAGCCAGTTCCTGGTCAGCGCCGATCGATTCGCCATCGTCAACACCATCGCCGGCGGTGCCATCTCGGTGCCGTTTGCGGTTCAGGGTGGCCAGGTGTTCATAAACTCGGCGTTCATCGCTGATGGCACGATCACCAACGCCAAGATCGGTAGCTACATCAGCTCCACCAACTACATCGCCGGCCAGCAAGGCTGGATCCTGAACAAAGACGGCACACTTGAAATCAACGGCATCGTTCCCGGCCAAGGTCGTCTGGTGATTAATTCACTGAACGTCTCGGTCTACGACGCCAACAACGCGTTGCGTGTTCGACTCGGATATCTGGGGTAATAAATGGCATATGGAATGCGGATCTGGGGCGCTGATGGTGTGCTTCAGATTGATGAGAACTCTTTCACCATCCGAGTGGTGCTATCGACGCTGGTGACTTTCGGCGCCGGGAAATCGAATCAGGATTTTTCGGTACCGGGAGTCGGCCCCGGAAACGGCGCCGCAATTGTTGTTCCGATTGGCGCCTACACCGACCAGCAGATGCAGTTCGAAACCGAACTGGTCGACAACATCGCCCGGGTTTACAACCACACGCGAGGGTACGCCGCGAGTACCGTCGCAACGGGCACGATGAGGTTGATCGTCATGAGGTTCAACTGATGGCCTACGGTTTACAGTTCACCAACAATAGCAACGTCGTCACCATCGACTCAGAGTTCGCGCGGTTGATGGTTATATCCAGCGGCCGGTATGCACCAACAGAAGAAGGTGGCATGGGATCAACCACCTATTTCGATAGACCGGTGACCTCACAAGAGCCACCTCTAGTGTTTGTCCGACCAGACACCGTTGCGGGTATTGCTGGTCTTTGCTTGATGCGCCTGGTCGGGTCTGCTGGTAATTGGGTTGGGTTCTACGTCCGTGCGTACAGTACGGCAACCGCTCAGCCGAACGGCCGATACTTCGTTGCTGCGTTCGCAGCTCAAGCCGTTGCTCAATATGGAATGCGCCTGTGGGATGGCGCCGGGAGGATGCTGTTTGACTCCGGCACGCCGAACGCCAGCTTCACGCGCTGCTTCCAAAACTGGAACTACATTCGATCGGAATTAACGGAGCAGGGTTTATACCGTAACTATTACTCGGTCCCTTTCAATTTTCCGCAGAACGAATTCATGTTGATCAACACCTTCGGCATGAACATGACGTCAGGCGGCGGTATCAGTCGGCAGCTGTACAGCACCTGGGACTTTTCAACTGGAACCCTTTACGCCGTCACGGTCGCGGCAAATAACCCCTTCAATTTTTTCCTTCCTGCGGTTTTCGCAAAGCAAGCCGTTTAAAAATACTCTCAATAGGATGCAGCCATGCCCTGGTACAAGGCGGGAACGGTCTCTGTTACCCAAAATTCCAACGCGGTGATTGGCTCAGGCACTGCCTTTATTGCGAACAGTCGGGTCGGCGATGGGTTTCGCGGGCCGGACGGACGCTGGTACGAAGTGACCAATATCGCCAGCAACACCGCGTTGTCGATATCGCCGAACTACGAAGGCCCAACAGCGGCCGGCGGCTTCTACTCCATCATGCCGGTGCAGGGCTATCAGAAGGACCTGTCCGACCAGGTGCGCGCAATCCTCAAAGATTACGGCGATAAGTTGGCTTTGCTCGGTACCACTGGCAACTACGAAATATTGCCGGCCAGCAAGGGCGGTACCGGCATCGTCGACCTGTCTGTGTTTGTCCAAGGATTGCTGAATGACGCGGACGCACCAGCCGCTCGGGCCACATTGGTGGCTGCCAAATCTGGCGCGAACGACGACATTACCTCACTCACCGCGCTAACCACTGCTGTCCCCGTCACCATGGGGGGGACTGGTGGCAAAACTCAAGCGGCTGCTCGTACGGGCCTTGGTCTTGGGGCAGCAGCTGTCGCTGCGATCGTTGGCACGGTAAGCCAGTCTTCAGGCGTGCCAACGGGTTCGATTATTGAGACGAGTACGACAGCCAACGGCACATTCACGAAGTTCGCAGACGGCACGATGATCTGTCGCTCGTCGACCGTTTACGCATCTACCAGCATCCTTGCGGTCGCTGGCGCGGTGTTCAATGGTTCCCCGGCACCGTCGCAGGTCTATCCAGCCGCATTCGTCGGTGTTCCGGCCACCAATCAGTACTTTGAGCCAAGTACCGGCCAAGTGTGGGCGGCAACTACCGGGGTCAGCACAAGCTCACTCTGGTCTGCTGTTTACCCCTTCAGCCAGGTGCAAGTTTCCTCGCTGTCATTGACGCTTCATCGCATAGCCTACGGTCGGTGGTTCTAATGAAAATTCATCTGTCCCCAGTACGCAGCGAGCAGGAAATTGTCGCCACAAAATCGGGCGATTCATTGATCATCAACGGAGAACTGTTCGATTTCTCCCCCATGGGGGATGGCGATACATTGCCGGCCGAGGCGATCAACTCCCCATGGTTTCCGGCCGATGTCGAAAAGCAAGATGGCGAGCTGATCCTGACGTTGCTTTTCCCGATCCCGCGAAACTTCAGTCCCGAGCAGGCTTTTCCTCTGCCAATGGAAAATGTTCCAGATGGCGAAATTGCTTTTCCGCCGGCGCTGCCCGTCATCAACGATCAGGCGATCATCGAGGAGCGGTCATGAGTATCGACTGGACCAAACTCATTACCAAAGCCATGAAGAACGCCGCCGCGCAGGCGGAGCAGTTGGCCTCCGCCAAAGCGGAACTGTCCGTAAAAAACTCGAAGTCCGTCGCTCAGATCAGCCGCATTCAAGACCGAATCAATACGATCGGTTTCGGCATCGATATCGGCGAGGCAACCGCAGAGGACGAAGCCGAACAGGCTGCATTGCTGCTCAACCATAAGGCGTGGAAAACGTACAAGTTCGCGCTGGGCAAGGTGACTGTGCAGCCGACTTGGTATGCCGCACCGGTTTGGCCGGCTGAGCCTCCCACCCCCGTGATCGTCGCCGCGCCAGAGGAGTTCGGCGCCGTTTAACGAAGTGATTCAAGCCTGCATTACGCAGCCCGCCATCGAGCGGGTATTTTTTTGCCTGGAGAAAAGTGATGACTGCAACCGAGAAAGACCGCTCCACCCTTGCTCGCACACTGTGGGGTGAGGCTCGCGGAGAAGGAACGCCCGGCCAGATCGCCGTTGCCTGGGCGATCCGCAACCGAGTGAATGACGGCAAGACCAATTCATGGTGGGGCGAGGGCTATGCCGGCGTCTGCCAGAAGCCCTATCAGTTCAGTTGCTGGAACAAGACCGACCCGAACTATCAGTTCCTGATCGGCGTGAAGCAGATTCCGTTTCGTGAGCTGGCGCAGTGCCGGATCGTTGCTGACCAGGTAATCGACGGAAAGGTGCAGGATCCAACCGGCGGTGCCACGCATTACTACGCCACCAGTATCAAGGCGCCGGCATGGTCGGCGAAGGCCAAGCAGACGCTCAAGCTGGGCGGGCACGTCTTCTTCAAGGATGTGCCGTGATGGTCGTTCCTTGGAAAGCGTTAGGCGTGCTGGTGTTGGTTCTCGCCGGCTTCGGCAGCGCCTGGCAGCTTCAGGACTGGCGCTACGACAAACAGTTGGCCGAGCAATCCCGGTTGCACACTGAAGACTTCAATCAACTCACCCAAGCTGCCGCTACATCACAGCAGGCCGAGCAGGATAAGCGCCGAGCGCTCGAGCAGAGGCTGGCGACCAGCGAGCAAGCACACTTCGAGAAAATGACTGATGCCCAAAAGAATCAAGATCGCCTGCGCGATCGCCTTGCCACTTCTGATCTGCGGCTGTCAGTCCTCCTCGACACGGGTTCAGCCGGTGGCTGTTCAGTGCCTGCCGCCCCCGGCGCCGGCGGCGTGGATCATGCAGTCGTACGCGCCCGACTTGACCCGGCGCATGCTCAAAGAATTGTCGCAATCACCGACACCGGCGACCGCGGACTGATCGCGCTGCAGGCTTGCCAGGCGTATGTGAAGAGTCTGCAGCAGTGATGGCGCCGCGCCATTCTTGCGAGGTCGCAAGCCGTGAACCATCATTTAGACTCGGACTGGATGAATGGTGAACATGGACAAGCAACTGGCGGGCTACTCAATTTTGATGACGATTATTTGGGTTTCAGTCGTTCTTTCCGTGATGTATTGGATGTCGTAGTGAAGGTAATAGGTGGCTGAATTGGAAGGCGTAGTGCTGAGCGAGAAGATGCAGAGAGAAGCGGATCGGCTGCTGGCGCAAATTGTCCGAGCTGATTCGATGATCATCGCTGTAAAGGCGGGAGCACGAGCGGATGGCTTCGTGCTTGGGCTGGACACCGGCGGGGCTCTGCGCGCCGGCGATGCTGAAAGGCTGTACATCATTTTCGAAGCCGCACTGGTGGAGCGCCTGAAAACGCTGGCACGTAGTTAATCAATGCTTTATTGGTCAGGCCGCCAATTCCTAGCACGGCTTCTTCAGCGTGGACCTGCAGGAGCTAGCTTTGTCACAAACCCCTTTCCGGCGCAGGTCGAGCAGTCATCCCGCGCACTAAAGTTGTCGAGACAATCCGGGCAAATACAGAAAGCTGCCGATTCAATGTGAGGTCGCACTTTTTCAAAAGCGCGTAGATTCCGCTCCTCCTGAGCGACCTGTGCTGCATCTATAAGCGCCCGGTAAGCATCGGCATCGGATAGTGGTCGGTGCGTTACGCCATCGATCATTCGTTCGGTCTCTACCAACTGATATCGGCGGCCATTCATTTCCAGCACCAAGCCTGAAATCCGCCCAATTTTCCGAGAAAGATTCAGAGTCAGCCGCATACCATCAGCAGCAGAATAGACCTTGCCGTCGTAGGCGAAGGAAGCGCCGCGCGGTTCATCGCTTTCGAAGTTGAAGATTGACCGGCTGATGGTGCCCAGCAGATTCCCGTTGTCGATCTGAACGACATCATAGGTAGAGGCGCCGCGGTAGTGCCCGGGCGAGTTCTGCAGCTCCTCGACGGCGTGCCAGTACGCGGCGTTTGCCATTTCGTTCATGTCGAATTGCTCAAGCTGGTCGATCAGGCCCTCATCGCGAAGCGTAGCTGCCATCTCGTGGAGGGTTTCCCGATGCCCCTCTGGGTTTTGCATACGGAAGTCCTGATCGTCGAGAGTAGCGCGCCATCGCTGGAGCCGTAGGGTTTTTGCCTGGTCGAAATTCATGCTGCGGGGTTCGCTGTACAAATACTGTATGCGCGTACAGTAATCTAGGCGAGAAAGGTGGGCGAGGGTGAGGCGACGAACTGTAGCGGTGCGGCTGCTTTCGGCCATGAGCGGACGTTTGGAAGCGCCCGCTACCGGCCAATAGCGGACTTTGGACTTATTTCACCTCAACAATACCGAATCTTCAGTGAGGCTTATAATAAGTTCCACACATCAATCTGTAGCAGAATTGGTCGAGTCAGAAACGATGTCATGAATGAGGATTACGAAAAATCTTGGCATCTGGCTGAGCCGGTAATCGTCGTTGAGGACGACTCTATACTTCGCGGCCTGATGATAGATATTTTGTCCGAAATAGGTTTGCGCTCGCAGAGCTTTGATAACGCTGATGGTGCTTTAATTCATATGCTCAGCACGCCGCGCACGTACCCACTGGTGATCGCAGATCACGGTTTGCCCGGCAAGCTCAAAGGTTCGGATTTTATCACGGTGGTGAAGGCGAGATGGCCTAACACTGCCACGATTCTTACCTCGGGATACTCATTGGATCCTACCATCGTACCGCCCTCTACAACGTACTTGGAAAAGCCGTGGTCGATGGACGAGCTGGTGACAGCGGTGGCAAGTTCACTTCAAGCCGATCCCCCGCTTCGTAAGATGTGAATGCGTCTTTGCCATACCTTTTCCTTAGGTTTTAACTCCCTAAGTATCCTTTCTCAAAAATCGGTGTGGGCGGTTACAGCCCTCGGCCGGAGAAGGCGCCGGCAACCTCGTCAGCAGAGCTGGCGTCATCAATTGCAATCGGGGGACTTCACCATGGCCAGCGCACACTAATCACCTAGTGAGTTCGGCGCTGGCCTTAGACCAAGAGCTTTTTAACTTCGGCAATGATCAAGTCTATATTGAACGGCTTTGCCAAAACCGCATCAAAAAGATCCGATCTCTCCATACCAATGTGTGCTTGAGCACCGCTCATCAGGATGATCGGCAAATGCTTGACGGATGGAAGGGCTCGGACGGCTGTTGCGAATTCCAAGCCGTCCATCACCGGCATCATAAAGTCAGTAATGATCAAGGCTGGCCGCTCTCTATCCAGCACTTCGAGCCCCTTTTGACCGTTACTGGCCGTCACCACCATGAACCCCTCATCCTCCAGCGCAAAGCTGAGAATGTCAGCGATCAAATACTCGTCGTCGACGACCAGAATGGTGGTCATGTTAATTCAACCCGCGCAAAGGCTTAAGATTTTGAACCGGACGATGTCTCAGCGTGGACTGAAGGTTCATGTCTCGAAGCCTTTTTCAGGAAAACGTCTTGATCACGAATGACGACCTCGAATCGCGAAGGGTCGTAAGAGCTGTCTCGTACTTTAAGAATGGAAAGCGTCCTGCTTAGTTCAGAGTGATTCTCATAGAATCGCATCAGCATCAGGTTGTCGACGATACTGGACAGGTCAGAGTTCGGTGCGCTGACCTCCGAGCCGAATAGATCGCGCATTTCCCAGGATGCGAATACCGTCACCCCCCTGGATCGCAGTTCGTTCATCAGAGCACTGAAGAAGTCAGTAATCCGCGCTGGATTCGTCGTGACTCGCGTCATACCGCTTAGGCTATCGATAAACAAACGCTTGATGCCCTTTTCTTCAACGATACTCAACAGCCGTGCACCCAGCCCATCCAGAAGCCCCTCTGTGGTGGGCTGCCAGGCAATGTTCAACGCGCCACTATCTTCCATACCTTTGATATCGATACCCAGTGATAGACCTTTGAGTCGCAACCGTTGTGGACTCTCGTAGAAGCCGAAATGTAGGCCCGGCGCTTCCACAGTCGACTCGGCCAGGAACTTAAGGCCAAGCGTCGTTTTACCAATCCCAGAGGGGCCTATGACCAGAGATACACTGGAACTGTGCAGGCCTCCGCCTAATATGCCGTCCAGTGATTCAATGCCACTGGCGATGCGTGTCATATCGGCGCTATCGGGAGAAGACGGGTGGCTGTAGAGACTTTCGAGTCGCGGATAAACCACCAAGCCATTATCGGTAATTTCACACTCGTGAAGACCGGTCATGGCGCCGCTGCCACGAGTTTTACGTAGCTGAATTCGACGCACTGAGCGAGTGCCATATAACTCTTCGCCCATCTCTATGACGCCATCAACCATGGTGTGCTCAGGACTGCCGTCGTCGAGGCGGGAGCTGGTAAGGAACAGCACCGTGCAACCAGCAAAAGCGGCGTGCCCTTGCAGTTCAGAAATGAATTTCTTGGTATCGATGTGCGATTCGGCTTTTGAACGCGCATTGAGCAGGCCGTCTACCACCATCACTGTGGCTTTCTGACGGCTTATTTCGCGTCGAAGCAGCTTTACTACCTCGTCCAGTCCTTCGTTTTCCAGAGTGTCAAACGCGCTGACGAACTGAATTTCGGCGCCAACCTTGGAAGAGTCGAAAAAGCTCAGTGTAGAAAGGAACTGAAAGAGACGGTCGTGCGATTCGGCCAGCAGCGTGGCGACCAGAACACGGCCTCCATTGCTCGCATGATGAAATCCAAGCTGGTTGGCCAGAATCGTTTTTCCAGACCCTGGGCGCCCTTGTATTATGTATGAAGAGCCTGCGACCAGTCCGCCCTTGAGCAGAGCGTCGAGCCCTTCGATTCCACTTTCGAGGCGTTTTAGCTTTTCCACAATGCGACCCTGATCTGAAAAAACAGGCTGTTTAAGCCGAGTGGACAGAATGCTAACGCCAATTCTGCTTCAGAGCCATTCTGGCTGAGTATAAAGGTGGGGCGATATCACACTCTGGGGTCATAAAAGCTGCCCCAGGAGCGGCTGCTTTTGGCCGATAGCGGTCAGTCGGGCGTCATCAAAACCGCAAGCGTCATCTTGATGAACTCCTCATTTTTGTCGATTGCCCAGAGGGCGCCGCGGACGTTCTCGGCGACGTCGGCCGATCCGCGCTGCTCGACCCAGTTCGATAGCTCCATGATGGCGGCTTCGAGGGCAAGCTGATTTTCGTTGATCTTGAAGAGCAGGGAAGGGAGCAGATCTGAGTTCGGCATTTTGGTTTCCTCCGTGGAAGAAACCAGAGTAGCAGGGGGATTCATTGTCGGCAGAACGCCGGAGGAGGGCAAACCGCTGAATCATGCAGAATCGGCATACTACGAGTTTACAGTAGCCGATAAGATAAGAAATTCTACGCGGATTTAAGAGCTTTTATTCGGGCCGCAATCGTTTTACGGAATGCGGAAACATTGGGCTGTATGGCAGCCTTTTAAGGTTGATTGCGGACCAGAAAACCTATCGCAAGGTGCGGCCTGATTGATTTTCACTCGGGACTTAAAATCCCCCGCTCGTAAGGGCGTGCCGGTTCGATTCCGGCTTCGGGCACCATAAATATCAAGGGCTTGCGTGAGGTTTCTCATGCAGGCCCTTATTATTTGTTTTCCGCAATTTTTGTGTCTGCTCCGCAACTTAATTGGTCGGGTGATTTTTTGTGCCGATCCTTTCCAGATGTAATTCTCGCTCAATACTGCGCAAGTGGGCCTGAGCTGATCCTTGGCCTGCATGATGTCGGCGCTTGTTTCTGCTTTTGTCGGCGCCGGCCCAGCCACGAAGATCTTACAAACCTTTTTTCTCTACTCGTGCAGCCTCGCGCGCCGCGTCAAACCTCCCTCGCAAAGAAGCTGAAGGAAGGCGAACCACAGGCGATGCACCAGGTTTGAAAGGATTGCCATTGGCCGACGCTGCGCAAAATCACCTAGGCGCGATTGAGGAAGCTTGTGGGGACTGCTGTTTGTCTGGGCGACACAAACCCGGATCAACACCGCCAATTACTACCTGGCAACGTTGAACATGCAGGCGTTCTTCGGGCATTTTGGCGTGCGCGGTTCGTATTTGCTGTGGGCGTTGGTGGTCGGGGTAATCGTGTACGGCTTGATGCTCGCAGAGGGGTTTGCCTACCTGCTCAGGGCGCTGGCCTATCAGGGGATTTTCGTCGTAGCCGTATGGTGTTGCAGTCCGCCGATTATCTCTGCCGGGGCGAACGATAAAAATTGCAAGACCGCTCTATACAGGCGCCGTTGCCGGATTCTGTATAGAGCGGAGTTGGCTGTATGGACTATGTGTCGAGGTAGCTCTCAAGTAGCTTGATTCTTGGAACCATTTGGCGCTCGAAGCTGAACTCTCGGAGGATGGCCTGGCGTCCGGATTGGCCGAGTTGGTAAAGTTCCTCTCGATTGTCCATGTAGTACTGGAGGCGAGCGCAGATCATTGCGTAATCACGATTGATGATCTCCATCTCTTCAGGCGCGAAAATACGGGAGCCATCAAGATTCTGGTTCATGCTCTGGAAATCAGTCAGTAACATCGCAACGCCCTGCAGGCCCGCTTCGACGACACAGGTAGTCGGGAAGCCATCAAAGGATTCCGGGTAGGCTGGATCAAGTGCGGAATGTTGAATGTTTGGCGAGAGTATTACATCCATGGAAGCATAGAAGTCCGGGAAGAACGTTGCGGGCCTTGTTCCGTAAAACGTTACGTTACGCGCATCGCCCAGATCTATTATTGTCGCGTCGAACCCGCCGACGACATGGAAGTTGATTGATGGGTTGTTCGAGAAAGCTTTAATAACATCTGCAAAAACGTCATAGCCCTTTTCTGCACCGATGGCCGAATAGCGCTGCGCAACGAAGCAAACGTTGATGGCAGAATGATTGATAGAGCGCGGCAGGGGAGGCATCTCTGAATACAGTTCAGGGATGATTCCGCCAAAAATATGAACTATTCGTTCGGGACCACAGAAACCCTTGTCTATCAGATACCGGTAGGAGGTTATCTGGGTGGTGATTATTTTTTTAACCTTTGGGTTATCAAAGAGACGCCGCAGCGACTCATCGGATCGCGGGTAATTGGGGGCAAAACCACCCCCTGGATAGAGAGTGAAAACAAGATGATCAGCTGAGGGCACACCAATCTGGGTGAAGAAAATATCGGCAAGATTCAGGAATACGCAATAGGCTACCTTGGGGTTGCCGATATGATTTCTATCGAAGCGCCGGAGTCTTTCCTTGCTGATGTCGTTTGCTTTACAGAAGTCATCGACCTGATTCGAAAGTGCACTCTGCTCGCCAAAGCTGAACAGCTTTGCGTCGGGGCGGGTCTGCACGGAGCTGTCTTTAATCGACGTCAGATAGGTGGAAAACTCCCCATAGCGAAAAGATGAAATTTTCGAGGGGAACGCTGAATCAAGGAGCAAGAGGCGTGTTTCTGATGGTGGCGCAGTGTTTACTGCTTTTGCGTCAAGTATTTGATTTTTGGCGCTTCTGCAAATGCTCTCCAGTTCGGGTTGCAAGCCGTGAAGCTCCGGGTTCCTGGCAAATTCCTGTTCTGCAAGGCTTATTTCCCCCGCCTCGAACAGCAAATCTGCGTATATCGCGGAAAGGACCTGCGACTCAGGAAAGAACGACAGGAGTTTTGCTGTAAGCGCTTTGATCTCATCGATGCTTATTGTGCTTTCGTACCTTATCCAGCAGCCAAAGAGGAACGAGGCAGCCTGTTCAAAATATCCTGCTAGAGATGTCGCTGGTGTGCTGCCTGGCAAGGCATCACTATACAGCGTAGCCGCGGCTGAAATCCGCTCATGGGTTCCGCTTTCCAGCTCTAGAATGATATGCAGTGTAAGCGCCATCTGATCCGATGAGTTGTGCTCCAGTGCGAGAGAAACTCTCTTCATCGCATCAGCGGAGCGCAGATTCAATGGGTAACGGCCTTCACCGTGTCCTGCATCAATATAGTGCTGAAGCGGATCGACCCCCGCCGTCTGAATGTCCGGGTATTGTTTCAAGTAGAACTCTTTGTCGAGAAGTGCCTCGCACATTAACGCATGGGCGTTTTGCACATTGACTGGCGTTTCCTCAACTCGTTCAGGAGCTGTTTCGTTCGCGGTTGCGTTGATTTTGGCTTTTTTGCCGGAGAAAAAACGGAACAATCTTTCCATTCGTCTAACTGTCCATAAGGTTTAAAGTTAACGGCGGCGTGCCACCGTTAAAATTTTGATGCTGGAAATCTTCTTGTTTCCAGAACCGCTTATTGGCTAACTTTTGCTTCCGCAGCATTTGTTGATCCTATGCGACCGGCAATAGTTTTGCCGAGGGCAATACCAGGCAGCTCAACGAAACGGTAAACCAGATAGCTAAAGGTATAGGTGAGCAATATTACGATTAGCCAAATTGCCAGCGTGCCGGATATAAGTGACCATCCCGATCCCTTCGCCGCCATGCCGATCCGGGAGCCAACGATGGCAAGGAATAGGCCATGGAACAGATACACTGAATAGGAAACATCTGACATAAATGTCACAACCCTGCTGCGGCAAACCGTCTCTAGTACAGTCAAGTAACGTGCTACAGGACGATAGGGCACCAGCATGATTGCGATCAACGCCACCAGAGCGGTGAGGTAAAGTACTTGGTATCGGTAAATGTCGCCCAGCTTAGTGCACATTAGAAGTGCCAATAACACGTAGGCGGCTCTGTGCCATTTCGATGAGTTCGATATTGATGCGGCGCGATAAATCAATATGCCCGCGACAAATATCGGCAGTTTGAAGAACAACATAGAGGGTTCAAAAAAGAAATTGGCTTTGCCAGCGGCTACCGCTTGGTCAAATAGCCACATGAATGCGTACGAGAAGAGCGCCAGCGCGATTGCTGTTTTCCCCGTGCCAAATCGCTTCATCGCCAGGTAAATGAAAGGAAATACGACGTAGAATTGCATTTCCAGACTGAGACTCCAGTCCGGTAAAAACGTCGAGAAAGAATAGGTGGGAAAAAGACCGAATAGAAACGAGATGTGAAGCAGCAGATTGCCAATGGTGTAATTTGTTCTTGCTGGATCATAAACCCAATCACCTTGCCAGAGGGAGGGGTTCAATTCGCGCAGATGTGTATAACCACCAAGATAAATTGGCGCGAGGGCGACGACTAGAAACAGACAAAGATAATACGCAGGGGCCAATCGGAAATAACGACGCACGTAAAACCGTAGCCAGTTGGCAGGGTTTGACATCGGCTCGGTCGTTTCACGAGCCTGAACGGTATAAGCCATCAGTAGTCCAGACAAAACCATGAAGAGGTCAACAGCAATTTTGGGTGCTGGAACCGACATCTCCAACCATGAACCGCCCCAAATGAAACAGTGTCCGGTGACTACCCAAAAAGCCGCGAAGGCTCGGATACCGTTCAAAAAAGAGGTGTCTCTATTCATTTTTGCAACTTTCCATCCAGCGCGGGTTAAGCGTTAATGTTAACACGATGCCACTGTCTGATTTTTAGTCCCGCCCGTCGTGGGATACTTCTTTGCAGAAACAGCTGATCAGAGCATCTGAACCTCAAGCCAATCCCCCACGTCAGACCAACGACGACCCGATGTATGCGCTTGGGACTCCAATCTTGCCGACCATGCTTGAGTCACCACGTCAGAACGGTCGTTTTGCCTTGAATCACGTAGCGCTCCTGAGCCTCTTTATACTCAACTCGCCGTTTTCGACTTGATCGAAGACAGACAATTTGAAGGTCAGCGTGTATCCGCGCTGACTGCGCCTTTTTGCTGATTCCAGTACGTCCTCCTGAAAAAAGATCAGAAGCTGTAAACCTGATTCCGGACGGGACACTGAGAATAAAAAAGGGGCCGAAACATTCGACCCCTTTTTTGTGCGTCAAACGAAGCGTTGTTGAGCAAAGCCGCGCGGTAAACGCTGGCGGCCGCCCATTGCAGTGAGACGTTCCTGCCACTCGGTACGCCAGTTCACCAGACTGTGGCTGGTTTTGGTCTGGCGCGACGCTCGGCGTGCCGCATTACGTTGATCCTTGCGGGCTTGTTTATACGCATCGGTATTGCGGCAGCTGCGGCACTTGACGCGATTGAGTTCGCGGCTCGCCGTGAGGTGTTGGCCCTTGTGACCACAGGCCAGATGTCCATCTGAATTAAAATGAATAACCATCAGACGCCTCCTTCGTGACGTGTATCTTTTTCGACCACGCACGACAGCAGGTGTTCATCAAAATGAAACACCGGTAGAACACCCGCAAGTAACTCTGGCGCGTGAAAGCGCTTACCTGAACCGTGGCAGCGGTCGATCGACAGGCTTGAGCGCCGACAGCGTATTGCGGATCAATGGTGCGTCTTTCTCGATGTCGTTCAGACGATCGCGGATGCGCAGGGCGGTCGGGTGCCCGCCTTGGTGATCGACCCAGTCGGCGATCTCTTTGCAAGCAGCCGCGAGGCGTGCCTGCCGGGCGTCGAGCAGGGTGAGGAGGGTGGTGATGGACTCTTTTTCGGACATGAAACACCTCCGTTTTTACGAAACCTGAGCTGCAGCAAAAAGCCCGCGAGTCGCGAGCCTTCTGCCGTTGGGGCGCTGCTCCGTCAGCTGGTTTGAGTATAGACCCGCTTTTGCTCGGCATCAGCCGGAGGACTGGCGGGCCGGTAGTGGCGAACTGACTTTGTTGAGGCGCTGGCATTCGCGCTGGGCATCCTCTTGCGCGTCATAGCCGTCACCGATGAACCCGCCGGTACGCGTGTCGCAGATGCGGAACCAGCCAAGGGCTTCGGCAGGATCATGCTGGCTTTCTCCGGCACGTCGACCGTGAATGATGATCTTGTTGCAACGCTTCACGACGAAAATGTCTTCCATGGCGTCACCGCAGCTGATTCGTGTCAGATCAACTATAGAAGGCCGCGGCAATCGTGCAAAAAATACACAGTTCAGCTCGTCGGTTGCCACTGCCAGCCAGTGGGGTGCCAACTCAGGACATGGCTGGGATTCAACGCCTTCAGAAATGCCGGGTCGTGGGAAACCGCGACAATTGCCCCTGGAAAAGTCTGCAAGGCGTGTTCGAACGCTTCCACCGACCTCAGGTCGAGGTGATTGCTCGGCTCATCAAGCAACAGCAATTGCGCTGGCACCTGGCGCCACAACGCCAGTGCAAGCGCCGCTTTCAGGCGTTCGCCGCCACTCAGTGACGCGCAGGGCAAAGTTGCCCGCCGTGCATCCAGTTGCAGGTGCGCGAGGTAGCTGCGCAAGGTGCCTTCGTCTAACGGCGTCCGTTGCGCCTGCAACTGCTCGACAATTGCAGTTCGTCCATCGAGCAGGCGCAATTGCTGATCGAGAAAGGCCAAAGGCACATGGGTGACGCATTCGCCGCTCGCCGGGCGCAGTTCGCCGGCAAGCATTCGCAACAGGCTCGATTTGCCGCAACCGTTCGGCCCGCTGACGGCAATGCGCATTGGCCCATGAAGGGCAAGGTTCAGGCGGGCTGTCGGTGCGTCGACAGGTAACCACGGCAGACAGGCATCGATTAACGTGCAGACCTGTCGGGTACTCGGTACCGCGCTTCCTGGCAGGTTGATCAGTACGCCTTCCTCGGGCAGGACTTTCGCGTAGGCCTCGCGAACGCGTGCGTCGAGATCGGATTTGCGTGCTTGATGGCCGACTTTTACCTGTCCCATGATCTCTTTCGCGGCGGCTTTGAGCGCCGCTCGTTCGAAGCCGGAAACGTTAGCGGTGTCGGCGTTACGCCGACTGCCGGCAGCGTGGCGCTGGATCGTGTCGTGTTCGCGTTGCAGCCGTGATCGCTCACGCTGGCGCTGGTTGCGCGCCTGATCAAGCTGAGCCTGCGCCGCGGCTTGATGGATTCGACGCTGCTCGACGAATTGGGTATAGCCGCCGCTGAAAACGTTCGCGCCCAACGGCGTGAGTTCGACGATGCGCTGCATCCGCTCGAGCAGCTGTCGGTCATGGCTGACGATAATTAAGCCGCCACGCCACTGTTCAAGCCTGCGCATCAGCCATTCGCGACCGCTGCTGTCGAGGTGATTGCTCGGCTCATCGAGCACCAGCAATTGTGCGTCGCTCACCAGCGCGCCGATCAGGGCGACTTTCGCCTGTTGGCCGCCGCTGAGGCGCTCCGTCAGATCGGTGGTTGCGATATCGCCGAGGCCGGCTTCGTCGAGACTGTTGCGCAGGCGGTCCGGCAGATCCCAGCGCTCTGCGGCAAGGTCGAAATCGGCAGCCGAGGCCCGACCTTCATTTATCCTTTGCAGTGCTGCCAGTACCGTGGCGCTGCCTGTCGCCTCGGCAACGGTCTGCCCTGGTTGGGCGATGAACGATTGTGCAACGTAATGCACGGTTGCACAGCGTGTGACCGTGCCGGCAGTAGGGCGCAAATATCCGGCAATCAGGCGTGCGAGCACGCTTTTGCCGACACCGTTGCGGCCAACGATAGCGGTTGGCAGTTGATCGAACTTCAGATTCAGGGCGTCGAAAATCATCCCGCCATTGGCAAAATGAAAGCTCGATTGATTCAGGGAGACGAGTGCGCGCGTACGCGAGACGTGAGTCATCGGCACCTCCAAAAAAACTCGTGAAAACAGACACGCGCCAAAAAAGGCGTGTCGCGAGGGTATTTTTAGAAGGCTGGGTTGTTCACGTCTGCGGTCGTCCTGAAGAGAGGAAGATGGCTAGCCTAGAGAACCTTACAGCGATAATCAAGGCGCGCCCGTCATCTCGCTCATCTGTTCGAGAAACATCGCCAGCGCTACTTCCTCGGCTCGCAGCCCTTTGCGCATACGTGGTCGCGGCAGATCGGCAAGGGCGCCGAGCATGAATTTTTCCACCACGGCAGGGTGGATATAGCACTTGCGACACACCGCCGGCGTGTTGCCCAACTGTTTGGCCACACCTTTGACCATCTCGACGACATGGCGCTTGGCTTCGGTTTCCGTTTCGTGAGTCAGCTTGCGTAGCACCGCCAAAGCCAGTGCACTGCCCGCCCAGGTGCGATAGTCCTTGGCGGTAAAGTCGGCGCCGGTCAGGGTTTGCAGGTAGGTGTTGACGTCGGACGAGCTGACTGTGTGTCGTTGACCATTTTCATCAAGGTACTGGAACAGGTTCTGCCCGGGAATTTCCAGGCAACGCTTGATGATCCGCGCCAGACGCCGATCCTTGACGGTGATCTGATGTTCGATGCCGCTCTTGCCCCGGAACTGGAAGAGGATCGCGCTGCCGTTGATCTCGACATGGCGGCTGCGCAACGTAGTCAGGCCATAGGAGCGGTTATCCCGGGCGTACTGTGTGTTGCCGACCCGAATCAACGTGGCGTCGAGCAACGTGATCACCGTGGCCATGACCTTGTCCCGGCTGAAACCGGGTGCGGCCAACAGTGTTTCCAGCTGCTTGCGCAGTTTCGGCAACGCCACACCAAATTCGCGCAGGCGCGAATACTTGTCCGCATCGCGCACTTCGCGCCAGCGCGGGTGATAGCGATATTGCTTGCGGCCCCGGGCGTCGCGGCCGGTGGCTTGCAGATGACCGCGCGGGTCGGGGCAGATCCACACATCGGTATAGGCCGGCGGCACGGCCAGGGCGTTGATGCGTGCGATTTCATCGGGATCGATGATGCGCTGGCCCGACGGCGTGAAATAGCTGAACTTGCCGCGCAGCTTCTTGCGTGTAATGCCGGGCTGGATGTCATCGACATAATGCAGGTCGGATGGCAGTGCGTCAGTCAGCGCGGTGTCGGGCATGGCGGCTTCCTTCGGTGGCGCGGCGGTCTGTAGAACGATTGACCGCGCGCGGTGGCCGTGGTGCCGAATGATTTAGGCGAGGACGGCGACGGCCTTGATCTGCGCCCAGAGCTGCTGCCCTGGATGCACGCCTAACTGATCCCGCGAAAACCGCGTGATCCGTGCCAGCAGCGGCGTACCGGCAGCGTCGAGACGAATCAGCACATGCGCAGCGTTGTCGGCGGCCTGCTCGCTGACCACCGTCACCGGCAGACGATTGAGGATGCTGCTGAACTCATCGTTGTGCAGCGCGAGGCTGATGTCCCGCGCATGTACTTTGCAGCGCAAGGCCTGCCCCAATGCCATCGGTGCGTGTGTCACTCGTATGGCTATTTCGGTGGCCGGCAGTTGCAGGCTGAGCAACTGATAGTCGGTATCGTAGCCGCTGACCTGACCTTCAATGATCACCCCGGCGTCGTCGCCCAGCGCCATTGGCAAGTCCAGGCGTGCCAGAGTTTCGCCGATCGGTCCGCTGGCCAATGCCTTGCCTTCGCTGAGCAGCACCAGGTAGTCGGCGAGCCGTGCGACTTCGTCCTGCGCATGGCTGACGTACAGCAGAGGAATATCCAGTTCGTCATGCAGGCGTTGCAGGTACGGCAGGATTTCGTTTTTACGCTGGCTGTCGAGCGCGGCCAGCGGTTCATCCATCAGCAGCAGTTTCGGGCTGGTCAACAAGGCGCGGGCGATGCCGACACGTTGGCGTTCGCCGCCGGACAGGTACTGCGGATGACGCTCCAGCAGATGCCCGATGCCGAGCAGTTCGGTGGCCTGTGCCATGTCGACCCGGCGTTGAGACCTGGCGATGCGCTTGAGACCGAATTGCAGATTGGCCAGCACTGACAGATGCGCAAACAGACTGGCTTCTTGAAACACATACCCGATGGCGCGCTTGTGCGGTGGCACGAACAGGCCGTTGTCGCTGTCCTGCCAGACTTCGTCGTTGATCTGCACGAAGCCTCGTTCGGCGCGCTCCAGCCCGGCGATACAGCGCAGGCAAGTGGTTTTGCCCGAACCGGAATGACCGAACAGCGCGCTGACACCGCGTCCCGGCAAATGCAGATCGACGTCGAGGCTGAAGCCTGAGTAGGCGAGTTGCAAACGTGCATCAATCATCGATCAGCTCCAGTCTGTGCGGGTCTTGCGGCTGGAGTACAACGCCAGCAATACGAGGAACGAGAACACCAGCATCGCTCCGGCGAGCCAGTGGGCCTGAGCGTATTCCATCGCTTCGACATGGTCGTAGATCTGCACCGAGACCACGCGGGTCTTATCGGGAATGTTGCCGCCGATCATCAGTACCACGCCGAATTCACCGACGGTGTGCGCGAACCCGAGGATCGCCGCGGTGACAAAACCGGGACGCGCCAGCGGCACAATCACGCTGAAAAAAGTGTCCCAAGGATTGGCACGCAGTGTTGCGGCCACTTCCAGTGGGCGGGTGCCGATCGCCGAGAACGCGTTTTGCAACGGTTGCACCACGAACGGCATGGAGTAAATAACCGAACCGATCACCAGCCCAGTGAAGCTGAACGTCAGCGTGCCCAGCCCCAGCCATTGTGTGAACTGACCGAGAAAGCCGTGCGGGCCCATCATCAGCAACAGATAGAAACCGATCACGGTGGGTGGCAGCACGAGGGGCAGGGCGACGATCGCCCCGATCGGGCCGCGCAACCACGAACGGCTGCGCGACAACCACAGGGCAATCGGAGTGCCGACAACCAGCAGGATGGCAGTGGTCAGGGACGCCAGTTTCAGGGTCAGCCAGATCGCCGCGAAATCGGCACTCGTCAGCGACATTTTAAAGCTGGTAGCCGTAAGACTTGATCACCGCAGCGGCTTTCGGGCCTTTGAGGTATTCAACCAGTGCCTTGGCGGCAGCATTGTCCTTGCCTTTGTTGAGGATCACAGCGTCCTGTTTGATCGGGTCGTGCATGCTGGCAGGCACGATCCACGCCGAACCGCTGGTGACTTTGCCGTCCTTGAAAATCTGCGACAGGGCGACGAAGCCTAGCTCGGCGTTGCCGGTAGACACGAACTGGTACGCCTGAGTGATGTTCTGACCTTCAACGATCTTGGTTTTGGTCGCTTCGGTCAGCTTGAGCTTTTCCAGTACCTGGGTGGCGGCCAGGCCATAGGGTGCGGCTTTCGGGTTGGCGATGGACAGGTGTTGGTATTCGTTCTTCTTCAACACCTCGCCTTTAGAGTCGACATAACCTTCTTTGGCCGACCACAGTGCCAGGGTGCCGATGGCGTAGGTGAAGCGCGAGCCTTTAACGGTATCGCCTTCTTTTTCAAGTTTTTCCGGGGTCGTGTCGTCAGCCGAGAGGAACACTTCGAACGGTGCGCCGTTCTTGATCTGAGTGTAGAACTGGCCAGTGGCGCCATAGGCTGCGACCAGTTTGTGCCCAGTGTCTTTTTCGAAATCGGCCGCGATCGCCTGGATCGGTGCGGTGAAGTTGGCGGCAACAGCTACCTGTACTTCATCCGCCTGAGCAGCACTGGCGGCGAAGACCGCGAGCAAGGAAACCAGGCCGGCAGGGGCAAAACGAGAGACACGAATGGTCATGTAACAGCTCCGTGGTTGGCGAGTGCATAGGGCAGCTATTGTTGGAAGTGGACTGCGCCGATGCGAGGGGTAAGTTCGCTATATAAATAAATATATAGCGAAATGCCGCCAAACAGGAAGTGCTGATTAAAGCCAGAGTGGGGGGCGCTCGACTCCCCACTCAACTCGACATTACTGGCGTGTGAGTTTCGCCAGTGCGTCTTGTGCCAATTGCCGGGTCAATTGCGCGCTGTCCAAGTCCCGGCCCAAAGTGAATGCCTGACCGGCCCAGAGGTTGGCAAACTCTGCTTCGTTGATCGCTCTCAATGGCATCAACGCACCGCCGGCCAAGGGAAATGCCGGCGCCTTTGGCGACATCGGGCCGAGCTCACGCATGACCCGGTTGAGAATGCCACGCGCCGGACGTCCGGTGAATAGATTGGTGATCGCGGTTTCGCTTTCCTTGGCCGTGCGCAGCGCCTTGTGGTGGGAGGCGCTGACTTTCGCTTCCGGTGTGAACAGATACGCGGTACCGACCTGTACCGCTGACGCCCCCAATACGAACGCTGCCGCCACGCCGCGAGCATCGGCAATGGCTCCGGCGGCAATCACCGGTACGTTCACCGCATCGACCACCTGAGGTACCAAGGCAAACGTACCGACCTGACTGCTCAGGTCATCACTGAGAAACATGCCGCGATGGCCACCCGCCTCATACCCCATGGCAATGATCGCGTCGCAGCCGTTCTGTTCCAGCCAGATTGCTTCATCGACAGTGGTGGCCGAGGAAAGAATTTTTGCCCCGGTTGCCTTGACCCGATCGAGCAGGGATTGCTCTGGCAGACCGAAGTGGAAACTCACAACCTCAGGTCGAAATTCTTCCAGCACTTCGCACGCTGCCGCATCGAACGGCGCCCGATTGGACACCGGCGTCGGTGCGTCGAAATCGGCATGCAGTTCGCGGTAATAGGGCTCCAGCAGATGCTTCCATTCACGTGCGCGTTGCTCATCCGCCGCCGGTGGCTGATGGCAGAAGAAGTTCACGTTAAAGGGCTTGTCGGTGTGTTGGCGAATGGTTTTCAGCTCGTCGCGCAATTGCTCGATGCTCAGCATTGCTGCGGGCATTGAACCCAAGCCACCGGCATTGCACACGGCGATAACCATGGACGAATTCGTCGCGCCGGCCATCGGGCCCTGGATGATCGGCAGTTCGATTCCAAGCAGATCAAGAATGCGCGTGTCTGGCCATTGGCTCATGAAGGCTGTTCTCCGAACGGTGAAAGGCAGAGCCGGTTTTTTAACAGTAAAAGCGGATCAGCAGCCAGTGCGAAATTCAGAACAACCCATGCAGTTTTTCAGCGTCGGTGAAACCCGCCGCCGCCAAACGAGTGGTTCATGAATTGCGAGGAGTTGTGGAAATTGTTGGTCCGTTGGTTGCCGAAGTTGCGCGCCGCAGAGTCGCGGTTGAGGTTCTGCAATTGCGCATTGTTGTTGATGGGTGCGCTGCGGGTCGCGCCGCCGCCAACCATCGACTGCCAGCCGTTGTCGGTCTTTTTATACACGTTGCCATCGTGGCCTGCGTAAACGTTGTCGCCAACACGTGCAGCGCCGCCGTTGCGTGCGCGAATGCCGCCATATTGGGTGGTGTTGCCAGTGTTGGGGTTATACACGGCGCCACGATTGGCGGTGACCTGAGTGCCGTTGCGCGCATTGCCGGCGGTGACCCGTTCGCCGGCAATTGCGCCACCGTTCGGTCCGACCGCCACGCCACTGCGTCCAGCGGCGTAATTGCCGTTGTAGACATTGGGGACTGCGCCGCGTTGACCGGCAGCCGCGACGCCGGTGCGTGAGTTGTAGGAAGCGCCGACCTGTCCGGCCCAGCGATTGCCGGTCCAGGCGTTGTAACCGGCGCCGTAGCGGCTGACTGTGGCCCGGTCGCCCCACTGATGATAAATGTTGCCGGTGGTTCCGGCCCAGCCACCGGGCCCCCAGGCTACCGCGCCGCCGTGATAACCGTAAGCGGCGCCGCCCCAGGCCAAAGGTGCTGGATACAAGTGCGGCCCCCAGGCGTAGCCCCAGCCGTAATTGCCCCACCACGGATAGGCGCCCCAGCCCCAGCCCATCGCGACAGTGCTGCCGCCCCAGCTCCAGCCGAAGCCGAAACCGAAGGTCCAGCCGGTCCAGGGGGTATAGCGGATGGCGACACCAAAACCGTAGGTGACTGGCGGACCGTACCAGACACTGCCGACCCACGGCGTATAGGGATATCCGGTGCCGTAGACCACGACGCCTGTCGCAGGATCGAGGTTTGATCCCTGGTAGCCCGGCGTATAACCGACGACGACGGTATCGCCGCTGGACTCATAGACTTTGACGTACGTGAGGTAATGCATCGGCGAGTTCGGCGGGATCGAATAGATCACTGCCGGCACCGAACTGGCCACGGTCCACGGGCCATTCACCGTTGTTGCCGTGAACCAGACACCGTTTTCCACCGCCCACCAACTGTTGTTGTCGACCCGGATGATCGGCGTGGCGCTGTTGGCCACATACTGCAGCGGCGTGCTGTCGATCGCCTTGAGTTGTGGTTCGCCGTCGAACTGTGGCGCAGTCATTTTCACCGCGCTTTTCTTGATTGCCGAGGTCTGTGGAATGGTTGCGGCAATCGCCGCTTCCTTGGCTTGAGGGGTGCCGGCAACGGAAGCCTTGACGTTCTCTTTCGCGCTGTCATCGGGGATGTTGGCGAAATCTGCCGGCAGCTTGTCTGCGGGGGCAAACGTCCACGGGCCGTTCATGTCACTGGCGCGAAACCAGCGACCGGAAATCAGCACGTAGCTGTTCTGGTCGCCGATCTCCTTGAAAATGTGCCCGGTGGTATTGCTCACGTACAACAGGCCTGTGCCTTGAATGGGCAGCCACTGCGGCGCGCCATCGGTGACCAGCAACTCGGTGGGCGTCGTGGCGACAACGATCCTCGGCTGTGGCGGCTTGGCGAGGCTGGGAATCTTGTCTTTCGGATCGCTCTGCCCGGTCAGCAGATCGACTTGTCGGCTCTTGATGGCGGCCTGCTTGGCTTTCTCCAGGTCGGCAGGCGGCGAGGGCAGGTGCGTGTAATCACCGTTCAACTGGTCAGCGACCATCCAGCCATCGAAGACATGCAGGTAGTGCTTGCCCTGTTCATCCTTCAACAATAACGGGCGAGTATTGATTACACGTTGCAGCGAGGTGCCTTCTACAGGGCGATACGCGGCGTCGCCATCGATATAGACGAGCAGTGCCGGAACCTCGGAACTGATGATGGTCGGCGGCGTGTTTTCCAGTGGTGCGCTGTCGGCTTTCCGTTCGGCCGAGAGCACGCCGACAGCAGCTTCCAGTTGATCGAGTGAAATGGTTTTCTTGCGGCTTTCGGCATCTTTTTGCAGCGCTGCGAGCCAGGTGTCGGCTTGACTGGCATCGGCCGGAAAATCTGCCTTGATGATTTTGTATTGATCGAGAGCGACCCAGCGTGTGGCCTTATCGACCAAGGTGTGCGCGCTGAACCGGACGATGCCGTAAGTGGACTTGCCATCATTGCCGGTGGCTTCGACTGCCGCGCGGGCGTTGAGGGTGTAGCCATCCCAGCTGTCGAGTTGTGGTTGATAGACCGTCAGTCTGGCCTTGTCGCCGGTAATGACCTGCGGCCACGACGGCACCATTGGCGCGGCTTGCGGCTGCGTAGCGTTGGGGGCCGCCCACGCGTTGCCGAAGGCCAGCAGGCAGAGGATCAACATCACGAACAACGAACGCGGGCAAGACATCGTCAGCTCCATCGACAGGCCGGTCTCAAAACAAATGACGGCGAAAGTACGACCGTCGAAAAAGCATAGCCGCCCGCCATGGAAATACCTGGCGGATTCATGGATTGGCGGAAAGTCGAGTGTGGCAACGTGTTGCGATGTGGTATTTCAAGGGGCGAGATCTTGAAACCAGCCAAGAGAGGCCGTCATGTTCAACGCCATTCTGATCGACAAAGACGACAGCGGTTATCGCGCCAACCCGCAACAGGTCAACGATGATCAATTGCCCGAAGGCGATGTTACCGTGCGCGTCGCTTACAGCACGCTGAATTTCAAGGATGGCTTGGCAATTACGGGCAACAGCCCGGTGGTGCGAAAGTTTCCGATGGTGCCGGGGATCGACCTGGCGGGAACTGTCGAAGCCAGTTCCCACGCCGACTATAAAGTCGCCGATCAGGTGCTGCTCAATGGCTGGGGTGTCGGCGAAAGTCACTGGGGCGGTCTGGCGCAGAAGGCGCGGCTCAATGGCGATTGGTTGATTCCATTGCCCAAAGCTTTTACTGCGGCGCAAGCCATGGCCATTGGTACGGCCGGTTATACGGCGATGCTGTGCATTCTGGCGCTTGAGCGCAACGGCGTGACGCCAGAGCAGGGTGAAGTGTTGGTAACGGGGGCCAATGGCGGTGTTGGCAGTTTTGCCATCGCACTGCTGAATAAACTTGGCTATCGAATTGTCGCGTCTACCGGGCGCGTCTCCGAGCACGAGTATCTCAAGCAACTGGGCGCCGGCGAAATCATCGATCGTGCAACGTTGTCAGCGCCTGGCAAGCCCTTGGCCAAGGAACGCTGGGCAGCGGTGATCGATTCGGTCGGCAGTCACACCTTGGCCAATGCCTGCGCCAGCACTCGCTCCGAAGGCACCGTCGCCGCTTGTGGTCTGGCGCAAGGCATGAATTTCCCGGCTTCGGTGGCGCCGTTTATTTTGCGTGGCGTGACCCTGGTCGGTATCAACAGCGTGACGCAACCCAAGGCACGCCGTGTGCAAGCATGGGAGCGTTTGGCCAGGGATCTGGATTTCTCCTTGCTGGCATTGATCAGTCATGAAATCGGCCTGAGTGAGGCCATTGACGTAGCGCCGAAGTTACTCGCCGGACAGCTTCGCGGGCGGGTTGTGGTGGACGTCAATCGCTGACCCTGTAAGCGTCGTCCCCGAGTCAGTAGCGCTCTACATCGGCGTCCATCAGGCCAGCGTCTCGCGCTCAAGCAACTGGCGTTTGCGTTCGACGCCCCAGCGATAACCCGAGAGATTGCCATCGCTGCGCACGACACGATGGCACGGGATCGCTACTGCCAGACGATTGGCGCCGCAAGCCTGGGCCACGGCGCGCATGGAAGTGGGGGCGCCGATGCGTTGGGCAATGTCAGCGTAACTGGCCGTGCTGCCTGCCGGGATTTCGCGCAACGCTTGCCAGACGCGTTCCTGAAAAGCCGTGCCTCTGACGTCCAGGGGCAAATCCAGGCCAATCGCCGGCGCTTCTATAAATCCCACGACCTTGGCGATCAGTTGCTCAAAGCCGCTATCGGCACCGATCAGGTTGGCTTTGCGAAATTGATCCTGCAGATCACAGACCAGTTGGTGCGGGTCGTCACCCAACAGAATCGCGCAGACGCCACGTTGGCTTTGCGCCACCAGAATCGCCCCGAGCGAGCATTGCCCAACGGCAAAACGAATGTCGTTGTTCTGCCCGGCCGCGCGGAAATCGCCGGGCTTCATGCCTAGCACTTGATCGGCTGATTCATAGAAACGGCTGTTGGAGTTGAAACCGGCATCGTACAGCGCGTCGGTGACCGAACCACCGTCTGCCAGGCGCTCCCGCACCCGACGCGAACGATGGGCGGCGGCATAGCCTTTTGGGGTCAGGCCGGTAGCGGCTTTGAAAACCCGATGAAAATGGAAAGGGCTCAAGCCGGCGGTCTCGGCAAGTTCATTCAGCGCCGGAGGCGTGTCGGCGACTTCAATCTGCCGACAGGCTGTGGCCACTGTGGCGGCATGTTGAGCGCTGACGTCGGTTCGGTCCTTGCTGGCGCGTTTGCTCGGCCGATAGCCTGCCGCTTCGGCCTGCTCGGCGTTCTCGAAAAATTCGACATTCTGCGGTTTCGGCAACCGCGCGAGGCTACTCGGGCGGCAATAGATGCCGGTGGTTTTCACCGCATAGACAAACAGCCCGTCTGCTCGTGGATCACGCGCAACCACGGCGATCCAGCGTGGATCGGTTTCGATGTCGAGAGGAGGTGCAAGCGTTTTCATGTGGGTTGATCCGTTGACCTGTTTGATTCAGGTTAACCAGAGCCAGCAAGCGCAACACTCCGGGCCTTGCGGTCAAATTTTGGCTGTTTCGCCCGCTACGCGAAAGGTCAGGTTGATCCGTTGTTCACCCAGACGTGAATGGTGACCGTGCTTGATCGGCAAGACGCCATGAAAGCGCAGCCGATCAACGCCGCCCCAGATCACCATGTCGCCATGCAACAGCGCGATCCGTTGGCTTTTGTCACTGCGATTGAAACCACCAAACAGAAAAATTGCCGGTAACCCGAGTGACAGCGAAACAATCGGTGCCGCGTAGGATTTTTCGTCTTTGTCCTGATGCAATGACATCTTGGCGCCGGGAACATATTGGTTGATCAGGCAGGAATCTGCCGTGAAATCTGCAAACCCCGCTCGCGCTGCCGCCGAATGTGCCAGATCGGCAAACACCGCTGGCATCGCCGGCCATGGCAAGCCGCTGAGCGGATCGGCGCTGGAATAGCGATAACCGCTGCGATCGGTGATCCAGCCCAATGCTCCGCAACTGCTGGTGCCCACCGACATGCTGAAGCCGCCGGGCGTAAGCATGTGCCGCAAAGGGGCCGCAAGTAGAATCCCGTCCAGCGCCTTCAGCAGTTGATCGATGACCGGCAGGGCAAAACCGCGAAGCAGCCATGACTGTTCGCCAATTTGTTCGGCGCGTGGATGCTGTTCGGGTTCGTGGTCGGCGAACAAATCGAAATTGCTCGGTTGCATGAAGGTCATGACGCGTCGTGAAGGTGATACCTAGGGTATGCCGTTTCCACTGTGCAGGCGAATGACACCGTGACGTACGGTCACCCGAAACGCGAGGGCAGTGCGCAAGACAGCCGTGCTACTGGCGTCGGCAGGGGATAGCGCAAGTTTGTGTACTCGCGCCACGACCGAAACCGTGGCGGGCCATGATCACCTGCGCGCAAAACGGTTCGGTCTGCAGCGGCGAACGGAGGATCGCACCGCCGCCCTGATCCAGTCGCTGCACAAGGCTTGCCCTGTCGAGCGATTCCAGCCGGGAAGATGACATCGACATGCTGACTCCTTGACTCATGGCCGAAGAACGTCAGTCCAGGCAGGGCCCTGCCGCAGAACACTCCACCGCTTGCGGTGAAATTCCTGTCGATGCTTACAGCGCTTTGCTGACGGCGATGTCGCTGATCAAGTCTTCCTGGTCATGAAGCTTGTCCAGTTCAGCCTTGGCTTCCTCTTCGGTGCCGTTTTCCAACTGAGCGAACTCAAAACGGCGTTCACCGTTGAGTTTGTATTTAATGACGTACTTGGTCGTTTGGGCCACGGTCATGCTTTCCTTGTTTGGGCAGAGCGTTTCAGCTGAGTTTGGTGCTGGAGCGGCGGATGATCTTGATCGAGTGGGTCAGGGTCGGTTTGCGCGTGACGCTGATCGGCCGACGGTTGACGGTGTCGATGGTAATGTTCCAGAAACCGGTGCTCGGCGCTGTGATTCGGGCCGGGAAGGTGTCAAAGGCGCCGCCGTGATAGGTGTGACGACCGCCGTTTTTGAAGCTGCGGAAGTTGGCGTCGTTCATCAGACGGATGTTGCACATTTGCGAGCATTGGATGACGACGATGTCGTCTTCATTGAGGTGCTCGCGCTGGTGAATAAATTTCATGGGCGCCTCCAGAAGGGCTTTTTCTACAAAATCAAAACGATAGCTTGTCGATGAGCGCAGTTTATCAGCCTGCACGGGTTATTATCTGGCCGTCGGGCGTTGGTTTGACAATTTTGAACAGATATTCGCAGTCGGATGCGGGTTAAATGCAGAAGGCCCCGGAGAAAAACGGCATTTGTGCTGTCGGACGGTCTTTAACGGAGGTTTTGTATGAAGTGGGGTGTGGTGTGTGTGCCGTTGGTTTTGGCTATGGCTGGTTGTGCGAATGTTTCCGAAATCAATGAAACATTGCCGACCATGAGCGTGATCTCCGGCAAGAAGCCCCATGAATATGCCCAGTGCCTGGCAGAAAAACTCGCGGACAGTCGTGGCGCATTGCAGGTGCAACCGCACAAGGATGGCGTTCAAGTGATCGTTCCGGGGAAATTGTCCTCAGGCCCTGCCGCCGTATTTGATATCGAAGACCGCTCCGGCGGCAGCAGCATCAAATTGCATGAACGCATGTCGAATGTGCCGGTACGTCCCCGCGACGTGCAAAAGGCGGCCAATGCGTGTATTTCCGGCTGATAGACTGACAGTCATCAGCACCAATGCCGTCGCAGTCTTGCTGTGACGGCATTTTCATTTCTGGAGTCGCGATGAAGCGAGAGCAAGTACGGGAACGCCACGCAGAGGGCCTGATCTCTGCCACCCATGTTATCCAGAACCCGGCGAATCCGGGCGAGTGGATCGTGTTTTTCAAGAAAAGCGCCGGGCGCAGTTATTTCCTGGTGGATGACAACGATGAGGTCGAATCTTTCGGCCGGCTCGACGATTTGATCGAAGTGGTGCGCGGCCTCGGGATCAAGTTCGCCGAAATTCACATGTAAGGCTCACTTGCAGACCACCACCACGCTGCGGTTTTTGTAGTTGCCGACGTCGACACCCAAGGTCTTGTCGCTTTCCTTGGGTTGAGGCGTGCCGTCAGTGCCAACGATGCGATAACCGGTGCCCGCGCAAGAAGCATCCGCTTTTTCGTAGCAGGTGGCCCAGGAGTTGGCCTCGCCGGAGCAATCGATGGACAGGCCCTGTTCGCCATTATTCAGATACGTGGTTTCGGACGTGGCGCAGCCGCTCAGCGCCAATACCGCAAGAAGGGGCAGCAATCTATTCATATTCATGGTTATGTCGTCTTCAGCATGGGGGTCTAGACGCTCTGACAGCGCCGGTGTGAAAAGGTTATAGCGATTGGCCACTTGTTTGCACGCGGGTACAAAAAAGCCCTGCGCAAGGGCAGGGCTTGGGACATGTTGCAGTCGATCAGTCCTGATCTTTACCACGACGCTTGGCCGATGCAGGCGTGTCGGTGAACACCGACGCCACATCAGTCGCCATCTGCTCGCTGTCGAAGGGACCGGCGATGTGCTCGCCGTTGGTCGTGGTCAGCGTCCACTTGCCGTCCTTCTTGTCGATCACATACCCGTTGACGATTTTTACCGCGGCCATCTATCTGTCTCGTTCGCTGGTTCAAAGGCGCCATGATACCGGCAAATGCTCGCATTGGGGGCGATGCGCGTATGGTGGTCGAGTTAATCGGCATCTTTGGGCTAAGCTGAGTTCGCTGCCTGAAGACGTCAACGGAACTATCGGCGAGAATATTTCTCTATGATGGCATCGGTTAGCCAGTGCGGGGCATTGTAAGGTGCACGCCGCCTGATTAGACTGCGCCGAAACTCGTACACACAGCCTTTTCAAGGACTTATATGATCAAGAAATGCTTATTCCCAGCAGCGGGTTACGGTACTCGCTTACTGCCAGCGACTAAAGCCATGCCCAAAGAAATGCTGCCGGTGGTAAACAAGCCACTGATCCAGTACGGCGTTGAAGAAGCTCTGGATGCTGGCCTGACGGAAATCTCCATCGTCACCGGTCGTGGCAAGCGCGCTCTGGAAGACCACTTCGACATCAGCTACGAGTTGGAAAACCAGATCAAAGGCACCGACAAAGAGAAATATCTGGTCGGTATCCGCAAACTGCTCGACGAGTGCTCGTTCTCCTACACCCGTCAGACCGAAATGAAAGGTCTGGGCCACGCGATCCTGACCGGTCGCCCGCTGATCGGTGACGAACCGTTCGCCGTGGTACTGGCGGACGACCTGTGCGTCAACCTCGACGGCGACGGCGTACTGACCCAGATGGTCAAGCTGTACAAGCAGTTCCGCTGCTCGATCATCGCCATCCAGGAAGTCGATCCGCAGGAAACCAGCAAGTACGGCGTTATCGCTGGCGAAATAATCCGCGACGACATCTATCGCGTGCACAGCATGGTCGAGAAGCCAAAGCCGGAAGACGCGCCGTCGAACCTGGCAATCATCGGTCGTTACATCCTGACCCCGGACATCTTCGACCTGATCGAACAAACCGAGCCAGGCAAGGGCGGCGAAATCCAGATCACCGATGCGCTGATGAAACAAGCCCAGAACGGCTGCGTCATGGCCTACAAGTTCAAAGGCAAGCGTTTCGACTGCGGTGGCGCTGAAGGCTACATCGAAGCGACCAACTTCTGCTTCGAGAACTTCTACAAGACTGGCAAGGCTTACTAAGAGCGCTTGATTTGTCTGTAAGAAAAACCCGCTTCGGCGGGTTTTTTCATTTTGCGCCCCATATGATTGGCAGTGCTTGCCCAACGAGCATCTGCAGGTATGCTGATCCCCTGCCGAGGAGATAGAAATGGCCTACGATTTTGACCTTTATGTGATTGGTGCCGGTTCCGGCGGTGTGCGCGCTGCGCGTTTTGCGGCCGGGTTCGGTGCGAAAGTGGCGGTGGCGGAGAGCCGTTATCTGGGCGGGACCTGTGTCAACGTTGGCTGCGTGCCGAAAAAGCTGCTGGTGTACGGCGCGCATTTCGCCGAAGACTTTGAGCAGGCATCCGGTTTTGGCTGGAGTCTGGGTGAGGCGAATTTCGACTGGGCGACCCTGATCGCCAACAAGGATCGCGAGATCAATCGCCTCAACGGCATTTATCGCAATCTTCTGGTCAACAGCGGTGTGACCCTGCACGAGGCGCACGCGAAGATCGTTGGCCCGCACGAGGTTGAAGTGAACGGCCAGCGCTACACCGCGAAAAACATTCTGATCGCGACCGGTGGCTGGCCGCAGATTCCTGAGATTCCGGGGCGCGAGCATGCGATCGGTTCCAATGAGGCGTTCTTCCTCAAGGAGCTGCCAAAGCGTGTGTTGGTGGTTGGCGGCGGTTACATCGCCGTTGAGTTCGCCGGGATTTTCCATGGCCTCGGCGCAAACACCACGCTGTTGTATCGCGGCGATCTGTTCCTGCGCGGTTTCGACGGTTCGGTACGCAAGCATTTGCAGGAAGAGCTGACCAAGCGTGGTCTGGATCTGCAATTCAATGCTGACATCGCGCGTATCGACAAGCAGGCTGACGGTAGTTTGAAAGCCACGCTTAAAGATGGTCGCGAGCTGGAAGCGGATTGCATTTTCTATGCAACCGGCCGGCGTCCGATGCTGGACAATCTTGGCCTGGAAAACACCGATGTGCAGCTCACCGACAAAGGCTTCATCAAAGTCGACGAGCAGTACCAGACCAGCGAGCCATCGATTCTGGCGCTGGGCGATGTCATTGGTCGTGTGCAACTGACGCCAGTGGCATTGGCTGAAGGCATGGCCGTGGCGCGTCGTCTGTTCAAACCTGAGCAATACCGTCCGGTGGATTACAAGATGATCCCGACGGCGGTGTTCAGCCTGCCGAACATCGGCACGGTCGGTTTGACCGAGGAAGAAGCGCGCGAGGCGGGCCACGATGTGGTGATCTTTGAAAGCCGTTTCCGACCGATGAAGCTGACCCTGACCGAGTGCCAGGAGAAAACCCTGATGAAGCTGGTGGTCGATGGCAAGACCGACAAAGTCCTCGGCTGTCACATGGTCGGCCCGGACGCTGGCGAGATCGTTCAGGGTTTGGCGATTGCCTTGAAGGCTGGCGCGACCAAGCGCGACTTCGACGACACGATCGGGGTGCACCCGACGGCCGCCGAAGAGTTTGTCACCATGCGTACGCCGGTCGGCGCTTAAGCGTCTTTCGCTTTGCTGGTGTCTGGCGCTGCTGCAACGGTAGCTGCCAGGCGCTGGCTTTCCTCCAGGCTCGTCTGAGCCTTATTCAATTCCTTTTCCAATGACTGGTTGAGCAGTGTCTGCTCCTCGACGCTCTGTTTGAGTGCCTGGCTTTCCAGTGTCGCAACGCGCAGGCGTTCCTGGAGGAGGGTGCGTTCGCTGTCGACGCGGGCCGCTTGCTCCAGCAGTTGATCCTGGCGCTGATTGCTCTGTTTGAGTTGGTCCTGCATCAGGCTCAGCTCACGCTGCGTGCCACGGTTTTCCGTGAGCAGGCGTTCGTTGTCGCGGTGCAGTTGCGTGATCTCGTCCTGACGGATCAGCGCACTTTGCTGTGCCTGACGCAGTTCGGCCTGAATCTGCTGCACTTGCGCTTCGTGACGGCTCTGTTCCTGTTCGCGCTGTTCTTTGGTGGCGTTGCGGTAGTGCTCCAGTGCGTCACGGGCGTGCAGGTGTTTTTCTTCCAGCGAGCGGATCTGCTCGTCCTTGTCTTGCAGGCGCAACTCAAAATCGGCCAGCGCCTGATTCAGGCCCGCGTTGCGGGTCTGTTCGGTTTGCAGCATCGAGCGCGTGTTGCCAAGCGCTTCGGACTCGCGCTCCAGCGCGGCGCCTTGAATGTCGTGTTCTTGCTCGAGCTTTTCCAGAGCCTGGCGGGTCTGTTTCAGCTCCGACTCCAGCGCCTCGCGCTGCTCCTCGAACTGCTCGCGAGCCTGCTCGATAGGCTCTTGTGCCTGTTCTTTGAGGCGTTGGGCGAGGCGCGAGACGAGGGCGCTCAACTCATCATCAATGGGCTCTGACGACGCTTCAACGGGCTGGGCGCCGTCATCCAGCTCTTTCAGATAGCGATGGATCGTGGTTTTCGAGCCGGTGTTGCCCATTTCAATGCGTACTGCATCGATGCTCGGGTGTTCGCCACGGGCGAGGATCGCTGTGCGCGCGATCTGCACCAGTGCTTTGGTAATGCCGCCACGGGCCATGTGAACTCCTACGGTTACGTACTGTGGTACATGCCACTAAAGTACGCAGTGTACCATCCAGAAAATAAAGGTAAACCTTTGATAAAAAAGACGCGGGATATACTGGTATTACCCAGTGTCAGGCGGCAAAATGCGTTTCTGCATCCCAGTCTCAGTACGCCAGCGAGAAAACAGCCCATGAGCGATCTGGATCGCTATCTGCAAGCCGCCACGCGCGATAACACCCGCCGCAGCTATCGCGCAGCCATTGAACATTTTGAAGTGAAGTGGGGCGGGTTTCTGCCGGCCACGGCTGACAGCGTGGCGCGATATCTGGTGGCTCACGCCGGCGAGCTGTCGATCAATACGTTGAAGCTGCGTCTGTCAGCGCTGGCGCAATGGCATAACAGTCAGGGCTTTGCCGATCCGACCAAAGCGCCGGTGGTGCGCAAAGTCTTCAAAGGCATCCGGGCATTGCATCCGGCGCAGGAGAAACAGGCCGAGCCGTTGCAGCTGCAGGATCTGCAGCGCGTCATCGATTGGCTGGAGCACGAGGCGCAAACGGCGAGAGAGCAGCAGGATCGGCCGTTACTGCTCAAGGCTTATCGTGATCGCGCACTGATTCTGCTGGGATTCTGGCGCGGCTTCCGCAGCGATGAACTATGTCGCTTGCAAATCGAGCACGTGCAGGCACACGCCGGCAAAGGCATCACCTTGTACCTGCCACGCAGCAAGGGCGATCGGGAAAATCTCGGCCAGACCTATCAAGCCCCGGCGCTGCTCAAGCTCTGCCCGGTGCAGGCTTACATCGACTGGATCACCGAAGCCGCGCTGGTGCGTGGCCCGGTTTTTCGCAGCATCGACCGCTGGGGCAATCTCAACGAAGAAGGTCTGCATGCCAACAGCATCATTCCTCTGCTGCGTCAGGCTTTGCAGCGCGCCGGCATTGATGCCGAAAACTACACCAGCCATTCCCTGCGTCGAGGCTTCGCAACTTGGGCCCATCAAAGCGGCTGGGATCTGAAATCCCTGATGAGTTACGTCGGTTGGAAGGATATGAAGTCCGCGATGCGCTATGTTGAAGCCAGCCCATTCCAGGGGATGGCTCGGATTACGGATAACCCGGCTTCGTCGTAGATATCGTTTTCTTCTATTAATACAGTCAGCTAATAGCGAAAACAAATCAGCAGCATCAGGTTTGCCAATGAGCCATCCGTCGAGTGAGTGGGTAGGATTCACCCATCGAATTCACAACCACTGACGGAGAGTCATCAATGCCTATCATCAACAGCCAAGTAAAACCGTTCAAAGCTACCGCGTTCAAAAACGGCGACTTCGTTCAAGTCTCGGACGCTGACCTGAAAGGCAAGTGGTCGGTCGTGTTCTTCTACCCAGCCGACTTCACCTTCGTTTGCCCAACCGAGCTGGAAGACCTGGCTGACAACTACGCTGCTTTCCAGAAACTGGGCGTAGAGATCTACAGCGTTTCCACCGACACCCACTTTGCCCACGCTGCCTGGCACAACACTTCGCCAGCCATCGGCAAAATCGAATACACCATGATCGGCGATCCGACCCACGCCATCTCCCGCAACTTCGACGTACTGATCGAAGAAGTTGGCCTGGCTGACCGTGGCACCTTCGTGATCAACCCTGAAGGCCAGATCAAAATCGTTGAACTGAACGATGGCGGCGTTGGCCGTGACGCTTCCGAGCTGCTGCGCAAGATCAAGGCTGCTCAGTACGTTGCCGCTCACCCAGGCGAAGTTTGCCCGGCCAAGTGGAAAGAAGGCGAGGCCACTCTGGCACCGTCCCTGGACCTGGTCGGCAAGATCTAAGTCTGTGACACGCAACTCAGGGCGGTACGCCGCACCTTCTTAAGTACGCTGCACCGCCCAATAAAAATGCCCGGGCGAGATTCGCTCGGGCTTTTTTTCGCCTCAAATAAAGGAAATCGCCCGTATGTTGGACGCCAATCTTAAAGCCCAGTTGAAATCGTACCTGGAACGGGTCACCCAGCCGATCGAGATCGTTGCTTCCCTCGACGACGGTGCGAAATCCCGTGAAATGCTCGAACTGCTGAAAGACGTTGCCAGTCTTTCGAGCCAGATTACCTTGATCGACAGCGGTGACGACGCGCGCAAGCCATCGTTCTCGATCAACCGTCCGGGCGCCGACATCAGTCTGCGTTTCGCCGGCATCCCGATGGGCCACGAGTTCACCTCGCTGGTACTGGCCTTGCTGCAAGTCGGCGGCCACCCTTCGAAAGCCAGTGTTGAAGTGATCGAGCAGATCCGTTCGCTCAAAGGCCAGTTCAGCTTCGAGACTTACTTCTCGCTGTCCTGCCAGAACTGCCCGGACGTGGTCCAGGCGCTGAACTTGATGGCCGTGCTCAACCCGAATATCCGCCACGTCGCTATCGATGGCGCGCTGTTCCAGGACGAAGTCAACGATCGCAAGATCATGGCTGTGCCGAGCATCTACCTCAATGGTGAAAACTTCGGTCAGGGCCGCATGGGTCTGGAAGAAATTCTCGCCAAACTCGACACCGGCGCCATCGAGCGTCAGGCCGAGAAAATCAGCGCGAAAGAAGCCTTTGACGTATTGGTCGTCGGCGGTGGCCCCGCCGGTGCTTCGGCAGCGATCTATGCCGCCCGTAAAGGCATCCGCACCGGGGTGGCAGCTGAGCGTTTCGGCGGTCAGGTGCTGGACACCATGGCCATCGAGAACTTCATTTCCGTGCAGGAAACCGAAGGGCCGAAACTGGCCACGGCGCTGGAAGAACACGTCAAGCAATACGACGTCGACATCATGAACCTGCAGCGCGCCGACAAGCTGATCCCTGGCAAGAACGGCGAATTGCATGAAGTGCGCTTCGCCAGCGGCGCAACCCTCAAAGCCAAGAGCGTGATCCTGGCGACCGGTGCGCGCTGGCGTGAAATGAACGTGCCGGGCGAGCAGGACTACCGCAACAAAGGCGTGGCGTACTGCCCGCACTGCGATGGCCCGCTGTTCAAAGGCAAGCGCGTGGCGGTGATCGGCGGCGGTAACTCCGGCGTTGAAGCGGCCATCGACCTGGCCGGTATTGTGTCCCACGTAACCCTGCTGGAGTTCGACGTGCAGTTGCGTGCTGACGCCGTGCTGCAACGTAAGCTGCACAGCCTGCCGAACGTCACCGTGATCACCAGTGCGCAAACCACTGAAGTCACCGGTAATGGCGAGAAGGTCAACGGCCTGCGCTACAAGGATCGCAATACTGATGAGCTGCGCACGGTCGAGCTGGAAGGGATTTTCGTGCAGATCGGTTTGCTGCCGAACACTGACTGGCTGAAGGGCACTATCGAGCTGTCGCCGCGTGGCGAGATCATTGTCGATAACCGTGGCGAGACTTCGATCCCGGGGATCTTCGCTGCCGGTGACGTGACGACTGTGCCATACAAGCAGATCGTGATTGCGGTGGGCGAGGGCGCCAAGGCTTCGTTGAGTGCTTTTGATCACTTGATCCGCACGTCGGCCCCGGCTTAAACGTCCGGCCAGAAATGAAAAACCCGTGAGTGATCACGGGTTTTTTATTGCGTGTGAAACGTTGCCCCTCACCCCAGCCCTCTCCCGAGGTAGAGGGAGAGGGAGAGGGAGAGGGAGCCGACCGAGGTGTCTGGCGTTTTCCATCGACTTGAATGACCGAGTCGATTATGGATTCGGTAAAGATCTTTCACGTCGGCGGAATTCTTGAATATCCCCCAATCAGTTCCCTCTCCCTATGGGCGGTCCGACGTTTCGCGAGGGTTAGGCTGAGGGGCTTTTCAGCTTTTACAGCGGCGCAGGCTGAATAATCTCGACCCAGTAACCATCAGGATCCTTGATGAACGCCAGGCTTTTCATGCGGCCATCGCTCAGGCGCTTCTGGAAATCACAGCCCAGCTCTTCAAAACGTGCGCACGCAGCAACGATATCCGGTACCGAAATGCAGATGTGGCCAAAACCACGTGGATCGGTATTACCGTTGTGATAAGCGAAGTCCGCGTCGTTCTCGGTGCCGTGGTTGTGCGTCAGTTCGAGAATGCCCGGGATCGATTTCATCCACTGGGTACGTGCAGCGGCGTCGGCCGGGATCTGCGCCTTGTCGACCAGTGCGAGGAAGTACAGGCTGAACTCGGCTTCGGCGAAGTCACGTTTTTCGACCAGCGAGAAACCCAGCACGCGAGTATAGAAGTCCAGGGATTTGGTGATGTCCTTCACGCGCAACATGGTGTGGTTGAAGACAAAGTGTTGGGTTGCGCTGTCTGGTGTGGCGGTGACGCCGGGAAAGGTGTTCAGTTCGTGCAGGCTCATGGGCCCTCCAATAACTATGGGCGAGTGATGGGCGCAATGATACGCATGCCCGCCGGCATCGCCAAATGAAAGGCGGGCTTGCCCTGAAAGTGAGCGAGGCTCAGACTTTACGGCTCAATTAGCGAGTGCGTCTGGCAATGATCCGACTGTTCAAATCCCTGTTTGTTTTTTCCGCTTTGTCCCTTGGCGCAACTTGCGTGCTGGCGGATGCACCGGACGTCACCTGGCCTGCAGGCTGGGAGGTTGAAGCGCTGCCGCAAGCGTCGCCGCAGGTTTCCCGGCAGCGGGCGGTAAAGAACGATGCCGAGGGCAATCAGGTGATGGTGATGGAGTTGACCATGACGCAGGTCGAGACTGGCCATCAGGTCAACTTGGAGGGGGTGCTGCTGGAAATGCGCAAGTCCATCCAGAAGGGTTTCTTTCAGGACGGCTACCAGAGTGTTTGTAACAAAATCCATCCGGCAACGCTCGGTTCTTTGTCCGCGCTGGAGACGACTTGCACGATCACTGAAAACGGTCGACACGTGTTGTCGCAAACCCTGGTCGCCGCAGTCGAGGCGGACAAGGCCTATGTTCTTTCCTACGCAGGACAGGCCGAGGTGTATAAGGCAAGTGCCGATGAAATAGTGGCGGTAAAAAACAGCCTGAAACTTTAGTCATCTGTTCTAGGCGTGACTCGACTAGATACCCGAACGGATTAAGCACAAAGTTAAACGTAGATCGGGAATGGCAACATCACGCGGCGAAACGTTTAAGGTTTTTCTCAGCAGCGTTACAGACTATTCCTAACTTGCTCGATGAAATTAATTTCATTTGTTAGATATTGTCAATAAAAAAGCCCTGCATAGAGCAGGGCTTTTTTTGTTGGCGTGAGATTAACCGCGCAGCCAGGAATCAACGGTGGCGGCACCGTATTGTTCTTTCCAGGCTTTCAGGCCGCGGTGGTTACCACCCTTGGTCTCGATCAGTTCACCGGTGTGCGGGTTGTGATAAACCTTGACCACGCGTGCGCGGCGGGTTTTCGGTGCTGCCGAGGTTTGCAGAGCGGATTTTGCCGGATTCGGATCGAGAATGGAGATGATGTCTTTCAGGCCTTTGCCGTAGGTTTTCATCAGCCCCTGGAGCTTTTCTTCGAATTCGATTTCTTTCTTCAACCCGGCATCGTTCTTCAGCGATTCCAGCTGCTTGAGCTGTTCCTG